>Ga0209656_10003233_pt1 | contig 10561 bp, 11 predicted proteins | sample BogFormECP12_OM2_FD_188239 | JGI IMG/M metagenome (GOLD analysis project Ga0209656, IMG submission 188239) | Bog forest soil microbial communities from Calvert Island, British Columbia, Canada - ECP12_OM2 (SPAdes) (version 2) | ecosystem: Environmental > Aquatic > Freshwater > Wetlands > Bog ... | reverse complement strand
CTGCCTCTGTCACGCGCCATGCGCGAGCTCGCCTCGCCACAGCAGGCTCGGGATTGGGCGCTCGCCGCAGGCGACGACTATGAACTGCTGCTCGCTTTTCCGCCGGACCGGTTTGGACACCTGGCCGAGGCAGCGGCCCGATTGGGGCTCGCGCTGACTGCGATCGGTGAAGTGGGTCCCGGGAGCGGCGTGACTTGGGTCCTAAATGGCCAGCTCTTCGATCCGGGGACTTCCGGATACGACCACTTTCGCTGACCTTAGGACCCAAATCACAGTTTGCGCTCCGTTGCCCCAGTATCCTGGCGGGCAATTGTTCCTAGGAACGCGCCGCAGCCCTTGGGTCCACCTTGAATATCGCCCGTTCTAAAACACTCCCCAAGACGCCAACCAGCACTGCGCCCTTGCCTGAGAAGATCGGCAAGTATCTGATTATCAATGAGGTTGGCCGCGGCAGCACCGGGGTCGTCTATCTATCGCACGATCCCTACTATGGTCGGGACGTCGCGATAAAAGTCTACAACGTCGATTCCAGCGGCGATGAGAACCGCAAACGCATTGCGCGCAAGATGTTCTTGTCCGAGGCGCACATGGTCGGGATGCTGCAGCATCCGAACATTCTGCCGATCTACGATGCCGGCGAGGAGAACGGACACTGTTACATCGTGACCGAACATGTTCACGGTGCCCGCACGCTGGCCGCGTATTGTCGTCCCGATAACTTGCTGCGCATCGATGATGTGGTCGAACTCGTCTACAAGGCGGCGCGCGCGCTGCATTACGCGCACAGCCGTGGGGTCATCCACCGCGACATCAAACCCAGCAACATCATGCTGACGCTCGACAGCGACGTGCGGATCATCGATTTCGGCATCGCGCTGGTCGCCGATTCCGAGATCTCGCGCATCGAGGGCATTGCGGGGAGTCCCTCGTACATGTCGCCCGAGCAGGTCCAGTCGATCGAACTCACGAACCGCTCAGACCTGTACTCGCTCGGCGCCGTCATGTACGAATTGCTGACCGGGACTCGGCCGTTTCGTGCCGGAAATCTCCAAAAGCTGTTGCATCAGATTGTTTTCGCAACGCCGCCGCCGATCCACACGCTGCGGCCGGAGATTCCCGAGGAACTGGAGAACGTGACTGCGATGGCGCTGCTCAAGGATCCGGAAAAGCGCTATCGCACCGGCTTGGACTTTGCCGCGGAGCTCACACGCGTGCATCAGAAATTGCGCGCTCAATACAATCGCATCGATCAGCAGGAGCAGTTCAGCCTGTTGCGCAAGCTCAAGTTCTTTCACGAATTCTCGCATGGTGAGATCTGGGAGGTGCTGCGCGCCAGCAGCTGGCAGGACTACGCCGCCAGTGAGGAAATCGTCAAGGAAGGCGAGATGGACGACAGGTTTTACATCATCGTGCAGGGAAGCGTCGCCGTGCAGCGGCACGGCCGAGCCTTGGGCTACCTCGAGACCGGCGAGTGCTTCGGGGAAACGAGCTACGTGCGGGGCGCGAAGCGCACCGCGACGATCACCGCCGCGCGCGAGGTCACGGTCATGAAGGTCAGTTCGACTTTGCTCGAACAGGTCTCGGCCGAGTGTCAGCTGCGATTCAATCAGGTGTTTTTACGCAGCATCATCGGCCGGCTCCAGACCGCCGAATCGCGGATCTGATCCCTAGCTGGCCGAGTCAACCACGCGCGGCAAGCGCGGCCGCCACCACGCGTCGATCTGGGCTTGCACCGACGCCAAATCCAAACCGGCCTCGGCGAGGCAATCGTCGCGCGTTCCATGTGCGATCGGCGCGTCCGGTATGCCAATCTGAAGCAGCGACACCCGATGGCCGCGCGCGGCGAGCACCTCGGCGACCGCACTGCCGGCTCCGCCCGCGATCGCGTTTTCTTCCAAAGTAATCAGATGGTGATGCTTGCCGGCGATGCGCTCGATGAGATCCTCATCGATCGGTTTGACGAAGCGCATGTTCACGACCGTGGCATCGAGCTGCTCGCCGACGCGTTCGGCGACTGCAACCATGCTGCCGAACGCCAATAGTGCAAGGGCGCTGCGCCCTTCGCGCAGCACGACACCACGCCCGATCGGCAGCGCACGCATCTCGCTCTGAACCGCTACGCCGGGACCGCTGCCGCGCGGATAGCGGACCGCGCAGGGCAGGTCGAGCGTCGTCGCCGTGAACAGCATTTGGCGGCATTCGTCCTCGTTGCTCGGCGCCATGATCACGAGTCCGGGAATGCAGCGCATGAACGACAGGTCGTAGCTGCCTTGGTGCGTGGCGCCGTCGCCGCCGACGAGACCGGCGCGATCGATCGCAAACACGACGGGGAGATTTTGCAGCGCGACGTCATGCACCAATTGATCGTAGGCGCGTTGTAAAAAGCTCGAATATATTGCGACGACGGGCCGCATTCCCTCGCAGGCCAACCCGGCCGCAAAGGTGACGGCGTGTTGCTCCGCGATTCCGACGTCGAAGTACCGATCCGGGAATTTCTTGTCGAACTCGACCAATCCGGACCCCTCGCGCATCGCCGGCGTGATCGCGACGATGCGCGGATCTCGCGCGGCCATGTCGCAGACCCATTGTCCAAAGACTTGCGAATACGTGGGTCCGCTGCTCCGTTCCTTGAAGATCGTCGCGCTCGCCGGGTCGAACGGGCCGGGGCCGTGCCACTTGATCGGATCGGCCTCGGCGGGTGCATAGCCCTTGCCTTTGCGGGTCACGATATGCAGCAGCTGAGGACCCTTGAGATCGCGCATGTTCTCGAGTGTCGCCAGCAGCGCGTGCAAGTCGTGTCCGTCGATCGGACCGATGTAGTTGAGCCCCATCTCTTCGAACACCGTGCCCGGCAGTATCATGCCCTTCATATGCTCTTCTGAGCGCCGTGCGAGTTCCCAAACGGTCGGCATCTGGCTCAGCACCTTTTTGCCGCCCTCGCGCAGCGTCGCGTAGACCTTTCCCGATAGGACGCGCGCGAAATAATTTGACATCGCGCCGACATTGTTCGAAATCGACATGTCGTTGTCGTTGAGGACTACCAGTAAATCGACATTGAGGCTGCCCGCATGATTGATCGCTTCGAACGCCATGCCGGCCGTCATCGCGCCATCACCGATGACGGCAACCACGCGACGCTTCTCGCCGCGCGCCGCGGCGCCGATCGCCATGCCGAGGGCCGCGCTGATCGAAGTGCTCGAATGGCCGACGCCGAACGTGTCGTACTCGCTCTCCGACCGAGTCGGGAACGGCGCCAAGCCCTGGTGCTGCTTGATCGTACGCAGCAGATCGCGTCGGCCCGTCAACACCTTATGGGGATAGGCTTGGTGGCCGACGTCCCAGACCAGGCGGTCGTCGGGCGTGTTGAAGATGTAATGCAGTGCGACGGTCAGTTCGACGGTGCCGAGACCCGCTGCAAAATGGCCGCCCCTCTGGCTGACCGTTTGAATCAGATAGTTGCGCAATTCGTTCGCAACAGACGTCAATTCGGCGCGCGTGAGGCGGCGCAAATCGGCGGGGGCCTCGATCTTCGAGAGCAGCGGGAAGTCTTCGGCAAGTGTCATTTGACGGTTAGTTTACAATGCCGACCGCTTAAACTCGACGATCCACGACATAGCGCGCGAGCCACGCGAGGATTTGTGCGCGCGGACCCAAGGCAATGAGGCGTTCACAGGCTCGGTTCTTGAGCGCCTGAGCTCGTTCTTTCGCGCCTCGCAGCCCCAGCAGGCTTGCGTAGGTCGGCTTCGATTTGGCGGCATCGGCGCCCACGGTCTTGCCGAGATCCCGCGTGTCGCCCTCGACATCGAGAATATCGTCCTGAATTTGGAACGCGAGACCGATGTCCTGTGCGTAGCCGTCGAGCGCCTCGAGCGTCTGCGCGGAGAGCTGCGGTGCGGCCGCAGCCGCGATCAACACGCTTGCCCGTATCAACGCGCCGGTCTTCAGGCGATGCATGGCCTCGAGCTCCTCGAGACTCAAGTTCCGGCCGACCGCGGCGAGGTCCAAGGCTTGGCCGCCGGCCATTCCGGCCGTGCCGCTGGCATCGGCGAGAATCCGAACCATCTGCAGTCGGGCCGACGGCGAGATGTTTGGGTTGCTCTCGCGTGCAAGCAGCGAGAATGCAGCGACCTGCAAGGCGTCGCCTGCCAAAATCGCCGTTGCTTCGTCGAACGCACGATGGGTCGTCGGTTGGCCGCGGCGCAAGTCATCATTGTCCATTGCTGGCAAGTCGTCGTGCACGAGCGAATACGCGTGAATGAGTTCAACCGCGGCCGCTGGAGCATCGAGCGTTTCCGCATCGAGCCCCAGCGCCTCGCCCGTGCAGTAGACGAGCACGGGTCGCAGGCGCTTTCCGCCGCCGAGCACTGAATAGCGCTGCGCCGCATGCAAACGCTGCGGGATGCATTCGGCGGCCGGCAGTGCCGCATCCAATACGCGTTCGATCCGCGCTTGATATTCGCGTATTCGGGTTTCGATCAGATCCGAATTGGCGCCGAGAGACGCTGCTGGTTCAGGTTTCGTCGGGATTGAAGGGTTCAACGACGGAATCACCGGATTTCTTGAGCAAGATTTCGACTTTTTGTTCCGCTTCCTTGAGCGCCGCTTGGCAGCTGCGCGTCAGCATGATTCCCCGTTCGAAAGCGGCCAGGGACTCTTCGAGCGGCAGGTCGCCTTGCTCGAGACGTTCGACGATCGCTTCGAGGTCGCGCATCGCGCTCTCGAAATCGACCGGTTTGGGTTCTTTTTCTGCTTTTCTGGCGCCCATGGTCTAACGAACGGTACACATGCGCCGTAGCGAGGTCAAACCGCGGTCCAATCGGGGGCGGCGGCGGCGATCCGGCGTTTGTGCGCTTCGCGCGCAACGAGATTGCCAAGTCGTGAGATGCGTCACATCCCCCGAGCCCGCCGATGCGTTTCATTTAGGTACCATTGCGGGCGAGGAAGCCACATGTCACGCGCAACCACAAAAACGCTTTATTTCAGCTTGATTTGCGTTGCCGCAATCGCTGCAGCGGGCTGCAAGCCGCCGCGTGTGCCGCCCGCGACGGTCAGCGATCTGATGGAGGATCGTGTAACCCTCGATGGCATCGTGATGAAGTGCAAGGCCAATCCGACCATGGCGCGCAGCGCGGTGGAGTGCGAGAACGCGCGGATCGCGATCGAGCGGCTAGCCACGCGCAACGAGGCGGAAGACGAGGCGAAGCGCCAAGCGGAATTCGAACGTAAGCGCGAAGAGCTGCGCCTTGCCCGCGAAAAGGAGCAGGCCGCGAAGGCATCGGTGCCCAAAGTGGACGCCTATCATTTGCCGCTGGTGCCGGTCGAACCGACACCGGCTTCCGCTGCGTCGCCGACCGCGCAGAGCACGCCGGTGGTCGGACAGGCAAACTGATTCGTTCGGCGCTCACGACGCCGTACCCGATTCCCGAACCGGTGTTGCATCGGCATCGCTCCCCACTGGGTGCAGCGCAGCAATGGACCGCCGCCGTCGCGTGAGGCGAGCCTAAATCGCGTACCAGCTGAATGCCAGTTGCAGGTCGCTCGGGTGCACCGTTGCCCAGCCGCTGCGACGGAAGTCATCCCATTCTGTGTTGCTGGGGTAGGTGTAATAGCTGCCGTCGCCGGCGGACTGGGCTCGAAAAACCGCGAGCACACCGCGGTAGCTTGGAAGCAGGCCGGAATGCAGATTGAGCACGCCAAACCTTGGGATCGCGATCAGCGCAGATTTCAAAATCGCGCCATATCGAATCGTGACGATGAGATCTGGAGCAAAGTCTTGCACTTGCTGCAGCCCACTCGCTGAATTCGGATTCTGCAGTGGCGCAACGGGGATCCCGCGATGGCGATCGATCTCGGCAAACGTCAGGAAGCGAGCGCCATTGTCGGGCAAGGCGGCGCGTTCGATCAACGGAAAGAACAATTCATCGGGAATGATTTGCTCGGCGACGCGCAGCTCGCGACGGTCGGCATGCTCGGCCGCGGGCGCGGCACCCACACGCTCCGTCAAGCCGACACGCACCTCGTGAGATGCCAGCGTGGGCAGCAGTAGATTCAGCGCCACACTGCTTGCGAGGTCACGGTTGAGGCAGCACAGAATGCGCATCGGCGTCGGCTCCGTTCTGGGGAGTCCGCCCGGATCCTAGCCGAACGCAAATGCCGCGGTGCGGCGTCCATGACCGCAAACGGCGATGCGCGTCCGGCTTCCGGTCATAGTGGTCATGGATCAACTTCTCGGCCCGGCGCTTGGGATGCACCACACGTTTCTGGATTCAACATAAGAATGCGTGGTGCATTTTCGGTAGGCTCGTCATCAGGCCGATCGAATGAAGTCGATACTCCAGAGAAATGCCTCACATGATCAAAGACCAATCGCAACCGATTGCGATTGACAACTCCGAGAGCGAGGATCTGCCGCATACGGCCCTCGCAGCGCAGCTGCGCATGATGTTTGGGGCGCTCCGGGCTTCACCGGTGCGTGCGACCCTGGTCGGGCTCGTCGCAACAATCTGCCTGGTGGTCGTCATGACCGCCTATGGCCAAACGCGCCTCAACGACTGGAACCAGCCGTTTTATGACGCGCTCGCGCGCCGCGACTGGGGAACGTTTGTGGTTCAACTCGGCACCTTCGGTCTGATCGCCGGCACGCTGCTGATCCTCAACGTCGGCCAGCGGTGGCTCGTGGAAATGCTCAAGCTCAAGCTGCGCGCGGGCCTCATGCATGACCTCATTCACGAATGGATGATGCCGCGCCGCGCGTTTCGCCTCGCAAGCGCCGGCCCCGTCGGCGTCAATCCGGACCAGCGCCTTCATGAAGACACGCGCCACTTGACCGAGTTGTCGGCCGATCTCGGGGTCGGCCTGTTTCAGGCGTCGATCCTGCTCGTCATCTTCGTGAAGGTGTTGTGGGCGCTATCCAGCGGTTTCGCGTTTCACATCGGCGGCCAAGATATTGAGGTGCCGGGCTACATGGTCTGGGCGGCATTCATCTACGCGATCTCGGCGTCGATATTGAGCTTTTGGGTCGGACGGAGCCTCGTCAATCGCAATGCCGAGCGCTATGCGAGGGAGGCCGATCTGCGCTACTCCATGGTGCGGGTCAACGAACATATCGATGCAATTTCGCTCGCGGCCGGGGAGGCGGACGAGGCGCGGCGCTTGGAACTCGATGTCGCCGCGGTGCTCGCCGCGATGCGCAGACTCATCGCGGGGCTCACCAATCTCACTTGGGTCACGGCCGGCTACGGATGGTTTACGATCGTCGCGCCGATCGTCGTCGCCGCACCGATTTTTTTCTCCGGCAAGGTGTCCTTCGGCGGCCTCATGATGGCAGCGGGTGCGTTCAACCAAGTTCAATCCTCATTGCGCTGGTTCGTCGATAACTTCAGCGTAATCGCTGATTGGCGCGCTACCCTGCTGCGGGTCGCGAATTTCCGCCGCGCATTGCTGATCACCGATACCCTGCACGAGGTTGAGGGTCGCATCGAATTCGCCGTCGGCGAGCCCGGAAGATTCGGCATCGATCATTTGGAAATCGCCTCGCCGGCGGGCTGCACGATGCTCGAAGAGGCGAACGTCGACATTCGAGCCGGCGAGCGGGTTCTGATCGTCGGCGAACCCGGAACCGGCAAGACCTTGTTGTTTCGGGTACTCGCGGACCTCTGGCCCTGGGGCGCAGGTACGGTGCGGCGCCCGAAGGGCGAATCGATTCTCTATCTGCCGCGCGTGCCGTATTTGCCGCCCGGAAGCTTGCGCGGCGTTCTTGCGTATCCGCTCGGGGTCGAGAATTTCAGCGAGCGGTCCTTCGTCAACGCGCTCGCGCGGCTGCGCCTCAAGCGATTGACGCCGATGCTCGATGAGTCGCGCCGATGGGAGCGCGAATTGAGCGAGGAGGAACAGCAGCGTCTCGCGTTCGCGCGCGTCGTTCTGCAGGCACCTCGCTGGGTCATTGCGGACGAAGTGCTCGACTCGCTCGACATCGACACGCTCGCGCGCGTCATGGAGATCTTTACCAAGGATCTCAAGGATACCGGTCTGATCCATATCGGCCGCCTCGAAAATCGAAAGCACCTGTATTCGCGCGTTCTGCATTTGATCAATGACCCCACGGTGCGCCGAATTGCGCGCTTGCGGCTGGGCGATGCATCGGATTCGAACCAGGCACACCTCCCGCAGGCCGTCAACAGCCAGTAGAATGCGCGCCTACGCATCAGACGCTCAGGCCGGTGCGTCTGTGCGGTTCTACGGCGAGGAAATGCAATGAAATCGATTCCGGTCGGAGCCAAGGGCGCATTTAGTCTCGTGATTACTCCGGATCATCTCGCGAACCGGTTCAAGGATGCGACCTTGCCGCCGGTGCTCGCGACGCCCGTCATGATCATGGTCATGGAAAATGCGGCGCTCAATGCGATCAAACCCTTTCTCGACGTCGGCGAAAGCGCGCTCGGCACGCGCGTGGATGTGCGTCATTTGGCGGCGACGCCGGCCGGCCGGCGCATCACGGGTGGTGCGACGGTGACCAAGGTTGATGGGCGGCGCATCGAATTTTCGATTCGCGCTGCAGACGGGGACGAGGAGATCGGCGTCGGCACGCACGAGCGCACGGTCATACAGCTTGCGAGATTGGCAGAACGGCTGCAAGCCAAATTCGGCTAGCGCGCCGTCCAGTCGCGGCTGAGAGCCTCGAGGCTCTGATGAAGATCGGCAATCCGTGGCTGCTGCGTGCCAATGCGGAGGCCTTGGTGCTCGTCACCAACGATTCGACGGACCCTTGCATCGTCTGGGCTTCGCCAAGACTCGAGAGCTATCGCGCCATATGGGACCAAGCTGCGGCCGCGGGCTTCGTGGAACCGGCGGGCACCGTTTCCGACCCCGCCTCGATCTTCGGCGCCAAGCGCAGGCGCTAGCGAAGGCTCGGCGCCGATTCCGCGGATCTGCCCGCCCGCGTTCAAGCTCATCGAATGATTAATAAAGGACTTGCTTAACTATGAGTTCGCAGTATACTTAAGTGCATGCTTAACAGAAGTGACGCGCTCGACTCGACCTTTCAGGCGCTCGCCGATTCGACGCGGCGCTCGATAGTGGCTCGCTTGAGCCGCGGGCCGATTTCGGTCAGCGAGCTCGCGCGACCGCTCGCGATGTCGCTGCCGGCCGTGATGCAGCATTTGGCGGTGCTCGAGGATTCGGGTCTCGTGCGCTCGGTCAAGGTCGGGCGCGTTCGCACGTGCCGGATCGAGCCCAAAGCACTGAGTCTCGCAGAGCAATGGATCAATCAGCGGCGGTCGGAGTGGCAGGGTCACTTCGACCGCCTCGGCAAGTATCTGGAAAACCTCAAGAGAGAGGAAGGAGAAGCCCATGGCGCAGACGAATAGGAACCCACGGAGCCCTCAACTGCAGCCCGAGCCGCTCGTGATCTCGCGGCTGTTTCCCGCGGCGCGCGAATTGGTATTTCGGGCTTGGACCTCGGCCGAGCACCTCAAGCGCTGGTTCTGTCCGACCGGCTATTCCGTGCCGCAAGCCGAGGTCGATTTTCGCGTCGGCGGCGTCTTCGATATTTGCATGCGTTCGCCCGAGGGCTGGAATCACTGGACGCGAGGAAAGTACGTCGAGATCGTTCATCTGACGCGGCTCGTCATCGAGATGAATGTGACCGGCGACGACGACCGAACCTTGTTTCGCGCCCGAACGGTCGTCAGCTTCGCGGATGAGGCTCACGGCACGCGCCTCGAGGTCACACAGAGCTACACGATTCTCGACCCGAAGTCTGCGCCGATGATTCAGGGGGCTGCACAGGGCTGGAGTCAAACGCTCGATCGGCTCACGCAAGAAGTCGCGCGCATCGAGCAGTCCTTGCCTGCGAGCCGCTCCGTCGTCCATGCGAGCTTCTGCATCGAACGGACCTTTTCGGCTTCGAGGGCGCAGGTCTTCAAGGCATTGACCGATCCTGCGGCGAAGGCGAAATGGTTTGCGGGCGGAAATGGCTTTACCGAACTCGCCCGGGAAATGGATGTGCGGCCTGGCGGGCGCGAACAACTGAAAGGGCGCTGGGACAGCGGCGTGGTCACTTGCTTCGACGCGGTTTATCACGACGTCGTTCGGGACGAGCGCATCGTTTATTGCTACGAGATGAACATCAACGCAAGGAAGATCTCGGTCTCGCTGGCAACGATCGAACTGAAGGCCGCCGGCAATTCGACCCGCCTCGTGATGACCGAGCAGGGCGCGTTCCTCGACGGCTATGACGATGCCGGCTCGCGCGAACGCGGGACGAATTTTCTGCTCGACGCGCTCGGCAAATCGCTGCAAAGTTAGCGCGCTTACTGCGCTGCGACTTCCACGCGCGTATCGTTGTAGCAGGCGCCGTCGGCGAGGTCGGCCTTGTGCGTCGGAGCCAAGGCCGACACGGTCTGTCCGTTCGGGCTCGTTCGGAGCCAGGCGCCTTTATCCGAGCTGACGACGCCGCAGCGCACGGCGGCCGTGACGCGCAAGTGCAGGAATACCTCGCCGAGATCGTTCCACACTTTCACTGCCGCGCCGTCGGCGAGACCTCGGGCCTGCGCGTCGGCGG
>Ga0209656_10003232_pt1 | contig 10562 bp, 17 predicted proteins | sample BogFormECP12_OM2_FD_188239 | JGI IMG/M metagenome (GOLD analysis project Ga0209656, IMG submission 188239) | Bog forest soil microbial communities from Calvert Island, British Columbia, Canada - ECP12_OM2 (SPAdes) (version 2) | ecosystem: Environmental > Aquatic > Freshwater > Wetlands > Bog ... | reverse complement strand
GAGTAACTATGGGACAAAAAGTTAACCCAATTGGATTTCGGCTTGCGCTGAACAAGGAGTGGCGATCGCGCTGGTACGCGTCGACGAAGGAATTCCCGGAATTTCTCCATGCCGATCTGCAGATCCGTCGGTTCGTGAAGCAGAAACTCGCGATGGCAGCTGTCTCGAAGATCGTGATTGAACGAGCCTGGAACAGTATCCGAGTCACCATCTACACAGCTCGCCCCGGAATCGTCATTGGACGCAAGGGTGCCGAGATTGAGAAGATGACCGAAGAGATCACGCGCATGTCCAGTGGGAAACAGGTCAAGATCGATATTCAGGAGATCAAGACACCCGAGCTGGACGCACAGTTGGTCGCTGAGAACGTGGCGCTGCAGATCGAGCGTCGTATCTCGTTCCGGCGCGCAATGAAAAAAGTTGTTCAGACGACAATGGATTTCGGGGCGCTTGGAATCAAAATCCGTTGTTCGGGTCGCCTTGGTGGCGCGGAGATTTCGCGTGCGGAATGGTATCGCGAAGGGAAAATTCCATTGCACACTCTTCGAACCCCGATCGATTACGGGTTCGCCGAAGCGAACACAGTGTACGGCAAAATCGGCGTCAAATGCTGGATCTGTCGGCCGGAACCGGTTGTCGTGGAACAAAATCCGAAACGTGAAGGCGGAACACGTGAGCCGGCACCGGCAAACGCAAGATAATTTAATGGGGAGATAGAGTATGCCATTGATGCCAAAGAGGGTGAAGTACCGTAAGTCGCAGCGAGGAAATCGCAGCGGCAACGCCTCCCGAAATATCTCGATCGCATTCGGCGAGTACGCCTTGCAGACATTGGACCGGGCTTGGATCACCAACACCCAGATCGAGGCGGCCCGCGTTGCGCTGACTCGCAACATGAAGCGAAAAGGAAAGCTCTGGATCAAGATTTTCCCAGACAAGTCGGTAACCAAACGACCACCGGAAACCCGAATGGGTAAGGGAAAAGGAAACCCTGAGTTCTGGGTCGCCACCGTTCGGCCTGGCAACATTCTCTTTGAACTGGATGGCGTGACCGAATCCGTTGCGCGTGAATCGCTTCGGCTGGCTGCGACGAAGCTTCCGGTTAAGACCCGGTTCATCAGCCGCCAGCACGCAGTCACCGTGTAAAAACGCGAAAGGTTGAGTTATGAAGATCAAGGAATTGCGCGAACTGAGTAGTGAAGAGCTGATTGCCCGGCGTTACGAACTGCGGAAGGATACATTTAATCTTCGTCTCCAGCAGCAGACGGGCGCGGCGGAGAAACCGAGCGTAATCCGGCTTAGTCGACGGGAAGTCGCGCGGATCGAGACGATTTTGTCCGAGCGCGCCAAAAAATCGGATAGCTGATTCGTGGAGCTGGCGTCAGCGTCGGAAATAGGAATTTAGAAAGTTAAAATGAGCGAAGAGACTGTGAACACTGAAGGTACTGCCACCGCGCTTGAGAACACCGGCACGTCGGAAAGTCGCGCTGCGACTCCCGAAATCCCGGCTGCTCCATCGCAGCAGTCTGAAAGTCCGAAGCGGCATCTTCGGAAGACCCGTGTCGGCCAGGTCGTTTCCAACAAAATGGAAAAGACGATCGTGGTCGCGGTGGTTCGCCGTGTCCCGCACGCGAAGTTCGGGAAAATCGTGAAGCGGACCAAGAAGCTGTACGCGCATGACGAACGAAACCAATGTGCGATTGGGGATCTCGTGCGCGTTGAAGAAATCAAACCGTTGAGCCGCTTGAAGCGCTGGCAGTTGGTCGAAGTGTTGAAGCATTAATCTGGAGACGTTGAAAACATGATTCAGATTCGCTCCTGGTTGGATGTAGCCGACAATACCGGTGCACGCATGGCGACGATGATCGGAGTCATCGGAAAACAGACTCCCTACGCTTCCGTTGGCGACGTCATTACGTGCAACGTAAAAGAAGCGGCAGCCAATGGGACGGTAAAAAAGGGAGAGGTTGTCCGCGCTGTTGTTGTGCGAACAAGACAGCCCGTCAAACGGGATGATGGCTCCTATTTGCGATTCGATAACAACGCGATTGTCATCATCGATAAGGATATGAACCCGAGAGGGACGCGTATATTCGGGCCGGTTGCTCGTGAATTGCGCGAAAAGAATTTCATGAAAATCATTTCACTTGCTCCGGAGGTGTTATGAGCTTGTTGCGATTCCATGTGAAAAAAGGGGACGAAGTAACGGTGATCTCCGGAAACCATCGAGGAGCATCCGGGAAAGTCCTGCAGGTGCTTCCGAAGAAGGAACAGGTCTTAATCGAGGGAGTACGCCTGATCAAAAAGACGCAGCGCAAGTCACAGGATAATCCGAATGGAGCGATTATTACTCGCGAGGGACCGATTCACATTTCGAATGTAAAGGTGGTCGGGCACCGCGAGACGAAGCCGGCGAAGAAGAGTCGGGGGAAACTAAAAGATGCAAGCTGAACTATACAAAGAGTACCAGACTCGAGTCGTACCGGCTCTTAGCAAAAAGCTGGGGTACAAAAATGTTCTCCAAGTGCCAAAGGTTGAGAAGGTCGTGGTGAACACTTGTATTTCGGCGAACGTAAGCGACTACAAGCAGGCTCTCGAAGACGCAAAAAGAGAGCTTTCGGTGATAACCGGCCAGAAACCGGCAGAAACGAAATCGAAAAAGAGCATCTCGAATTTCAAACTTCGCAAGGGACAGGCGATCGGTGCGAAAGTGACTTTGCGCGGGGACCGGATGTACGAGTTTCTGGAGCGTCTGATAAAGATGGCGCTGCCGCGAATTCGTGATTTTCGCGGAATTTCGCCGAAGGCGTTCGACGGCAACGGCAATTACACACTGGGGGTGCAGGACCAGTCGATATTCCCTGAAGTGGAGCTCGACAAAATCAAACGCAACGTTGGGTTTGATATCACGATCGTTACGACGGCAGGTACGAACGCGGAAGCGAAAGCGCTTTTGACAGAACTCGGCGTTCCGTTCAGCGATAAGAAGCAGGCTGCACAGGCGGCCGCAGAGGAGAAGCAATAATGAGCAATCTTTCAGATCCGATCGCAGACTTTCTGACGCGGCTGCGGAACGCATCTCGCACGCATCGGAATGATGTGACCGTACCGTATTCTCGAATGAAAGAGGAGATCGCTCGAATTTTGAAACGGGAAGGGTATATCGCCGAATTTGAGGTCGATACGGAAAGCAAACCGGCTCAGATCAAAGTGACGATGAGGTTCGTGAATCGGACCTCGGCTTTGACCGGTCTTAAGCGGGTCAGCCGTCCGGGTCTGCGCAAATATGTCGGTTCGGCTGACATCCCTCGAGTGCTAGGCGGAATGGGCGTTGCGATTCTTTCGACCTCCCGGGGAATTATCACCGGCCGTGAAGCTCGCAAGGAAAAGGTCGGCGGCGAACTGCTGGCACTAGTCTGGTAAGGAGGTCTCGATATGTCTCGAATCGGAAAAAAATCGATCGAAATTCCCGACAAAGTGAAGCTGGCAGTGTCTGACACCGGTTCGATCAAGGTGGAAGGCCCCAAGGGTAAGCTGGAGTGGGTGTTACCGGATGCGATCAAGCTTCGCATTGATGGTAAGAAGGCGGTCCTTGACCGAGCGATCGAAAACAGAGCGACGAAAGCGTTGCACGGCCTTTCACGCAGCTTGATCAATAACATGGTCGTAGGCGTGAGTCAGGGGTTCCAAAAGGGCCTCGAGATCCAAGGCGTTGGCTTTCGCGCGCAGGTGCAAGGGAAGAATCTGAACTTGAGCATTGGGTTTTCTCACGCGGTGATTTTCCGGATTCCGGACGGAATCAAGGTCACGGTTCAGGAGAACACGAAGCTGTTGATCGAGGGAATCGACAAACAGTTGGTTGGCCAGGTCGCTGCGGATATCCGCGCGTACTACCCGCCTGAACCCTATAAAGGCAAAGGGATCCGGTATATCGGCGAACAAATTCTCCGCAAGGAGGGCAAGACGGTTCAGTAGATTTAATGCGGACCCGGGAATTTAAACGGTCTGCTGTAGGAGAGTAAGATGGCGACGATTGATCACACAAAGGTTCGGCATAAACGGATCCGCAAGCGCGTGCTTGGCACGCCGGAGCGTCCGCGTCTTGCGGTCCATTTTTCCGGTCAGCATATTTACGCTCAAGTGATCGACGATGCCGCAGGCAAGACTGTGGCAGCGGCTTCGACGGTTGAAGCGGCTGTCAAAGGCAGCCGACGCACGAATGCGAATGTTGAGACGGCTGAAAAGATCGGCGCGCTTGTCGCCGAAAGAAGTTTACAAAAGAACATCAAAGCAGTGGTATTTGACCGGGGAGGGTTTAGCTATCACGGGAAAGTGAAAGCGCTGGCCGACGCGGCTCGCGCTGCCGGATTGGAGTTTTAGCGCTGATTTGGTGGGGATCAGACCGGAATTTGCCCCGCCGCAGAGAGATATATGGCAAACGAAGGCAGAAATCGTCGTAACGACAACTCGGGTGATCGCGGACAGAAGGGCGACACCACCGAGAAAGTGGTGTTCATCAACCGCTGCGCGAAGGTGGTGAAAGGTGGGCGCCGGTTCAGTTTCAGCGCATTGATCGTCGCCGGCGACCATAAGGGCCGCGTAGGGTATGGCTTTGGCAAAGCGAATGAAGTTTCTGAAGCGATTCGCAAAGCGTCCGAATCAGCGCGGAACTCGATGGTCTCTGTCGCCGTCCAGGAAAACACAATCCCGCATGAAGTGATTGGCGAATTTGGCGGTGGTCGCGTGTTGTTGCGCCCTGCGTCGCCTGGAACGGGCGTGATCGCCGGCGGCGGGGTGAGAGCGGTTGTGGAAGCTGCCGGCATTAAAGATGTGTTGGCGAAATCGCTGGGATCCAGCAATCACGCGAATGTCGTGAAGGCGACCATCGAAGCGTTGCGCGGTCTCCGGCGCCGCCAGGAAATCCTTCAATTGCGCGGAAAGGGTACGCGGTAAGAGCGTTTCCGGCGGCTGACGGAACCCGCGGCCATGACGCATCGAATCTGCGTAACCAATATTTGACACGACAATAACCCGGACGCGGTGTGGAGCGTCCCAATTGCAATTTTACGATTTATGCGGTTACACGAATTAAAGTTTCGCCCAGGGTCGAAGCATCGGGTCAAGCGGCTCGGATCCGGTGAGAGCTCTGGTCACGGTAAAACCAGTGGCAAAGGGCACAAAGGACAAAAGGCTAGGTCGGGCGGAAGCATCCGTCTCGGATTTGAAGGCGGCCAGATGCCCCTTATCCGCCGTTTGCCGAAACGAGGATTTAACAATGCGGAGTTCAAAACCGTCTACGCGGTGGTGAACCTAGGCGACCTCGAACGGCTCGATGAAGGGACGCACGTAAATGAACAACTCCTCCGCGAAAAAGGGTTGATAAACGGTCGTTTTGACGGGGTAAAGATTCTGGGGCGTGGAGAATTGACGAAAAAATTGACGGTTGAAGCCGACAAATTCAGCGAAACCGCACGGCAGGCCATCGAAAAGAGTGGTGGCTCAGCCGTTGTTCGCGGCTAGTTTCGAGCTTTCGCCCCCATGATTTCGGCCTTCACCAATATCTTCAAAATTCCAGAGCTTCGGCAACGGATCCTGTTCACTCTCTCGATGCTGATCATCGTAAGAGCCGGCGCCGCGATTACGATTCCTGGGGTTAACGCACACGTCTTAAACGAGTGGTTCCAGAGTTCGATGGCGAAGTCGGCCAGCGGCGGAGTCGCGGCGCTGTTCAATATTTTTGCGGGCGGCGCGTTGGAGCATTGCGCGGTTTTTTCCCTTGGAATCATGCCGTACATCAGCGCCTCAATCATGATGCAGCTGCTCACCGCGGTTATTCCACGTCTGAACAAACTGGCGCGTGAGGATGGTGGCCGGCAAAAGATTACCCAGTACACCCGCTACGTGACGCTGGGTCTTTGTATTTTCCAGGGATACCTTCTGGCTGTCTCGATGCAGAATCCGGGGTCAAATCCGTTTCTGCAGGGCATTGACGCGGTCACGGCGCGGCTTGGGCCGCTCGTTGAGAATCCAGGAGTCGGATTCCAGATCATCGCAACGATCACCCTAAGTGCGGGAACGATGTTCCTGATGTGGATCGGCGATCAGATCACAGACAGGGGAATCGGAAACGGAACATCACTCATCATTACTGTCGGAATTGTTGCATCGTTGCCAGGTGCGCTTGTCCAAGTGTGGAACACTTTCGTTCCGACCGGTGGCGCACCGAGCCGAGTAAGTCCGATTGTGCTGGTATTGATGATTGCGTTCCTTGTCCTGGTTGTCGCGTCCGTCATTGCGCTGACGCAAGGTCAACGTAAGGTCAGCATCCAGTACGCGAAGCGCGTGGTGGGCAGAAAAGTCTACGGGGGGCAAACCCAGTATCTCCCGTTGAAGGTAAACTCCGTCGGTGTCATGCCGTTGATTTTTGCTCAAGCGATCCTGTTGTTTCCGTCAACGATTCTGAGCATGGCGTTCAGGAATCAGGAATGGGCGGTGACGCTCTCCAATGCTTTGGCGGTGGGCTTTTGGCATTATGCGCTGACCGCGGCGCTGATATTCTTCTTCAGCTATTTCTGGGTCGCGATCCAATTTCAACCGACGCAGATCGCGGACGACCTGAAGAAATATAACGGTTACATTCCTGGTTATCGGCCCGGTAAGCCGACGGCAGATTTTCTTGAATACACACTCACTCGGCTGACTTTCGCCGGTGCTCTGTTCCTGACGGTAATCGCTGTCATCCCAGAAACCATGATCACTTGGCTTGGTGTCCCGCGGATGACTGCGCGCTTTTTTGGCGGAACAAGCCTTCTAATTATTGTCGGTGTTCTTCTGGACACAATGCGACAGGTTGAAACCTATCTGATCCAGCGCCACTACGACGGTTTCCTGCGCAAGGGCCGGATTCGCGGCCGCTTTGAGCGCGTTGCCGCCGGCACTGGCAAGGTCGTGAAAGAGAGTGTCCTTTTATGGATGTGGTTGGCGTTCGCGGTTCTGGCCGTCGCCGGTGTGGCCGTGTCCATATTTGTGAACCAGAGATAGTGGAGAGGGGTGAAGAGGCGAATCGGATGATTCCGATTAAAACACCGCAGGAAATCGACAGGATGCGCGCCTCGTGCAAGCTGGCAAGCGCGATCCTTGAGAAACTATCGGCTGTGCTCTGTCCCGGTATCAGCACCAAAGACGTCGATCAATGTGCTGCAAGACTGATGGAAGAGGCCGGGTGCCGAAGTGCGTTTCTCGGCTATCGAAGCTTTCCAGGGCAAATCTGTATTTCCGTGAACGATGAAGTGGTCCACGGAATCGGTGGCCCCCGGCGTGTTCAATATGGTGATATCGTGAAACTGGATGTAGGCGTTGTGCTGAATGGATTCGTGGGAGACACCGCGGCGACTATTCCGGTCGGGATCATCAGCGAAGATGTTCAGCGGCTTCTTGCCGTAACAGAGGAGGCGCTGGGTAAGGGGATCGAAAAGGTGCGCGACGGTCGCCGCTTGAACGAGGTATGTGCGGCGATTCAGGACGAAGTCGAATCAAACGGATTCAGCGTCGTGAGAGAGTTTGTCGGCCATGGAGTCGGTCGCAATCTTCACGAGGAACCACAAATTCCAAATTATCGGACCGCAGGGGCGACGGTCAAACTGAAGCCTGGAATGACTCTGGCAATTGAGCCGATGGTCAACATGGGAACGGCTGCAGTCAAGGTTCTGGAGGACGACTGGACCGTCGTCACTGCCGACCGATCGCCGTCCGCGCACTTCGAGCACACGGTTTTAGTGACGAAAGGTGAACCAGAGATTCTGACATGGCGCGAAAAGACGTCATCGAAGTTGAAGGCAAGGTAGTCGAGTTGCTTCCAAACACGATGTTCAGAGTGGAACTACCGAATGGACATCGAATTTTGGCGCATATCTCCGGAAAAATGCGATTGCATTTCATTCGGATCTTGCCAGGAGATAAAGTTATGGTAGAGATGTCTCCCTACGACTTGACGAAAGGCCGAATAACCTTCCGGCAAAAGTAAGGTTGTTGTAATGAGAACGCTCCTGAGAGGGTATCTTCTCGGGCCGCGTTTTTTTGTCCCGTGAAGGGTTAAATCGAATGAAAGTGCGACCTTCGGTAAAACGGTTCTGTGAGAGCTGCAGAATTATTAAGAGAAAGAATGTAGTCCGTGTGGTTTGCAAGAATCCGCGGCACAAACAGCGACAGGGCTGAGCCCGGAAAATTGGATATGCCTCGATTACTTGGAGTGGATATACCTGGAGATAAGCGGATCGAAGCTTCGTTGCCGTACATTTATGGCATCGGGCCGAGAACCGCGAAGAAGATTCTTGAACAAGCCAACATTGATCCCAATGTTCGCGCAAAAAATCTTACGCCGGAACAATTGGGCGAGATCGTCCATGCAATCAACGGTAGTGGGTTGCTGATTGAAGGCGATCTGCGTCGGGATATCCAAGGCAATCTTAAGCGCCTGCAGGCGATTCGATGCTATCGAGGCATCCGCCACGTCCGCGGTCTTCCTGTTCGTGGACAAAGGACTTCAACGAACGCGCGGACCCGTAAAGGCCCCCGCAAGACCGTAGGCGTTCAGCGCAACAAGGACGCAAAGGCGGGCAAAGTCTAATTAAGGGAACGAACGTAATGCCAGACGAACCAGGTAAACCCGCGCCCGCTTCCAAAAAGGAACCTGCAACTGCGGCTCCGCCCGCAGCATCGGCGCCTGTAACGGACACGCCCGCGGCCGCAATGGCATCGACGGCTCCGGCCGCCGAGGCAGCTAAGGCTCCTCGTGCCCCAAAAGCGAAGACCAAAAAGGATGCTGCACCGGCAACTGGTGCGAAAGTGAGTCTTTCGCTCGATAGCGGTGATGCGGAAAAGCCAAAAATTGTCAAGGCCAAAGGAAGCAAGAACGTTTTCGGTGGAGTCGCGCACGTGCTCGCGACGTTCAACAACACCATTGTTTCGATCACGGACCCCACTGGGAACGTGATTGGCTGGTCCAGCGCCGGTAAAGTCGGTTTCAAGGGATCCCGCAAGAGCACTGCGTACGCAGCGCAGTTGGTGGCCCAGGACGCCTGCCGCCAGGCAATGGGACATGGTTTGAAGGAAGTCGAAGTGCTCGTCAAAGGACCTGGAGCCGGCCGCGAATCTGCGGTCCGCGCGATTCAGGCGATCGGACTTGATATATCAGTGATTCGGGATGTTACACCGGTCCCGCACAACGGGTGCCGCCCGCCGAAACAGCGCCGCGTCTGATCAGGCAGATAAAATATTGTATTCACATGGCTCGTTACACTGGTCCTAAATCAAAAATCAGTCGGCGTTACGGAATTGCTCTGTTCGGTCCGAGCAAGGCCTTGGAGAGAAAGAATTATCCTCCCGGCATGCATGGCCCGAAAGGTTCACGACGGAAGCAGTCCGACTACGCGACAGCGCTCGCCGAAAAGCAGAAGCTGCGACACATGTATGGTCTTATGGAACGTCAATTCCGTCGCTACTTCGAAACAGCTCTTCGCAAACGTGGCGTGACGGGTGAGACTCTCCTGCAGATGCTCGAAACCCGTCTCGACAACGTCGTCTATAGGCTCGGGTTCGCGAATTCGCGCAGTGCCGCTCGCCAGTTGGTTTCGCACGGACATGTAACGGTGAATAATCGAAAAGTGAATGTCGCCTCGTATAACCTTAAGGCCGGCGATACCATCATTATCAAAGAGATGCCGGGGTCGCGACGTCTCGTAACCCGTAATCTTGAGCTGACCCAGATCCAACCGGTTCCGGATTGGTTGGTCGCGGACAAGGACCAGTTCCAGGGTAAGGTGGTGCGTGTCCCTTCACGTGAAGAGATCGCTCCGGTTGTCAACGAGCAGCTCGTCGTCGAGCTCTATTCTCGATAAGCATCTAGCCTGCCTGCAACATTCGCATGTTGCGCAGGTTCTATTTTTTGAAGATCCGCGCGAACTCTTCTTCGATCTCTGACTGGGGCATCTCCATGTAGGCGCTGACCGCTTGCTGCATCGACAACTTCCCATCTCGTACGGGCGTGCAAAGCAAACGCTCAAAGGGTGAGAGATGGGGACGCGCCGTTTCCAGCTCACGCCGGATTAAGTAAGAGAGAGGGCCGGCACCCTCGTAGAAATTCACGCGGCTGAGTTCGTGTATCACTCGATCAATCCGGTACTCGATTCGTCGAATCTCGGAAACCCAATGATGCCCGTCCCATGAGATCACTCCGAAACTCGCTCGCTGGTCACCATCAAACGGGAACCCGACCGAGCCAACGTTCACCACGAGTGTCGATTTGATCTGCCGGACGAGCGGGAGATGAGAATGGCCGACGCAAAGCAGTCCCGGCGGATTGGCGCCGATCATTTCAATGGCTTTTGTGTCTGAAGTTCTCGGGAAAAAACCTTCATTGTTCGATCTCGGAGAACCGTGAGCGATCGTGACCGGATGATCGTCTGGCCCGCCGAAAGTGATCGAAATCGGTAGCCGTCTGACGGTCTCAACGAAATCGCCTGTCAGATCGGCTGTCCAGCGTGCCGGCAACCAATTGTAGTACT
>Ga0209656_10003231_pt1 | contig 10563 bp, 9 predicted proteins | sample BogFormECP12_OM2_FD_188239 | JGI IMG/M metagenome (GOLD analysis project Ga0209656, IMG submission 188239) | Bog forest soil microbial communities from Calvert Island, British Columbia, Canada - ECP12_OM2 (SPAdes) (version 2) | ecosystem: Environmental > Aquatic > Freshwater > Wetlands > Bog ... | reverse complement strand
GCGACGATCGTCGAGAACGCCAAAGGCGCGCGGCTTCTGATCGTTAATCTGCTCGGCAGGATCTTCATGGAGGCGCTCGACGATCCGTTCGCCGCGCTCGAGCGCGAACTTTCCGCCCATCCGCTCAAGAACGGCTGCCAAGCCGTCGTGGTGGACGTCCATGCCGAGGCGACGAGCGAGAAATGCGCGCTTGGCCATTTCGCCGATGGGCGGGCGAGCCTTGTCGCCGGCACCCACACGCACGTCCCGAGCGCCGACCATCGCATCCTCGCCGGCGGAACCGGCTTCGTCACCGACGTCGGCATGACCGGCGACTACGATTCGGTGATCGGCATGGAGAAGGAGGAGCCGCTCAGGCGCTTCACGCGCCGCATCCCTTCAGGGCGGTTCGAGCCGGCGATGGGCCCCGCGACCTTGTGTGCGGTCGCTGCGGAACTGACGCGCGAGGGGCTGACCAAGGCGATCGCGCCGGTGCGCATCGGCGGCATGCTCAACGCGGCGATGCCGGACTTCTGGGCCTGAGCCGCAATGGCCACGACCATCGTCTACGACCTCGACGGCACGCTCGCCGACACGGCGGGCGACCTGATGGGCGCGCTGAATTTCGTCCTCAAGCGCGAGGGCCTTGCGCCGCTGCCGGTCGAGAACGCCCGCTCGATGCTCGGCGCAGGCGCACGGGCTCTGATCCAGCGCGGATTTGCAGCCTCGGGGCGGGAACTGTCGCCGGAGAAGCTTGAGGTCCTGTTCGGCGACTTCCTCGCCCATTACAACGCGCATATCGCAGACTTGACCCAGCTCTATCCAGGCGTGCTCGCGGCGCTCGACGCCTTCGCCGCGGCCGGGTGGGTGCAGGCGATCTGCACCAACAAGATCGAGGCCTCGGCGAAGATGCTAATGGGGCGGCTCGGCGTCGCCGACCGGTTCGCCTTCATCTGCGGCCAGGACACATTCGGGGTCGGCAAGCCGGATCCGAAGCCGCTGATCGGCACGGTCGAGGCGGCCGGCGGGAGCCTTCAGCGCGCAATCGTGGTCGGCGACTCGGCGACCGACATCAAGACCGCGCGGGCCGCGGGCCTGCCGGTGATTTGCGTGGATTTCGGCTACACCGACGTGCCGGTGACGGAGCTCGGCCCCGACCGGGTGATCTCGCACTTCAACGAGCTCGAGGCGGCGTGCGCGGAATTGATGGACGCGTCGGCGCCCTTGTAGGTCGCGCTTACCGCGTGAGCGACCCGGCCCTACGATCAATCCTTCGCGCGCTCGACGTAGCTGCCGTCCTCGGTCTGGATGACGATGCGCGTGCCGGGCGAGATGTGCGGCGGCACCATGGCGCGGGCGCCGTTCGAGAGCTTGGCGGGCTTGTAGGACGACGACGCCGTCTGGCCCTTCATCGCCGGCTCCGTCTCGACGACTTCGAGCGTCACGCGCGGCGGGAGCTGGATCGCCACCGGGGTCTCGTTGAACATCGACAGCAGGACCTTCATGCCCTCCTGCAGCCACTGCGCCTGGTCGCCGATGACCTCCTTCGGGACCGTGATCTGGTCGTAGGTCGCGGTGTTCATGAAGTGCTGGCCGTCGCCGTCGGCGTAGAGGAAGTCGAACTCCTTGTCCTCGACGAAGGCGCGCTCGACCTGCTCGGTGGTCTTGAAGCGGTCAGTCACCTTCACGCCGTCCGACAGGCGGCGCATGTCGATCTGGGTCGTGGGCGTGCCCTTGCCGGGATGGAAGCTCTCGGCCGAAAGCACGACGCAGAGCTGCCCGTCCTCGCGTTCGATGATATTGCCCTTGCGAATCGAGCTTGCGATAACTCTCACGAACCTGTCCTTAAAGAAGCTGGCGCGAAGAAGCTGGCGCGCGCCGCCTGATTTGCGCGAACGGACGCTTGTTTTCAAGCGACGTCCCGGGGATGTCGGCGCGCTTTATAATGATTTCGGCGGCAAAGGCCAGATGCGATCGCCCGCGTTTTCGACCGTAACCCCCGGAGCCCCTTGAGTCCTTCCGCCCCCCCGCCGTTCTGGAGCCGCGGCGGCCACGCCGCCCGCCGCCCGCGGCTTGTTCTGCGCGCCCGAATCGCGGCAACGTTACGCCAATGGTTCGACGCCAAGGGCTTTGTCGAGGTCGATCCGGCGGCGCTTCAGGCCTCGCCCGGCAACGAGACCCACCTTCACGGGCTTCGCGCCGGGCTTGTCGGCCCAGACGGCGCCCCACACGAGGCGTGGCTTCATACCTCGCCCGAATTCGCGATGAAGAAGCTCATCGCCGCAGGCGAAGCGCAAATCTTCGCCCTCACCCATGTTTTTCGCAATCGCGAGCGCACCGCGCTGCACGCGCCGGAATTCGCGATGCTCGAATGGTATCGCGTCGGCGCGCCGCTTCAACGGCTGATGGACGATTGCGCCGCGCTCGTCGCGCTTGCCGCCCACGTCGCCAGCGCGAAGACCTTCGCCTTCCGGAGCCTAGAGGCGAGCCCATTCGAGCCGCCCGAGCGAGTGACCGTGCGGGAGGCTTTTCTCCGCCATGCCGGGATCGACCTCTACGACAGCCTGCCCCTCGGCGGCGAGCCGGACGCGGCGCTCTTCGCCCGCCAGGCCCAGGCGGCGGGCATACGGGTCACTGCGGACGACACCTGGTCCGATGTGTTCAGCCGGCTTCTCACCGAGCGGGTCGAGCCCCATCTTGGGATCGGGCGGCCGACGATTTTGCACGCCTATCCGGCGAGCGAGGCGGCGCTGGCGCGGGTGAGCAGGGACGATCCGCGTGTGGCGGAACGCTTCGAGCTCTATTGCTGCGGCGTCGAGCTCGCCAACGCCTTCCACGAACTGACCGACGCCGCCGAGCAGCGCGCCCGGTTCGAGGCCGACATGGCCGAGCAGCGCCGCATCTACGGCGCCTCCGCCCCGATCGACGAGGATTTTTTGGCCGCGGTCGGCGTCATGCCGGACGCCTCAGGCGCGGCGCTCGGCTTCGATCGCCTGGTCATGCTGGCGACCGGCGCTTACAGCGTTGGGGCCGTCCAGTGGACGCCGGTGTTCGACCCGGGAGCGACCGCATGAGCCCCGATCCGGAGCTCATGGCGAAAGCCCGCGCGGCGCTGACCAGCGTCTACGGCTATTCCGCCTTCCGCCCCGGGCAGGAGGAGATTCTTTCCGCCATTCTCGACGGCGAGGACGTGCTCGCCGTGATGCCGACCGGCAGCGGCAAGTCGCTCTTGTTCCAGCTTCCGCCGATCGTGCGCGACGGGCTGACGCTGGTCGTCTCTCCGCTCATCGCGCTGATGCGCGACCAGGTCGCGCAGCTCCGCGAGCTCGGGGTCGAGGCCGCGGCCCTCAATTCGTCGACCGGGCCCGATGAGCGCCGCGGGATCGCGCACGGCCTCAAGGACGGGACGCTGCGCCTGCTCTACGTCGCGCCGGAGCGTCTTCTGCGCGACAACGTCATCGCCTATCTGAAGGGCTTCGCCATCGGCTGCCTCGCGATCGACGAGGCGCACTGTGTTTCGCAATGGGGGCACGACTTCCGCCCGGAATATCTGCGCCTGCGCGAGGTCGTGGAGGCGCTCGGCGGATTGCAAACCGTGGCCGTAACCGCCACCGCCGACGCGCCGACCCGCGGCGAGATCGTTCACAAGCTGTTCGTCCGCCGACCGAAAGTTTTCGTCCGCTCGTTCGATCGGCCGAATCTCTTCCTCGCGATGCGGCCGAAGACCAACGCCACTCGCCAGCTCGTCGAACGCCTCGACGCCCATCGCGGCGAGAGTGGGATCATCTATTGCGCCTCGCGCCGTCGGACTGAAGAGCTGGCCGACGAGCTTTCCGGCAATGGCCGCAGGGCCGTCCCCTATCACGCCGGGCTGGACCACGGCGTCCGGGCGGCGAACCACGACGCCTTTTTGCGCGAGGATGACTGCGTCGTGTGCGCCACCGTCGCCTTCGGCATGGGCATCGACAAGCCGGATGTGCGCTTCGTCTTTCACGCCGACATGCCCGCCTCGATCGAGGCCTATTATCAGGAGATCGGCCGGGCGGGGCGGGACGGACTGCCCGCTGACACGTTCACCCTCTACGGCGCCGGCGACATCGAGCTGCGCCGCCGTCAGATTGCCGAAGGCGGCTCGCCGGACGACCGCAAGCGCGTCGAGATGATGAAGCTCGACGACCTCGTGACCTTATGCGAGACGGCGCGCTGCCGCCGCCAGACGCTGCTTTCCATGTTCGGCGAGGAGTCCGGTCCCTGCGGTCATTGCGACGTCTGCCAGGGCGCGGTGAGGTTGATCGACGGGCGCATCGAAGCGCAGAAGGCGCTGTCCGCGGTGCTGCGTACATCGGGGCGCTTCTTCTTCGGCCATCTCGCCAACCTTCTTTCGGGAAAGACGACCGAAGCGATAGAACGGCACGGGCACGACCAGTTGAAGACCTTCGGCGTCGGCAGGGACCGGACGCCCGCCGGCTGGCGCGGCGTGCTGCGGCAGTTGCAGTCCGCAAAACTCATCGTCCGCGACGACGAGGACCGCGACCGGCTCGTCGTCACCGAGGAAGGACGGCGCATCCTGCGCGGGGAGGCGCCCTTCGCCCTGCGCGAGGACGTGCTGAGCCCGCGACCGAAGCGGTCCGAGCGCAGGGTCGTCGAGCCGGGCGACGCCGACGTCGCGCTGCTGACGGCGCTCAAGGGCCTGCGCGGCGCGATCGCGGCGGCCCAGAAGCAGCCGGCCTACGTGATTTTTCCTGATCGAACGCTGATCGAGATGGCGAGGGAGCGACCGGACACGCTGGACGACCTCGCCTCGATCCACGGGGTCGGCGAGGTCAAGTTGCAAAAATACGGCCCCGCCTTCCTGGCCGTGATCCGGGACTATGCCCATGCTTGAAATGGCCCATGCCTGAATTGCCCGAGGTCGAGACGGTCCGGCGGGGACTCGAGCCTGCAATGGTTGGGGCGCGGATCGACAAGGTCGAGGTGAGGCGCGCCGACATCCGATTTCCGTTCCCGCCCCGCTTCCGCGAGCGGCTGACCGGGCGGCGGATCGAGGCGCTGACCCGCCGGGCGAAATATCTGCTCCTCCGCCTCGACGGAGCGGAAACGCTGATCGTCCACCTTGGCATGTCCGGCTCGTTCCGCGTCGAGGACGCCACGCCCGGCGCGTTCCACCACCCGCGCTCCAAGGATCCGAAGCACGACCATGTCGTCATCCACCTCGATAACGGGAAGGTCGTCACCTACAACGACCCGCGCCGGTTCGGCTTCATGGACCTCGCGCGCGACGACGCGCTCGATCGCCATCCCCGCCTCGCGGAGCTCGGCGACGAACCTCTGGCGGCGGACTTTGACGCCGCACGGCTGGCGGCGCTGTTTAAGGCTTCGCGCGCGCCGCTGAAATCCGCCCTGCTCGACCAGAAGCGAATCGCGGGCTTAGGCAACATCTATGTGTGCGAGGCTCTGTTCCGGGCGAAACTGTCGCCGTTCCGCCCCGCAGGCGACCTCGCAAACGCAAGCGGCGGGCCGACGAAAGCCGGGCGCGCGCTCACCAAGGCGATCCGCTCCGTGCTCGAGGAGGCGATCGAGGCGGGCGGCTCGTCGCTCCGCGACCATCGCCAGACGGACGGCGAACTCGGCTATTTCCAGCACAATTTCGACGTGTATGACCGCGAAGGCTTGGCCTGCAGGCGGCCCGGCTGCGGGGGGACGATCGCGCGGTACGCCCAATCCGCACGCTCGACGTTCTATTGTCCGGTCTGCCAGAAGTAGGGGCCTCTCGCGCGGTTCGGCGACCGCGCCCTTACGACGCCCTTCTCATTGACAAGCCAAGCCCCGGCTCCTATCTGCAGTCAACCCTCTTCAACCGCGCGAAAACGGGCGCTTTTGCCTTGTTTCGCGCTTTTTGTTGTGGCCGTTGTCGTGAACCGCGCCCGGGGATGCCCGACGGGTGAAGCGTGAGGAATTCCGGCGCGCGGCGATGGAAAGGTCGTACATGCTCGCCGCCCTCAAGTTCGACTCCGTGATGAAACGGGTGTTCGGCTCCACCAACGACCGGCGCCTGAAGGGCTACAAGCCGAAAATCGCCGCGATCAATGCGCTCGAGCCCGAGTTCGCGGCGCTCACCGACGAGCAATTGCGGGCGAAGACCGAGGAATTCCGCGCTGAGCTCGCCGCCGGCAAGACGCTGGACGACCTCAACGCGCCGGCCTTCGCCGCCGTCCGCGAGGCGGCCAAGCGCACGCTGAAGCAGCGCCATTTCGACGTCCAGCTGATCGGCGGCCTCGTGCTGCACGAAGGCGCGATCGCCGAGATGAAGACCGGCGAAGGCAAGACGCTCGTCGCCACCTGCGCGGTCTATCTCAATGCGCTGGCCGGCGAAGGCGTCCACGTCATCACGGTCAATGACTACCTCGCCCGCCGCGACTCGGATTGGATGGGGCAGATCTACAGGTTCCTGGGCCTAACCGTGGGCGTGATCGTGCATGGGCTCGACGACGACGAGCGCCGTGCGGCCTACGCGGCCGACGTCACCTACGGCACGAACAACGAGTTCGGCTTCGACTATCTGCGCGACAACATGAAATACGACATGTCGCAGATGGTCCAGCGCGGACACGCCTACGCCATTGTCGATGAGGTCGACTCGATCCTGGTCGACGAGGCGCGCACGCCCTTGATCATTTCTGGCCCGTCGGAGGACCGCTCGGGCCTCTACGCCTCCGTCGATACGATCATCCCGAAGCTTACCAAAGAGGATTTCGAGCTCGACGAGAAGCAGCGCACGGTCAACCTGACGGAGGCCGGCAACGAGCACGCCGAGGCGCTCCTGCGCGAGATCGGCGCAATGAAGGAGGAGGGCTCGCTCTACGAGGCAGGCAACGCAACCCTCGTCCATCACGTCAACCAGGCCCTGCGCGCCCACAAGCTGTTCCAGCGCGACAAGGACTACATTGTCCGCAACGGCGAGGTCGTGATCGTCGACGAGTTCACCGGGCGCATGATGCCCGGCCGCCGCTACTCCGAGGGCCTTCATCAGGCGCTCGAGGCCAAGGAGCACGTCACCGTGCAGCCGGAGAACGTGACGCTCGCCTCGATCACCTTCCAGAACTACTTCCGCCTGTACAAGAAGCTCGCCGGCATGACCGGCACGGCCTCGACCGAAGCCGACGAGTTCGCCGAGATCTACAAGCTCGTCGTCGTCGAGATCCCGACCAATCTTCCGATCGTGCGCGCCGACGAGGACGACGAGGTCTATCGGACGACCGACGAGAAGACGCGCGCGATCGTGCGCGAAATCGAGGAGGCCAACGCCAAGCTGCAGCCGATGCTGGTCGGAACGACCTCGATCGAGAAGTCCGAGGTGCTCGCCGAGGTGCTCGAGCGGAAGGGCTACAAGAAGATCGATTTCACCCAGGCCGGCGCGCTGAAGCCGCTCTACGCCTCGGCGCGATCGGGCAAGCCGTCGAAGACCTTCGCCGTGCTCAACGCCCGCTTCCACGAGCAGGAAGCCTTCATCGTCGCCGAGGCGGGGGTGCCTGGGGCGATCACCATCGCCACCAACATGGCCGGCCGCGGCACCGACATCCAGCTCGGCGGCAACGTCGAGATGCGCGTCCGCCAGGAGCTCGACCCGAACGCCTCGCCCGAGGATCGCGCGGCGAGAGAGGCGGAGATCCGCGCCGAGGTGGCCGACCTCAAGCGGAAGGCGCTCGATGCCGGCGGCCTCTACATCATCGGCACCGAGCGGCACGAGAGCCGGCGCATCGACAACCAGCTGCGCGGCCGCTCCGGCCGCCAGGGCGATCCCGGCCGGTCGAAGTTCTTCCTGTCGCTGCAGGACGACCTGATGCGAATCTTCGGCGCCGAGCGCATGGACGCGATGCTCAAGCGCCTCGGCCTCAAGGAGGACGAAGCGATCGTCCATCCCTGGATCAACAAGGCCCTGGAGAAGGCCCAGCAGAAGGTCGAAGCGCGCAACTTCGACATCCGCAAGAACATCCTCAAGTTCGACAACGTGATGAACGACCAGCGCAAGGTGATCTTCGAGAATCGGCGCAAGATGATGGCGGCGGAATCGCTCGAGCCGACGATCGAGGAAATGCGCACGGGCGTCATCGACGATCTGGTCGCCAAGCACATCCCGCACGACGCCTATCCGGAGGCCTGGGACATCGCCGGACTGAAGCAGGAAGTTCTCGAGAAGCTCAACCTCGATCTTCCGGTCGACGCCTGGGCGAAGGAGGAAGGCATCGCCGACGAGGAGGTCGCCGCCCGCCTGCACAAGGCGGCGGAGGAGGACTACGCCGAGCGCGTCAAGCGCAACACGCCAGAGGCGATGCGGTACATCGAGAAGCAGGTGATCCTGCAGGCGCTCGATCACCTGTGGCGCGACCATCTGGTGACGCTCGACCATCTGCGCCAGGTGATCGGCTGGCGCGGTATGGCGCAGCGAGACCCCCTCAACGAGTACAAGTCCGAGGCGTTCGAGCTCTTCCAGCAGCTCATCGAGCAATGGCACGACGCGGTGATCACGCAGATGTCGCGCATCGAGGTCCGCTTCCAGGCGCCCGAGCCGTCGCCCCCGCCCATGCAATTCCAGCACGCCGACCCGAACTCGGGCGAAAACGAATATCCGCTCGGTGGACTCTCCACGGACGTTCAGCTTGCGCCGGATTCGAGCGTTGCGCTCGCCGAGCGCGATCCGCGCAATCCCGCCACATGGGGACGGGTCGGGCGGAACGAGCCGTGCCCGTGCGGTTCCGGCAAGAAATTCAAGCATTGCCATGGACAGGTTGCTTGATCGAGAGAAGCGGCGTCAGCGCGGCGATGAGCCGCGCCGAGGCGCTCGCCTGGCTCGCCGAGACCTTCGACCGCGCCGGGCTCGAGGAGCCGGGGCGCGAAGCGCGGCTGGCGCTCTGCGAGGCCGGTGGACTTCGGGCGTCCGCCTTGATCGCGTCGCCGGAAGCCGCGCTCGGAGAACCCGCCGCGTCGCGTTTGGCCGATCTCGCGGCGCGGCGAGCGGCCGGCGAGCCGCTGTCGAAGATTGCCGGGCGACGCGAGTTTTGGGGCCTGACGCTGATCGTGTCGCCCGATGTGCTCGACCCGCGCCCCGAGACGGAGACGCTGATCGAGACGGCGCTCAAGCTTATTGGGGCGCGTCGCCGCGCCCGGCTGCGCATTCTCGATCTCGGCGTCGGGTCGGGCGCTATTCTGTGCGCGCTGCTGACCGAATGCCCCGCGGCGCTCGGCCTCGGCGTCGACGCATCGCCCGCCGCGGTCGCGATCGCCAGCCGCAACGTCGAGGCCTGCGGACTCGCGGCCCGAGCAGAAATCCGTCTCGGCTCCTGGACGCAGGGCGTCGAAGGCCCCTTCGACCTGATCGTGTCGAACCCGCCCTATATCCGCAGCGCCGACATCGAAGCCCTTCAGCGAGAGGTGCGCGACTTCGACCCGCGCTTGGCGCTCGACGGCGGCGCCGACGGGCTCGACGCCTATCGGGCGATCCTGCCGGCGTCGGTCGGGCTGCTCGCGCCGGGCGGCCGGCTGATCGTCGAGGTGGGCGCAGGGCAGGGCGGCGACGTACTCGGCCTAGCGGCGAGACTGGGCTTCGTCCACGGGGAAACCCGGCGCGACCTGGCCGGGATCGAGCGGGTCGTGATCGGCGAGCGGCCGGCGTGACGCGTGTCGGGCGAGCTCTTGCGGCCGCCGTCCTTCCCGCGCTCGCCGGAAGTCCCGCGGTGGCCGCTTCCGACGGGACGAATCGCGACTGGCGCCAGGAAAAGTGCTTCCGCTACGCACGTGACTGGGACGAAGCCTTGCGCCGCTACGGGCGGGACGGAATCAGCGCCGGCTTTCTCGACGGCAACGCGGCCTTCATCCGCTCGCGCTGCGTCGCCCCCGGCAAGATCTGTCCGGCGACAGCGAAGGATCGCACGCTCGTCGACGTTCTCGCGATCCGCGTCGTCAACGAGGGCATGTCGACGACCTTCCTGCCCTTTGACTGTAAGGATCGAGGCGCAGCCCCTTGATCGCGTCCGTGCGCGCGGTCAGAGTCGACTGAGCCATTCGAAGGGCGGCCGCTTATGACTGAGGACGTGGACGAACAACCCAGGGGCGAGCTGACGGTGCGCCTCGTCGCCATGCCGAGCGACACCAACGCAAACGGCGACATCTTCGGCGGCTGGGTGCTGAGCCAGATGGACCAAGCAGGCGGCATCGCCGCGGTCGAGACGGCGCAAGGCCGCGTGGCCACGGTCGCGATCGACGCGATGCATTTCATTCGCCCGGTCAAGGTCGGAGACGTGCTCTGCGTGTACACCGCCGTCGACCACATTGGACGCACGTCGTTGAAAGTGCATATCGAGGCCTGGGCGCGGCGCTTCCGCACGCATCGACGGGAGAAGGTGACCGACGCCACCTTCACCTTCGTCGCCATCGACGATAACGGGAGACCGAGACCGGTCGTCCGGGAGCAGGCGAAGGCGCAAGGTTGACAGGCGAGGCCCGATCAGTCGTCGAGCTTGCGGGCTTCTTCGGGCAGCATGATCGGCACGCCGTCGCGGATCGGATAGGCGAGCTTGGCTGCGCGCG
>Ga0209656_10003230_pt1 | contig 10565 bp, 8 predicted proteins | sample BogFormECP12_OM2_FD_188239 | JGI IMG/M metagenome (GOLD analysis project Ga0209656, IMG submission 188239) | Bog forest soil microbial communities from Calvert Island, British Columbia, Canada - ECP12_OM2 (SPAdes) (version 2) | ecosystem: Environmental > Aquatic > Freshwater > Wetlands > Bog ... | reverse complement strand
ATGCCGGTCGAAGGTGGCTTCTATCGCTGGAGCCGCGCCGCCTTCGGAGACTTCTGGGGCTTCCTCGCCGGATGGTGGAACTGGTCGGCCTCATTCCTGCTGGGCGGCTCCTACGCCGTGCTCTTCACCGACTACCTGACGTTCTACTTTCCCGGCATCGTCGGCTGGAAACACTGGCTGGTTGCCTTTGCGCTGATCGTCTTCATCGCCTGGATGAACATCCGCGGCATTCAAATGGTCGGCAAGGCCGCCACGGTCTTCGAAATATTCATGTTCATTCCGGTGATCGCCATGATCGTGCTCGGCCTCGCCAAGTGGCATCACAATCCGTTTGTGCCGATGGTGCCGCCGCACCAGGCCTTCTCCAAAGTGTTCGGAGTCGGCTTCGCGCTGGCCATTTGGCTCTACTCCGGATACGAGCAAGTCTCCAGCGTGGCCGAGGACGTCGAGAATCCGCAGCGCACCTATCCGCGAGCGCTCGCCATCGTCATTCCGCTTTCCATCCTGACCTACTTTCTGCCGCCGTTTGCCGCGCTGGCCGCGCTCGGCAACTGGCAACAATGGAATGACGGATACTTCTCGACCGCCGCGCAGCTCATCGGGGGTCCCTGGCTCGGCAACCTGATGACAATTGCAGCCATGGTCGGCAACCTGGCGCTGTTCAACAGCACCGTGCTGACCGCGTCGCCCATGCCCTTCACTATGGCGGAAGACGGATACCTGCCGCCGTTCCTGACGCGCCGCCATCCTCGCTACGGCACGCCCTGGATCGCTATCCTCATCTCCTCCGCGATCTATGCCTCGCTGGCGCTGCATTCCCTGGGCGAGTTGATCAGTATCTATGCGTGGCTGCGCGGCGCCACCACCGTGCTGACCGTGCTTTCCGTCTGGCAACTGCGCCGCACGCATCCCGATCTGCCGCGCGCTTTTCGCATCCCCGGCGGCAACCTTGGACTCGTTTACGTGATCGCCATGCCGGTCGTAGTCACCGGCGTCGCCCTGCGCTACAGCGATCCCATCGCCCTGCGCTGGGGTCCGTGGGCGCTGGCGACTGGGCCGCTCGTTTATTTTGTGGTGAAATGGTTTGCCAAGCGCGCCGCAAAGCGGGCGGCCGCAACCAGTTAGATTCGTATCAAGGCATCGCTTCAGCGATGCCGCCGTTTGGCCAGTGTAGAGTCGCGCCTTTAGGCGCTGCGGTATAGAGGATTGCGTGCGCCCTACGATCCGAAATCTGAGTCAACGAATCCGCGCCCGGGAGATTTCTCCCGTAGAACTCACGCGCGACTGCCTCGCCCGCATTGAGAAGCTCAATCCGAGACTCAACGCCTTCATCACGGTGCTCGCCGAATCCGCCCTCGTCGACGCGCGCCGCTCCGAAGAGGAAATCCAGCGTGGAAACTATCGCGGCCCGCTCCACGGCATCCCGATCGGCCTGAAAGACATTCTCGATACCGCCGGCATCCTCACTACCGCCGCGAGCGCTCAATTCAAAAACCGCATCCCCACCGAAGACGCGGAAGTCGTCCGCCGCCTGCGCGCCGCCGGAGCCGTTATCCTCGGCAAGCAGAACTTGCACGAGTTCGCCTACGGCGGCAGCTCGATGATCAGTTTCTTTGGCGAAATCCACAACCCCTGGGACGCCGAGTGCCTGGCCGGCGGTTCTTCAGGTGGCTCCGCCGCGAGCGTCGCTGCCGGCCTCGGCTGTGCCGCCGTCGGCACCGATACTGCCGGCTCCATCCGTTTGCCCGCCGCCTACTGTGGGGTCGTGGGACTGAAGCCGACCTACGGTCGCGTGAGCGCCCGCGGCGTGGTTCCGCTCTCATGGTCCTACGATCACGTCGGCCCGCTGACCAATTCCGTCCATGACGCGGCGGCGATGCTGCAGGCGCTGGCCGGTTACGATGCCGCGGATCCCGGCAGCATCGATGTGCCCGTTCCGGACTTCGCCGCCGCCATCGACCGTCCTCTCACCAAGCTGCGCATCGGAGTGCCGCGGACGATGTTCTTCGACGACCTTGATCCCGAAGTTGCCGCCGCTATCGAAAATGCAATCCAGGTGTTCCGCGATCTCGACGCCGAAGTTCGCGAAGACATGAAACTGGAAGTGTCCACCGACCGCACCCTTTCGAGCGCCGAAGCCTACGCTTTCCACCAGCCGATGGTCCTGCGTTCGCCGGAACTCTACCAGTCCGCCACCCTCGCTCGCATCCAGTCGGGAGCGAACACGTCCGCCGCCGACGCACTTCGAGCCAGTCGTGACCTCCAGGCCAGCCGACACGCCATCCGCAGAGTATTCGAGGAAGTGGACATCCTGCTCACGCCCACCACCCCCATCCCACCGCCAAGCATCTCCGACCTGGAGAGCCATCCCGAAACCCTCCGGCCTCACGAGTTCCTCATGCTGCGCAACACCCGGCCTTTCAACGTATGGGGAATCCCGGCCATCTCGATCCCGTGTGGCTTCACCGAAGATGGCCTGCCGATTGGGCTGCAACTGGCTGCCGCTCCCTGGCGCGAGGACCTAGTGCTCCAAGCGGCGCAGGCCTACGAACAAGCCACCGACTGGCACACCGGGGAGCCCGCGAACCCAGCTGAATGGGACGGACCGACGGCGCTGCGATAGCTCCAATCAGGGACCGCCACAAGCGCCCGAATCCCCAACGGGACGACCATCATCTAAAACTTGACAATGATTCGCTCAAGTCTTAGCATGTTTTGAGGCGCAATCATAATGACGCTGATTGCAAAGCACTTATCTGTTTAGGAGGAACGCGTTATGGGAAAGATCATAGGAATTGACTTGGGAACCACCAACTCCTGTGTCGCGGTGATGGAGGGTGGAGAGCCCAAAGTGATCGCCAACGAGGAAGGGGGCCGGACGACTCCGTCGGTCGTCGCCTTTACCAAGACCGGCGAGCGGCTGGTGGGACAGGTCGCCAAACGGCAGGCCATCACCAATCCCGAGAATACCGTGTACTCGATCAAGCGGTTCATGGGGCGCCGCTACGACGAAGTCAACGAAGAAATGAAGATGGTGCCCTACAAGGTGCAGCGCGCGGGCGACCACGTGGCCATCCTCGCGCAGGGCAAGGAGTACACGCCGCCGGAGATTTCGGCGATGATCCTGCAAAAGCTCAAGAAGGCGGCTGAAGACTATCTCGGGGAGAAAGTAACCGAGGCGGTCATCACCGTGCCCGCGTACTTCAACGACGCGCAACGCCAGGCCACCAAAGACGCCGGCCGCATTGCCGGGCTCGAAGTGAAGCGCATCATCAACGAGCCGACGGCGGCAGCGCTCGCCTACGGGCTCGACAAGGGCAAGGACGAAACCATCGCCGTGTACGACTTCGGCGGCGGCACGTTCGACATTTCGATTCTCGAAGTCGGCGAAGGCGTGATCGAAGTGAAGGCCACCAACGGCGATACGCACTTGGGCGGCGACAACATCGATCAGCGCATCGTCGACTGGCTGATTGACGAGTTCAAGAAAGACGAAGGTCTCGACCTGCGCGGCAAGGGCAATGAGATGGCGCTGCAGCGTCTGCGCGACGCGGCCGAGCGCGCCAAGATCGAGCTTTCGACCACGATGGAGCACGAGATCAATCTGCCCTTCATCACGGCGGATGCTTCGGGGCCGAAGCATCTGGTGAAGAAGCTGACGCGGGCCAAGCTCGAAACGATGATCGAAGACATTTTGCAGCGCTCGGTTGGCCCGTCGAAACAGTGCATGAAAGACGCCGGCATCGATGCGAGCAAGATCAATGAAGTGGTGCTGGTTGGCGGACAGACGCGCATGCCGCGCATCCAGGCCATCGTGAAAGAACTGTTCGGCCGCGAAGGCCACAAGGGCGTGAACCCGGACGAAGTCGTGGCCATCGGGGCGGGCATTCAGGGCGGCGTGCTCAAGGGCGAAGTGAAGGACCTGCTGCTGCTCGACGTGACTCCGCTGACCCTGTCGATTGAGACGCTGGGCGGCGTAGCGACGCCGATGATCCCGCGCAACACTACGATTCCGACAAAGAAAACGGAGACGTTTTCGACGGCGGCCGATAGCCAGACGTCGGTTGAAGTGCACGTGCTGCAGGGCGAGCGTCCCATGGCGGCGCAGAACCGGACTCTGGGCAAGTTCCATTTGACCGGGCTGCCGCCGGCTCCGCGAGGCATACCGCAGATCGAGGTGACGTTCGACATTGACGCGAACGGCATTTTGAACGTGACCGCGAAAGACATGGCCACCAGCAAGGATCAGAAGATCACGATTACGTCGTCTTCCGGTCTAAGCAAGGAAGAGGTCGATCGCATGGCCAAGGAAGCCGATGCGCACTCGGCTGAGGACAAGGCGCAGCGCGACGCCATCGAGGCGAAGAATCAACTCGACTCGATGGTCTACAACATCGAGAAGATGCTGAAGGAGCATGGCGACAAGATCTCGGGCTCCGAGCGCGGCGACGTAGAAAACGCGCTGGCGGACGCGAAGAAGGCCATCGAAAGCAACGACAAGGCGCAGATGGATTCGGCGCGCGAGAAGCTGACCACTGCGTCGCACAAGTTGGCGGAGCAGATGTACAAGGCCACGCAAGCGCAGGCCGCGCCGGGAGCAGGTCCGACGCCAGACGCAGGCACCGCGGCGGGCGGTGACGGCCAGGGCAAGAAGAAAGACGAAGGCGTAATCGACGCCGAGTACGTGGATGTCGAGGACAAGAAATAAGCTGGTGGCTGGCTACTAGCTTCTAGCTGGGGGCGCTCGAAGCGCCCCCTCTGGAAAGTACTCATTTGAAGGTTGTCATCCCGAGCGTAGCGAGGGATCTGCAGTCCGCCGCGAAATGCAGATCCCTCGCTACGCTCGGGATGACAAGATCCATAGCATCGGGCAAGATGCTGGCGCTACAAATGGCCGGCTTGCGGGTTTAAGTAAGTAGGGTTGAGGAAGAGGCAAACGAATTGAGATTTGAAGTTAATGGCCAGATGTTTTTTGTGAACTTCGTTCCGGAGGAAGGACGCTGGTACTGCTACGCCCCCACACCTTCTGGAATGCAGCGCATCCCCGTGTCGATGGACGGGGCGCCGTTTGTCTCTTTCACAGTACCAATGGACGACCAGGCGAAAGAAGTCGTGAATTAGAATCAAGCTCTCAGCTATGAGCCATCAGCTCTAAGTTTTTTGACGAATGCAGTATCGGATTGAAAACTGACAGCTGAGAGCTGACGGCTGGCAGCTAGAACATGGCCACTCCAACCAAAGACTACTACGCGGCCCTTGGCGTGAAGAAAACCGCCTCCGCCGACGACATCCGCAAGGCGTTCCGCAAGCTCGCTCGGAAATATCATCCCGACGTCAATCCCGGCGACAAATCCGCCGAAGAAAAATTCAAGACTCTGTCCGAAGCCAACGACGTCCTGAGTGATCCCAAAAAACGCAAAATCTACGATCAGGTCGGCTTCTACTCCGACAACATCGACCCCGCTACCGCCGAGGCTTACGCGCGCGGCGGCGGCCAGCCCGGGGCGGGGTTTGAGGGATTTCCCGGAGGCGTCCCGGGAGGGCAGCCGGGCCAAGCTGGGCCCGGCGGAGTGCACTTCGACTTCGGCGGATTCGATTTCTCCGACCTGTTCGAGGGCTCGCGTTCCGGCGGACGCAAAGCGTCGGCCAGCGGCACGGGCGGCGGCTTCCGCGACGTCTTTTCGAACATTTTCACCGGCGGCGGGCGCGGCGCTGCCCGAGAGGAAGGCCCCGAGCCCGGCTCCGACCTCGAATACCAGGTCAATGTGCCATTCTGGACCGCGATCCGCGGCGGCGTGATGAAACTGAACATTACCCGTCGCGACGTCTGCGGCCATTGCCAAGGCAAGGGATATCTCGAATCCCCCGGGACCTGCCCGCAATGCCATGGCAAAGGCACCGTCGAGCAAACCGGCGGGCGGATGAAGTTCAACGTCACCTGCCCGCGCTGCCAGGGGACGGGAAAGAACGTTTCCACCTGCCCGGTGTGTCACGGCGAAGGCAGTCTCGACCGCGCTGAGCCGCTCGAAATCCGCATCAAGGCCGGCACGCGTGACGGACAGCGCATCCGCATCGCCGGTAAAGGCAACGCCGGGCAGCGCGGCGGCGGTGTGGGCGATCTCTACGTGATTATCCGCATTGGTGAGCACGCGCTGTTTCACCGGGACGGCGACGACATCCACATCACCGTGCCCGTGACGGCTGTGGAAGCGGCCCTGGGCTCAAAGATCGAAGTGCCGACCATTGACGGCCGCAGCATGTTGAAGATTCCGCCGGGCACCCAATCGGGCCAAAAACTCCGCCTGCGGGAAAAAGGCGTGCCCTCAGCGACCAAAGAAGGCATGCGCGGAGATGAGATCGTGGAAGTGAGAATCACCGTTCCCATGCCCCGTGACGAGAAGACAAAAGAGTTGCTGCGGGAACTGGCGAAGCTGAACCCAGAAGATCCTCGGGCTGAACTGTGGGGGAAGGTCTAAAGTCAAAAGCAGATGACCACAGAGGTCACAGAGGAACACAGAGGAAATCAAGAAAGGTCCCCTGTGTGACCTCTGTGGTAAAGAATTACTTCTCCCAATCCCTCCCATCCACCATGCGCCTGATGCCGTCTTTCAGGCGAGCGACATGGAAGTTGATGAGCAGGCCCACACTTTTCCCGCTCAAGCGCAGGTAGGACAACAGCTGGGCTTCATGGACGGGGTGAATGCCATCCACGCACTTGATCTCGACGATTACCAGGTTTTCCGCCAGAAGATCAATTCGATGCCCGAGCTCGAGTTTTTCACCCTCATAAACTAGAGGCAGACCAACCTGTGTGGCCACGTGAAAGCCACGTTTTCGCAGTTCGTGGGCGAGACAGGCTTGGTAAGCACTCTCCAACAGGCCGGGACCAAGCAGGGAGTGAACCTTCAAGGCTGCATCGACGACAGCTCCAGAGACCTGATTTACGCGGGGCATTCGGACCGAGGCCGGACTGGCCATAATTCCCTCCTGCCACTGACCAGTAGCACGGACTAACAGCTTTTCTCTGTGATCCTCAGTGACCTCTGTGGTGATGAATCCCAAAAACCTTTACCGCAGAGGTCACAGAGGGACACAGAGGAACCTGGCCCTCTGGAGCGCTCGGCGTCTCGGCGGCGAACTCAAGCGGGGCGCCATTACCTCCGTCCCTGTCCTCCTTGACAAAACTTTTCCCGAATTTGCAAAAAAAACTATTGCATCTGTGGAAATTTCTCGTAATCTCACAATTGCGAACTAACTTTGCCGAAATGCCCGGGAAATCGCTGTTCACCCGGGAGCCGCGAGCAACATTTTCAAGGGAGACGCGGTGGTGAGAGTGAGTCGCTTGAGGAGGAAGACATAGAAATTGGCAACGGCTACCGCTCCAGCTAACATCTCGCAGCCTACCCTGGCTTTCGCTCCCCGGAAAAAGTCGATTCGCCTCACCTTGTGGCCCCTGGTGGCCGCAACCTTCTTTATGGTGTCGGGCGGAACCTACGGGACCGAAGAGATCGTCCACGGCGCCGGGTATGGTAAGGCGATCCTCATCCTGCTCCTCACCCCGCTTCTCTGGAGTCTCCCGACCGCGTTCATGATCGGTGAGCTTTCGAGCGCGCTGCCCTTCGAAGGCGGCTACTACGCCTGGGTGCGCCGCGCCATGGGGAATTTCTGGGGATTCCAGGAAGCCTGGCTGTCGCTGGTTGCGTCCATTTTCGATATGGCGATCTATCCCACGCTGTTTGTCGCTTACCTGACCCGCATGTTCCCCTGGTTCCAGGAGAACCATCGCGGCGTGCTGGTGGCGCTGGGTGTGGTCGTGGTTTGTGCGGCCCTGAATATCGCTGGAGTGAAAGTGGTTTCGACCACTTCGCTTTGGCTGTTCTTCGCGCTGTCGGCGCCGTTTGCCGCCATATTCCTGCTGGCCCCGCTCAAGATCGGAGCGCTGGCCAACGCGGTGACCAAGCCGACCACCTCGAACGTCGACATTCTCGGCGGCCTGCTCATCTGCATGTGGAATTACATGGGATGGGACAACGCTTCGACCATCGCCACGGAGGTGGAGCGGCCGCAGAAGACTTATCCTCGGGCCATGTTGTGGGCCGTGGTCATCGTCGCCCTGACCTACGTGCTGCCCTTCGCCGCCATGTGGGTCACTGGCCTCCCCGCCAGCGCCTGGGAGACCGGCGCCTGGGCGGACATCGCGCAACTGATGGGCGGGCCGCTCCTGCGGATCGCGCTCGTCGCCGGCGGCATGATGAGCGGCTTCGGCATGTTCAACGCGCTCGTCATGAGCTACTCGCGCCTGCCGCTGGCCATGGCGCAGGACGGCATGCTGCCCAAGGTCTTCGCCAAGTTGCATCCGAAGTCGCGGGCGCCCTGGGTAGCGATTCTGGCTTTGGCGGTCGGTTGGGGCCTGGCGCTGAACATCGGCTTCGAACGGTTGGTTACGCTCGACATCATGATCTACGGCGCCAGCCTGCTGCTGGAGTTCGTGGCTCTGATCGTTCTGCGCTTCCGCGAGCCCGAACTGAAGCGGCCATTCCGCGTGCCCGGCGGCATGTTTGGAGCTATCGCCGTCGGCATCGCCCCCATGCTGCTGCTGGGATTTGCCATTGTCCGGGGCGAGCACGAATCCATCCTCGGCATGAGCGCCTTCGTGTTCGGCCTGATCGTGATGGGAGCGGGGGTAATTGCTTACATCATCAATCACGTCGTGAAGCCGGCGGGGTGGACGTCTCCCACACCCAAGCCTGAACTGGCCGCTTAGCCCCCCGGCCAGCCAACCGCAGCACAGCTCGCGCCCTATGTCACGAAAATCTTCGTTCGTACCCGTGGGTAATTCGCTGCCGGGCAGAGGCTCGGTATGCGACAACTGGAGCACAATCTTCGGTGGGCTGTTATACATTAGGGAACGACAGCCATGACCAAGCGTAAATCCAAGGGCGCGTATATGATCTCGGCCGTCGCTGAGATGTACGAGATTCATCCGCAGACGCTGCGGCTCTACGAGCGCGAAGGCCTGCTCAAGCCCAGTCGAACCGAGGGCAACACCCGCCTCTATACCGACGAAGACCTGCAGCGGCTGGAGTTCATCTTGTCGCTCGCTCGCGATCTCGGCGTCAACATCAGCGGCATCGCCATCATCTTGCAAATGCGCGAGCGCATGGAGGAAATGCAGCGCCAGATCCAGGAGTTCGTGCAGTATATCCAGCGCGAAGTCTTGACCCGCGCCAACGCGGCCGCCGACCCTTCGAAAGGCGCGATCGTCCCACTGCGCCGTCCCATCCTTACGCCGCCGGACAAGAAAAGATAAAGTCGCAGCGCGTCCGCGGCCTCCTCAAAACGGAGAATCGAACTCGACCTGGAGTTCAGCCTTCACCGCGATAAGATTCTTGCCTTCGCCCGCTCTGCGGAAGATGACGTAGTAGCGTACCGGATCGTCCTGCGTGAGCGGCAGCGCGATACTAACCGCTCGATTGTGGGTAGGCTCGACCGCCTCGAACGATTGCACGCTTCGTCCATGAATGAAATCGTCGTATTGGGCGTCGGTCATGATCATGAATTCCACGTCCGCCGCGGAGCTGTCCGCGCCGGTCGCCTGAGTCGACGAAGAAAACTCGCCAGTCACCCGGGGACGAAGCACGTGCGGCGGCACTTCGAACGCGAATGACTTTGGTTTCCCCAAGGTGAACGTCCCATGGACCACCAGCTTCGGCGGCGCGTGCGGAGTTTGCGAAACGCGATCCACTGAGGCCGGTTCCTCCGGCTGCGGCTGCGGGTGATTGCAGCCTGCCAACGCCCCGGCGGCGAGCACGAGCGGCACCAGTCGCGACCAGCGTGTCATAGCAAATCTCCTCCGAGTTCTCGGCCTCTTTTTCAACAGCCGGCTGCTGAATTTACGGAACATTCATCTCTCTGCAACCACGGGTTACTCCGGTCACATTAAGGTAACCATATGAAACTGGAAAGCGCAGCTGGCAGCAGAGATTCCCGGTGTTCGCAGGATTCTCGCTTGTCCTCGCCTGGCGCCGCAAAGGCCCTGAAATTCAGTTTGGAGGCGCGGCCCTACGGAGGAGCTGTCGTGCTGCATTGCCAGAGCCGAATCATCTCCGAGAGAGAAGCGCGTCAGATCGCCAACACCGTGAGCGAGATTCTACCCCATGTCAAAAGGATGGTCGTCGATTTGGCTGCGGTCGAAACCATCGACTGCGCCGCGCTCGGCGAGCTCGTGCTGCTGCACATGTGGGCCGAAGCCGCCGGATGTTCCCTGAGATTTGCCGGCGCTACCCGTTCGGTTCTCGACCTGTTCGAAAGCACAAGCGTGGATATGGTCCTCGACCTCCACGCCAGCGTGCCCGAGGCCATCGGTACGATGGTGCCAGAAGAACTGCAGTCCGCCTAGACGAGACGTTCTCCCGCAGAAACGCGGGCCTGCGGCGTAGATGCCCTCACCAGTTTCACTTCTCGCGCTGAAAGCGGTACCGCCCGCCCTTGTCGCGCGCAAATTGTTCGGCGACTTTCATGAAGGCCCGTCCCGCGTGGGACAGCGTCGACTCATGCCGATACAC
>Ga0209656_10003229_pt1 | contig 10565 bp, 9 predicted proteins | sample BogFormECP12_OM2_FD_188239 | JGI IMG/M metagenome (GOLD analysis project Ga0209656, IMG submission 188239) | Bog forest soil microbial communities from Calvert Island, British Columbia, Canada - ECP12_OM2 (SPAdes) (version 2) | ecosystem: Environmental > Aquatic > Freshwater > Wetlands > Bog ... | reverse complement strand
TCCGGACGCAGCTCGCTCTCGGCGATGGCGATGCGGTGTTTTTCATATGCGGCGTCCCGAAGGATTTCCTCGCTTTCGCAGGCGCAGCACGCCTCAAGCTCGGCCGCGAGCTGAGCCTCACCAAGGACAATCTGTTCGAGTTCTGTTGGATCACCGATTTCCCAATGTACGAGCGCAACGAGGAAACCGGCCAGATCGAATTCAGCCACAACCCCTTCTCGATGCCGCAAGGTGGCCTCGCGGTGCTCGAGCGGCAGGATCCGCTGGAGATAACGGCACATCAATACGACATAGTTTGCAACGGGACCGAGTTGGCGTCGGGGGCGATCCGCAACCACCGCCCGGACATCATGTACAAGGCGTTTGCGATAGCCGGTTATTCCACCGAAGAGGTGGAAACGCGCTTTGCCGGTATGCTCAACGCCTTCAAATACGGCGCGCCGCCGCATGGGGGCATGGCACCCGGCATCGACCGCATCGTCATGCTGCTGACGGACACGCCGAACCTTCGCGAGGTCGTTGCGTTCCCGATGAACCAGCAGGCGCAGGATCTCCTGATGCACGCTCCGGCGCCAGTTCCGCCCGAAAGGCTGAAGGAGCTGCACATCCGACTTGATCTGCCGCCGGCGAGAGCTATCAGAAATTGAGCCCGGCATTCGGGGCGGCCGGCGCGATTTCTGCATATAATTGGCGAGCCGGCGATGCGATGATCGGTCGGCGACATGGTCCGGGAGTTTGAGGTCGATGAAGAGGTGGCGTCTGGGGCCTTTTGTTGTCGCGGTGGCCGTTGTCGCCATGGCCTCGTTGGCAGCGCCGGCCAAAGCAGCCGAGATTGCGCCACACCGCGCGCTTTACGTAATGTCCTTGGGCAACGCCCGGAACGATTCGGGCGTCGTCGATGCTCGCGGGACGATGGATTACGAATGGGGCGAGACCTGCGACGGGTGGACGATCGAACAGCGTTACCGGCTGAAGATGCGCTACGCGGAGACCTCGGATGTCGACATCGTCTCGAGCTTCGTCACCTGGGAGTCGAAGGACGGGTTACGTTACCGCTTCAATCAGAAACAGACGCGCAACGGCGAAGTCGATCAGGAGATACGCGGCGAAGCGAGGCTCGACGGTCCCGGCAAGGGCGGGGTCGCCGAGTTCTCGAAGCCCGAGCCGCAGAGCTTGAAGCTCGAGCCGGGCGTGATGTTTCCGAGCGCACACACGGTCCTGTTGATCGACTCCGCTCATGCCGGGGAAAACTTCGTCTCCCGCCAGGTGTTCGATGGCGCGACCGACGAGAACGCGGTTCAGGTCTCAGCAGTAATCGGGGTTAAGGCCACCGCCGACCCGGCGGCGGCGACGCGCAGCCCCTTGCTGCAGCGACCCGGCTGGCGCGTCCGGCTCGCCTTCTTCCCGGTCGATGCCAACGCCGAGAAACCAGATTACGAGCTCGGTATGCGCCTCCTCGACAACGGCGTGTCGCAGGACATGGTGATCGATTATGGCGAGTATTCGATTCGCGCCAAGCTGGACGATATCGAGCCGCTCTCCAAGCCGAACTGCTAGCCGCCGTCCTTGTGACGCGGGAGGGTGCGGCCGAATTGGATCGCCTCCTCGCCGAGCCTGCCGCGGATTGCGTCGATCGCATGTTCGAGGCGTCTCGGGCCGTCGAGTTCGCGGTCGAACAGGGTCGGAGGATCGGCGGCGCGGCTGTCGGAGAGGTTATCCGCGCCGACCCCGACCAATCTGAATCGGGTCGCGTTGTCGATCTCGGCGGCGAGCAAGCCGGACGCGATATGAAACAGCGTATCGGCCAGCTGGGTCGGATCCGCCACGCGGCGGGAGCGCGTTCGCAGGCGAAAATCGGCGGTCTTGAGTTTCAAGGTGATCGTGCCGGCAGCCAGCGAGGCTTGCTTCAACCGAGCCGACAGGCGCTCGCAAAGCGGCCATAATGCGCGCGACAGCGCGTCGGCATCGCACTCGTCTTGCGCCAAAGTCGTCTCGGCCGAGATCGTGTGCGCCGGGGCGTGTGCGAGAACCGCGCGGTCGTCTTCGCCGCGGGCCAGGTGGGCAAGCCGCGCTCCCATCCGGCCATAGCGGGAGGCAAGCTCGCGGTCGCCGATTTCAGCGAGCTGGCCGATGAGTGTGATACCGTCACCGGCGAGTCGCCGCTGCATGGCCGTTCCGACACCCCACAGCAGCGAGACTGGCCTGCCAGCCAGAAACGCCGGGGCCTGGCTGCGGCTGAGAACCGCGAAGCCGCGCGGCTTGTCGAGGTCGGAGGCGATCTTTGCAAGAAACTTGTTGTCGCTCAACCCGATCGACACCGTGATGCCGTGCGCGGTTTCGACCCGCTTTGCGAGCCCGGCGAGGAGCTGGGCGGGACAAGCGCCGTGCAGAACTTCGGTGCCGCCGAGATGGAGAAACGCCTCGTCGATCGATAACGGTTCGACCAATGGGGTGAGCCGCCGCATTTCGGCGCGCACTTCGCGTCCGACCGCGCGATACTTCGCCATGTCCGGCCGTATGACGACCGCATCTGGGCAGGCGGCCAGTGCCCTGAACATCGGCATCGCCGAGCGCACGCCATAGAGCCGCGCCACATAGCAGCAGGCGAGCACGACGCCGCGGACGCCGCCGCCGATGATGACCGGGCGGTCGGCGAGCTCGGGTCTGTCGCGCTTTTCGACCGCCGCGTAAAACGCGTCGCAATCGACGTGCGCGATCGCCAGCGAAGCAAGTTCGGCATGGCGGACCAGCCGCGGCGAGCTGCACCCGTCGCAACGCTCGGTTCGGGAGGCCGTGGTTCCGAGGGCGCCGCAATCGCGGCACAGCGTCTTCACGGCGCTTCGTCCGGCCGCCACAACCATGCCGCGCCGCGCACGCCGCCGGACGCACCGTGGACCGGAGGGAGGAGGGGGGTGACCACGCGATCCGAAAAGATGTACCGGGTCCATAACCGAGGGACCTGCTCGTAAAGCGTGGAAATGCCCGACAGCCCGCCCCCGAGCACGATCGCACCCGGATCGATCAGGTTTATCACCGAAGCCAGTCCGCGGGCGAGCCGGTGCATGTAACGCGCGAGTGTCGCGCGGCACTCCGGATCTCTGGCTGCGGCTGCCTCGGCGATTTCCGGGGCGGTCAGGGTTTGGCCACTATGGCGATGATGATCCATAGCCAGCGCCGGCCCCGACAGGAAAGTCTCCAGACAGCCGGACCGGCCACACCAACATGGCGGTCCCGGAACCTCGTCGGGCGTCGGCCAGGGCAGCGGATTGTGCCCCCATTCTCCCGCGATCGCGTTGGCGCCGACCAGGATCTGCCGTCTGATGGCGATCCCGCCCCCGACACCGGTCCCGAGAATGACGCCGAACACCGTCTCCATCGCCGCGCCGGCGCCGTCGGTCGCCTCGGACAAGGCGAAGCAATTGGCGTCATTGGCAAGTCGCGTCGGCCGCCCGAGCGCGGTCTCGATATCGTGCTGCAACGGTCGGCCGATCAGCCAGGTGGAGTTGGCGTTCTTGACAAGGCCGGTAGTGGGGGAGATAGCGCCCGGAATGCCGATCCCGACCGGGGCCGTCGTCCCGATTTCTTGCTCGATCGTCCTGATCAGGGCGATGATCGCGTCGATCGTCGCGCGATAGTCTTGTGCTGGTGTGACGACACGGCGGCGGAAGCGCACCGATCCGGAGGCGTCTACAGCGGCTCCCTCGATCTTGGTGCCGCCAAGATCGATGCCGATGCGAAACCGTGCTGACATGGCGCGATTGCCTCAGGGAGAGGTCGGTTACGGATAATTAAGTTCGATCCTTTACAACCCATCAGCGCAGCCGGTGTGAAACCGCGGTCGCCGGATCGCCTCACCGCAGCTCCTCCCGCTCGCTTCCGGCAGGCGCAGGGAGGATAGGGCAGGGTCGGTCGCTTTTCGAGGCTCAGGAGCATGACATTAGACGTTACGAAACCGGAGGTGAATGCCGATCGACCTGTACGGAAGAAGGTATTGATCGTCGAGGACAACGACCTCAATATGAAGCTCTTCAACGACCTTCTCGTCGCCCACGGCTATGGTACGCTGCAGAGCAAGGACGGTGTCGAGGCGCTTGCGCTGGCCCGTCAACATCGTCCCGACCTGATTCTGATGGACATCCAGCTGCCGGAAGTATCCGGTTTGCAAGTCACTCAATGGATCAAGGAAGACGACGATCTGCGTATGATCCCGGTCATCGCGGTGACCGCCTTTGCGATGAAGGGCGACGAGGAAAAAATGCGGGACGGTGGTTGCGAGGCCTATATTGCGAAGCCGATCTCGGTAATGAGCTTTTTGCGAACCGTCGAGCGCTTCCTCTCCTGAGAGGGGCGCCCGGCCCGATCCTTCAGGTGTGAGCCGCTCATGTCTGGTCGAGTCCTGGTCGTCGACGATGTCGAGGCGAACGTAAAACTGCTCGAGGCCAAGCTGTCGAGCGAATATTTCGAGGTCTTAACCGCGTACCACGGGCGTGCAGCCCTGGAGATCGCCGGAGCCGAGCTTCCCGACGTCATCCTTCTCGACGTGATGATGCCGCGGATGGACGGGTTCGAGGTTTGTCGGCAGTTGAAGGCCGATCGACAAACCGCGGACATCCCGGTGGTCATGGTGACGGCGCTGTCGGACGTCGCCAGTCGCCTTCGCGGTCTGGAGTCTGGCGCCGACGATTTCCTGACGAAGCCGGTCAACGATGTCGCCCTCTTCGCACGCGTGCGTTCGCTCGTCCGGCTGAAGCGGATGTGGGAGGAACTCCGCGTCCGCGAAGACATTTGCCGTCAGCTCGGCGGCCGCGACACTCCCGTCGCCGAAGATGTCGGCGCCGCTCGGCTATTAATTGTCGACGACGATGACTTCGCTTTCGCCCGAATGAGCGAGACCTTGTCGTCGATCGCCAAGGTAACTCGCGCCTCGAACTGCACGGAAGCATGGATGCTGCTGGCTCGCGACACCGATCTGGTCATCGCCAGCTTGTCAATAGTGGACAGCGACGCGCTGCGGTTCGTTTCGCAGTGCCGCGCCAACGAAGCTTTACGCCAACTTCCGATTTTATTGGTCGCCGAAGATAGGGACCTGCCTCGTCTTGCCAGGGGGCTCGACTTGGGCGCGAATGATTATGTAACACGCCCGGTAGATCGAAACGAGTTGCTGGCGCGGACGGCTACTCAGATCCTCCGCAAAAGGCTGCAAGACCGCTTGCAGGAGAGTTATCAGCGGTGCATTGCACTCGCACTAACGGATCCGCTGACCGGCCTTTACGACCGGGCATATCTAGACCGTCACCTTGACGAACTGATCAAACGCGTGCATCAGGACGGGATCAATGCAGCCGTCTTGATGTTCGATATCGATCATTTCAAGCGAGTGAACGACACACATGGCCACGACGCAGGGGATGATGTTCTGAGAGAACTCGCCGCCCGAACAACGAACAGCGTGCGCACCGTCGACCTCGTAGCGCGGCAAGGGGGCGAGGAGTTCGTCGTGGTCATGCCCGAGACCGATCTCGCCATCGCCGCAGCTGTGGCCGAACGTCTGCGCGCTGCGGTGGCGCGGGAGCCGTTCACCGTCAAGGCCGACGGTCAAAAGCTCTCGGTGACAATCAGCATCGGTGTGACGTCTGCCGCAACGGGCGATGATGACCGCGAGAGGATGTTAAAGCGCGCTGATATGGCTCTTTATACAGCCAAGAACCAAGGACGGAATCGAGTAGCCGTGCGCTCACCCGAAGCTCCGCCTCGAGCCGTCGCATGAGCCGATACTTGTAGCGTTATTTAATCTTCGCTTCCTTGAATACGACGTGCTTGCGGGCGATCGGGTCGAACTTCTTTAGTTCGAGCTTGTTGGTTTTGCTCCGTGGGTTCTTCTTGGTGACATAGAAGAAACCGGTATCAGCGCTGCTGACAAGCTTGATGAGGACAGTATTTGTCTTGGCCATCGGACGACCCTCGCTTCAGGGGTTGCGTGGACTGGAAGATAACGCGGGGCCGGCTCCTGTCAAGGCGGGCTCACCAGGGGTCGCTGCCGCCGCGGCCGGCGCGGACGCCAGGTTTTGGCCGGGTGTGATCGCGTGCACCGCCTGACTGTAGAGTACGGGGTCGGCGAGGAGGCGCTTTGCCACCTTCACGTCGATCTCGTGGTCGCCCGGCCGGGCCGGACAAGAGCGGCGCAGTTGAGACCAGGCATTTTCGTCGAGTGACGCCCGCGCCCGCGCCCGCGCTGCTGCCGGCAAGCCCGGAGGTGATGCGGCAGCACGTTGAATTGCGATCTGCACGGAACCGTCATCGTCTCCGAGATCGCTCGTGCACAGTGTCGGGACGACACCGTGCCCGTGCAGAAAATAGCCCGACGGGGTGACGAGCTGGGCCCATGTCAATGTGAGCTCGCCATCGTTCGGCAGCCGCAAGACGGTTTGCACGGTGCCTTTCCCATAGGAGGCGCTGCCGATGATGACCGCGCGTCCGACATCCTGCAAAGCCGCCGCGACGATCTCGGAGGACGAGGCGGAGCCACCGTTGATCAAAACGACGACCGGTATCTGCGGCGCGACACTGTCGCCCGACGCCTCGAAAAACTGCCGGCTCGCTGGGTGGCGGCCGACCGTCGAAACGATCGGGCCATTGGGTATGAACACGTCCGAGAGGCTTACCGCCTGATCGAGCAGCCCGCCCGGGTTGCCGCGCAGGTCGAGCACAACGCCGCGCAGCCGCGGACCCAAATCGCGCTTCAGGCTGCCAAGGGCTTCGACAATCTGCTGCGTCGTGTTCTGATTGAAGCTCGTAACCTGAAAGACCGCGATCCCGCTGTCGCGCGACACCGTCACCGTGGGAAGGATCACCAGCTCGCGCTGTAGGTGGTAGGTTCGGTTTTGGGCGATGCCGGGGCGATAGACGGTTATCTCGACGGGGCTGAGGATCGGTCCGCGGAGCGCGTGAACCACATCGCTGTGGGAGCGTCCGGTCGTCGGCACCTTGTCGACCGCTACGAGCCTATCGTCAGGCTTTATGCCGGCGAGTTCCGCCGGACCGTGCGGCGCGACCGCAGTGATCCGAAATTCTTCGCTCGAGACGTCGAGGGTCACCCCAATTCCGCCGAAGCCGTCCCGGACGGCGCGCTGATCGCGGGCGACATCGGGCGATGAGTAGCGGGAGAAGCGGTCGAGCGCCGCGGTGACGCCGTCGAACAGCGTCTTGTCGATCTGGTCTTCCGAAAGCGCCGCAACACTTGGTGATACAGCCTTTGCGGCGGTCACGAGCTCGCCCATCAAGGCTCCCCAATCATGGGGTTCGTCATGCGAGGGTGTCGGGTAGGCGGCTATCTCGCGCCCAGCATAAGCCAGCACGAGCTGCGTTTTATCCGGCCCCGGGGTCTCCGAAATCGAAAACTTGTCGTCGAGGCGCGGCAAGCGCGCAGCCCCGGCCAGAACGAGTTTCCGGCTGGAAACCGGGGCGATATAAAGATCAGTTATCTCGTCGAGACCTCGTGCGAACAGCCGTCCCGTCGGATCGTTGGGCAACGCCTGGCGTTCCGCGCAGGCCGCGCAGGCAACGAGGACGGCAAGGCTGCACGCTCGCCAAAGCGCAGCGGCCGAACGCAGCGACACAGCAGTTACTCTCCAAAGAGGAAGCCCCAAACTCTCCCCCCAACAACGTGCAGAACCCGATCCGTCAGCTTCGGCGGCATCCCCTCGGCTGTAACGAGCACAGTAGAACGCCCGCGCCGTGCAATCAACGGCCCCGGCCCCTGCATGCGCGATTCCTTGGCTGTATTTATCAGATATCAGCGAGGATGGCGGGGCCCGGCGGTCTTTGACCTGAGCCCCCGGCCTCGGCCGGCTGCCGGGCTGCGACGGGCGAGTATCTCTTCCTCTATCCGGAACACCAGGCGCCCGCCGATCCCGTCGGCTTCGACGAGGCGCACCAGGACCTCCTCGCCGAGCCGGTAGACCCGGCCGGTAGCGCGCCCGACCAGCCTCTGGGCTCTCTCGTCGCGGACATAATAATCGCCGGGCAGGGTCGATATCGGAACCAGCCCGTCGGCGCCGTTTTCCCGCAATCTCACAAACAATCCGAAACTCGCGACCCCACTGATATCGGCGTTGAAGAGGCTGCCGACCGATCCGGCGAGAAGGGTCGCCCGGTAGCGGTCGATGGCCGCCCGCTCGGCTTCGGCTGCCCGTCGTTCGGTCGCCGAGATATGTTCTGCGATCGCTTCCAGCTGATCACGGCCGGTGCCGGCTTCGGCACCGGCGAGCAGCGCCCGATGCACCGACAGATCGGCGTAGCGCCGTATCGGCGAGGTGAAATGGGCGTAGCGGCGCAGAGCCAGACCGAAATGTCCGATATTGTTCGGGCTATAGGCAGCCTGCGCCTGGCAGCGCAGGACGAGGTCGTTGACCAGCGCGGCCTCCGCGGTGCCGGCGGCGCGGCGCAGCACGCGATTAAACAGCTCCGGCTTTATCGCCTGACCCTTGGCCAGCGCCAAGCCGGGAATGCCGGTCTCCTCCAGAAATACCCGCAGCGACTCCGCTTTGTCCGGATCGGGCGCGTCGTGCACGCGATACATGCAAGATTGCCGACGCGCTTCAAGTTCCTCGGCGGCGGCGACATTCGCCAGGATCATGAATTCCTCGATCAGCCGATGGCTGTCGAGCCGCTCGGCGCGTACGATCGCCGCCGGCCGCCCTTCGGCATTGAGCACGACCCGATCCTCGCTGAGGTCCAGTTCCAGTGCCCCGCGCGCCGCCCGCGCCTCGGCGAGGGCTGCGTAGGCGCCATAGAGAGCGGCGAGCGATTCCGGCGCCGGCGCGCAACCGGCTCGGCCGTCCCGTGCCGCTTGGACTTCTTCATATGTCAGACGCGCGGCCGAACGCATGATGCCGCGCTCGAAGCGATGCCGCCGTTTGCGGCCCGCGGCGTCGATCCACAGCTGGACGGCGAGGCAGGCGCGGTCCACGCCGGGCTTTAGCGAGCAAAGCTCGTTCGACAATGCCTCGGGCAGCATCGGAACGACGCGGTCGGGAAAATAGACCGAGTTGCCGCGCCGCTCGGCCTCGCCGTCGAGGGCGCTGCCGGGCCGCACATACCAGGCGACGTCGGCGATCGCGACGATGAGGTGCCAGCCGCCGCGGTTCTCCGGGTCGAGATCCGGCTCGGCCCACACCGCGTCGTCGAAATCGCGGGCGTCACTGCCGTCGATCGTGACCAGCGTGATATTCCGCAGATCGGCTCGCTCAGCCGGGCTCACCGGCAGGGCCGCCTCGGCTTCGGCGAGCGCAGCGGCGGGAAATTCGGTCGGGATGTCGTAGGCGGCAATCGCCAGCAGGCTTATCGCGCCGGGGTCCGAGGCGGGACCCAGCCGCTCGACGACACGGGCTCGCGGCGCGCCGAGCCTTCCCGCGGAGAGTTGCTCGGCAACGACCAATTCCCCATCGCCGGCGCCGCCCGTATCGCGCGCCGCGACCCGATACTCGTTGCGGTCACGCCGGTCGGCTGGCACCACCCTGCCGCCCTCGCGGATGTTCTGAAGGATCCCGATGATCCGCTCGCCGGCGCTGTCGAGCCTGCGGATGATCCGCGCCTCGATGTCGCCGGTTTCGAGCCGGACGAGCCGTGCCGCTGCCCGCTCGCCGACCTTTAACGTCTCGCTCGTTCCGGTCTCGATGACGCGCAAGATCGGCGCGGGCTCCGCACCGGGCCAGGCGACAGGACGTGCGAGCGCTGTGCCGTCTTCATCGCTGCCAATCCGCTCGATGACGGTCACCTCGGGGAGCGGCGGGGCGGCGACAAAGCGCCGATTGACGCCGCGTCTTGCCCCCTCTGGCAGCTTGGCACCTGAAGAGAGTTGCCCGCGGCGGCTGCGCTGCTTTCCAAAAGTATTTGCGCGGGACTTCACCACTTAACCAGGCGCTGTCCCAGGTCGAGTTCGGGGTGTCTTAGCCACCGACCGATTGGCGCTGGTCTTTGTTGGCGCGGTTTTTTTGCGTGTCCCGGGCTTTTTCGCCGTTCCGGTTTCTTTCGTGGCCGCGGCGGCCGCACGCTCTCGCGCGGCGCCATTACTCGCGGCCTTTGCTTTCACCGATTTGGTGGTCTTGCGTCCGCGCTTCTTGCCTTTGTCGCGCTGGGCGGTGAGCAGCGGTAATGCCTCGGCGAGGGAGAAAACGGCGGGATCGGCGCTGCGCGGCAGCGACGCAAACACGCCGTTATGGCTGACATAGGGGCCGTAACGTCCGCGATAGAGGCCGACCGTGCCGCCTTCGGGGTGAGCCCCGATTTCGCGGACCAGCTGCGGCCCGCGGCGCTGCGCGGAAGACGGTTCGGCCAGCAGCACCACTGCGCGGTTCAGCCCGATCGTCAGCACGTCGTCGTCGGCGCCGAGCGACTTGAAGGTGGTTCCATGCTTGATGTAAGCGCCGAACCGGCCGATGCCCGCGATTATCGCCTCGCCCGTTTCGGGATGGCGGCCGAGCTCGCGCGGCAATGCGAGCAGCCGCAGTGCGGTCTCCAGATCGACGTCGGCCGGCTTCAGGGAGCGAGGCAGGGCCACCCGCTTG
>Ga0209656_10003228_pt1 | contig 10566 bp, 8 predicted proteins | sample BogFormECP12_OM2_FD_188239 | JGI IMG/M metagenome (GOLD analysis project Ga0209656, IMG submission 188239) | Bog forest soil microbial communities from Calvert Island, British Columbia, Canada - ECP12_OM2 (SPAdes) (version 2) | ecosystem: Environmental > Aquatic > Freshwater > Wetlands > Bog ... | reverse complement strand
GGGCAATGCGGTTTCAGAATGGGCATAGAGGTGAGGTATGCCAGTCCTCGTGATTGCCGTGGTTTTCTTCCTGATCTTCCTGGCCATGGGCGTGATGGGCTTCAGCGCCATGGCCGCCGAGCACAAAGGACACCTGTTCAGCGGACGCTGGGCCGATGAGCCGAAACCGGCGAAGGCTCCTTCGCGGCCAAATGTCTGAGCAATCTCGCGGCGCACGGTCTGATGCGCTAGGGCGGTAGTGTGGCCGCCACTGTCCCCTCCAACAAAGTCGAGTTATACATTTGCGGAACTGCGTTAGTATCGTGTTCCGCGAGTCCGTGAAATATGCTCCCGGCGGTGTTTTGAAAGGGCACGGCTTTAGCCGTGCCGCAACGGTGCATGTATGTAACGGCTTTAGCCGCTGAGGTGAGATCGTTCGCGCAACATAGCAACTGTGGACTTATGGCACGAAATTGCGGGGCATCACACTGTAGCTTGTTTCAAAAACATTCCCACAGGTCTTCGGTGGAAGCGCGGGCCTTTAGGCCCGCGAAGGATGCGGCTCACAAAAAGGCCTTTAGGCCTGGCGCACCGTGCTCCGATTTTTGAAACACGCTTTAGTATCTACCGGAGCCACTTCGCATGACCGCAGCAGCCGAATACGATGTGTTCCTAAGTCACGCCTGGGCCGATGGCGAGCGCCCTCGGCAGATCGCCGACGCGCTCACCAGGGCCGGGCTGCGGGTGTGGTTCGACGCTGCCGAGATCAACGATTTCGCCAGCATCACGCGCGCGGTCACCGAAGGGCTGGCGAGGTCAAAGGCGCTGCTGGCCTACTACTCCAAGACCTATCCTCTGCGGCGCGCCTGCCAATGGGAGCTGACCGCTGCATTCCTCGCAACCCGAGCCGAAGGCGACCCGCGACGCCGGGTGCTGGTGGTGAGTCCCGAAGAGAGCGCCGAGCACATCCATCCCATCGAATTGCGCGATGCCAAGTTCCGCAATGCGCCCGAGAATAACGGCGAGCTGCGGGATCTGGCGGAAGCCATTCGCAAGCACGTCGCCGCGCTCGATGGTCCGCTGGCCGACATCCGTCCGCTCACCGCGCCCAACTGGTACGGCATGACGCCGGTGGGCTCCACGCGCTTCGTCGGACGCCTGAAAGAAATGTGGGAGATCCATTCGCTGCTGCACGCGGGTGATGTGGCGCAGATCACCGGCGCAGCCTCGGCCACCGGTGGCATCGGCCAGGTGCAGGGGCTGGGCGGAGTGGGCAAGTCGCTGCTGGCGGAAGAGTACGCGCTGCACTTTGGCGCGGCGTATCCCGGTGGCGTCTTCTGGCTGCGGGCCTACGGCAACGACGATGCCAAGGCCGCCCTCGGACCGGAGCAACGAGAGGCGCTGCGCGCCGACCAGGTGCGCCAGATGGCGGAGCGCTTGGGCATTGACGCCCACGGGATGACGGCGGAACAAATCGAGGGCGCGCTGGCCCGCAAGATCGGCAGCGAAGGCAAGCCGTGCCTGTGGGTAGTGGATGATGTGCCGAATGGCTTGGACGGCGAGGCGCTTCGTCGCTGGTTTGCGCCGCACACGCTGGCCCGGACGCTGGTAACGACGCGCAGCCGCGAGTATGGTTCCCTGGCCAAAGGAATCGACCTTTCCGTGCTGACACCAGAGGAGGCGCATCAACTGCTGACCTCGCGGCGGAAGCCCGCAAGCAAAGACGAAGAAGAGCAGGCGCGTGGGTTAGCTAACGACCTGGGCTACCACGCACTGGCGCTGGACGTGACCGCGTCGGCGTTGCTGTCCTCCGTGGCGGTCGAACCTTTCGGCGATTTTCGGGCGAAACTCGCGCGCCCTGACAAAGACGCGCTGGCACTCGCCGAAACCCTGGCCGACGCGCTGCCCAATGGACACGAAAAAGGCATCGCGCAAACCATGCTGCGCAGCATACGCGGGCTGGGAGCGGAAGGACTGGACTTCCTGCGGCTGGCGTCGGTGCTCGCCGTGGCGCCGATTCCGGCTTCGTTAGTCACGGCGGTCTTCGAGGAAGCTGACAAGCTGAGCCACGAGGATGCTGAGGAGCTCACAAGTCTTGCATTCAAGCAGGTCACGTCGGCGTCGCTGGCGGAGATTGCGGGCGAGAAACAGGAGGCGCGCTCGGTGCATACGCTGGTGTCGCGGGTGGTGCGGTTCGACGAGAAATCAGCACCTGAGCGCACGCAGGCGTTGCGAGCCGTAGCCGTCGCGGCGTTGCGGGAAGAGATCGGCAAAGCGGCGAAAGACCCAAGGCTCCACAACGAGATTGAGTTTCAGGTGGCGCACGCACGACACGTGGTTTCAATTCCGGCCACTGCAAATGAGGCCGATCTTGTGGGCTGGGTGGCGGAATACGACCTGAAACGTGCGGCCTACGCATCGGCCCGCACGCTGTGGGAACGTGAGCTGGATTTCGTTCGCCAATTCCATGGACCTAAGCATCGCGTTACTCTGACCGCTATGGACAATCTCGCGAACACCCTTTTGATGCAGAGCAATTTAAACGGTGCCCGCAGATTGCAGGAAGAGGAGTTGTCCATCTGTCGCGACGTCCTCGGGCCCGAGCACGTCGATACCCTCAGCGCGATGAACAATCTGGCACAGACCATGTATGAACAGGGTGACTTGGCTGGCGCTCGGAAGTTGCAGAAAGAGACGCTGGACATCCTGCGCCGAGTGCTGGGGCCGGAGCACCCGGATGCGCTCGCCGTGATGAACAACCTAGCATCGACGATGACGGCACAGGGAGATTTGTCGGGGGCGCGGAAGTTGCAGGAAAAAGAACTCGCTATCTGTAGCCGGGTACTGGGGCCGGAGCACCCGGTTACCCTATTCTCGATGAACAACCTGGCGGCGGCGCTCTATGCGCAAGGAGACTTGGCTGGGGCACGCAAGCTCCAGGAAGAGGTGCTGGCGACCCACCGCCGGGTACTGGGACCGGAGCACCCTGATACGCTCACCGTGATGAACAACCTAGCATTGACGATGACGGCACAGGGAGATTTGTCGGGGGCGCGGAAGTTGCAGGAAAAAGAACTCGCTATCTGTAGCCGCGTACTGGGGCCGGAGCACCCCCATACACTCAAGTCGATGGGCAACCTAGCATTGACGATGACGGCACAGGGAGATTTGTCGGGAGCGCGGAGGTTGCAGGAAAAAGAACTCGCTATATGTAGCCGGGTACTGGGGCCGGAGCACCCGGATGCGCTCACCGCGAGGAACAACCTAGCGGCGGCGCTCTCTGCGCAAGGAGACTTGGCTGGGGCACGCAAGCTCCAGGAAGAGGTGCTGGCGACCGTGTTCCAGATACTGGGGCCGGAGCACCCCCATACACTCAAGTCGATGGGCAACCTGGCGCAAACGATGCGAGCGCAGGGGGAATTGTCGGGGGCGCGTAAGTTGCAGGAAGAGACGCTCGACATCCTGGGCCGGGTGCTGGGGCCGGAGCACCCCGATACACTCGTGTCGATGGGCAACCTGGCGGACACGATGCGAGCGCAGGGGGAATTGTCGGGGGCGCGTAAGTTGCAGGAAGAGACGCTCGACATCCTGGGCCGGGTGCTGGGGCCGGAGCACCCTTATACGCTCAAGTCGATGAACCACATGGCGAGCACGATTTATGCGCAGGGAGATGTGTTGGGTTCATCCAATATGCTCGGTGAGGTGCTCGAAATCCGCCGCCGGGTGCAGGGACCAGAACACCCAGATACGCTCATTTCGATGAACGACCTAGCGGTGAGCCTCAGCGCGCAAGGCGACCACGCGGCGGCGCGCAAGTTGCAGGAAGAAGCACTTGCCATCCAGCGTCGTGTGTTGGGGCCGGAGCACCCGGATACGCTCATGTCGATGAACAACCTGGCTAGGACACTGCATGTGCGGGGAGACTTGGAGGGCGCGCGCAAGCTCGAAGAGGAAACGCTGGAAATCCGCCGCCAGGTGTTGGGACCCGAGCACCCGGATACATCCGTATGCGCCTGGAATCTGTTTCGAATGCTCCGGGATTTGGGTGTCCCCGAGGCGCTGACCGTCCTTAATCGCGACCTGCGGTGGCTGCTCGACCGCGATCCCGTCACCCTCGGGGCCGATCAGCGCAAAATCCGCGAGATGGTGGCCCAGGTCGTGAAGAAGAGTGGTTAGTGGTTAGTGGTCAGTGGTCAGTGGTTAGTGGATAGTCTCGGCCGGGTGCCCCACCCTCGTCGCGCAGCGACAGGGTGGGCTGTGCCCTAAGGCGGGGCCTTTGCGGATCTATCCGCGAAATCCGCCGTTGTCTCTCTGCCCTCTTCCTCCGTGTCCTCCGCGCCTCCGTGGTGAACTTCCAGCTTCCCAAAACGGGAATCACCGCTGATTCTTGTCAAATAATCCTTGCAATCCCCTCCCTGCGTCTGCCACGCTTTTACTGTGGGAGTGTAGCCCCCACAAGGACGCTGTACGACTTTGCTGCGGGAATACCCGCAGCGTGCACCAATTTCTCTTAGCTTAAGAGCTAATGGCTAACGGCTAAGAGCTAACCGCCGATTTTTAGGAGGCCTCATGTCCTGTCCTACCTGCAGCCATCGCGAGTCCGATGGCGTTCTTTGTGGTTCTCCCGCCCTACGCGGAAAGAAGCTCTGTTACTTCCACCAGCGCGATCACCAGCGTTGCCAGCAACTGTCCCGTGTCCGCCGCCGCGCTGAAACGCTGCTCCTGCACTTTCCGCCCCTGGAGACCGCGCAGGATGTGCAGTTGGCGCTCTTCGAGGTGATCGACGCCCTTGCCTCTCAGCGTATCGAGCCGCAACGCGCCAGCGCATTGCTTTTTGCGCTGCAGCAGGCGTCTCTTCACCTCCGCCAGCCCCAAGCGGCCTAGGAGCGGCTGATGCAACCGCTTGCGGCTCAAGATTTTACGTGTAACCCTCGTGCGCTCACTCGCTTGCGCACAAATTCCCGCTATCCCAATGAAAATGAGGAATTTTGGGGGGAGGGGGGAGGGGGGTACCCGTCAGACAGCCTGAGTGGCTTTGGCGAGGCAGTCTTCGCAGAAGCCGCTGTCTTTGATGTCGATGTATTCGACGGCGTGCGAGGGGGCCATGGCGCACCGGAAGTCGTCGCAGTGAGTGAGGTGCAGGGTGTGTCCCAACTCGTGCACCGACTCGATCAGCAGACGGTTGGCCAGCAAGTCGAGGTCGGGCGGCAGGCCGTAAAACTCCTGCGTCAGTCGATGGTAGGAGACGATGGCGCTGGAGCCTCCCATCTGGGCTTCGCCGAAAACGAAGGTGAGAATCGGGATGTAAAGATCGCGTTCCGTGACTCCGAGCAGACGCCAGGTGTCGTTCTTCACGTAGCGCTGCATGGCGCCGAGGATTTCGGAGGAGTGAAACTGCTGGCGCTCGGCGTGCAGCGCGAAAGCGGGATCGAGCGCAGGCGCGAGGACGTCCGTGGGGACACGAAACTTCTCGTAGAGCGCCTGCCGCAACCATTCGAGCAGGCGGGCGTCGATGTTTCCCACCGGCAGCAGTTGCAGCTTCTTCATTGGCTCTCGATACCGGCCAGCTCTTTTTCCTTTTCTTTGCGGTTCCAGCCGTACTTTTTCAATTTGTGGTGCAACGTAACGCGGTCTATGCCGAGCACCTCGGCGGCGCGAGTCTGGTTGCCGCCGCAGTCTTCCAGCACGCGGAGGATGTGGTCCTTCTCGACGTCGTCGAGACTGCGTGAGCCGCCGACGCTGAAACCGTTGCGCGACTTGAGGGCGAAGTCCTGTTCACGCAGGTCTGGCTCCTGCGCCACGACCATGGCGCGCTCGACGGCATTTTCCAACTCGCGGACGTTGCCCGGCCAGGCATACTGCTGCAGCAGGTTCATGGCAGCCGGCGAGATGCGAGTGATCTTCTTATTCATCTCACGCGAGAACTTGCGTACGAAGTGATCGACCAGCGGGGGAATGTCCTCCCGGCGCTCGCGCAATGGCGGCAGCTCGATGTGAAAGACGTTGAGACGGTAGAAGAGGTCGGGGCGGAACTTCCCTTCCTCGATGAGCAGCTCCAGGTTCTTGTTGGTGGCGGCGACGATGCGGAAATCAACCTTGATGGTCTGGTTGCCGCCGACGCGCACGATCTCGCGCTCCTGCAAAACACGGAGCAAGTCAGTTTGCGTTTTGAGGCTGATGTCACCGATCTCGTCGAGAAAAACCGTTCCGCCTTCGGCGATTTCGAACTTGCCCTTCTTGCGATACTGCGCTCCGGTGAAGGCGCCTTTCTCGTGGCCAAAGAGTTCGCTCTCGAGCAGGGACTCGGTGAGCGCGCCGCAGTGGATCACCACCATGGGATGGTAGCGGCGATTGCTGGCAGCATGGATGGCGCGGGCGACGAGTTCCTTGCCGGTTCCGCTCTCGCCGGTGATGAGCACCGTGGCGTCGGTGGGGCCGACGGTATCGATGGCCTCGAAGAGGCGCTTCATCGCAGAGCTCTGTCCGATGATGTCGGTGGGATGAGAGAGGTCGGCGACCGTTTCTTTGAGCCGAACGTTCTCCTGCACGGTCTGGCGATGCGACATGGCCTTGGCGACGAGGTGGGCAATCTCGTCGGGATCGAGCGGCTTGTTGACATAGTCGTAGGCGCCGTTCTTCAGAGCCGCGATGGCGGTCTCGACCGAGGCGTATCCGGTCATGATGATCACCAGCATGTCGGGATAAATTTCGTGCAGGCGGCGCTGCAACTCGATGCCGTCGGTGCCGCGCATCTTGATGTCCACGAGGGCAACGTCAAAGGTCTGCTCGGCCACGCGGGTAAGCGCGTCGTTGGCGCTCTCGGCGGCGGCCACATCGTAGCCTTCTTCGGCAAACCATTTGGCCAGCGAATCGCGAACGCTTAGTTCGTCGTCAACAATCAGTAGTTTTCCTTTGGTCATGATCCTTACCTCACTTCAACCGGCGCGCGATCTTCGTCGCGGGCCAGAGTTGGCCCCTGGCTGTCAACCGGCAGCAAAATCCTGAATGTGGTTCCCTGCCCTAGCTTCGACTCGACGGCGATGCTACCGCCGTGGCGCTCGACAATGTTCTGGCTGATGGCCAGGCCGAGCCCCGAGCCGCCCGATTCCTTGGTGGTGTAAAAGGGCTCGAAGATGTGGGACAGATGTTCGTCAGAAATGCCGACGCCGTCGTCGCGAATGATGAGCTCAACGGTTGAGGCGGAATTCTGGCGGGTGGTGATCCAGAGGTTTCCGCCCTGCGGCATTGCGTCAATGGCGTTGATAACCATGGCCAGCACGACCTGTTCGATCTGGTTGGGATCGCAGCGCACGTGGGGGAGTTCGTCGCCGAGCGCGAGATTGAGCTGGATGGAGGCCATATCCATTTTGTGTTGCACGAGTCGAACACAGCGGTCGATGACCTGGTTGAGCTCGCACCACTCCAGGTTCATTGGCGTGACACGCGAAAAAGAGAGCAGGTTCTTCACCAGCTCGCCGCAGCGCTTGCTCTCGCTGGCGATGAGGTCGAGCGAGCCGGTCATTTCCTCAGTGCGCGGGGCGGAGGAAAAGTTGTTCTGAATCCAGCGCTTCACCACGCGCGAGTAGGTGAGGATGCCGGAGAGCGGATTGTTGATTTCGTGCGCGACGACGGCAGCCATCTTGCCGATGGTGGCCATCTTTTCCACCTGCAGCATGTGCTGGTGCGCCTGCTTGAGTTCGCGGGTTTTCTCTCCGACGCGGTCTTCGAGGGTGTGAGCCCAGGCGGTAATTTCGGCCTGCGCCAGCAGCAGTCGGCTGCTCATGCCGTTGAATGACTGCGCCAGATCGCCGATCTCGTCATTCGACTTCACAGGGATCTGGAAGCCAAGTTCGCCTTTGGCCAAGCGTTCGGTGCCGGTTTCGAGCTCGCGCAGCGGATTGCGGACGACTACCCAAATAAACAGTCCGCTGAGAAAGACCACGAGCAGCAAGGCGACACCGGTGTAGGTCAGCATGGTGCGGCGCTCCTGCGCCAGACTGACGTCGACTTTTGCCAAAGAGAGATTGGTGTCGAGCACACCGAGAATGCGCACGCTCTCGGGATGAGCATGACAGGCGGCATTGGAACAGGCAGGCTGGTTCTCGATGGGAGTGATGACGCCAAGCACGCGCGAGCCGTCGGCACGATAGACGCGGAAGCGGTCGGAGCGATTGAGGCGCGCCAGCGGCTTCGATTGTTCGTGGCAACCGTAGCAGGCCTCGGCGTCCTTGTTGACCGTGCCGCCAACCTCAGAGGGCAAGGTGGAATAGCTGATTACGCCCTCGGAGTTCATGATGCGGACGCGCACGATGCCGGGCTGGTCGGCCATGTTGGCCATCATTTCGTAGAGGCCGTTGCGGTCGTTGTTGAGCATGTAGTGCGAGGCGCTGCGGCGCAGTACCTCGCTCTGCTGCTCGGCACTGGTGAGCGCGGCGGCCTCAAGGTGCTTGCGATGCATGCGGATGCTGAAGTAGCCCAACAGTGCGAAGATGCAGAGCATCGCGATGAAGATCGACACCATCAGCTTGGCGCTGATGCTGTGGCCCAGCTTACCCAGCCACGCCGGCTTGGAGCCGGCGCCTTCGGATTGGTCAGTCTCCGGCATGGACAGGCACCGCAAGCTCAGCGCGCGCGCCCTCCAGCTTAGGGAGCACGGGCGCACGCGCCTTTACTTCGGGGAAGATCGGCAGGTAACGGGCTGCCAGCCCAAAGATGGCAAAGCCGAGGGCGACGAACATGGCGGTGATCGCGACCTCGGTCCACTTGGGTGCGTAACGCGCACCCACTGCGTTCTCTACACCAGTGATGGTGACGTTGAGGCGATTGGTGACGAAACCCAACAGCGTAAGGACTGCGACTAAGTAGAGTCCCTGCGCGTTCTCGCGAACCTTCGGGAACATCAAAAGCGCGAGCGGGATGAGGACCGAAAGGAATATCTCCAGCAGGAAGAAGCGCTGCTCGTATCCCGGCACGAACACGAGGGGAAGCACGCCGCGGTGGTAGAGGTCCTCGAAGCGCAGGATGCCATAGAAGGCCAGTACCACGGCCAGCACGCGCCCCATGTCGCGCAGGATGGGGAGTTCGAGCTCACGGCCGAAGTACTTCGAGCTCATCGACGACTCGAAGATGATCATGGCGAGACCGACGGCGATGGCCGAGATGAAGAAGAGGACCGGCAACAACGGGCTCCACCAGAACGGATGCAGCTTGTTGGGCATGATCATGTACAGAGTGCCCAGTGAGGATTGATGGAGGGTGGAGAGAATCACGCCGAGGATGACGAGCACGATCATCACGCTGCGAACCGCCTTTAGCGCACGAGTCCACCCCAGCCGCTCAAAGACGATGGGGGAGAACTCCAGCGCAAGTACGGTGGTGTAGAGCATGACGCACCAGGCAACCTCGAACATCACCGAGTGCGGATTACGCATGATGAGCGGATGCCAGATGTTCCACGGCAGGCCGAGGTCGTACATGAGCGCCGCGCACACCAGCAGGTACCCCATGAACGCGGTGAGAATGGTGGGCCGCACGATGGAGTGCCACCGTTTGATGTTGAAGATCTCGACCGCGGCGGTCAGGGTGAAGCCGCCGGCGGCCAGCATGACGCCGCACATCACGTCGAAGCCGATCCAAAGCCCCCAGGGGAACTGGTCGCTGAGGTTGGTGGAGGCGCCAAGTCCGAAGCGGAAACGGACGCAGGTGGCGTACACACCGGCCGCCATGATGAATAGGAAGATGGCCTTCCAGAAGGTGAAGCGAAACGTCAATCTGGACTCCGGAACCGTCATTGCGCACCGCCTTTGTTGTTATGTTTGTCTGCGCTATGACCTTCCGCTTCGGCGACTTCCTCACGGCGATGGGTGATCCAGTACACGCCGCCGAGCATGACGCCGAACAGGGGAACGAAGTCGGGAATGCGGGAGAGCACCTGGTAGGTGTACATGGGCAGCGCTCTCTGCGTGAGGTCCTCGCGATAGCCGAACTTGGTGAAGTCGAGCGACGACATCAGCAGGACGGAAGTGCCTCCGACCTCAGTCTCACCGTAGATGTGCGGCAAGTACTTGTCGGGGTTGTCCTGGATGCGCTTGCGGGCCTCTTTGAGCAGCTCGTCGCGGTCGCCGAACTTGGTGGCTCCTGTGGGACAGATCTCGGCGCAGGCGGTGGGCTTGCCCTGGGCGAGCCGCGGGGCGCACATGATGCACTTGCGCACTCCGGGGATGGCCTTGTCCCACTCGTACTTGGGAACGCCGAAGGGACATGCGGCCATACAGTAGCGACAGCCCATGCACTTGTGCTTGTCGTAGGTCACGGGGCCGAGTGAGGTCTTTTTCAGCGCACCGACGGGGCAGACTGACGCACAAGCAGGATCGTCACAGTTCATGCAGAGTTTGCGCATGAACTTGTCGTCTTTGGTCAGGACGGTGGTGTACTTGTAGGCCGAAGTAACGTTTTGTTCTGCAATCTTGTCGTCGTACGGTAGCCCGTTTTCAGTGGCGCAGGCCTGCTCGCACTGCTTGCAGCCGATGCACATCGTGGCATCGTAAAGAATTCCCATGCTCATGGTTGACTCCAGGCACGCCCGGG
>Ga0209656_10003227_pt1 | contig 10566 bp, 8 predicted proteins | sample BogFormECP12_OM2_FD_188239 | JGI IMG/M metagenome (GOLD analysis project Ga0209656, IMG submission 188239) | Bog forest soil microbial communities from Calvert Island, British Columbia, Canada - ECP12_OM2 (SPAdes) (version 2) | ecosystem: Environmental > Aquatic > Freshwater > Wetlands > Bog ... | reverse complement strand
TTTTTGAAGAGCACGGCACGCTAGTGGTGGAAAACGAAGTCCTGATGCTGGAGCACGATAACAGGCCTGGTACGCTGTCGCGAATAGCGAAAAAGCTCGCAGCAGAGAATGTGAACATCGAGTATGCGTATTTGGCTTCCGCACCCGCTGCGGCAAAAGGGCTTCTGATTTTCAGGCCGAATAACCTGAAGAAAGCGTTCGAGATTCTGAGCTAGTGGCTAGCCTGCATTCGTTCACAAATCCTTAGAGATTTGTGAACGATGCAGGCTGTGGCAGCGGAACGCTCCGGCTACGCCGGAAAATTCCGCTGCTTTTTGGAGAGGAGAGTTTAAAAACAGTTCGTTTCGATTCACGTATTTTAGAACAGGCTCTTAAACAGACGCGCTCCCGCGCGATCCGACGTTGTCTGTCCAATTGACCTGAACAGCGAATACGCAGCAATTGAACGAATAAAACCGTCGTTGAATCCGCGTCCATTAGGTGATCCAACCTTCATTGACGCGCCACGCCGGATCGCGCGGGAGCGCGTCCCTACCAGTTGCAACGCGCATCGCCCCATTTGGACCAGTCTACGCGAGCTCGAGCCACCCCTTGCCACCAGCCACTAGCCCATGTTTAACGACGCCATGGAATGCCCCTAACGGCCACCTTTGGATTCGTCGTGCCGTGGGATGGCTGCTGATAATCGCAGCTGTGGGCGGCCTCATCTTTTACGCGCCACATAAGTCGAAGTGATTGCGCGCAATCGCAAATTAGAGAAGCGCCGCTGATATCAATTTTTCTTCTCTGTCGTTGGCTTGCCTTCCGGCTTCTCCTCCTGGGCCGGACGATCGACGAACTCGAGGTAGGCCATCGGGGCTGAGTCACTTTGCCGCGGCCCGAGTTTCACGACGCGGCAATAACCGCCCTGGCGACCGCTAGCGCTCGTCGCAAGCTCCGCAAACAATTTTCGAACCGCCTCCTTCTGGCGCAGGAAGGAAAACGCTACTCGACGGGCGTGCAGATCGCCGCGCTTGCCCAGTGTGATCATCTTTTCGGCGAACGGCCGAACTGCCTTCGCCTTAGCCAATGTTGTTCTGATGCGGCTATGCTCAATCAGGCTGCAAACCTGATTTGCCAGCAACAGGTTCCGATGCTCGGATTTCCGGCCCAATTTGATAGTCTTCTTACAGTGACGCATAAATTTCTACAACGCTATCAGCTTCCCCTCGTCGCTCCGCTCGCCGCCCATCGGAGGCTCAACCAAACCCGATTCAAACTTCATTCCGAGACTTAGACCCAGCTGTTGCAACTTTTCTTTGATCTCATTCAACGACTTCTTACCGAAGTTTCGGTACTTGAGCATCTCGGCCTCCGTCTTCATTGCCAACTGACCTACGGTCGTGATGTTGGCGTTATTCAAGCAGTTCGCAGCGCGAACCGAGAGTTCGATTTCGTTGACACTCATGTTCAGGAGTTTCTTCAGCCGGGTATTCTCCTGACTGACTTCTTCGGGCGTTTCATCAAACTCGACTTGGCTGTCGTCGTAATTCACGAAGACATCAAGATGATGACGAAGGATGGCCGAAGCCTGGAGCAACGCATCGTCCGGCGTGATGCGGCCGTCGGTCCAAATCTCCAAAATCAGCTTATCGTAGTCGGTGCGCTGACCGACTCGGGTGTTTTCAACGTTATACTTGACGCGGGTCACTGGTGAAAAGATCGAATCAATCGGGATAACACCGATTGGCATATCCGAACGCTTGTTCTCGTCTCCCGTGAAGAATCCGCGTCCAACCCGAACGTCGAACTCAGCTTCAAATTTCTGCTTCTTGTCGAGCGTGCAGATCACCTGATCGGTGTTAAGCACTTCGATACCCTGGATCGTTTGAATATCGCCTGCGGTGATCTGCCCCTCCCTATTGACGTTGATTGTGACCGTGCGCGGTTCGTGATCGAGAGCCTTGAACTTGATCTTTTTCAAATTGAGGATCATATCAGTCACGTCCTCCACGACCCCTGGGAGGGATGCGAATTCGTGTTGTGCACCGGTAATCCGAACAGAAGTTATCGCCGCTCCTTCCAGAGAGGACAAAAGAACCCGGCGCAAAGAGTTGCCAACCGTATGGCCATATCCTGCCTCAAACGGTTCAGCGATAAATCTGGCGTAAGTTTCAGTTGCGCCGACCTCGTCTTTGCTGAGGCTCTTGGGCATCTCGAAACGTCCTAAACGAACGGGCATATGCATATTATGTAATCTCTGCCGGGTTACCCCTGGCGCGTGCGGTTAACGGCCAAGCGGCCGAAACCCAGGGACCAACGGCATCTACTGTGGCGCGCGGAGCCGGGAATCAGCCATAGAGAAGAGGAGATGTCAAGGTGAAATCCAGTCGCATCACACCGCTGCGGAGATCGCCTTCCCCATATCCTGGGTCAACGCGGTTCCGCCCATATCCCGGGTCTTAGGTCCGTTTGCGAGGACTTTCTCAATCCCGTGCAACACAGCGTCAGCGGCATCTTGCTCGCCAAGATGCTCGAGCATCATCGCTCCGGACCAAATCTGAGCAATGGGATTCGCAATCCCCTTCCCTGCTATATCCGGTGCCGAACCATGCACTGGCTCGAACATCGACGGAAATGTTCGTTCGGGATTGAGGTTTGCAGATGGAGCAATGCCGATCGTTCCGGTGCAGGCCGGTCCAAGATCCGAGAGAATATCTCCGAACAGATTCGAACCAACGACGACATCAAACCAGTCGGGATGCAGGACGAAGTGGGCGGTCAAGATATCGATATGAAACTGGTTTGTCTTAATCGCCGGATATTCCGCGCTAATTGCCCTAAAGCGCTCGTCCCAAAACGGCATAGTTATTGTAATTCCGTTCGATTTTGTGGCGGAAGTCACCAGCTTTTTAGTCCGTTTGGTGGCGATCTCGAATGCGTACCGTAAAATTCGATCGACACCCCGGCGCGTAAATATTGATTGCTGGGAAGCCAGCTCAAACTCTGTGCCTTCGTACATCCGTCCTCCGACGGACGAGTATTCTCCCTCGTTGTTCTCGCGAACGATGATAAGATCGATATCGCCAATGTCGCGGTTCCGCAACGGGGATTGAATTCCTGGCATCAGTCGCACAGGTCGAACATTGGCGTACTGCTCGAATGCGCGACGAATCGGGATCAGAAGCCCCCAGAGGGAGACATGATCGGGGACACCCGGGAACCCGACCGCTCCGAGGAAAATCGCGTCATGATGGCGGATCTGCTCGAGGCCATTCTCCGGCATCATCCGGCCTGTTTCCTTGTGGTAGGCGCAACTCCATGGAAATTGTTCCCAATCTAGCTGAATGCCGGCTTTCTTACCGACAGCGTCGAGGACCCTCATCCCTTCCGGGACGACCTCCTTACCAATTCCGTCTCCCTGAATTGTCGCAATTCGATATTTCTTCATTCGGTCTCGAAATAGAGATAGCGGAAGAGTCTGCCCGGCGCAACGGACCGAACTCTCGCGCGATCCGGCGAAACAAGGTAATTTACAGAAACTAGCACTCTTTTCGTTCATGCACTCCCTCGCCGAAGTTTTTATTTACGACGCCATCAGGACGCCGCGTGGCCGCGGCAAGCCGACGGGCAAGCTCCATACGCAGACACCGCTCAGCCTGGTAAGTAGTCTTCTGAAGGAACTTAGCCGCCGTTATCCACGGATCGATCAAACTACGGACGAGATCATTCTCGGATGCTGCGAACAATTTAACGATCAGGGCGGCAACCTTGCCAGATCGAGCGCATTGGAAGCCGGTTACCGGGTGACTACACCAGGGTTTATGGTCTCAAGATTCTGCGGATCCGGCTTGGATGCCGTCAACACCGCGGCCGCGAAGCTGATGGCGGGACAGGCTGATCTCATTGTCGCGGGCGGGGTCGAAATGCTTTCGTTAGTTTCCATTTTCGGTTCAGGAGGTCCGATGAGCTCTGACGTGTCATTCAAGGATGCTGTCGTCCAGATTCCGCAGGGGCTTTCGGCGGATCTCATCGCGACTTTGTACGGATACAGCAGGAGCGATGTTGACGCACTGGGTGCCGCATCACAACAGCGCGCAAATGCGGCGTGGGCCAAGGGTTGGTTCAACAACTCGGTCGTACCGATCAGGAATGGGGGCAAAGACCCGATACTCGCTAGCGACGAGTTGGTGCGCGAGAATGTAACGACCGAGAGTTTGGCGAAACTATCACCAGCTTTCGACCGGATCGGGGAAGATTACAGCCAGTACATCCGATTTCGGTATCCGCAGGTCTCAAGAATTTGTCACGTTCATCACGCTGGAAATTCTTCCGGGATTGCGGATGGCGCGGCAGTGGTGTTGATGGGGAATCGGCAGATCGGTGAAGAGCTGGAACTCAAGCCCAAAGCCAAAATCGTGTCCACGGCGAGCGCAGGCGACGATCCCTGCATCATGCTGACAGCTCCGGCAACCGCTGCCCGGAAAGCTCTTGATCGAGCCAGACTAACGATGGCCGATATTGACCTTTTTGAGGTCAATGAGGCATTTGCATCGGTCGTCTTGTACTTCATGGAAAAAACGAAGGCGTCATTCGAAAGAATAAATGTCGCCGGCGGCGCGATAGCGATGGGCCACCCGGTTGGCGCGACCGGCGCAATCCTGATTGGAACTTTGGTGGACGAAATGTGCAGGCGAAACGTCGAGCACGGCGTCGCTACAATGTGCACTGGCTTAGGCATGGGGGTTGCAACGGTTGTTAAAAGCTTATGAATTCCGAAAGCGTCGCTCGGATTATCTGCGAACTGCCGTTGAACTTGGAGCTTGCTGACGGTATCGAGGCCGCTCTAGCAAATCCAAAGACCAGCGTTTTATTGATCGAATTTCATACGCGACCCGACAGCGAAAGGATCGAGGTCGAGCAGATTCTTGGAGGAGACCCGCTAATCGGTCGTCTGCGTGGCCTGCTCCGGCAGATGGAGCAGGGATTTAAGCCGATCGTTGCGCTTGTCTTCGAATCGCTCGGCGGACTACAGCTTGAGATTGCGTTGGCGTGCCATGCCCGATTTGCAGGCAGCCAAACCATCAAACTCGGCTTTCCTTGGCTAAAGTATGGTCTGATGCCGATCGTGGGAGGCACACAACGGCTGCCTCGGCTCTGTGGGATCGGATTGGCGGCACGAATGGTGTTACAGGGTGAGAGAGTGGCTGCTGCGGAGGGCGCTGCCGCGGGATTGATTGAGTTGAGCCATCATAGTTTGCCCGAGGCGGCTCTCGAGTGGACAAAAGCGCATCCAGAGCCAAGACAGCCTTGGGACCAGGTTCCTCAGGAGCTGTCTCCGGCTTATTCTCAAAGCTCGTCGAATCGGCTGATCCTCGAGAAGATTTACCTCAAGCTTCGGCGTCGCGTCACTCCTGAGGAAACGGCTCCCACGGCCATTCTCAGATGTCTCCAGGATGGGCTTGAACGTTCGATTGACGCCGGTATTCGCCTTGAAGCGGAACAGTGGTCGTTGGTTCGCGATTCACGATCAACAGTGAGCCGGGTGAATACTCTGCATTTCGCAAGGCAAAAGGCGATTGGCAGAATGGTCAATCAACCGGTTCCGATCAAATGTCTCGGAGTGCTAGGAGGAGGCTTGATGGGCACCGGGATCGCATACACAGCAGCTCGCGCCGGCGGTCAGGTAGTTCTCGTGGACAATTCCCAGGCAGCTCTCGACGTTTCTTTTCATCGCACGCAGAAGATTGCGCAACAAGATGCCGAGTCCGATATGCTGAAAAATTGTGCACCGGCCGACGTGCTGAACCGAATTCACCGATCGCTCGAGATTGGCGCTCTCGCGCGCTGCGATTTTATCATCGAAGCGATTTTCGAACGTGAAGCTTTGAAGAAAGAGATGCTTGCGGCCATCGCCACGCTCGCCGATCCGCAAGCGATCCTCGCGTCGAACACAACGACCCTCCCTATTTCGGACCTTGCTTCGGCCTGCATCTGCCCGGCACGTTTTCTCGGCACACATTTTTTTGCGCCAGTCGATCGAATGGAACTTCTTGAGATAGTCGTTGGAGAAAAAACGGCGCCCGAAACAATAGACCGCGCGCTCGTGCTGGCGAAGGCACTTGAAAAGACGCCCGTGATTGTCCGCGACGGTCCTGGATTTTTCACGAGCAGAATTGTTGCGGCGTACCTGCAAGAGGCGCTTCTCATGCTTAGCGAGGGCGTTTCTCCCTGGTTGATTGATAACGTTGCCCAGAACGCCGGTATGATTCTGGGTCCTCTCACAGTCGCTGATTTAACCTCCCTAGACCTCTTGACCGACATATTTGAAAGCTTAGCCATGCACCGCCGGGGCGCGGCGAGGTACGCGCCTGAATCCATCATGATTCTGCAAGAATTAACGAGCCGATCGCGTCTAGGAAGAAAATCCAGGGCTGGTATTTACGATTACAACTCCAGCCAGGAGCGAGTTGATTCGCCTGAATTTGCCCGCGTATTTGCGCAGTCGGCTGGCCAACCCACGGCAGAGGAAATCGAAGGACGGCTCTTTGTGATTCAGACGCTCGAAGCTCTCCACGCGACGCACGAGGGTATCATTGAAGACGCAGCCATGGCTGACTTGGCGTCTGTGCTCGGTTGGAACTACCCGGCCCATCGCGGAGGGGTAATGACCTACGTCGATTTCATCGGGCGCGCGGAGTTTGAACGGGTGCGCGCCGGCCTGCAGCGAAAGTTTGGCGACCGATTTGCTCTTCCTGGACAGGACTGAATCGGGTAATCGAAGGCTCCACGCCTTTGCTCCAACCCCAGTAAAGGCTCCAGCCTTTGCTTAGTTGCGAATTTTCATCGAGAAAGTGACAATGCCTCCGTATATTGGCGATTTAAGCATGATCCAACGTGATTATCTGATCGTCGGCGGCGGTGTAGGCGCTGCCAGCGTCTGTGACTCGCTGCGTCAGTTTGACCCCAAAGGCTCTGTCACGCTCGTCAGCAACGAGCCCTACCTCCCATATCAACGCCCTCCCCTTTCGAAGTCCGTTCTCAAAGATCACGGCATCTTTTTCGACAAGCTGGTCGAGAAAAACGATGACTGGTACAAAAAAAGGGGTGTTGAGTTACGTCTCGGGACTTATGTGCGCGAATTTAACATCGAACGACACTTGGCCGTCCTCGAAAACGGACAGACCCTTGAATTTCGCAAAGCTTGTCTCGCTACCGGAAGTCGTGCCCGTCGTCCTCAAGTGGCGGGTGCGAACCTTGGGAACGTGGTTTACCTCCGAGGTTACAGGGACGCGTTGGCAATCCGGGAAATTCTGCTAAGCGAAAGGCATGTGGTTATTGTTGGATCCGGGTTCCTTGGCGCCGAAGTAGCCTCTTCTCTGCTGAACTCCGGTGCGAAGCTGAGCCTGCTGAGCCGAGACAAGATCATCTGGCAGGAACTCCTCGATCCCGAGACCGGTCAGTGGTTAACCGATTTATATCAGGATGCCGGTATCCAATTGCTCCTGAACGAGAACCTGAACGGATTCGAAGGAAAAACAGTAGTCAAGAATATCCAGACTAAGAGCGGGCTGCGATTTCCCGCGGGGCTCGCCGTTGTCGCAATCGGGACGGAACCAAACCTGCAACTCGTAACGAATACTCCGCTCAGCAGCCCGAGCGGATGCCCTGTGAACGAGTACCTGGAGACGGACGAAAAGGGGATCTACGCAGTGGGTGATATCGCGCTCTTCCCGGACCGCGTTTACGGGGGCGCCAAACGTATCACGAATGTCGAAATCGCCCGACTGCAGGGCCTCACCGCCGGAGCGAATATGACAGGGCGAAAACGCCAGAAATTTGAGGTCGTCCCGTTCTGTTCGAGCCTCGTCCTTGGAATGCATTTCGACTTTGTCGGTGACTTTAGCACGCCGCATCTACTGGCAGAAATTGAAGGCTCCAGAGACAAACGAAATTTCATCGCACGGTATCGGCGGGGAGAGACTCTAGTCGCCGCGGTCCTCTGTAATCGTAATTCTGGAGATCTTGAAAGTGTTCTTGAACAAGTGAAGGCAAGCGTCTCGACCCGAGGAAAAAGATAAGCGTAAGCGAAAGGCTCCAGTCAGGCTGTTTTCGCTACAGAAAATGCCGACGCATCGAGGACGAGGACAATTAGAAGAGGAGGAAGGAGCGATGGACGAACTATAACGTCCCAATTCCCGCGAGTGCGAGAATCCACTTTTGCTGGTGACCGACGCGTCCGGCAAACTGGAACCTTCGCCTCAATCTCTCCGGATTCTCCCTCTTCTAATCGTACTCGTCCTCGAACTCGAACTCGTCCTCGATGTCTTTTACGCGGCGGGACGCAGCCGGTTGGTTTTATCAATTGCGGTTTTCGAGATCGCAAAGCGCAGTTAGTTGGGCGCGATGGTCAAAGATCGAGGACGAGGACGAGGACGATTAGAAGACGCTCGGAACACCCTCCTCCATGACGACGACTTTTTCTTCGATCCGGCGACCCTTGATACCTGCCCGTAAGCGCTTTAGAGGCTCCTCAAGAGGTTCGAAACTCAACCGAAACGATCCGTAGTGCATCGGGATCATGATCTGCGCATTTAGCTCCGTAAAAGCCCGGATGGCTTCCTCGGGATTCATATGCACTTCGCGTCCCATCGGCGGATCGTAGGCTCCGATCGGCAACAGGGCTATCTCTGTGGGCAGACGTTCACCAATCTCAGAAAATCCAGAAAAATAAGCGCTATCTCCGCAGTGAAAGATCGTTCTCGTGCCGAGCTTCAAATGAAATCCGCCGAAACCCCGGTGAGAATCGTGAAGAACCCGGGCTCCCCAGTGATGACACGGGGTCAGCGTGATCCCTACCTCTCCGATGTGCAGCGTTTCCCATGGACTCAGTTCGTGGACCCGATTAAATCCTAGATCGTGCACTAAATTCCCGACACCGTTAGGCACGATGATCGGCTGGAACGCCGCAATTTTTCGCAGGGTCCGCCTATCCAGATGATCAAAATGGGCATGCGTCACGAGTACCAAATCAATCGCCGGAAGGTGGTGCAAAGGGAATCCCGGACGCCGAATACGCTTGATAACCTTCAGCCAGAGCGACCAGATAGGATCGACCAGAATATTTAATCCGCGCCAACCAATTAGAAAGGAGGCATGCCCGATCCAAGTCAAGCAGACTTCGTCCGGTCCAAGCTCCGGAAATTTGGGCCGATGCGCGGTCCCTTTTCGGCGTGTAAAGAGAGAAGGCAAATAGACTTTAGTAATAAAATTCCGCCGGAGCCACCCCTTGCCAGGCTTTAAGCCGACGCGATGTCCTTGATTCTTCAACACGACACCCAAGTCATTATTGAATTGTCCTGATATGGCAAATCCCAGATCGAACATTTCTGATAAATCTCTCTTGCGTGATGCGATGCGCGAGCGCCTGCGTGGAATGAGTCGAGGCGAGCGGCGCGAGCGATCTACCCGGATTTGCGAGAGCCTTAGAACTTTCTTTCCCGGCAAAAACAGTATAGCCCTGTTCGCGCCGAAAGAAATTGAACCGAATCTGGATCTTTTGTGGGAATTTGGTTCGCTCGACCATCATCTGGTCTCCTATCCGCGCTGTGACGGTGAAACCTTGTTATTTCGGACAGTCTCTACGCTCTCGGATCTCCGTGCCGGGAGATCCGGTATTCGCGAACCTGTCGGAGGCGCGAGTCCGGAACACTTAGACCTCATTGTTGTCCCTGGGTTGGCATTTACAGCCGATGGCAACCGCCTCGGTCGAGGCGCAGGGTTTTACGACCGATTTCTTTCAACGATTCCCGGGTACACGGTTAAAGTCGGTGTCTGCTTTGCATTTCAACTCGTCCTCGAAATTCCGGTCGAATGTCACGACGTAAAGGTTGATGCTCTCGTTTACGCCTAAGCGAAGGGTAAGAACTCAAGAACTCAAGAACTCAAGGATTCAGAATTCAAGGATTCAGAATTCAAGAGAACCAACAATCTCGCGCCGAATTCCGCATCGCACATTCTTGAGTGCTCGAGTTCTTGAGTCCTTACGCTTCGCCACTAGACAGTATTTGGCACCTGCATCTGGAATCGAGGTATGCGCGCAACAAACGGCACGCTCTGGTCCGAAATTCCAATGAAGGCACCCTCCGCCACACTATCCGTACCGATTACGTGGTAGCTTTGGTAAGAGAAACGTTCTCCCGGACGAAGACGCGGAAACTCGCCGACCACGCCGTCACCTTCGACGACAATCTTTTGACCCAACTGGTCAGTGATCACCCATTTCCTGCCTCGAATGGTGACCGTTTCGGACGATTGATTATCAATCGTAATAAAGTAAACAAACGGGTAGGGTCGGTCCGGTGGCGCCTCCAGTGTTGGCATATAGACAACTTTGTCGATGAGCACACGAAGATTCGTCAGTTCTCGAAACACTGAACTCACGCGGTTATAATGCGCCATTTTAAACGAAAAGTCTCCTTCTATGGAAACACCTGTAGCTGTTACCATCGCCGGATCAGACAACTCCGGTGGCGCTGGAATCCAAGCGGACCTGAAAACCTTCACCCACTTTGAGGTGTACGCCCA
>Ga0209656_10003225_pt1 | contig 10570 bp, 6 predicted proteins | sample BogFormECP12_OM2_FD_188239 | JGI IMG/M metagenome (GOLD analysis project Ga0209656, IMG submission 188239) | Bog forest soil microbial communities from Calvert Island, British Columbia, Canada - ECP12_OM2 (SPAdes) (version 2) | ecosystem: Environmental > Aquatic > Freshwater > Wetlands > Bog ... | reverse complement strand
GTAATTCGCTTGAGTTGAGTAATAACGCTCTCTGCGCCGAGTATGGGTGTGGAGTCGGTCGACTAACTCAATGGCTGGCAAAACGTTTCCGTCGCGTTGTGGCCTTTGACATCTCCGAATCACATATTCAGGCAGCGCGTGATCGCCTATCTCGTCTGGCAATCGACAACGTTGAGTTTGTCTTAGTCCGGGGGAACACAGATCTACGGATGCTGTCCAACGTCGATTTATTCTACTCGGTAATCGTTCTTCAACATAATCCGCCGCCGATTACGACTGGCATCCTGTCGCAAGCGTTCGCTGGATTGAATAGAGGCGGTTGCTGCTTTTTCCAAATACCGACTTTCTCGGCGAACTACACGTTCTCCTTTGAATCCTATTGGACGGATATCGCTCAGGCGAAGCAGATGGAGATGCATTTCGTTCCACAGAAGAGTATATTCGAGCTAGGCCGCGAGCACGAGGTTTACCCGATCGAGGTCCAGCGCGACGGGGCCATTGGAAAACGGAAAGACTGGATTTCAAACACTTTCTTGATGACGAAATCAACAAAACCTAGCTCGGAAGAATCACGCGAAAGCTGAGGCGGCGAGCTCACTGTGGGCTAGAACCACACTTTGCTGATTCCTGAACAGAGGCGCCTCGCGACCATCTTGAGCGGTCACGAAGCGATGCTTCCGAGCAAGGAGGGCTGAGTGTCATTCGAGACATCTCTGTCTTATTCTTAAACTCTCGCCGAGTCCGCCTCTCACCGGGGGCAAGATCGCCTCAACTCAAACCGCCTGCTAAAAACTACTCGATGTAGCATCATGTGAACGAGCGACTGCATTAGCCGATTTGGAGAAACGGCCGCCCAACACAACGTCGAGCAGTTGGCGGCTGCTCTGGTGCCAGGTTAACCAGGGTATGGCGGTAGAGACTGGGACGTTTTCGCCAAGCGATAGCCAGTGGCGCAACGCATCTGCCAGCGACATGGCGTCTTCCCCGCGGAAATAGTAGGCGTGTTCCCGGGCCACTTCACGAAATATGGGAATGTCGCGCGCAATGATGGGCAGCCCGTGGTGGGCAGCTTCGATTAGGGGCAGCCCGAAGCCTTCCCCTTTGGAGGGCGCGAGCAGCGCGCTGCTGCTGCGGTAGACCTCTTCAAGCATCTCGTCGCTGATCGCCTGCAGCCAGAAGAGGCGATTACCATGTTCGGGGTGCTGCTCGATTCGATTTGATAGCTCATCGATGCTCCAGCCTCTTTTACCGACAATAACCAGATTGAGATCCACTCCGGTGGTCCAAAGGTGTTCCACTGCGTCAAGAGCTTGCCGATGGCCCTTGCGTGGTTCCAGGGTACCAACCATCAGCAAGCTTGGGCGACTGCGCAGCTTGGAGAGAACCTCCGTGGCATCTTGCGCTAGTCCCTGAGTCGGCAGACTCGCACGCAGATCGGCCCCCAGATGGAAAAAGCCAATCGCAATAGACTGCTGAAGTAGCTGCGGTTTGGACTTGGCAAGCCATGCGCGCAACTCATCGGCAACGCTGCGTGATATACAGATCAAGCCGTGGGCGACTTCGGTAACGGTGTTAAACCAGTCAAGCACAACCGGCGGCAAATCCAGTGGGAAAAACTCCGGTCGCAGCAATGCCAGTAGGTCGTAGACGACAAAGACGATCTGGATTCCATGGCGCCGTTGGTTCAAAAACCAGGGCTTTAGCGATGGCACAAAATCAATCGATAAATCCAACCCGATAAAGATATCGTCGGGACCTGTTACCACCGGATCATCGGTCAAGCCATCCTCGGGCAAGACAAGACTCTGGCAGGCGAAGCGGCGCGCATAGACATAACCATCGCCAACGGCACGGATAGGTTCAATGCGATAGCCCGGTGGCGGATCGCTGATCAGGGCCATCAGGATAGCGCGTGTCACCCGCTGGATGCCGGAACCAGCATCCGATTCGGCAAGTTTGCTGACATCAACAAGCATTTGGTGTGGGCCGAACCTTTCGCGATTGGCAGCGATCACCGTGGAAACGGCCTCCAGATCAGAATCGGAGGGAAGCGCGGGCGCCGATGTCCGGGCAATCGACTGAAAGAGTCTCTGTTCCCGCGCTACAGAACTCGTGTTGTAGAGTTCCTCGATCGTGTTGCGGTATAACTCGGCAATCCGCTCGGGATGATGCAATTCGTTCAGGTACAAGGCTCCGCGCTCGGCGAGATTTTTGCACAGGTTGGGCTCTGTGCGCAGGCGGGTAAGTGCAGCGGAAAGCTCTGCATCTGCGAAGTCATCATCGAGCTTCATTACCACATCGTCCGGAAGTTCGGCCGCCGAGCCGTGCGCGTTAATTACCAACGGCACGTTGCGCGAAAGACAATCGAAAAGGGCCGCTGATGTCTCGCCCCTGCTGCGGGTGCGCAACTGCACTGCCAAATCGGTAGCTGCGAGGTAGTCGCGATAGTGCGTTTCTTCGACGTAGCCGGTTATTCGAATGCGTGTCGCGGCGCTGCTCCCGGCGATTTTCTCCAGGAGCTGCTGGGCATAGTCGCCGCTTTGGTTCTCACCAACAAAGACCAAGAAACACGCCTCATCTTGGGACAGGGGCGAGGCAAGCCAGGCCTCCAGCAATCGGTGATTAAGTTTGGCGGGTGTAAGAAAACCGAAGCTGGAGACCACAAAGGCGTTTTCTGGTAACCCCAGGCGTGTTCGCGCGGCCAAGCGATCGGCAGCTTTCGGCGGAAAAGGGAGGAACGGGATCCGTCGCATAAATGCCGAGACCCGATCACCATACCACTTGCGAGCCAGTTCGATCGCATATTCGGAGTGAACCATCACTCCCACGCTGTCTCGCAATACAGCGCCGTTGCACGGGTAGTCTGTTGTAGTTGCCTCGCACCCACACGATCGGTTCCTCTCCAGCGTGGAAAATCCATGCGAGTCATAAAGCGCTTTAGTGAAGCAACCCGGCATATGATCGCAGGTCGCCATCCAGTTCAAGAGGTCACCCAGATAAAAATCGTGCAAGACGACTACGCCCGGGTGCCGCTCGAGCAGAGCGAACATATGCTTGTGAAACGACGAGTCGCCGAACTGATAGACGATCCGCTCGAATTTCGCGCCGTTGGCCTCAAACCATTTCACGTCACGGATGGGAAATTCCGCTGTAATCCACGGATCTGTCACCTCCGGCTGGTCAATGATGCAGGTGATCTCGTAATGAGGTGCCAGGTTCGGCAGAAGCTTCGCGCAGTAACCGGCAATTCCAGTTCGCTCGGGTGGCAAAGGAGCCACAAAGGCAAGAAGCGGGCGCCGTTGCGTGACTGGCATCACTATGGTCTGCAGGTTCTTGCGCTTCGCGTGCAGCTCTTCGAAGGCCTGCAGTGCCTTCCGGGCGCTGGCCTCCCACGTAAAGACTTTAGCTCGCTCAAGGCCCCACGTCTTTAGATTTTGACGCAAATCGGCATTTAAGAGCACCTCGGCTAGGCGCTTGGCGATATCCTGCGGTTGTCGCGGATCAAATAGCGCGTCGTTGCGATTGATGATCTCGGGAATACTCGTGCAGTTCGAACCGATAACCGGGGCCCCACATGCCATCGCCTCCAGTACCGGCAGCCCAAACCCCTCGTTAAAGGATGGGAATACGAAAACTGAGCAACTAGCGTAAAGGAGGCGCAAATCCTCGTCCGGCACATAGCCGGGACATACCACTTCACCCTCCTCTAAACCCTGTTCCTTTGCCACAGCCGTAAGCCGCTTCTGCATGCCATCAGACAACTTGCAAACCATCGCGAGCTGATGCGCCGCTCGCACGTCCTTTGGTAACAGGGCGAATGCTGCGATTAATCCTTCCAGATTTTTTCGGCTATCATCCCCTCCCGTGTACATTACAAACGGACGTCGCAGCCCATGATGGGCCAACAATTCCGGGCGTGTATCACCCGAAGCTCCAATCCCCCTGAACGATTCAGATAGCCCTGGTGTGATGGTTGTGATCCGCTCAGGTGAAATCTGTAGCGCCTCGATCGCTTCTCGTCGAGAGGACTCGGAAATGGCAAGCAGAAGGTCCGCGCGTTTCAGCGATTGCAGACGGCGCAAATAGAACCGCTTGATCAAAGGTTCGGGCAAGTACCGCTCGCAGTGAAGCAAAGGGATAAGATCGTAAAGAGTCACCGCCGTCGGCACTGTTTTATCCAGTCGGCCAACCGAGGCAACCACCTCGTCACTGAGACCCTCGAATAGCGTCGAGACGTGAACAACGTCCGGGCACAAATCAGCCACAAACTTCTCCCTCAGTAATTCTGCTGCCTGCCTGCGCCAGGCGTTGGCAGTGTCTATCTCCGCGATCGGCATGGGAATTTCGAAGATGCGGATGCGTTCCGGTGGTACCAGGTTGGTAAACGCTGCACGCAAAGGCTCGACGGAGTTCGGAAATTGCCCGTTCAGCGCAAGCCATACCTCGTGCCGACGCGCCTCTCGAGTTATGGCTTGGGCGAATGCTAGCGAGTAACGGCCGATACCTCGGAATCGACTACTACTCTGCGCACCCTGGAGGTCCAAGACGAGTCTCATTAGATTTCACGTCAACTGTCGCGATTTAAAATTGCGACCTTCAATTTTAGATAGGTGGACCGTGCCGAGTCGGGAAGAGTATCTGTGACCGCGGAATGCGAGGTGATTGTAATAGATCGTGTATTCAAAGTGGAAAGCTCAAAGACGAATGGCACCGGTCCATGCTTCAGGCGGGTTGGCCCTCACCTTGAGGTCAGCACGGTGCGCAACCGCCCATAAGTGAGGAAATTGCCCATCCGTTTCCAGGAAACTGAAACCGACGAGAGGCCTGACCCGGGAGAAGGGCGATGTTTGTTGCTCCGGCTTCGGATTGAATGATACCAGCGTGTGGTTGAGCCGAAGGGGGCGTGAGTTTTGCTGTCAATATTGGAAATGGCTTGAGCGCGCTGCCGGTTAGCGCAGCGAGCCGCGGATGGCGCGTAAGGAAAAGGGTCGTCCGCCCGAGCGAATTCGTCACCACCCGCTTGGCAAAGGCGCGCATGCCGCCTCCTGTGAGTCGGTCACCCAGCTCACGCAGACGCCCAAGCATTCGCCCGGCCGCGCAGTCGATAGAGGGAACTGCTAGTTGAGCCTCAAGACCCTGAACGGAAGTGAGGAGGCGATCTAGCTGAACCCGCTCCGCTTCCAAAACGCTGGTCAAATTCGCGACTTGCGCCTGTTCTACCTGCAAGGCGTTCTTAAGGTTGGCGGAATAATTTTTCTCAATCTCCACCGCCATACGCAGATTGGCGGATACCGACTCCAGCCATCGCGCATGTGCCCGAACGCCGACCAGGTCCTGCTCAAGCGATGCGATCTTCTCTCCGTTCGACCATTCCTGCCACCGAATGAAATCATCGAAGACATTTGGGGGCACTCCTAACCGCTCCTTCAGCCCTGCTCTTTCACCGGCAACATAAAAGCAGTTGAGCCCATCGAAATAGCCGAATTCGTAACCACAGCTCGTTATAAGGTGCTCCCATTTCTGCACCGTTCTGGTGTGTTCCTGTGCTTCGTGAGCATTAACCGGGGAATTCGGCTCCGTCGCTTCAATGAGAATTATCCATGGGCGGAGTCGGTTCAGATCGAATCCCTCCAGGACCTCCGCTTCAGCACCTTCCACGTCAATTTTTAGGAAATGGATTGCGGTGGGTCCGCAGTCTTCAACGATCTTAATTAGGGTCAGCACAGGGACAAGAGTGTCGCAGGCCTTCAAACCAGTTGCCTGGTGTCGCGTGGCGACCTCCGAATCGAAAGTGGACAGACCCGTCCCGAGGAAGGCGTGCAAGATGCTTAGCCCTGGCTCCCGACCCGCCGCGACTCTGAGATTAGTGTCGCGTGGTCTAGCCTTGGCGAGTTTGTTGAAATACTCTTCCAGCGGCTCCACATTCATGCCTGACCATCCACGCTCATAAAAGGCACGTGTAACCGAGTACTCATCTGGATCGGCTGCGCCGACGTCGACATAAAAACCCCCTTCCACATCGCGCAGCGCGCGCCACAGGATCACGTCTTCACAGTTTTGTGCGTAGGAAATAGACGGCATTGGTACTTCAGCGTGGCAGCGCTAGCGAGAATCCTTGAACAAAGACATCAGAGCGTGAATTCTTGATCATTCTGTCATGGCTCCAACGAAGCGGAAATTCTGCACCGAGTCGCGTAGAAGTCAATGGTCCAGTTTTCACGCGAATTCCAGATAGACCATTGACTTCGAATCGACCCAGTGCTGGATTTCCGCTTCGATGGAGCGGCAACGCAGGAAGGCCGAGAATTTGCAGGATGATGGGCCTGTGTCGTCGGAAAGGAGCTATGCGGCCTATTTGATTGGCGCTCTGCAGGAACAAGCCGAAACTCTCCTTCACGCATCGCAGGCGAACGGACACCAATAAGGTATTCGGTGAGACGAACCCCGCAGGATATAGGGGAGCTCTCTGCGCTTTGCGTGCGGCGAGGTATCCGGGGCATCTTGAGGCTCCTGCGTGACATTGGCGACGGCCTAAGTTGAGAAAGATGGGCTAACGGGCGGTGGGTTACGCACTCTAGCCAGACGAGTACTGACGGGTTGGCTTGCCGGCGCGATGCGCCACCCCTCTCTGAAAGTGATCGCTCGAAGCGTCCTGCACCGATTTCCCAGCTAGTCGGCGCTCCCGCGCCTCTCCCCAGGCGACTCGTTGGACCTCCACAATGACCAAGAGATTCAAGATGTCGCGGGCCTCCCAAGGGAAGAGCTCCTTTGGGCGCCACAACGAGCGGATGCGATAAACGACTGTTGGTCTGCTGCGCTATATTGAATCGACCTTCTGCGAACCCGCTTCGACCTGCGGCCACATTTCCCACGCGTGTTGTCCGCTGGTACCGATAGTGATTATCTGAGATGGATCACTTCGACAGAAGCTGACGAATTTTTCTTACCGAGCAGGCAAAGAGCCATCCCGATATTCGTTTGCGCGAAGGCCTAAGGCGGACCATCGATTGATTCCGGGATGCAAACAACCTTTGCCGGTACGAGGAATATTTGGGCAATGTCTAAGCGCGCGGTCGTGCTTGCCGGCGGAGTTGGAACGCGTTTGCGGCTTATACTGTGGTCCTACCCAAGCCCGTGAGGTGTCACCGGCTGTTCACGACCGCCGCGGCTGGTACTATGGGGCTTTGCAAATCGATTCTCGCACCGATCGAGCGGATTTTCCGAGAAACCGCAGACGGAATATCTCGTGAACATGGGAGTCTATGCGGTGAATCGCAGGATACTTTGTGCCTCCCGATTCCAAGTACGGATTCGATGATCTCAAGAAGGATTTGCCCGGAAAGAATTAACCGGTCGTAGTGGAGCCCTACGACGGCAATTGGCCGGAATCGTTAGGATGACTATATGCGTGACGTCGAAGAACGCAGACAACATCCCATAAAATGGCTATTCTCATGTATAGAACTGGACAATAGAAAACCGGGCATTTGCCCGCGCTAAAATCAAAGTTCAATCATTAAGAATCATCGTTGACTGGTAATACTTCTCGATTTTGCGATTCTTTTTTCTTTCATTTAAGACGTGGAATTGCTATATTGATTCTCAGGAGTGCCTCTCAGCGCAGGGAGTTCCGGGTGTGGTCAGTATTGTCGGAAACGCTGGAAGCGAGGCATTTTTTGTCACGGGTTTTTGGATCGTTGCAGGATTTAGCGAGTTTGGATCCGTGCCGAGGAGAGAGTGCGAAGCTTCCACTTTGCACCTGGCAGTGAAGGTTGGTGCGGTTTTTTGAGATCGTTCAGGACGAACGAGTGCGAATCTGTGCCGAGGAGAGATCGGAGCCGGTCGGTTCCCCATTGTTGGAACTCAGGAAATGCCAGCGCGCCGTTTTCGGGCTAATCTGCGAAGCGGTGGGCGAACGGTTCCAGCATAACTGGTGCGAGCCCAGGATACGGCTGATCCTTGAGACTAATAAAAACAGCTAAACAATCGTAAACCTAAACTGCAAAAAATCTGCCTTTCGAACAACGCGCTTAGACATCCCAATTGGGCATCCAAAGACGGCAAGGCAGCCAATGACTTCACCTATGAAACGACATATTGTATTACCTCTTATTGCGGCGGGCTTAGCCATGCTGCCAGTCGCGAACACGAAAGCCTTTGAAACCGCTCAGGGCGTTAACGCAACTCCCATAACAACGCTACCGTTCACGATAAACACGTCCGGTAACTATTATCTCCCGGGTAATTTAACGTTTTCCGGGATCGGTGGCGCTGCAATCACCGTCAACGCATCCCAGGTAGTGATTGATCTTAACGGAAGAACCCTCGCATCAAACGCCGGGTCCGCCTTCACTATCGGCGTTTACGTCTTTAACCAGGTCGATGTGACCGTGCAAAACGGCGACATCGATGGTTTCGGCTATGCAGGCGTTTATCTTGCCCCAAATAGTACGGACAACAACATGAAGAACACTGTCGACAATGTTAAGTTTAACAACGACTTGATCGGGGTACTCTCCGTGAGTGGTCAGTCAAACTGGGTGAAGAACTGCATCATTGACGGTGGCGACATCGGCATCTACTTCTTTGCGGATTTAGGTGGCAGCCGAGCTTCCAATAACACACTGGAGGCTCAAAAGGCCGCCGAATGGCCGGGTGTGGGTACTGCACTATTGAGTATTGGCGGTACCGGGACTTACTTTGAAAACAATCTTGTATCAAAAGGGAGTAACGCTATCGGACAGATGTTGGGCAGCGCTGATAAGTTCCGCTTCGAAACATTCGTTGGTGGTGCCGGTCATGTGGGCGGTATTGACCAATTGGATACGAGTTTATAATAATATTGATTGATAGATAATTGATTACAATTGGTGACCGGACAAGCTCTGTCCGGTCACCTTCTTGCTCAAACTTTTCCGCAGGTATCGGTTGTAAGAAATGAAAATCCATCTGATTGCTCCTTTCGCAGTTGTTCTGTTTTTTTTGGCAGGGTGCGACCAAAAGTCAGCTCAAATAACCTCTTCTTCTCCTTCTCTTAGCCTTTCTTCGGCCCTGTCGGAAGCCGTGGAGCCGCCGGATGACTCTAGAGTGACGGCCCCTACCGTAGCGGAGGCATCTTCGCAAGATGCCGCTCCTGCTTCAGCCCAGAGCGCACCATCAGACGCCCGACCTCAGTTCCGCAGCGAGGCCGCAACGCAGGCTGCCAACCAATATATCGACAGCTACGCAGGGCTGATCAATGACCTCAACACAGCTGCGCAGCCGCCTATTGGAAATCCGGAGGCGAGTATGAGTTATTTGAGAAGTTACACGCAAAAGATTGCGCGAGAGAGTGCGGAGGTCGCCAATCGGCAGAGGCAGGCCGAGAGCCAGTTGACGCCTGACGAGAGAAGACGACTCCACCAATATCAGAAGAGCTTGGAGCAAACAGGGCAGGAGTGAGTCGGAGGGGAGAAGCGAGAGTCACAGGTGAACCCAGAACTCCAAGCTCCAAACGCTGAATGGTGAGAGGTCGGTAGGGTCGCGCTTCCGCGCGATCGGCTTTGAGGGTGATCCTGGACTGTTTGGCGACGCGACACCGCCTTCGCGCGGGAGCGCGACCCTATACCGGCACTCTCCTCCAAACGTATGGACACCCCTTCGATTGTCGCCCTGCTTTACGGCCCCGACCAGCCCGGCCTGGTTGCTCGGGTTGCGGGATGGATCTTTGACAACGGGGGGAATATTTTGCACGCCGACCAACATCGGGATGGCGAGCAAAACATCTTCTTCCAGCGTGTCGAATGGTCTCAGCCGAGCAATGTCGCCGAAATACGGCGAGCGGCTGATGCATTTGCTGCGATGTCTAGGGAGAAGCTAGGGATGAATGCTCGTTTGGCCATATCGCACGAGGTCCCGAGAGTAGGGGCCTTCGTTTCAAAAATTCCGCATTGTCTTCAAGACATCGCTTATAGATCGAGAAGGGGTGAAATTCGCGGAAACCTGGTCTGTGTGGTGTCAAATGAAACAGACCTGCAAGCATTCTGCGCTTCCCTATCCCTGCCGTTTCATCACATCGAAGGGAGCACCTGTGACAAGAAAGGGGCGGAAAATGCGCAACTGGAAATCTTGCGGATGTACAAGGTCGACCTCATCATTATGGCTCGATACACGCAGCTACTAAGTTCCGATTTTTTGCAATCAGTTCGCGTGCCGGTCATCAATATTCACCACAGCTTCCTGCCTGCGTTTCCAGGAGGAAGACCGTATCACCAGGCTTATGCGCGGGGGGTGAAGCTTATCGGTGCAACCGCCCATTATACGACTCCCGAACCGGATAAGGGTCCGATTATCGCACAGGATGTGGTGCGAGTCACTCATCGTGATACCGTCGCGGATTTAATTGCCAAAGGACGAGATCTGGAGCAGTTGGTCCTGGCACAAGCCGTCCGGCTGCACCTCGAAAATCGTGTACTAGTCTACAATAACAAGACGGTCGTGTTTGATTGAGGAGTAGTGGAGTAATGGGGTGCGGAGAGATGGAGTGGTGGAGTAATGGAGTGCTGGAGTAGTGGAGTAGTGGAGCGGAAGA
>Ga0209656_10003224_pt1 | contig 10571 bp, 15 predicted proteins | sample BogFormECP12_OM2_FD_188239 | JGI IMG/M metagenome (GOLD analysis project Ga0209656, IMG submission 188239) | Bog forest soil microbial communities from Calvert Island, British Columbia, Canada - ECP12_OM2 (SPAdes) (version 2) | ecosystem: Environmental > Aquatic > Freshwater > Wetlands > Bog ... | reverse complement strand
CAGTCCATTGCGGTTGGTGTTCTCCGGTTGCCGAAAAGCACCGAATCGTACCGCGTCGCATGCACGCAAAGGTTTTCTAAGACCAGTTTGTATGCGACACGAGATGTGAGCATACCCTAGAGGCGGCGATGGGCCGGAGCATCGGCGCGCATATCGCGATGATCTGTGCGCCGCTGGCCATGGCGGGCGAGCGCAAAGGGCCGCTGCCGCGAAACGTGCATGCCGTTCTCGCAGAAGCCACGGCGAGCGACGTCGAGCAGATGTTCGAGGCCATGACGCTGGTTTCGTCGGCAACCTTTGCCGATGTGTTCGGCGACGTCGATCCGGCCATGAGGGGAAGCCTGACGCGGGCGATACGGGCGGCGGCGGAGCATGACAGCGTCGCCCGCTTGTATGCGGAGGCGTTTTCGTCGCTGTTCCGTCGCGTGCTGCCGCCTTTCCTGCGCACGTTGCAGCGCCGTCAGTCGAAGCCGTGGGCCGCGGTGGAATGCTACCTCCGCTGGCTGGCCTTGTGGCCCGACAGCGAGATCGTGCATCGCTACGGCGCGCAAGCCGGGACTGCGGTGCAGACGAAGGCACGCGGCCTGTTGGACTCGATGGAGCGGAGCCGAACGCTCGACGCCATGGTTCCGCTGCTGCGCGATTGGGATGCGGAGCTGAAGATGCTGCACCTCAGTCCCGGCGCGTCGGCGACGCTGACGGTCGGGACCCTGTTCGCGTGGCAGCTGCGGTCGATGCACGAGAGGGACGAGGCGGAGGAGTTGGGATCGGGCGATGTCGACCTCGGGGCAATTCTGACGACGCCTTCGGCAGGTTAGGGCCGCGTTCGGAGGCAGCCGGGCCGGCCGAGTCACGGAACGGCAATGGCAAGAACTGGTTCGGCTGGCAGTCGAGGACTGAAAGCACGGCAGTTCGCGACCCGGCCGGCCGGCCCGCCTCACGCGGCGGGCGTGGGTGCCGTCTCCGCCGCCACCCAGTCGAGGTAGGCGGGCAGCCCGGCCGCGAGCGGCCACGCGACGATGCATGGCAATGTGTAACTGTGCAGCGCCCGCACCCGCGCCTCGAGCGCCGGATAGGCGTCGGCGGCGGTCTTGGCGAGCAGGCAGACCTCGGGTCCCTGCTCGATCGCGCCCTGCCAGCGATAGATCGTCTCGTGGGCGCGGATGTTGACACAGGCGGCCAGACGCTCCTCGACCAGCGCCCGTCCGATACGCCTCGCCTCATCGAGGTCGGAGCAGGTGACATAGACGGCCAGGACGGTGCGACCGCTCATGCGGGTCTCCCTTGGTGCGATGGACAGGACCGCGGCATCGGACGATATGCGCCGCCGACGCCGAAGGAGGATGTCGATGACCCGATTCGTCGTGCGGGCCGCGCTGACCGCCGGTCTGGCCGGACTGTGCGCCCTGGGCGGCTGCGCGCTCGAGCCGGGCTGCCCCGCGGTGCCGGCCGTCCAGGCCGAGACGATCCCGCCCCCGCCGCCGTCGGGCGAGCAGCAGGTCTGGGAGCCGGGCCACTGGAATTACCAGCAGAACCAGTTCTTCTGGGAGCCGGGGCACTACATCCCCTACGTTCCGGGCCGCGGCGGCTGGATCCCCGGCGCGTTCGCGCTTGGTCCGAACGGCGCCTGCAACTGGGTGCCGGCGCACTGGCTGGGCTGACCGTGCGCCCCTTGCGGCGCGGCTGACCCTAGGGTAGTGCCGCGCGGTCAAGCGCTGGGGGCACGACGCCTGCCGGCAATCGGCGGCGTCGCTGACCACGCGGCCGCCCTGTCCCATCCACGAGGCGCCGATGTCGTCGTCCACCTTTGAAACCGTCGCGGGCATCATTTCGGAGACCTGCGACATCCCCCGCGAGAAGATCACGCCCGAGAGCCACGCCATCAACGATCTGGGCATCGACAGCCTGGACTTCCTGGACGTGGCGTTCGCGATCGACAAGGCGTTCGGCATCAAGATGCCGCTGGAGCAGTGGACGCAGGAGGTCAACGAGGGGAAGGTCTCGTCGGATCGCTACTTCGTGCTCGGGCACCTGTGCGAGAACATCGACGCGCTGATCGCCGCCAAGACCGTGCCGGCAGCCTCCGCCTGACCGGCGGGGCCCATGCAGCTCGAATACTTCCGGATGGTCGACCGCGTGACCGCGCTCGACATCACGGCGCAGACGGTCGTGGCGGACTGCCTGGTGCCGGAGACGAGCCCCGTGTTCGAGGGGCACTTCCCGCGCCATCCGATCCTGCCCGGCGTGCTGATGATCGAGACGATCGCCCAGACCGGCGGCTGGCTGATCATGGCGATGCAGCGCTTCACCCGCATCCCGTTCCTGGCCCAGGTGAAGGAGGCCAAGATGCGGGCCTTCGTCTCGCCGGGCGACCGCTTGCGGACCGAGGCGAAGCTGCTGCACGACGGTTCGGGCTACGCCGTCGCATCGGGACGGATCACGCGCGACGGCAAGGCGGTAGCGGAGGCGGAGATCACCTACCGCGTGGCGCCGTTCCCGAACGAGGAGCTGCGGGCGATCATGCTCGAGACGGCACGGCGGGTCGCGGTGCCCGAACAGTTCCTCAACGCTTGAACGCGACCGGCTGAGCCATGGGTGCGCGCGACGCGGTCATCACCGGAATCGGACTGGTCTCCTGCCTCGGCGAGGGGCCGGACGCGCATTGGGACGCGCTGTCGCGCGGCGGCCCGTTCCCGGTGCAGACGGAGGGGTTCGCCCCGTATGCCGTCCACCCGCTCGTCAAGCTCGATCTCGACCGGCAAATCCCGAAGCGCGGCGACCAGCGGCAGATGGAGGCGTGGCAGCGGATCGGGACTTACGCCGCGGGGCTGGCACTCGAGCAGGCGGGCGTGAAGGGCAACGCCGACCTGCTGGCGCGCACCGACATGATCGTCGCGGCGACCGGCGGCGAGCGGGATACGGCGGTGGACGCATCCATCCTGGCCACGCTGCCGAAGGCCGCCAATCCGGGCGCGTTCCTCAACGAGAAGCTGATGGCCGACCTGCGGCCGACGCTGTTCCTTGCCCAGCTGTCGAACCTGCTGGCGGGCAACATCTCGATCGTGCACGGGGTGGTCGGCTCGTCGCGCAGCTTCCTCGGCGAGGAGGGCGCGGGAGGCGACGCGGTGCGGGTCGCGTGCGCGCGGATCGAGGCGGGGCAGAGCGAACTCGCATTGGTGGGCGGCGCTTGCAACGCGGAGCGGCCCGACCTGCTGCTGACCGACGCGATGGGCGGTGTGGGGATGCTGTGGCACGGCGACGGCGCGCCGCCGCCGGTGTGGGCCCGGCAGGACCAGGGCGGCGGCATGGTGCTCGGGTCGGTGGGTGCATTCCTTGTGATTGAAAGCCGCGCGCATGCCGAGGCCCGGGGCGCGCACATCCTGGCACGCATCGCGGGCGTGCAGACGGATCGCTGCCGCCGCGAGCCCGGGCAGGCGACGGAGAACGCACGGCGGCAGCTGGACCGGCTGATGGCGCTGGGGCGACCGGATGGGGTTATCTCGGCGGCGACCGGTGCCGCACCCGGCACGGCCGAAGAGGCTGCGTTCCTGCGGTCGCTTGGGCTGCCGTATCGGGCCGTCGCCACCGCGCTCGGCTCCTCGCTGGAAGCGTCGTTCTTCGCGGCGGCGGCCATTGCGGCCATCGCGTTGACCCATGGCGCGCTGCCGCCGCCGGCGGAGCTCGCGGAGCCGGCCTATGCCGGACCGCTGCGGCAGGTCCTGGTGACCGGCTGGGGCCATTGGCGCAGCGAAGCGATGGCGCTGGTCGCGGCCGAGTGAGGGAGTGATGAGCGGGATCAGCGCGAGACGTCCCGTGGTCGTCGTGACCGGCATGGGCGTCCTGACATCGCTCGGCAACGGGCAGGCCGAGAACTGGTCGGCGCTGACGGCGGGCCAGTCGGGCATTCGCACGATCTCTCGCTTTCCGATCGATGGCTTGCGTACGACCTTCGCCGGCACCGTCGACTTCCTCAACGAGGCGACCGCCCCTGCACTGAGCGAGCGACTGGCGGCTTTGGCGATCGAAGAGGCGATCGAGGAGGCCGCCATCGGCGTGCCCGGCAACTTCCCCGGGCCGTTGTTCCTGGCGATGCCGCCGGTCGAGATCGACTGGCAGCAGAAGCTGGAACTGGCGGCCGCGAGCGGCGCGGGCGAGGCGGTCGGCTATGCCGACCTGCTCCGCGCGGCGGCGACCGGGCGGTTCAAGCCGTATTTCGAGCGCTTCCTGTTCAGCTCCATTGGCGAACATCTGGCCGATCGTTTCGGCACGCGCGGCTCGCCGATCGCCTTGTCGACCGCCTGTGCCTCGGGGGCGACGGCGATCCAGCTCGCGGTCGAGGCGATCCGGCGCGGCGAGTGCGAAGCGGCTCTGGCTGCGGGCACGGATGCATCGGTGACGCCGGAGGGATTGATCCGGTTTTCGCTGCTGTCGGCGCTGTCGACGCGTAACGACGATCCGGCGGGTGCTGCGCGGCCGTTCGCCAAGGACCGCGACGGGTTCGTGATGGCCGAAGGCGCCGGCGCCCTGGTGCTCGAAAGCATGGAGAGCGCACGCGCGCGCGGAGCCGAGATACTGGGCGTGATCGCTGGCAGCGGCGAGCGTGCCGACGGCTTTCACCGCACGCGCTCGTCGCCCGACGGCAAGCCGATCATCGAGACGATGAAGCGCGCGCTGGACGACGCTGGGCTCGCGCCGGACGAGATCGGCTACATCAACGCGCACGGCACCGGCACGCCGGAGAACGACAAGATGGAGTGGCTGGCGGTGTCCGCCGTGTTCGGCGAGCGCGCGCGCGAACTCCCGATCAGCAGCAACAAGTCGATGATCGGGCACACGCTGTCGGCGGCCGGCGCCATCGAAGCCGTGTTCACGGTCCGCACGCTGCGCGAGGGCGTGCTGCCGCCGACGATCAATTACCTCGTGCCCGATCCGGCGATCCCGATCGACTGCGTGCCCAATCGCGCACGGCGCACAAGCGTGCGGCACGCGGTGTCCAACAGCTTCGGCTTCGGCGGGCAGAACGTCTCGCTGGTGATCTCGGCCGAGCCGCAGTGATGCGGGCGCTCGTCATCGGCGGCCGGCGAGGCATCGGTGCCGCGGTGGTGCGCACACTGGCCAAGCGCGGCTGGGCGGTGACCTACACGTACCGCACCGAGCCGGACGGTCTGGCGGATATGCGCGAAGCGGCCGGCGGCGCATCGGTCGAGGCGGTGCGGCTGGACCTCGCCGATCGGGCGGCGGTGGACGCGTTCGCGAGCGCCCAGGAAGACGCGGCGGCCTGGGACGCAATGGTGCAGGTAGGCGGTGCCACGTACGACACGCTGGCGGCGACGGTCGATCAGGACCGCGCCGAGCAGCTGATGCAGGTGAACCACTTCGCCTTTGTCCGGCTCGCGCGCGCCGTGGTGCGTCCGATGACGCGCGCGAAGTCCGGCAGCATCGTCGCCGTCGGCAGCGTGATGGCGCAGGTGTCCAGCCAGGGCAACGCGGCCTACAGCGCGACCAAGGCGGCGCTGCTCGCGCACGTGCGCACGCTGGCGATCGAGACGGCGCGGCGCGGCGTGCGCGTCAACTACGTCGCGCCGGGCTTCGTCGATACCGAGATGATGGCGCCCTTCGCCGCGCACCGTGCCGCGCTGGAGGCGCGCATCCCCGCCGCGCGGTTCGCGACGGCGGCCGAGGTCGCGGCCGTCGTGGCGTTCCTCGTGTCGCCCGACGCGAGCTACGTGACCGGCGCCGTGATCCCTGTCGATGGCGGGCTGACGGCGTCGCTGGGCGTTGCGCGGGGCTGAAGCAACCGCCTGGCGGCGTCACGTTCCTGTTGCGCGGGTCACGAGATCCTTCAGGCGCTGGTCGTTGCTGCCCTCGGTGAGCTTCTGGCCGACCTCCGGGCTGATGCGTGCACCCGCATCGACCAGTGCTTCGGCTGCACTGTAGTTCTTGACGATGAGCGCCATCGACAGCGGGGTGAAGCCTTGCGGCGTGCGGCTGTCCAACTTCGCGCCGGCCGCGACGAGACGCTTGATCACCGCCGCGTCGCATTGCTGCGCGGCGAGCATCAGGGGACCGAGGCCTTGGATGCCCGGCGCGTTCGGGTTCGCTCCGGCCGCGATCAGGGAGTCCATCATATGCGCCGTCACCGCCGGCGCGACCCGCCCGCCGGCGCACGACATCGCGGCAAGCTCCAGCGGCGATTGCGGCAGCGAGCCCTTGGCGTTCACATCGAGTCCTGCCGCGATCAGTGCGTCCACCGCCTTGTCGTCGCCGGTGATGATCACCTGCGGCAGGCTGTCCGGCAAAACGGCGATCCCCGCCGCCTGCAGGTAGGCCCGCGCCTCCTGCGCCGTCATCTGCCCGGGCGCGGCCGATGCTGCGGCGGCCAGCGCAACGCAGGACACCGCGAGGGTGATGGCAAGGCGCTGAGGCCTCATCGGTCGGTTTCCTTCATTGCGTTGCGCGCTCAAGCAGTGCCCGCACGTCCGGGTCCTGTGGCGGCTCGATGAACAGCTGGGCCAAATCCTGCCTCGTCACGCGAGCGCCGTGATCGACCAACACGGTCGCCACGTCCCACTTGCCGCTCACGAGCGCCATCTTCAGCGGCGTGAAGCGCTGGCGGTTCACCGGATCGACCGGCGCACCGAGCGCGATGATCCAAGCGGCGACCGGCGCGGGACAGAACTGCGCGGCCGAGAGCAGGATCGTGTTCCCCATCTCGTGCGCGTAACCGATCGGCAAGCCGTGATCGACGAGAAGGGTGAGCGCCTGGCCGACACGGTCGGCCGGAACCGGCGTTTTCTGGCACACCACCGCCAGCCCGCTGGTCACGGCCGCATTGGCGCGCGGAGCGGCCGCCGCACCGACCGGCACACCGCCGTCGAGCAGCGCGGCAATGACCTGGATGTCGGCGTTCTGGAGTGCGCGCGTCAGCGAGTCGTAAGAGACGTCGATCTTGCGGCTGCGCAGGAACGCGAGCGCGTGCTGTTCCGCGCCGAAACCGGCCGGTGCGGCAACGCGCGCGCCGGTATCCGCAGCCGATGCCGGCATCGCCAGACCGGCGATGACCGCGCAGCCGGCCAGCGCGGTTGCCCAACGTTTCATTGCTCGTTCGCTACCGGGCCGGCATGCACGTGCCGCCTCCGGCATTTAGACTTAGCGGTTCGCGTTTGCACCGCGCTTCCGGCGACGAGACGATTTTTTACGAACGGGTCGCTGCTGCCCCGGCCGGCCCAGCAGCGTGGACGGCCGGGGCAGCGAACATCGGCTCAGGCCAGATACGTCTCCAGCTTGTCGAACGAGCCGCCCGGGCCGGCCCAGCCGGTGTTGAAGCCTTCGCGCAGCGTCTCGTCCTGGAAGCCCTGCTGGTGCAGCGTCATCAGCGTGCCGTAGCCGTCGGGCCGGAACGTGACGGTCAACCGCATCTCGCCCGCGTTGAAGCAGCCGTTGAAGGTGAGTACGAGGCGATGCGGCCGGTCGATCTCGTGGTACGTGCCGGTGGTCTCCATCTCGCGGCCGTCCGGCATTCTCATGCGCAGCAGGTAGGACCCGCCGACGCGCGCCTCCATCGTGACGATCTCGCATGTGCAGCCGGCAGGGCCGAGCCATTCACCCCAGGCCTTGCTGAGCCACGCATCGAACACGCGCTCGGGCCCTGCGGCGAAGCGGCGGCTCAGTTCCAGCGTGACGGCGGGCCGGTCAGTCACGTCCATCGGTCGATCCTTTCTTCGGGGCGGGGCTGCGTTTCAGGTGGGCGTCCAACCGGTCGAAGGCTTCGCTCCAGAACCGGCGGTAGGCGTCGAGCCACTCGCTCGCATTCGCGAGCGGCTCGGGCTGCAGGCGGCAGACGCGGTGCTGGCCCTGGCGCTCGCGGACGATCAGAGACGCGTCCTCCAGCACACGGAGATGCCGAGAAATCGCCGGCAGCGAGATCGCGAACGGCTCGGCGAGTTCGCCGACCGTCGCCTCGCCCTGCGCCAGCCGGGCAAGGATCGTCCGGCGGGTCGGGTCGGCGAGCGCTGAAAATGTCTGGTCAAGGGTCATCATTTAGCCGAGTTGTTAATTAACGAGAGGGTTAAGTCAAGCGGTTTCCTTCGGGTGGCGGGACTGGCGCCGGTGCGGGGGTTCTGCTTCAAGACGCGGCCCTTGGACGGACCTTATCGATGCGTGCCTTGCAGCTAGTCGCCGACCGTGAACTCGCGCTGAACGACATCGCGCCGCCGCCTCCGCCCGGCGCGGGCGAGGTGCAGATCGCCGTGCGCGCGGTCGGGCTGAACCACATCGATGTGTGGGGCTTCCGCGGGATGGCGTTCGCCAAGCGACTGTATCCGCTGGCGACCGGCGCGGAATGCGTGGGCGAGATCGTCGCCATCGGGCCGGACGTTACGGGGCTGGCGATCGGCGAGCGTGTCGTGCCGTACGCGGCGCTGGTCTGCGGCACATGCCGCTTCTGCGCGCGCGGGCGGGAGAACCTCTGCGAGAACGTGCAGGGCGTGCGCGGCTTTCACGTCGACGGCTTCGCGCAGGAGCGCACCAACCACCCTGCCCGCCTGTGCGTCCCGGTGCCTGTCGGCGTGGAGGACATCGACGCGGCGAGCGTCGCCGTCGCCTACTCCACCGTCGAGCACATGCTGTTCGACAACGCGCAGCTCGAGCCCGGCGAGTGGCTGCTGGTGCATGCAGGCGGATCGTCGATCGGCACGATCGCCATTCGCGTCGCGAAGTCGATCGGCTGCACCGTCATCACCACCGTCGGCAGCGAGGACAAGGCGACGAAGGCCCTCGCGCTCGGTGCGGATCACGTCATCAACTACCGCACCGAGCGGTTCGAGGGCGTGGTGCGCAAGCTGACCGGCAAGAAGGGCGTGGACGTGGTGTTCGAACATGTCGGCGCCGACACCTGGGCCGGCTCGCTGCTGTCGCTGCGGCGCGGCGGACGGCTGGTGACGTGCGGTGCCACCTCCGGTCCGAGCGCAAGCCTGAACCTGATGCAGCTGTTTCAGCAGCAGTACCGCATCATCGGCAGCTTCGGGGCGCCGATCGCGTGCCTGGGCCGCGCGCTGGAGCGCATCGCTTCGGGCGTGCGGCCGGTGATCGACACGGTGCTGCCGCTGGAACATTTCCGCGACGGGCTGGCGCGGCTGGAGAGCCGCGACGTGTTCGGAAAGATCGTCGCGACCATCGGCTGAACGCGATGAACCTCGCCGACCGGATCGTCGGCGGCGCGGTCGCCGGGCTGTTCGCCACCCTGCGCCGCTCCGACCCGGATCGCGCGTCCGACCTGTGCGGCGCACTGGCGCGGCGTATCGGCCCGTATCTGCCTGCCAGCCGCATCGGGTGGGCGAACCTGCGTGCCGCGTATCCCGATGCCGACGACGCCTGGATACAGGCGACGTTGCGCGGCGCATGGGAGAACCTCGGGCGCACGGCCGGCGAATACGTGCATCTCGGCCGGCTGTGGGACTACGACGAGGCGCACCCGAACGCGGGCCGGATCGTCACCGACGATTCCCACCTGTTCTACGACATGCTGAACGACGGCAAGCCGGCGCTGTGCTTCGCGGCGCATCTCGGCAACTGGGAACTCGGCGCGGTGATGGCGGCGCGGCACGGCATGCCGTCGGCGGTGGTCTACCGAATGCCGAACAACCGCGCCGTCGCGGCACAGATCGAGACGATCCGCGGCTCGCTGATGGGGCGGCTGATCAACGCGCGCAAGGAGTCCGTGTTCGAGATGGCGGGCGCGCTGGAGCGCGGCGAGCATCTGGGCATGCTGGTCGACCAGCATTTTTCACGCGGCGTGGACGTGACGTTCTTCGGCCGGCGCTGCAAGGCCAACCCGACCGTCGCCCGCCTCGCTCGCCGCTATGAGTGTCCTGTGGTAGGCTTGCGCGTCATCCGTGAGCCGGACCACCATTTCCGCGTGACCGGCATCGGCCCGCTCGACCTGCCGCGCGATGCGGAGGGGCTGATCGACGTGCAGGGCGCGATGCAGGCGATCACCGGAGTGGTCGAGGGCTGGATCCGCGAGCACCCCGATCAGTGGCTTTGGCTGCATCGGCGGTGGCGGTAGTCAGATGCAGCATCCGCGGACGCTCATCCGTCATTGCGAGCGAAGCAACCCAGAGCGACACAACAAGCGCCTGTCGTGTAGCCCTGGGTTGCTTCGTCCCCCGGCCTTCGCCGGGGGCCTCGCAATGACGGGGTAAGCCGTACCGTTCGGAACTTGCTGTCAGACGTCGTCGAGCGGTTTCGCCATGTCGACAAGCGTCCAACCGGGACGGCACGGATTGGGGCGGCGGCCCGTTTCGCGGTAGCCGTAGGCAGCGTACAGCCTGATATTCCGCTCCATCCGCGAGCCCGTGTAGAGGCGCACTTCGCCCAGACGCGCCGCACGCGCCTCGCGCTCCGCTTTCGCCAGCAGCCGCAGGCCGTAGCCCTTGCCCTGCGCCTCAGAGCCTGAAAATGTTTCGTCGCGCCGGCGGATTTCGCGAGTCAACGGGAATCGGGTTGGCTAGAATCGGCATGGGGAACCTCATGGTGTTGTCGGAATGGCGCAGGAAGATGGTGCGGCGCTG
>Ga0209656_10003222_pt1 | contig 10573 bp, 9 predicted proteins | sample BogFormECP12_OM2_FD_188239 | JGI IMG/M metagenome (GOLD analysis project Ga0209656, IMG submission 188239) | Bog forest soil microbial communities from Calvert Island, British Columbia, Canada - ECP12_OM2 (SPAdes) (version 2) | ecosystem: Environmental > Aquatic > Freshwater > Wetlands > Bog ... | reverse complement strand
CGCGCGACGATCGCCACGGTCGCGCCCTCAGCCGCGAGGGCAAGCGCGGTCGCCTCGCCGATGCCGCTCGATGCGCCGGTCACGACGGCAACCGTGGAGGCGAGGCGAAGGGAATCGGTCATGCTCCCGCGCAGTATCGCAAGGGGAAGGCGATGTTCCAGAGCAACAGGGCTGATGCGCGAACTCGCCTGCATCGAGCTCGCGGAGAGCGCCCGCTCGCCGGTGCAGCCGCGTGCCACGCTCACAGCAGCCGATCGCTCGCGGGGTCGGGCGCTCCGTCGAAGTAGCGCTCGAGCACGCCCGCGAACACCGGCTCGGCCGGTGCGGCGCGCATGAACAGCGTCATCGAGGACTGCAGCTTCCTCGCGTCGAGCGGGCCGAAGATCTCCTCCGCGCTCGGCGCGCGAGCCCGCTGCACGATGCCCGCGCACTCGATCAGCCGCGGGCCGAGCAGCGGGTGCTGGACGTAGGCGACGGCCTCCTCCCGCGAGGCGATCGCGTAGCGCCGCGACATCGCGCTGTGTCCGAGCCCGGCCGCCTGAGGGAAGATGAACCACATCCAGTGACTGCGCTTGCGCCCGGCGCGCAGCTCGAGCACGGCGCGCTCATACGCCCCGTCGGCGTCCTGGGCGCCGAGAAACCGCGCGAGGTTGAAGGGATCGGCCATCGCCTCCGCCGTCGGATCGGTCCGCCGCCGCCCGGCGGCGGCGGATCGCGGTTCAAGATGCCGAGCTCGCGCTCGACCTACAGGGCCAGTCTATGCCGCCGCGATGGGGGCGCGTCCCCGGACATCCGACTGGGCGCGCACCATGTCAGGGCCGCAGCATCCAGGCACAGAAGCCACCAGACAGGAGCGCGAGATGGAGAACGACTACCCGGTGCAGCTCTCGATCGACTACCCCGAGCGCAAACTGAACCGCCTCACGTCGGCGCTGCGGGTGTTCACCGTGATCCCGATCGCGATCGTGCTGGGAAGCATCAGCGACGCCAACGCACGCTTTAGCTCCGGCGCAGGCTCGACTCCAACGACGATCACGCTCGGCGGTGTGGGACTCCTGTTCGTGGCACCGCTGTTGATGATCGTCTTCCGCCAGAAGTACCCGCGCTGGTGGTTTGACTGGAACCTGCAACTGCTGCGCTTCGGCAACCGCGTGGGTGCCTATCTCGTGCTGATGGACGATCGCTACCCCTCAACCGATGAACAGCAGGCCGTGCACCTGGACTTTGACTATCCCGACGCCCGCCAGGGGCTCAATCGCTGGCTGCCGCTCGTCAAGTGGCTGCTCGCGATCCCGCATTACGTGGCCCTGTTCTTCCTCGACCTCGCCGCGATCGTAGTGGTGATCGCCGCGTGGTTCGCGATCCTCTTCACCGGCCACTATCCCGGCGCCATCTTCCGCTATCTCGAGGGCGTGATCCGCTGGCACAACCGCGTCGCCGGCTACGCCGTGATCCTGGTCACCGACCGCTACCCACCGTTCCGGCTGCGCCCCTGAGCGCGGCGCCCGGATCTCGAGGCGGGAGGCGATCTCCTCGTGAGCCGGCTCGATCGGGCGCAGGCGCGATCCAGGAGGGGTATGTTCAGACGATGGAGCGCGGAGGAGCAACGCGGGTCCTGCGGGCGCTCGCGCCGGCACTCGTGGCGGCCCTGTTCGCCCTGGCCTGCGGCCCGGTCGGCGCGGCGGCGGCATCGACCGGGCTGCGCGGGAAGGAAGGCCCGAGTGCTGGCACGAAAGTCAACGCTCACCCCTCCGAAGTCACGCTGACGCCGCAGCTCACCGCCGCCGGGGGTGTGGCCGTGACGACGGCCCCGGTCGGCCTGTCGATCGAGTACCCCGTGATGGCCGAGGACCTCGGCAGCGCCCCCTGTCCTCCGCCCGCCCTCGCGGCACAGCTGCTCCAGCTCGGATCGCCCCCGCTCGAGCTGGGCGGGGTCAGCCAGGACATGACGGCGCCGGCCGGGGCGCTGTCGGGCCCGCCCGCGTCGTGGGACACGGCCACGCTCTACTCCCTTCCTCCCGCGTTCTGGAGCCAGCTGCACTGCCTGCTCGCCGCCGCGAAGGATCCGCTCACCGTCGGTCTCGACGTGAGGACCGGGTCGCTGTCGTGGGCCACGCAGATGGCCACCGAAGCCGAGAGCGCTGCCACCGCCGGCCTGAGCTTCTCGCTGGGAAACGAGCCGGACCTCTACGCGCTGCCCGACTACGAATCCCTGGACAAGCCCTTCGCGGGCGAGGAAGCGGCCGCGGCCAGCCTGTACATCCAGCTGGCCGGCGCGCTCAGGGGAGCGCTCGGCGGCGCGCCGCTGGTCGGGCCAGAACTCGCTCGCGCCGGCGACTGGCGCGATCAGCTGCCGCGCGTCATCGAACAGCTGCACGAGCAGACCGTGGGCGTGCACCTCTACCCGCTCACGGCGTGCGCCAGCCCGCGCGCGGTCACGATCGGGGGGCTGCTCTCGCCGCAGGCAGCCGACGGCCCCACACGCTACGCGTGGGTGAGCGCGGACGCACGGGCGGCGGGCCTGCCGGCGATCATCTCCGAGGCCAACTCCGCCTCCTGCGGCGGCCTGTCCGGGGTCTCCGACAGCCCCGCAGCCGCGGTCTGGGCGGTGCGCTTCGTGCTCTCCGCGCTGAAGGCCGGCTTTCAGGAGGTGCGCTTTCACTTCAGCGGGAACTCGTATGACCCCTTCATCCTCCGCGGCGGCGAAGTTCTGACGCGACCCCTCGAGAGAGCGCTCATCGCGCTCAACCAGTGGCTGCCCGTCGGCGCCACGTTGCATACCGTGCCAGGGGTGCGTGAGCTGCTCGCGACGGCCGCGGGGCAGCCCGGCGGTGGGATCGTGCTGATCCTCGACAACGAGCGCGCCGAAGCCCGCCCCGTTCTGCTCCGCGGAGCGCGCAGTGTGCGCACGGCCCTGTTCGAGCCCGACCGCGCCGGAGCTCAGACCGGGATGCTGAGCTCCGCCCATGGCCGCATACGCTTCACAGTTGCGGCCAACAGCGTGCTGGCCCTCTCCAGCGTGCCCTAAGCGCGGTGTCGAGCACGATCGGCGACGGCACCGCGCTGAGGGCACGCGCTGAGGATCCTCGACGTCACGAGCGCAGCTCGCGCCGGCGGCCGGCCACTATGGCTGCGGAACCTTCGGGGCAGACGCGACCACCTCGTAGCGTCCGCTCGCCGAGCCGCGCATCAGCTCGGAGAGGTGCGGCCCCGCGCCTTCCGGAGGCAGGGTGATCTCCAGTTCGGTGGTACCCGACGAGCGCTCGATGATGTGGATCGGACCGAGCTGTTCGAACAGCTCGAGCATCTCGCGGTTGGTGATCAACACGAGCGCGGTGAAACGGGTGATCCCCATCGCTCGCGCCCGCTCGGCAAGCAGTCCGAGCAGCGCAGTTCCCAGCCCGCGTCCCTGCCAGTCGTCGGCGACGGTGACCGCCACCTCGGCGGCCTGCGGGTTATCGCGCAACCGCACCGCGCGAGCCACACCGACAAGGGTCCCGTCTACTGGCACCGCGACGAGGGCCTCGTGATCGCGGTGATCGACGTCGGTCAGATAGCGCAGCATCGGCCCGCTGAGCTTGTGGATCGGTGAGAGGAAGCGCCGGTAGCGCGACTCCTCGGAGAGCCGCTCGAAGCTCGCGCGCAGCGCGTCGGCGTCCTGCGGAGCGATCGGACGCACCGTGACGTGCGAGCCGTCCCGCAGCGCGACGTCGACCTCGCGCAGACCATCTAGCTCCCCGGCGCGCGCTGGCTGCATGCACCGCAGTATCCCAGCGGGCGCAAGCTGCGGGCAGGGCTAGCCGATCCGCTGGACCTCGAGTGTCTGCCCGGCGAGGCGCAGGCGCTCGATAAGCGCATCACCGAGCGCGCTCGCGGGGGTGAGCACCCCGGCGTGTGCCGGCAGCCGCTCCCCGTCGAGCGCGAGGCACAGGCCGGCCTCACCGAGCATGACCGCCGTCGCCTTGTAACCCGGATCGCCCTGGGCGGCGACGCGACAGATGTATCGCGCGCCGCTCGAGGTCCGCGCGTGCAGCTCGATGCGAAAGAAGCCCCGCTCGCGCTGCTTCTCGCTCGGGCCCTCGCCAGGGGCCGGCAGCACCCGATCGAGCACGGCGCGCGCGGGCGCAAGCGAGAGCCCGCCCGCCAGCGCGACGACCCCGCCGGCGACCGCGGCGGCCTGCAGCGGGGCGAGTGGGCCGGAGCCGAAGCCCATCACCTCCCGGTAGCGAAACCGCCGTCCGTAGGCCCAGCCCTGCAGCGCGTTGCTGCGGCGCACGACCCGGGTGTTGATCGAGCCCATGATGAAAGGGCCGACCCACATTGCGAGCTCGGGGTCGTGTCGCACGCCACGCAGGTCGCGCTCGGGACCGAGGCGCGGCTCGGCGTCCCGGTCGGGGCTGAGGGCATACGGGTCGGCGAGCACGCGTGCGAGCGCGGGGTCCCTGCGGGCGTCGTCGATCGCACCGCGCAGGGACGCGACCGTGCCTCCGCTCACCCCGCCCCGCATCGCCCGCACGACGAGGGTCGTGTCCTCGAGCTGCCCGGTGGCGTCCGCGGTGAGCGCCTCGTGCAGCAGCAGCACGCCGAGATCGGATGGGATCGAGTCAAAGCCGCAGCTGTGCACGATGCGCGAGCCGCTTGCTGCTGCGAGCGAGTCGAAGCGATCGGCAGTCTCGCGCATGAACAGCACCTCGCCGGTGAGGTCGGCGTAGTGAGTGCCCGCCGTCGCGCAAGCCTCCACTACCGGCAACCCGTAACGGCGGTAGGGCCCGACGGTCGTGGCCACGGCACGCGCGCTCCCCGCGAGCTCGCTCACGGAGCGAGCGTCGCTGGTGTCGGCGACAATCAGCGGCCAGTCTGACGCGCGGCCGGGAAGCGAGCGCTGCACCGCTTGCAGGCGCTCGCGCGAGCGGCCCGCGAGCCCGATCCGCGCCTGCGGCGGCGCGGCGCGGGCGAGGTACTCGGCGCACAGGCGACCCACGAAGCTCGTTGCGCCGAACAGGACGAGATCGAGCTCGCGTTCAGTGCTCACGGGCGCATACTACGCACCAGGGGTGAAGGAGCGCGATGTTCGCGCGCGCGAGGCCGGTCGGCCCCCGTCGCGCCTGCCGCGCCGCAGATCGCACCGGTAGCAGACGGTAGACTGCCGCATGTCTTTCACCACGATCGAGGTGAATGCCGTCGGTGTCAGGGGAACCATCGTCCTGAACCGCCCGCAGAAGCTGAACCCTCTGAGCACCGAGACACTGCGCGAGCTGGCCGGCGCAGCGCGCTGGCTCGACGAGCGCCCCGACGTCAAGGTGGTGGTCGTGAGCGGGAGCGGGCGGGCGTTCTGCTCCGGCGCCGACATCTCCGTGTTCGCGGGCGCCGAGGAGGGCGTGGCCGCCCGGCGAGAGGCGGCCGACGCAGGGCGGCTGATGGCCGAGGCGATCGAGTCGATGCGGGCCATCACCGTCGCGCGCATCCACGGTCATTGCGTCGGAGGCGGTGTGGTGCTGGCTGCCGCGTGCGACCTGCGTGTCGCGGCCGACACAACACGGTTTGCGATCCCGGAGGTCGACCTCGGCATACCCCTGGCCTGGGGGGGCATCCCCCGTCTCGTGCGCGAGATCGGACCCGCGATGACCAAGGAGCTGGTCCTGACCTGCCGACCGTTCACAGCCGAGGAGGCGCGGGCACTGAGCTTCGTCAACCGGGTGGTCGCCGAGCAGGAGCTCGAGGGGGCGGTCGAGGAGCTCGTCGCGCAGCTCGTCCAGAAGTCCTCCATCACCCTCGCAGCAACCAAGCGGGGGGTCAACGCGGCGAGCGCCGAGATGGCGTCGAGCTCGGGCGCTTGGAGCGACGCCGACTCCCTGCTCACTGCACTGAGCGACCCGGAATCGCGCCGCGCAGCCCAGGACTACCTCGAACGGCTGACGCGCCGCTGAGACGCTGCGTGCCGCGCCGGTCGGCCCCCTACGGTTCTGCGGCGACAGCCGACTGGTGTGGGTCCACCTCTTCGCCGCCCCTGAACAGCACCCGGTGCACCGCTGCGCCGAGCACAGCCCCGACGAGCGGCGCAACGATGAAGAGCCACAGCTGAGTGAGCGCCCATCCACCGACGAAGACCGCGGGCCCGATGCTGCGCGCGGGGTTGACCGACAGGTTTGTGACGGGGATGCCGACCAGGTGGATGAGAACCAGGACGAGTCCGATCGGGATGCCGGCGAAAGCCGTCTCGGCGATTCGGTCGGTGGCAGCCAAGACGGTGAAGATCAAGAACGCTGTCAGGACGACTTCGATCGCAAACGCCGAGCCCCAGGGATACCCGCCCGGCGAGTGCGCGCCATACCCGTTCGCGCCGAGACCTTCGGCGCTCGCGCTGTAGCCACCTTTGCGTCCTGCCACGATCGCCAGCAGCACGCCCGCAGCGATGATCGCCCCGACTATCTGTGCCACCCAGTAGCGAGCGGCCTCGGGCAGCTCGATGCGCCCGCGTAGGAGCAGCCCCAGCGTGACCGCGGGATTGATGTGACACCCGGAGATCGGCCCGACCGCGTAGGCCATCGCCAGCAGCGATAGGCCGAACGCGAACGCGATGCCCACATTGCCGATCTCGTGCCCGGCGATGACCGCGGATCCCACGCCGCCGAACACGAGCACGAACGTGCCCACCGCCTCTGCCGCCATTCGCTTGGACGCCACCGCACGCCTTCCTGCCGCCGGGTCTTACAGCTGTCTATTCGGCGAAAGGCGGGCTCATCCTGCCCGCTCTCCCGCCCCTGCGAGCAGCCGTGTCATCGGGGAACCCTGCAAGAGTTCTCGGCCGGAGAGATCACTTCTGCATTGGGCGACTCGAATCGAGATCCGGCTGTGAGCAGGTCGGCGGCGGGGGCCGGAGGCACGCCCGCGACGCCTGCGGGCCCCATGAGGGCAGCCCACCGCCTGCCGGCGAGGCTCCGGCGCGCGGGCAAGCACGCCGACGGGGGCCATGAGCTGGGCGTCGCAGGTGGCCTCGCAGCGCTGAGCCTGGACGCGCTCTCGAGCGTGGCCTACGGGCCCGAAGCGATGGTCCTCGTGCTGGTCACCGCCGGATCGGGCGCCCTGTCTCTCACGTTGCCGCTGACGCTCGTGATCACCGGGATGCTGGTCCTGCTGGTCTTCTCCTACACGCAGGTGATCGCCGCGCATCCCGAGGGTGGGGGCGCATACGCAGTGGCCAAGGCCAACCTCGGACGGATTCCGGCGCTGCTCGCCGCAGCGTCGCTGGTCGTGGACTACGTGCTCACGGTCGCCGTCAGCCTCGCCGCGGGAGCCGCGAGCCTCGGCAGCGTGTTCCCGAGCCTCTCACACCACCTGCTCCTGGTGTCCCTCGCCGGACTCGTGTTGCTCACGGCGGTGAACATGTTCGGCATCAGCGAGTCGGCCCGGCTGCTGATGATCCCCACCGCGGTGTTCATCGTGAGCATCCTTGCGCTGGTGATCGTCGGGCCGTTCCGCTCACACCCGGAGGCGACCATCGGGACCGGCCTCGGGGCCATCCATGCGACTACCGCGCTCGGGATCGTCGTGATCCTCAAGGCGTTCGCGTCGGGCTGCTCGGCGGTGACCGGCGTGGAGGCGATCGCCAACGGCGTTCCCGCCTTTCGCAAGCCCCGGGTGCAGCAGGCGCAGCGCACGGAGATCTGCCTCGGGCTGCTGCTCGCCGTGATGCTCGTCGGCCTCGCAGTCCTGATACGCGCACACCACGTGGTCCCGCGCGGCGGGGTCACGATCCTCGCACAGATCACGGCCGGCACGTTCGGCACCGGATGGCCCTTCTACGTCTCCAATCTCGCGGTGACACTCGCGCTGGCACTGGCAGCGAACACGAGCTTCGGCGGCCTGCCGGTCCTGATGAGCCTGCTCGCCAAGGACAACCGCATGCCGCATCTGTTCTACCTGCGCGCCGAGCGCCCCGTCTACAGGCTTGGAATAGCCGCGCTGGCGCTCACGGCGATGGTGCTGCTGATAGCTGTTGGCGCGCAGACCGACAGGCTGATACCGATGTTCACGATCGGCGTGTTCATCGGCTTCACGATCAGTCAGCTTGGCCTCGTGCGCCACTGGCGCCAGGTGCGCCCTCCACACTGGCGGGCGCGAGCCGCCCTGAACGGCGCCGGCGCGACGATGACCGCCGTGGCGGTGATCGTGTTCCTGTCGACCAAGTTTCTCGAGGGCGCCTGGATAGTCACGATCGTGATCCCGCTGTTGATGCTCCTCTTCTCGCACACCGAGACCTACTACGCGAAGGTCGCCGCCGAACTGAGGCTCGGCAGGACGCCAAAGACGCCGCACCGCAGCGAGAGCATCGTGATCGTGCCGACCTCCACCGTCAGCCTTCTCACCGAGCTCGCCCTCAGCACTGCGATGTCGCTCGGTGAGACCGTCATCGCACTCGCGGTGGCCGGCGACGAGGAGGAGCGAACGCAGATAAAGCGCGAATGGGATCAGTGGCCGTGCGGCATCGCGCTCGAGGTGCTGCTCGACCCGCAGCGTCACCTCGTTCGCTCCGTGATCCGCTACATCGACTCGATCCCACCCGCCGGCGCGACGATAACGGTCCTGATTCCCGAGATCATTCCCAACAAGCGCCGACATGAGATCCTGCACAACCAGCGTGGCCGGCTACTCGAGGCCTCGCTCAAGTCCCACTCGCGCGGCGTCGTTATTGCGACCCTCCCGTTCCACATCCACGACTGACCAAGGGAGAATCGGAGGCCGACCCGTGGCCACGCCCCCAGCCCCACCGCCGACGCCAGAGTTCATGGCGTGGCTCGCCCACGAACAGGCGTGGGGCCGGCACGCGCTGCGCGCGATCGCCGCGCGACGCCGCTCGCTCCTCGTCGATAGTCACGGGCTCGAGCAATTCGCGATACGCATGGCCATCGTCGATCTGACAGGCGCCGTGGCGCGCTGGGCAGGAGGCCTGCACGATGGACTCAGCCGGGCCCGCCAGGCCCGGGCTGCCGCCGCGTTCGCGGCCAGCCCGCCGTTTGCGGCCGCCGATCCGACGACCGGTGACTGCGACCGCCTCGCCGCCTACGTCGAGGAGCGCATGGAGCTGCTGGAGGATCTGCTGAGCGGTGCCTCGGCATGAGCCCGCCGCCGTGAGTGCAGCTCACTCGGCGCGATCATCCGGGCGCTGAGCGATCATGGCGAGCGATGTCTACGCGAGCGCCAGCCGAGGCCGCTGCCGGGCGTCTCCCGAACGCCCGTTTGGCGACATGGCTCGCGCTCGCGCCGGTGCTCGTGTTGGCCTGTGCCCTGCGCCTGTGGATGGTCCACGACGTGCCTGGCAACGTGTTCTACGACGCAGCCGTGCGGAGCATGGGCACGTCCTGGCACGACTTCTTCTTCGGGGCGCTGGAGCCCGGCGGGACCGTCTCGATCGACAAGCCGCCCCTCGACCTCTGGCTGCAGGTGGCCGCCACCCGTCTACTGGGCTTCGGCCAGGTTGGACTGCACCTACCCGAGGCGCTCGGCGGGGTGGCAGCCTGCGCGCTGTTGTTCGGTGCCCTCCGGCGCCCGTTCGGCTCGGTGGCGGCTCTGGTCGCGTCGCTCGCGCTTGTGGTGCTGCCGGCATCGGTGCTGACCGCGCGCAGCGACACCATGGATTCGGTGCTCGCCGGCCTGGAGGTCGCCGCACTGTGGCTCTCCTGGCGCGCGCTGGAGAGCCGGCGCATGCGATGGTCGCTGCTGGCAGCCGCGGTGATGGGCGTCGCGTTCAACGTCAAGCTCGGGGAGATGCTGGTCGCGCTCCCGGCGATGGGACTGCTGTGGCTGCTGGCAGCTGCGCCCGGGACCCGGCTGCGCGTCGCCCTGGCGACCGCCGCGACCTTCTTCATGGCGGCGCTTTCCTGGTCGGCGGTCGCGGCGCTCACACCCACGAAGGCCAGACCCTTTCCGATCGGTTCCGTCAACGGCAGCATCTGGCACGTGACACTCGTCTACAACGGACTGGATCGCCTCTCCGGCCACGGAGCGACGGGAGCCGCCGAAGGAGGCGCCGGCCCGCTGCGCCTGCTGAGCGCCGGCCCGATGCAGTACTGGACGCTGGTCGGGATCGCGCTGCTCGCCACCTCGCTGCTCGCACTTCTCGCTCTCGCTGCGCTGCTCAGCCATGGGGGCGATCACCTGCGCTCGGCGCTGCGCAGCCCACGAGGCCGTCTTGCGGTTGGGATAGTGACATGGTTTCTCACCGGGCTGATCGCCTTCAGCGCGATGCAACGCCTGCAGGTCCGCTACCTGGAGGCGTTCACGCCCGCCGTCTGCGCCGTCTTCGGGGTGTCATTCAGCGTGCTGTGGCACACCGGCCGCCGGCGTCATGCCCGTGAAAGGGGCGATAGCGGAGGGCAGGACCGCAGACTGCTCAGCCTTCGGATCCTGCTCGTGCTGGCGGGGCTCGGCCTGCTGGCGGCATCGCTGAGCAAGGACGCCTACGTGATCCGTCGCGCGCGCTCAGACTCCCTGCTGACCGACGCCAGCACGCCCGCGCTCAGCCGCTACCTGCGCGTGCATCGCGACGGGACCCACTTCGAGGTCGCGGCCGCCA
>Ga0209656_10003221_pt1 | contig 10575 bp, 10 predicted proteins | sample BogFormECP12_OM2_FD_188239 | JGI IMG/M metagenome (GOLD analysis project Ga0209656, IMG submission 188239) | Bog forest soil microbial communities from Calvert Island, British Columbia, Canada - ECP12_OM2 (SPAdes) (version 2) | ecosystem: Environmental > Aquatic > Freshwater > Wetlands > Bog ... | reverse complement strand
TCGACAACCCAGGACGCCTCAGCGAAAGCCGGCGGCGCCGGCGGCGGCGGGATGGGCGGCACTGGCGGGACAGGCAGTGTCGCAGGTGCGACTGGCGGGACTGGCGGCGCCGGCGCGGTTGGCGGCGCCGGCGGGAATGCGACAGCCACCAATAGCAGCACCGACAGCAACGCCAACACCAGCACGACCACCGGCGGCGGCGCCAACAGCCCCGCGGCCAACAACAACAGCAAGGCCAGTAATGTCAGCGGCAACATCACCACTGTGACGCCGACCGGTTCGCAGGCCAACGGCAATGCCGGCGGCAATGCCAGCGCCAACGGCCACAGCACCGCTGTCAACGCGAACAACAACACCCTGAACGCCAACAAGAGCACGACCAAGACCAACTCGGCGAGCAGCACCGGCGCCGGCAGCCCGGCGGCCAATAACGGCGGCAAGGCCACCAATGTCAGCGGCAACACCAAGACCACCAACAACGGCTCGCCGTCGGGCACCGGCACCCAGGCCGGCGCGACCAATAAAGGGACGAGTACCGCGGTCCAGGTTGACGGCAACACTCTCACCCTAGGCTCGGGCAACACCAAGACCACTGACAAGAACTTCTCGGCGACCTCCGGCGCCGGCAATGGCGGCACCGCCAGCGCCACGACAGGCGGCGAAGCCACCAACGTCAACAAGATGAAGAGCGACAGCAGCACCCACACCGTTTCTCAGACTTCCAGCGGCACGGGTAGCCCCAACGCCAATAATGGCGGCAAGAACATTATTAAGGACTCGGGGAACATCACCACAAAGACGACGACGCAAAACACCACCGGCGGCATGTTTGGCGCTACCGCTAACAATGGCGGCAAGAACGATATCAGCGTCAAGGACTCTGGCAACACCACGACCAAATCCACGACGCAGAACTCCACTGGTGGCGCCGGTGATCAATCACCTGCGGTTACCGCAAATAATGGCGGGAAGGCCAACGCCGTCAGCGCCGACGGAACGGGTTCTGGTCAGTGGATCAGTGCCAACAATGGTGGCAAGATCGATGCCACGAACAAGAATGTCGGCAACACCATTATGGGAAACACCAAGGTCAGCGTTGGCGATCTGAGAGACTCGGTGGTGGGTAGCGGCACGCTGAGCCAGGCGACGACCAACACCAAGACCGTCACGGCGACCACGAGCGCCACTGGCGGGGCAGGGTCATCGTTCAACACGGCGAGCCTGACCGGCAACAACATCAAGCAGAACGGCGCAGCCGCCAGCGGCAGCGGCACCGTGACCATGACCAACGCGATGGGCGGCCAGGGCATCCTGCAGGCCAACCAGAACACCGGCGCCAACGCGGTGCAGCAGAACTCGGTGGCCCTGACCTCGACGGTCGGCGGCAATGGCGGCGGCCTCTCCGGGTTCAGCCCGACCAATAACATAACAACGGCACGCTAGATCGAGGCCAATCCGCACCGCCGGGGTTTGCCGGCGGTGCGGATTTTTCTTAAACAAACGACACGGGGTGAAACATGAAGACATCCGCGACCTGGGCCGTTGCGGCCGTGCTGGCCGCAGCTGTCACCGTTCACGGCTCGTGCCGCGCCGGCGAGAATAATGCGGGTGGTGTAACCGGGGGCATCCTCGGCGCGTTGGCGGGATCGGTTGTCCCGACTGCGGAACTCAATCAACAACATGCGCGCGGCATCAAGACTGTCAATGTCGATAGCAATTTCACTGTCGAAAGCGGCTCGCTGAACAGCGGCGCGCTGCGCGGCAACTCCGTCACCGGCACATCGGATACCGGTACCATCACCACCACCGGCTCGATCAACAACAATACCGGCTTTACCACTGTGTTCCAAAACTCGGGAAACAACTCGCTGTTTCAACAAAGCACCTCGATCTATATCACGGTGCATTGAGCAGGTGAGCTGAGGAGGCGTCTTCGAAAAAAGCAGGGCGTAGCATGACAGCACCATATCGGAGGCTTCATTTGACTACGGCGGCGCTTTCTTTCGGGACGGCGGTACTTGCCGCGGTCCCGGCTGGAGCGGGATCCTTGCTGCTCGAAAATGTCGGGATTGGCGGCGCCGCCATCACGTTGAACATGGAGAGCTTTCAAGAGAAAAAGTACAAGGCCACCCTTGCGCAGCAATATGATTTCTCTTGCGGCTCCGCGGCACTGGCGACGCTGCTGACCTATAATTACGCCATCCGGGTCAGCGAGCAGGATGTGTTCAAAGACATGTTCGACAACGGCGACAAGCAGGTGATCGCCGAATCCGGTTTCTCGCTGCTCGACATAAAGAATTATCTGGCGCGGCGCGGGCTGGAATCGAACGGCTACCGTGCACCGCTGGAAAAGCTCGCCGGCGTGCACGTGCCGGCGATCGTGCTGGTCAATGTGCGCGGCTACAGCCACTTTGTTGTTCTCGAGGGCATCCGCGACGGGCGGGTGCTTCTTTCCGACCCGGCGAACGGCATGCGAAGCGAACCGGTCGGCGAGTTTGAGGGCCAGTGGACCGGCATCTTTTTCTTGATCTTGACCAATGCCGACCAGGCGCAGCAGCGCTTCAATGACCAAGAGAGATGGGCGGCCGCACCAGCCCCGCCCTGGGAGTTGACGCGCTATACGATCGATCTCGCAACCCTGGCGCGCCCCGCCTTGCTCGGGCTGGGCCGGTTCTGAGGATTGTGCGCTGGTGAGGCCAACACTGCTCGCGGGTCGTGCCCTCATCGCCGCAGGCCTTCTGGCAGGATGCTCTGAGAGCCGTATCACGGCTTCCGCTGACCGCACCGCGGCACCCCCAAGGACCGAGGATCGCCAACTGATTCGGCCGGCGAAGACGGAGATCGGGCAGCGCTTTGCCAATGTCGCGCTGGACGACCGCCAGCTCGGCGGGGTTCGCGGCGGATTGAGCACAGGCTCGGGCATGGTGGTGAGCTTCTCCTTCCAGCAGGCGACCTACGTCAACCACAACCTTACTCAGAGCATCGTCGTGCCGACCATGACGATTTCACCCGGCTCAACCGCGGCTTCCGCGGCGGGCGGCTCCACGGTTGCCGGCGCCAGCAATACAGCAACACAGGTCCAGGTGAGTGCCCCAGCGCAGGTCGTTCAGTCACTGGTGAACAGCGGCATGACATCGGTCGTGAGCAGCCTCGGCGGGGGCGGAGTCACGAACCACATCAGCAACACCGCCAACAACCAACTGGTGCAGCAGGTTATCACCGCGAATATCGGGATCACCGGGTTTGGGCAGGCGATTCAGCAAGGCGTGGCCTCGACAGTGATGAGCCGGGTCCAGGCCGCCAACGCGCAGTTTCGCTAGCGCAACCGCTATAGACGGACGCGCCCGGCCGGAACAATGGTGAAAGGAGCGTGTTGACTTAGCGACTGGCGGGTACAGACTGGAGAGGCCAACTGCTCGCGCCGGGCAGAATCATCGGGGGACCGGCAACATGACTGAGGATGAAAATGGCGACGTACAGGTCGGAGGCCATATAAACCGAGCGCTCGGCGGGTTTGCGCTCGCGCTCGGACTCTGCCTCTTCTCGGCAATTGGCAGCGCAGCAGGACCTTCAGGCCGCCCGCAGTTTCCGGAGCTGCGCACTTTTCTTGCCAGCAGCGATGCTCTATCGGAAGCTGCCATGGCACGACAGTCTGGAATGGGGCTGAACCCCCCGGCGATCATCACCAACGACCAGAGCGCCGGCCCAAGAGTCCGGCTCTGGGACGAGCTGAAACTCGGGCCGCTGATGGCGCCTGTTACAAGCGGAATGACAACCGGCGGCAGCGCCGCCAAGTAGGGGGTCGCCTTTCCGACCGCTTGCGCCGGGCACGCGTCGCTGCTGGGCCGCGTTCGAGCTACCCTCGGCTTTGCGCTCATAGAGAAAATCTGTACGGGACCTCCACCAGCACTTTCGCCGCCGGCGTGTTCGCGCCGGCGCCGATTCCGACGCTGAGATTGAGCCTCGTCGATTGCGAGATCTGATATCCGAGCCCAAAATTGAATGTTCCGAAAGAATAGGGTGATCCCGTGATCGCCTGCCCATTGGCATAGGCAGTAAAGACATGCGTCTGCTGGTAGCTCAAGGTCAGCGCGGCCCGGTCGTTCAAGGCAAAGCCGATACCGAAGGTGAGCGCCGGAGATTCGCCGGGCTGCAGATTGACCTGGGTCGGCGGACCGCCCTGACGGTCTTGGATCGGTTGGGTCCGGGCGAGGTTGTGCTGAAACTGAAGGTTGGCGAACAGAACGCCGGGGGCCGTGGGAAGCAGCACCGTCACGCTGGGCGTCAGAGTATAAAACCCCGTTCCGGTCGCCAGCCTCTTCGGAGTCCCCGACAGGAACTGCCCGTTCGGGTCGTTCAGCGTGGTGATGGGTACTTGGAACGGGCTGGTCCCGGTAACCGTTTTGAACAGAAGGTTTCCGACAAAGATCGGCCACCCGTTCTCGCCGGAATTGATCTGATAGCTGCCGCCGGCCTGAATGTCGCCAATGCCGGAGCCATTGGCGCTGACCGAAAGGAGCTGGGCAGCGGTACCTAGCGGAATAAGGCTGCTCGTGCTGCCGGCGTTGTAAACAAACGGGAACTTGGCGTTCAGTTCCAGCCGATCGGTAACGCCGCCGCGCACCGTCACGGCGGCCGTCGAGATGTTCTGCTCGAACCGCGTGACAAAGATATTCCCAAAGGTGATGCCGGGAATAATCTGAAAGCCGTTGACGCCGAGCTGGTTCTGCGACCAATAGTCATATTCGAAAGAGGGGTCGATTACGATCTGTCCCTTCGGCGTCAGAACACCGCCGACGCTCGACAGTGTCGGAGCGGTTTCCACAACCTGTCTGGCTTGCTGCTCCTCAGCCGATGGGCCGGTGATGGGGGCCGATTCGCCCCCTGCGGATGGCGCGGAGGCGGCCGGGGCGGTGCTTTCCGGGGCGGGTTGGGCAGCGGGGGAAGGAGCGGTCGTCTGGGCCACTTCCGCCCCCGCCGGCCTCGAAGGGCTTGCGGCGGCCGGCGTCGTCGGGGTCGCAGCTCCCGGCGCCGCCGTGCCGGCCGCCCGCAAGGTCCGCAGCTGCGAATCGAGGAGTTGGCTCTTCTGGTCGAGCCGCAAGAACTCCTGGTGGAGCTTCTGTTCCCGCTTCTTGAGGTCGGCCAGCTCCTTTTGGATGGCGGCACGCAGCTGTTTGAGGTCTTCAGCGGTATCGTCGGCAAGCACGGCGCCAGGCGGCGAGACGAGGTACGCCCCGGCGAGAAGCAGTGCCGGCACGCTCATTCGAAGGCGGTGTCGCACACAAGGCCAGGCCGCTGGCGGGGGGGAACGTCGGTAGGAGGGGCGTCGAGTGTGACGGGTGGTCACCATCCCAAAAATCCGCATACGGCCTGTCCGGTGGAGTTTGCCACGACAACCTTTCCCCGGCAGACAATGCGTTTTTCGCGATGATTTGGCAAGTAATTCCACCCGAGCGCTGGCGCCGCGCTGTGACCTCCTCGCAGCATGACCCGCGGCCAACCGGTGCGGAGGTTCCATGAAGGCGCGGCTGCACCTTTGCGCACAGCAAGTGCAACGAGCGCATGACGTGCTCGTGCGGAATGAGGCCGCCGCAATTGAGCCAGGATGCCGCTGAGGCCGAGTTCCTGTTGCAGGCCGATCAGACGCTCGGCGACCATCGGCGGTGTGCCGACGATGACCTTGTCGCGCAGTGCCCCGTCATAGGTGATGCGCTGGAGGCGCTGTCCCCCGGCTATGCGCCGCTCGTGTCGGCGATGCCGGCGCGTGTCGCCGATTCCTCGAGCCGCGCCCCGAGATAGCGGTAAAATTGCATGATGTTGTGCTCGGGCTCCGAGCGCGCCTGCTCGTATGTCTCGCCGACATAAACCGGGGCGCGGGGAGAAACACCTCCCCCCCTGGGTGGCCGGCCGCCTTCCAGGCATCGCGGTAGATGCGCAGGTTCGGGTCAAGCTCCTCGATCGTGCCGTGCGCACCGCGACAAAGATCGGGTAACCCAGCGTGCCGGCCGAGACAAAGGTGTCTTCGCTGTTCGCTGCGATGCGAATCGGCGGGTGGGGTTTATGGTACGGCTTGGGTACCAGGCAAACATTCTCGAAATTGTCGTACTTGCCGGAGAACGAGAACCGCTCTTCGGTCCAGGCCCGCTTCACGACATCGAGGACCTCGGCAAAGCGTTCGCGGCTTCCTCGGCCAGACGCAACGGGTGACAGAGCGGCAATACCTGCGCAGCAAACCTCACTGCCCCGCCAAGGCCAGCGATTGCGGCCCATCGGCGATGGCCGGCATGATGTCGCGCGCAAACCGGCGGATGTTCTCGCGCGAGCCGCCGAAATTGATGATGACGTATTCGACCCCGCCCCGGCGTAGGGCATCGAGCTTGCGCATGATCTCGTCGGGCGTGCCGAAGAGGGCGCTCTCCGCGCTCTCGTACCGGGCCTCTTCTTCGTGCGATTTGAACCGCGTCCTCGCGTCGCCGTCCGGGCGCCGCGCCAGCGCGTCGATCCGCATATGCCCCCGGTACCGCCGCTCGAGCGCGGCTTCTTTGTCGGCCGCGTCTTTCGCGATATGAACGGCGCGCGCGACGGCGACACGCATCGGGTCGAAGGCGCGGCCGCGTGCCTCGACTTCCCCGCGGAATTGGGCGACCTGATCGAGGATCTCCTCGGCCAGCGAATGCTGGCCCAGCAGCATGTTGTAGCCGCGTTCGGCCACCTGATGGACCGAATTCGGGCTGCCGGCCCCCATCCAGAAGGGCGGGTGGGGCTTCTGCGCGGTCGGCGGCTCGACGACGATGTTCTCGAACTGCCAGTACTTTCCCCGGTGGGAGAATGGCGTCTCGGAGGTGAAGGCCTTGGTGATGATTTCGACCGACTCCTCGAACCGCGAATCCGCCTCCTCCATCGGCAAGCAGAACCCGGCAAATTCGTTGTAACGGTACCCCTTGCCGATGCCGAAATCGAGCCGTCCGCCGGACAGCAGATCTAATGTCGCGGCCTGCTCTGCCAGCAAAACCGGATTGTGCCAAGGCAATACCAGCACCGCCGTGCCGAGCCGCAAATGGCGGGTGCGGGCGCCGAGCCAGGTCAAGAGGTTGAGGCTGGCCGAGACCTGGCCAAAGCCGGTGAAGTGGTGCTCGACCAGAAAGGTGCTGTAATAGCCTAGCGCCTCGGCTTCGACATTGTTGTCGATGAACTCCAGGAATCCCTGGCTGCTGTCGGTATCAGGGCCGCTGCGCGTCGCTTGCGCGCTGCCAAACAATCCAAAACGCATCGTCTTCTCCTCAAGAAACGAATTCTATCAGATTCTGTCTCGTATGGGCTCCAAGGAATTATCGGACCGGTGCGCGGGGATTATTCTGTCCGCCCCTGCATATCCTTTGCGCTGGAGCCATCATGCAAGACTGTGTCGTCGATAATGGCTCCGCTGTGAACCCAAACTCGACGGAGGTCTTTCGTGAAACGGATACTGCTCGCCGCTGCGCTGGCGACAACAACCGCGATCGCGGTTCCGATCATCGCCCGCTCGGCCGAAGATGCGCAGATGCAACAGGCGCAGGCGGCGCCGGCTGACGAGCAATCGGGCGAGGAGCGCGGCGGTCCCGGTGGTGGTCCAGGGCGTTGGATGCGTGGCGAGGGCGGTCCGGGCATGCATGGCTGGCCGGGGATGATGCACCGCATGATGATGCGGCGAAACCCGCACGAACGATGCGAGGAGCGACTGGCCTGGCGTGCCGCGATGCGCGCCTACACCGAGTCGAAGCTCGATCTGACCCCAGAGCAGCGCCCGCTATGGGACAAGATGCAGAGCATCGCCCAATCCGAGCAGCAGAAGGAACGCCAGCTCTGCGCCGCGCTGAAGCCTGGCGAGGAAACGACTGTGCTCGACCGGCTCGACCGGATGCAGCAATTCCTGTCGACGCGGCTGGAGGCATTGCAAGCGGCAAAACCGGCCGTCCAGGCGCTCTATCAGGCGCTGACGCCGGAGCAGCGGGCAATTTTCGATCACCCCTTCCGCCGCTAGTGTTCAGACCGGGGAGGGCTCTAACCCTTCCCGACCCCTATCGAAAAGGGCGCGCCTTTATGCGGCTTCCGCTACTCCGCGGCGCCGCGGCGGTGCGAGAAGCCCTGCTCTTGGCTGGTGATGAATTCGAGCAGCGCGGCGCGTCCGTCTTCCGTCTGGCGGCGGGCGCGCAGGATCGCGTCACCGATCTGCGCCGGGTCTTCGACCCGCTCGCTCCATCCGCCGAGATCGCGGGCGATGTTGGCGTAATTGCCGCCGAGGTCACGCGCCCGATACCGCTCGTGCGACAGCGCCATCGCGTGCGTCTCAATCGCCATCGTCGAGTTGTTCAGTACGATCGTCAGGATCGGAATGCCACAGCGCGCCGCGGTCTCGAAATCGAGCCCGGTCATGCCGAAGGCCGCGTCGCCCATGAAGTTGACGCAGAACTTGTCGGGTGCCGCGACCTTGGCGCCGATCGCCAGCCCAAGCCCGGTGCCGAGCTGGTGCGATTTGCCCCAGCCGATGTACCCGCGCGGTCGCGTCGCCCGGTAGAACGGGTTGAGCTGCTCGCGCGGGCTGCCGGAATCGTGGGTCACGATCGCCTCGGCCGGGTTGACGACGCGCATGAATTCCGAGATCACCCGGTAAGGGTTGATCGGGCGTTCGTCGGAACGCAACTTTCCTTGCCAGCGGGCCAGCCACTCCTCGCGCTTGCCTGCGAGTTCGGGAGCGACGGTGCCCGGGCGCGCCTTGCCGTTCAACCGGTCCCCGACGGCCTCGATCAATTGGCCGAGCACGAGCTTGGCGTCGCCGAGGATGCCGAGATCGGCGGCAAAGGCCTTGTGCAGGTCGCGCGTGTCGTTGGTCGCGTGAATGATCTTCTTGCCGGGCGGCAATACCGGGGTGGCGATGCCATGCCGCGTAAAGCTGCAGCCGACGCCCAGGACCAGATCCGATTTGTGCAGGAAATGCCGGCCGTGCCCGGTAAACGTCCCGCCGCCAGGCCCGAGCGCCAATGCGTGATCCTCCGGAAAGGCACTCTTGCCGTCGAAGGTGGTCATGACCGGGGCCTGCAGCAGCTCGGCGAACCGCCGCAGCTCGTCGGTCGCTTCGGCATAAAAGATGCCCTGGCCCGCGAGGATCATCGGACAGGCGGCGTTGAGCAGCATGCGTGCCGCCTCGTCGACATCGCGCTCGTCGCCGGCCGATCGGGTGATCGGGACCGGCCGATACTCGTCGGGGTCGACGGCGACTTCGGTGGTGACAACGTCAGCCGGCACTTCCACCATGACCGGCCCCTGGCGGCCGTTCTTGACCTGGCTGAAGGCGCGGCGCATGACGTTCCCGATCTGTTCGGGCAGAATGACTTCCTCGACCGATTTGGTCAGCGAGGCGTAGGTCCGGCTCGATTTGAACATCGGGAACAATTGCGCGGTCTCGCGCGGGTGACCGAGCGGCAGGAATACCACCGGGCTCGAATCCGAAAAGGCCGTCGCGACGCCGGCAAAGGCGTTCTCGGCGCCTGGCCCATATTGCATCGCGAACACCCCCGGCGGGCGGCCGTTGGAAACGCGGGCGAAACCATCGGCCATATGGACGCCGACCCGCTCCTGGCGGCAGATCACCGGCTTGATCCCGACCGCCGCAGCGGCCTCGATGATCGGGGTGGTCGGGAAGCAGAATAGGGTCGAGATGCCCTCGCGCTTCAGGATCTCGGCAATGACGTTCATGACGAGCATCGATGGTTCCTCCCAACGGTCGTTCGGGGTGCCAGCCGATTGCGCCGGCAGACGGCCGAGTTTAGCTTTGACGCTGTGTTAATGTCATCAGCCCGCCCCACGGTTTGCGCGCTCGCCTGGCTGATATCGCTGTTAATCCAGCAAAAAAAGCAGCGAAGGAGCTCGCATCGGCGCAGAATCCCTGGGATTCGGAGAAGGGAAGGAGCAAATAACAGCTAAAGTGACCGCTGATCCTGGCTGTTATGCCGTTGTAAGCAGATGCCGAGGACATTCTTTGACGTGTCATCAACAAAACCTACTCGCCCATACATTGCCAGGCCATTGCGGCTATTTTCGGGTCCCTCGCGCTCTGGTCGCAGCTTGCAAGAGCCTTAATTCCTACCTTCACTGCCTGATCGAGCAAATCTTCGTTCGACAGATCTGCCCAGTGCATCTGATAGACCGTACGGACGCCATATGCTCCCAAAATCCTTTGAACCCCGACAGGTACATTTGAACCCCGACAGGTGTGGTCGAGCAGGACTTGGGCCGTGCTCTGCGAACCGGATTACCGATCGCACCCGCCCCCACCGGCAACCCCTCGAAAATCTCCCCGGCGATCTCCTCAGGCGTATAGCCGTCTTTCGCGTTGTCGATCACCGCTTGCGCAGGGACACGCGTTCCCTTCACGACCCAGGCGCCCGACACCTTACCCGGCGCCCGCTCGACGTCAGAGCATTGCGACCAATTCATACGCCAAACTCCGTCTCCACCGGAAGGGCAGTAGCGAGAGTACGAACTCCTACCCCATTTTTACTAAGAGGCTGACCGAAAATGAATTGAGTGATTTCAGTC
>Ga0209656_10003220_pt1 | contig 10578 bp, 8 predicted proteins | sample BogFormECP12_OM2_FD_188239 | JGI IMG/M metagenome (GOLD analysis project Ga0209656, IMG submission 188239) | Bog forest soil microbial communities from Calvert Island, British Columbia, Canada - ECP12_OM2 (SPAdes) (version 2) | ecosystem: Environmental > Aquatic > Freshwater > Wetlands > Bog ... | reverse complement strand
CTGCTGCCGGGGTATTCCCGCCCGCGACCCTCCGGTAAGGATGGCGAACCGCTCATCCAGCCGGGCCTCCAGCTCGGCCGGCGACATCACCCGCAACCGGGCCGCGGCCAGCTCGATCGCCAGCGGGATGCCATCCAGCCGCCGGCAGATCCGCCCCGCCACCTCAGCGGACGGCTCGTCCCCGGCCAGCGGCGCCCCCTGCGACGCGGCCCGGTCGGCCAGCAGCCGCACCGCCTCACTGGCCCAGATCGCCCCGGCGTCATCCCCGTCGGCCGGGAGACCCATCGACGGCACCCGGTAGACCTGCTCCCCGTCGATGCCCAGCGACTCGCGGCTGGTCGCCAGCAGAGCCAGGCCCGGACAGCCCCGCAGCAGCGCATCGGCCAGCTTGGCGCACGGCCCGATCACGTGCTCGCAGTTATCCAGCACCACCAGCAGGCGCCGCCCGCCCACCGCCTCCACCAGCACGTCCAAGACCGGACGGCCCGGATCCTGGCGCACGCCCAGCACATTCGCCACCGTCACCGCGACCAGATCCGGATCCTCTAGCGGGGCCAGGTCCGCCAGCCACACCCCGTCCCCCGTCCCGTCCAGCAGCCCGGCCGCCACCTCCAACCCGAGCCGGGTCTTGCCCGTCCCGCCCGCACCGGTCAGCGTCACCAGCCGCGACCCGCCCACCAGGGCGCGCACCGCGGCCAGCTCTCCCTCCCGGCCGACGAAGCTGGACACCTGCGCCGGCAAGTTGCTCAGCAGGTCCGGATTATCCGCCATGCGCGACCAGTCCCGCCCGGATCAGCCGGTGACGATCGGCCAGCACCTCATCCACGCCCCCCCGGCCGCCGCACCATCGCGGCCGGACTCTTGGTGTCGGCCGACAAGAACATGAGCGTCTGCTCGGTCACCAGCCCAGGCCCTTCACGAGGTTGACACCGCACTGGCCAGGAACCCGCCGGCCTCCTCAACCGCGCGGCCAGCAACATGATACGTCCGCCGCCGCAGGCGGACCAGGTGCCGCGACGCCACCGACCATCTGAGTCTGGCCCGACCGGGCCATCTCTTGCGACCGCGTCAAGTTGGCCCGCACGGGCGAAGCGGCACGCCGCCCTTAGCCCGACAGTGAAGGTAATCCCGCAACGGGGAAGCAAATCACGCGGAAGGTAATTCAGCATGGGTATTTTCGTGGCGCATCAGGGCGCAGGGAACGACGGCCAGATCTGGCAGAACGCCTACGACGGCCAGAACTGGGCCGGGGATCGGCGGGTCGGGAACTACGGCATCTCCGCCGGCCCCTCCGCCGTGATCTTCAACGGCCAGCTCTACTACTTCCATCAGGGCTACGGGAACAACGGCCAGCTGTGGTACACGCACAGCGCCGACGGCCAGAACTGGGCCGGGGACCAGCGGATCGGGAACTACGGCATCAGCGATGGTCCCTCCGCGGTGGTCTACAACGGGCAGCTCTACGTCTTCCATCAGGGCATCGGGAACAACGGCCAGCTGTGGTACACCTGCAGCGCCGACGGCCAGAACTGGGCCGGGGACCAGCAAGTACAGCCCGTCGGCATGTCGGCCAGCCCCTCCGCGGTGGTCTACAACGGGCTGCTCTTCGTCTTCCATCAGGGCTACGGGAACGACGGCCAGCTGTGGTACAACACCTACGACGGCCAGAACTGGGCCGGGGACACGCGAGTCGGCGACTACGGCATGAGTGCAAGCCCCTCGGCGGCGGTCTTCAACGGGGCGCTGTACGTCTTCCATCAGGGCTACGGGAACGACGGCCAGCTGTGGTACACCAGCTTCGACGGCGAGAAGTGGGCCCCGGACCAGCCAATTGGAAATCTCGGCATGAGCGAAAGCCCCTCCGCGGTGGTCGACGGGCAGCTCTACGTCTTCCATCAGGGCTACAGAGAAGACAGCCAGCTGTGGTTTACCTTCACCTCCGACGGCGAGACCTGGACCGGGGACACGCAGGTGCAGCCGGTCGGCATGTCAGCCAGCCCGGCCGCGGTGGCCTGGATAGGAATGTCCCTCCCGCAGTAGTGCAAGGGTCCTAGCTGGGATCAGAGCCGGGGATGGCCCGCCGGACCGGACGCGGGCCATCCCCGGCAAAGTCCGGCAGCCGGTACTCGCGTCAAAAGGTGCCAGTCAGCGCCTGAAGGCCAAGGCTGGCCAGCCCGACGGTGCGAAGAGGAGCTCTACATCGACGAACGCCCGCCAACGCAGATCTTCAAGGAGCAGATCTTCGCGTCCTTCTTCTACGACTTCGTCGGCGTCAAGGCCATGGCCGAGTTGGATGATTTCTGCCAGCTGAGGGCCGGTGACGGCTGGCCTTGCCGTAGCGCCGCCTGCCGCGTCCGCTTTCCCTCCCTGTTATCCAGAACGGGCGCGGCATCCTCCAACTGCGAAAGGCTGGCTCACGAGGCCCTGAAGACCGTGTGGAGGTGCCATTCGGGAAGCTCGCGGTGCGGCCAGTCGGCCTTCATCCTGGTCCGGGGACCGGCCGGCATCGGCAAGACAGCACTCATCAACGAGACCGTGCGGCAGGTCGGCGCGCCAAGGCGGATCTTGCGGACCCTCGGCGCCGCCGGTCATTGAGCCGGCTCCCCACGGGTGTGCGTGCCCGGCGCGGGCCTGTGCGATGACACGCGTGCGCCTGCCGGGACTGCTGATACGCGGACTCCATTATCCCGAAGAGTTTTCGAACATATGGTCACGTCGGTTAATAACTTTGGGCGTGTCGCGCCGGAACTTCGATGATCTTGGGTCGTTGGTGCCTTATACGGCCACCTATGACCCATGATCAGGGCTGGCGCAGGGCGCGGTTACCACCGGACAGGGCGCCGGAACCGGACATCCGCAACTTAATTTCCGACAGCCCCTATAGTTCGATTTCTTTACGTGCAGAAAAAGTTGCCCGCGGGGCGGCTGTGGCCCGCTGCCGCGGTGACGCCGCGCTCGGGGCAGGCCCCGGCGGCCCGTGTTCCCGCCGGGCGCGGCAGCAACCCTCTCGCATCCGTCGTTACCGCCACGAGATGTGCGACAGAGCCCGGAAATGGGTGATATGGGTGCCTTGAACCTGATGGTTGTCCAGCGCCTATTCGGCTTGGTCTTCGGCGGCACGACCGAGATCATGAAGGAGATCATCAGCCGGGGTGTCGGCCCGTGAAGTGTTCACGTTCACAGTCTGCGCCCCGGAGCTTCAGGCGATCTTGCGGGCACCGGGGCCCGGCACCGGGGTGACGTCTCGGGCTGATTCCAGGACGTGCCCGGCGCGGCAGGACAGCTGGAGCTGCACCGGTGTGTGCGGGCAGGCGTGCGTCGGGTTTTTTGGTGTGGTCAGTGCCGCCATCCGACCTCGTTGCCTTGGGGTACAGGGTGTGATAGTATCCGATTGGATACCGTATCCGATCGGATACCTTAAGGTGAGGGATGGAGCCACGAGAACTGTTGGAACGGGTCCGGGGCAGTGCCGGGCTGACTCAGGAGGAGCTGGCGCGCCGGGCGGGGACTTCCCGGCCGACGCTGTCAGCGTATGAGCACGGGCGGAAGTCGCCGACGGTTGCCACGTTTGCCCGGCTTCTTTCCGAGGCGGGGTGGGAGCTCGCGGCTGAACCGCATGTGTCCTTCACCCAGCACTTGGCGCGCGGCAAGCCGGTATGGGTGCCGGACCGCCTGCCGCGGCTGGACGTGGCTCGCGCGCTGGCGGTGGTCGAGCTGCCGCTGCACCTGAACTGGTCGGTGCCGGGTCGCGTCTATGATCTGGGATCGCGTACGGAACGCGCGCGGGTCTACGAGATCGTGCTGCAGGAGGGGCGGCCTGCCGACATCCTGGCCTACGTCGATGGCGCGCTGCTGGCCGACCTGTGGAGTGACCTGGTTCTGCCGCGGGCGGTCCGGTCAGCATGGTCACCGGTGATCCCGGGCCGCGGTGAGGCGGCGGCGTGATGGCGGCGGGCGCGCCCGGGACCGGCACCGGAGCTGGCAACGGGCCGAGGCTGACCGCCTTCCAGGCGCAGGTCGCCCGGCTGTTCTTCGCACTGCCGGAAAGTAAGGGATTCTTGCTGGCCGGGGGAGCGGCGCTGCTGGCGCAGCACCTGACGGCACGCCCTACCGAGGATCTGGACTTCTTCACCGCTCCGGAATGTGGCCACGTCCCCGCTGCGCGCGACGCCCTGGAGGCCGCGGCTCGGGACCGGGGCTGGAGCACCGAGCGGATCCATGACAGCGACACGTTCTCCAGGCTGGTCATCCGTGGCGATGACGCCGGGGTCCTGGTCGACTTGGCGGTGAGCGCGCCGCCGGATCTGCCCGCGTCTGTTACCGCGGCCGGGCCGACGCTCGCGCCCGAAGAACTCGCCGGGCACAAGCTTCTCGCGCTGTTCGACAGGGCAGCCGCCCGGGACTTCGCCGACGTCTACATGCTCGCCCTCCGGTTCGGCAAGGACGTGCTGCTGGCCAGGGCAGCGCAGATCGACGCAGGCTTCGATGCCGAGGTCCTCGCCGGCATGATTGCCACCCTTGACCGTTTCACAGATAGCGAGATACCCGTGCCCGAGGGCCTGACCCCGGCCGAGTTGCGGGCGTTCTACGCGACCTGGCGCTCGGAGCTGTCGGCCTAAACCAGGTCGGCCGGTCTTCACGAGGGACCGAGTAGACGGTCCCGGGCCACCTACGCAGGCTGGGCAAGGAACCGGCACGACAACAGCCCCAGAAGGAACTGTCCTACCGGGCCCACGCCGGCAAGCGGGGCCCGGGATATGCCAGACCACCTACGCTGGCCCCTCCCGGCGCGGGAGAGTCAGGGACCGGAAGCGGCCGCCTCGCCTAGGCGGAGGGCCGACACCACGAACATCGCCTGGCTCGAGGGGCCGGATGAGGATAATGAGACGCGGGCGATGGTACGTGGTAAGCGCGTTCGGGAGAGGGCGGTCTCGGTCAGGTCAGGTCCGCGAGCAAGGTGTCGAGGGACAGTTCCTCTTCGATGCGTACGTCGCGGCGCGCCATGGCGGCCGCCAGGCTCGGGTCCCAAGGGGTCGCGACCGGCTCGCCGGCGAGCCGGGGCAGCCGCGCCGCGGCATGCGCAGCCGACGCCACGGCCGCCGCGGCCTCATAAGCGTCCCGGTCGTACCGCCACGGCTGCCAGCGCGACTGTCCTAGGCCCACTCGCCGGCGAACCGCGCTTGCGATCCGGATACCGCCCCAGTCGAAATCGCCGTGGTAGCGGAACTCCGCGCCGCCCGCCGCCAGCAGGTCGAGCAGCCGCCATCCGGCGGCAGACGGCTGGCCGCCCACGCAGACCAGCGGCGTGCAGCGACTGCCGAGCTCATCCGCGGCGGCCGCGATCACCACGGGATTCTCGCAGATCCGCACTGGTCCCGCGGGCATCGCTTCATCGTGGCAGCGCAGCTGCCTCAGGGTGAGCATCACCGGCTGCCCTGCTTCCCGCTGCAGCGCCAGGACCTTGCCTAGAGCGGTGCGAGTGTTGCCGGGCAAACCAAGACAGAGCACCAGCGAGGAGAGCTCGTCAAGGTGAACGCCCACGCAGGCCCACACTGCGCGGCGGGAGTCCGCGCCCGCGTCGGCCGCGAACGGCAGGCCGGCCAGCGCACGGACCGCGGACAGGGCGAGCGTCCCTACCGGACGCCCGTCATCGAGGGCGTGCGCGTCGCCGCAGCATTCGGCGGCGAGCCGCCCGATCGGGATGCCCGGCGACGGCAGCCGGCGCAGCACCGCCGCCACCTGTTCAAGCAGTACCAGTGCCACATCAGGCGAAGGGGCCAGGCGGCGCACGACCCCGGTCCCGTCGAGCCAACTCCGCCACGCGGCCAGTTCGGACCGGCCCGCTACGGCATCGTCGAGCGGCGCGAACGCGGCCGCCCAGGCGGATGCCGCGTCCAGCCGGTCGCGGTTGCGGTCCCGGAGCGGACCAGTCAGCAGGGCCACGGCCTCAGCCAGGCCGCCCGGCGCGGTCCCGCTCGCGCGCAAGACCCGGTCCACCTCGGGCAGAGACACTGACAGCGACGTACCGGAACGGGGCGGCCTGCCGGTCAGCCGTTCGACTGCCCGCCGCTGCTCCACGGTCGCGTCGGCCAGTGTCACGGCCCCGGTCAGCGGGCGCCCGGCCTCCAGCCGGTCCCGCGCCCGCCGGACCAGCCACGCGGTGTGCTCGCCACCAAGCAGGCGGTGCAGCCTGACGTCGTCGTCCGCGGTCTCTGTCACACTGGCGCCCGCTCGGCTCTGCGGCGTTCCCGCCCGTCCCAGCGCCACGGCGTGACCAGGACCGCGTCGACGCCATCTTGGCGCGCGAGCTGGCAGATGCCAAGTCCGGGCACCTGCGGGTAGCAGCCCCACTCCCGCTCGCTCGTCATGACCACGTCCATGTCGAATGTGGCGAGCAGGCCCAGGCATTTGGCGCGGGAGTCGTCATCGACCCCGGCGAATGCCTCGTCGAGCGCGATCAGCCGCGGCGCGTACGGATTGCCAGCCGACTTGTAGTGCGACGAAGCCGCCGCGAACAGCGGAACCGACACCACCAGAGCGCGCTCGCCGCCCGAGGCGGGGCCGGTGGCCGGCCGCCACTGCCCGTCCTGGTAGCGCTGGATCACGAACTCGTGCCAGCCCCGGTAGTCAAGCGCCGAAGTCAGCGCCTCGGCCCAGCCGGCAGCCGGATTGTCCGCGTGCTCCGCGGCGATCCGCTGCTGCAGGAAAGCGCCCACAAGAGCCCGGTCGGCAGCGGACCACGCGTCGATCGTCTGCCGGAGCTTGAACCTGACCCGGTCGAGGCCCTCGGGCGCGTTCCTGGCCTGCTGCCAGATCAGCCGCAGTTTCATGCCGGTCGACGTCGGCCGTGATTCCAGTTCGTCGTTCATCTGCCTGACCTCGGCCTCAGCCGCCGAGATCAGCTCGTGCAATGTCCCCGCCACCTCGTTGAGCAGGTGGTTCTCCAGGATCTCCCGCTCCCGTGCCGTTAGCAGCATGGTCCGCTGCTCCACCTCCGCCGACAGCGCCTCGGCCAGCCCCGGCAGGTCGTGGCTACGTCCCTGGAACACCACGTCGATCACGATGACGCTCTCGCTCAGCGTCAGCCCCGCCGAATGCCCGTGCCTGGCCATCGCATCCGCGAGCAGCTTGTGCTCCTCGGTCACCCGCTTCTGGATGCGATCCCACGGCCCGTCCCCGTCGTCCACGGAGTCGAGTTCGGCGTTGACGGCGCGGGCGAGGATCACCGTCGGCGTCGCCGCCCACGGTTGCCCCGCGTCAGGGATCTCCAGCGAGGTCACCGCGACCCGCAGCAGCCCGGTGGCCGCGAACGCCTGGAACTCCCGCACCGCGTCGTCCCGTTGCCGCGCCGCATCCTCGACATCTGTCAGCAGCCGCCCGCGTTCCCCGTCCGCCTTGCCCCGCGCCTCGAGCGCCCCCTGCTCCCGCTCGCGGGCCGATCGCTCCCATATCTTCAGCCTGCCGAGAGCATCGCTCACCTCGGCGAGCCGCTGCTGCAGTTCCTCGACCGCCGTGCCGACGGTGGCGAGCAGTTCTTGGTGCGTTGCCGCCGCCGAGTCGGCTGCCTCGCGCGCCTCGGCCGCCCGCTCACCCGCCTCGATCAGCAGCTGATGGCTGTCGGCGAGCTCCGCCTCCGCGTCGGCCGCGGCGCGGATCGCGGTGTGCGCCGCCTCGGCCGCCGGCCAGAGGGCGGCGAGCGCCACCCGGTAGGCGCCCAGCCCGCGCCGCACCGCGGCAAGCTCTTCAGTGTCCGCGGGCAGGCCGACATCGACGGCGAATTCGGCCGCCCGCACCCGCGCGGCCGCCAGCTCTTCCTGCCGCTCCCGGAGCCTCGCGACGGCCTCCGCGTGATCAGCGCGCGCCTGCGCGAGCTGCTCGCGCCGCTCCGCGGCCTTGGTGTGCGCCTCGCGCACCCCGTCATCCGACGGCACGCCGCGGTGCTCGTCCGCGAGACGATTCTGCCGCGCCGCTATCTCGGCCAGCTCCCCGTCAAGCCCCTCGATCGCCGCACGCTCGGCGTCGAGCTCCCGCGCAAGCTGCTCGATCCGCGTCCGCCGGGCGGCCTCGCGCGCCCCCTCGCCGATGTAGCCGGCCTGGTCCTTGTGCCAGGCGCCGCTCAGCACCCCGTTGGACCACCGCCCGTCCGTGGTCACCCAGGTCGTGTCGGTGCCGGCGGTCCCGGGGCCATGTCCGATAGCACTCAGAACGGAAGCGACTGACTCTTCCCGCAACACTCCGGCCTGGGAGTCGTCCGAATCGATCGCGGGCACCAGCAGGCGGGCGCACGATTCCCCGGCCACCGGGGCAAGCCCGGAGACCACGATCACGTCTCCGTCGACGAGGTTCCCCTCCGGTGTCACCCACGCGTCGAGAATCCCCGCCGCCTCAAGCGCCGCCTCCAGCCCGGCCCGCTCGTCATCAGAAATGCCGAGCGCGAAGTCGGTCACCTTCCACAACGGCGCTCCGGGCCGGCCATCGCGGACCCTGGCGGCCCGCGTGTGCGGGACCGGCGGGATGTCGTGGCCGCCCGCGCGCAGGCGGCGGATCTCCTCCGCCAGCTCGCCGGCCCACGCCGCGTGCCGGGTCCGCGCGGTGGTGAGTTCTCCCGCCTTGTGCCCCAGCTCGGTGCCGGCCGCCCGGGCGGCGTCGTCAATGATCGCGGCGGCGGGATTCGCGCCTTCCCCGGACACTCCCCAGTTCTCGAGCACGGCGATCAGCTCGTCAGGGTCGCCGACCCGCAGTTCCGCCAAACCTCTCAGGTAGGAAACGTAGGCGTCGAGAAGCAGCCGCATCCGTTCTGCTACTGCCAGATCCGCGGCCGCGACCCGGTCAGCCGCGATCTGGACCTCAGCCGACAGCCTGCCTTCCGCTTCCTGCGCCGCATGGAACCGCTGTTCGCATTTCGTGGTCTCATCCAGCAGCTTGCCCAGCTGTGCGGTCGCTTGTTCCTGCCGCTCGGCGATGGCTTGGGCGTCGCGCCTGGTCCGGGCGAGCATGTCGGCCGCCGGGACCTCGGGGGCATCCAGGTAGGCGGCATCGAGCGCGGCGACGGCCGTCCGGTGCTGCTGGGCGCAGCGCGCGTCGTCAGCGGCCGCCGCCGCATCGCGCAGCGCGTGGTCGAGCTTGTCGCGCCCGGTGCCGGCCCGGTGCGCCGCTTGAGCCGCCCGGTCGGCATGCTTGCGAACCTGGCCGGAGTGACGGTCCCGGTCGGACTCCCGGTCCCGGGCCGCCTTCGCTTTGCGGTCGGCGTCTTCCCGGAGATGCTCGAGCCGCTCGGCGTCGCGCATCGCGGGATCCGCCTGGAGCGCGTCGCGGCGCGCTCCCAGCTCGATGCGCTGCTCCTCTAGCGCGGTGAGTTCGCCCCGCGCTTCGTCCAGTTGCCGCTGGGCAGCTGTGAAAGCATCCTCGGCGGCGGCAAGGTCCCGGCCTAGCTGTTCGTAGCGGCTTTGCGTCAGCCTCGGCCCGGCGGCCTTGCGCTTGGCCGCCACCTTCGCGTACCGGCGGTAGTGGCCGAGGAAGTCGGTAGCCGCCTGCTGGGCCTCGGCGAGGGAACGCAGCGCGTCGCGCTCCTCATCCAGACCGCGGAACGCCTCGGCGACGGTCGTGACGAGGCCGGGGCTAAGCGGAGGCAGTGCTTCTGTAAGCGCCCTGGAGAGCAGTTTCTCGTCGGGCTTCTTCGACAGCTGCGGCTGGCGCAGCTGGACCAGCAGGTTGACCAGGGACTCGTAGCGGTGCGGGCCGAGGCCGAACAGGTGCTCGTCCACCGCTCGGCGGTAGTCGGCCGCCCGGTCATAGACGAACCCGTGTGAGCCGATCTCTTCCCGCAGCTTCTCCCTGGTGAGCGGGACACGGCTGTCGGGCAGCAGCCGCAGCTCGCCGCCGGGCCGCTGGCTGGTGACGAAGAACCAGTGCCGGGCGATCCCGCGCCCGGCGACGGCCTTCAGCCCGCAGCCAATCGTGGCGAACTCCTCGGTGCCATCGGCGCTCCTGCGGCCGAACTCCAGCCAGGTGTAGCCGAGGCGCTCGGGGCTGGGGTGCTTGCCGCCGAGCAGCAGGTTCCACTCCATCCGCTTCTGCCGGTCGCCGTCCGGCTCCACCCGGTGCGGCGCGAGGTCGCCGTCGAGCAGGAACGGCAGCGTGAGGGCGAGCACCTTGGACTTGCCGGTTCCGTTGTTGCCGCGCAGCAGCAGGCGGCCGTCGTGGAACCAGAATTCCTCCTGGTCGTAGTAGAACATGTCGACCAGGCCGGCCCGCAGCGGCTTCCACCGCTCAGAAGATGGTGCTGGCAGCATCGGCTGTCGCCTTTCTGGTCTGGCTCTCCCGGATGGTGGGCTCGGCGAGGGCGAAGCGGGCGATGGCCGGGCGGCTGCGGATCACAGTGCCGGTGCCGTCGCGCGTGACCTCGGTGTCAACCTCGATGAGGCGCAGGGCGGCGAGCTTGTCCAGCGCGATGTCGAGTAGCCCGGCCTCCGCGCCGGGATCGGTGACGCCCTTGCGCCAGTAGCCCGTGTGCGCCTGCGCCGCCCGCCGGACGAACGCGAGCAGCTCGGCCCGCGCCGCGCGCGCCGTGCCCGCCAG
>Ga0209656_10003218_pt1 | contig 10580 bp, 5 predicted proteins | sample BogFormECP12_OM2_FD_188239 | JGI IMG/M metagenome (GOLD analysis project Ga0209656, IMG submission 188239) | Bog forest soil microbial communities from Calvert Island, British Columbia, Canada - ECP12_OM2 (SPAdes) (version 2) | ecosystem: Environmental > Aquatic > Freshwater > Wetlands > Bog ... | reverse complement strand
GAGTCATCTTTGCGGGATCGTTCCGCGACGCGCCGAACCCGGGTCCGGCATTTGGCTCCAACATCACCGATTCGGTGCTTGGTGGCCTGGCGGAGTCGTTTTCAATGCTAGCTGGGGTTCCAGCACTTACTATTGTCAGCGATGCTGTTTTATCTGCTCTCAGGCTAGTCGCCGCGGCTGCCGCAGCCAAGCGCCTGACCGTTGCCCTCGCGGCAAACAGGCATTCCCGCTCATTCGCAAACAATCTGATCACTTTTCCGCCGTATGGGGTTAACAACGCCGATCTGCTAAGCCGAGATTCAGAGGGGCTGGTTGCGCTCAAGTCTTGCAGCCAGGGAGAGGCAAGACGCCGACCATCACCCTATCACGGCGAGCAACCGAGGAGTATCGGATCACAACTTTGAGTTACCGATAGGGCGAACAATCCGGTGCACGCATGATGCTAAACTCGCACCTCCGTTTCGGAGGTCTATCCGCAACCGCGAAGCCACTCCGCGTCGGTATCTTTGTCTTGCTTGCGACCGCTATCGCGTTCGCGCCTGTATTCGTCTACGGCTTCCCGGCCGACAGTTGGGATATTCGTTTTCATTCGCTTTGGACCCGCAATTTCAGTGACCAGCTTTGGGCGGGCGAGTTCTATCCGCGATGGCTTTCTCAGATCAATGACGGTCTTGGGAGCCCCTATTTCTTCTACTACTCTCCCTTGGCATATTATCTCGCAAGCTTGTTTCAGGGGTTCAGAACACCAACCGGGATCGCGCAAATTTCTCTTGCTTCGATAACATTGCTTTTCCTGTCTGGACTCGCTTGCTATCGTTGGCTGCTCGGCATTTCCGGCCGGACCGGCGCCTTAGTGGGCACTTGTTTCTACGTGATGGCGCCATCTCACGTATTCGTCGACGCCTACGTGCGCGGCGATTATTCGGAATTCGCCAGTTACGTGTGGCTCCCTGTCATACTCCATGGGGTTGAACTCGTACGGTCGCGCCGTGCGAACGGTTTTGCGCAGATTACACTGAGTTATGCCGGCCTCGTCCTGACCAATGTTGTCATCGGCCTCGTGTTCAGCGGGGTTCCGTTCCTTTATGCCTTAGGCCGCTTCCAGGAGCGGAGAAGCCGCGCCTTTTTTGTACCCCTTGCAAACGTGGCGGGACTTGCCCTCGCCTCAGTCTATTTGCTGCCGGCGCTTACCACTCAGTCAGACGTACGCATGCCTCTGTGGCCGCGCGTGACTCTAATATTCGACGTTTCGACGCCAAAGCTGGTCCTCTTCATTGATTTGTTGTTCGTAGCATACGCGATCGCGCTCGCTGGCGCAGGAATTGTGCTTTGGCATCTGAAGTCGAGAAAACTCGGCTCCTTCGAGTCCACCCTTCTTCTCATTTGTGCGGCGACGATGATCTTTATGACCGGCCTCGCGCGGCCGATCTGGGACCTTTTTCCGATGCTGCGGGCCATCCAATTCGCTTGGCGGTTTAACTCCGTGATCGATATCGGCTTGGCGGGGCTAACTGCTGCCGTGACCGCGGAGCTGTCCAGGCGCTTCGGTGAGCGGAGGCTTCTGACTGCGGCGGTCGGAGCTTTCTCAGCAATGGCAGTCGCGGCTGATGTCTGCGCCGTTCGTTTTGGCGTTTTTGACTTCGACCCGATGCTGTGGAGCAAGAGGGTCGCCTATAGTCCAGATTACGGCCTGTTTCGCCCGCTCACCGCACGCAATCCCCTCCCGGCAGACACGCTCCCACTGTGGAGTGGTGGCGCCGGACTCGATGCCGAAGTCGTGCCGATCGCGAAGGTCGTGTCGGCGGACGGCGCGGCCCGCGTGCAGGTTACCCGCTGGCGCCCGCGCGACATCGCCTTTTCCATCGACGCCGCGATGCCCGGCACCGTGGTCGTAGCACAGCTCTATTATCCGGGCTGGCACGCGGTCTCCGCCACGACCGGCCGCGCCCTTCCAACCAGGCCGTCTGATGATCGTGGCCTCGTCGCGATCGATTACGGCGCTGGTACTGACGAGGTTACACTGCGTCTCGTGCCGCGGCCCGTCGAGAGGTTAGGATGGCTCAGCACCGGTGTGACCACAGTCGTCCTCGTCCTTGTCGTAATCGTGCTGCACCGCGATCGCGCAGACATGCGAGAGTCGCCCGCGCCTTGGCGCGGCCAATGCACGGTTGAGAAACCGAGGTGATTCTGTGCGGTTTAAGATCGGGAGGAGAATCCGACGTCAAGATGTAACGGGGGCGATTGCTAATTACGGTAGCGCTAAGCCTGGTTGGAGGGATAACACATGACGGTAGCCCTTGAGGAAGCGCAGTCTGCTGACATTGATCGACTGAAGATCCGCCTTCGGGCGCTCGACCTATTTCTCGTAGGCTTTTTGGTTCTGTTTTTCGAGCTCGCGTGCATCCGCTGGTTCGCGGCGTATGTCGTCTTTCTTCAGTTCTTCACCAACGTGGTTCTCATCGCCTCGTTCCTGGGCATGTCATGCGGCTGTCTGGCGGCGCGCCAGCGCCGGGACTGGCTGGGTTATTTTCCGTTCATCGCGTTAGGGACAGTCGTAGCGGCTCTTGCCGTGCGTGCAGTGTTTCACTTTTGGAGTGGCTTATCAATCGACGTAGGAGGGCAAGCATCCCCGCAGGAAGTTTTCTTCGGAACGGAAAATCGCAATCCCGACGTTGCTCAATTCGTTGTCCCGATAGAGGCAGTTGTGGCTGTGTTCTTCGTACTTATTTCCCTCATGTTTGTTGGCCTTGGTCAAGTACTGGGGCGCGCTTTCGATTCCTACCCAAATCGTGTTATCGGGTACACACTGAACATTTGTGGAAGCCTCGCAGGGATAGTCGGATTTTCTGCGATATCGTTCATCCAAGCGCCGCCTGTGGTGTGGTTCTTCATCGGTTGTGCCGGCATTGCCTACCTGCTGCACCAGACCGGCTCCCTGATTTGGTTTAGAGCGTTGGCGCTCGTTGCGCTCGTGCTGGGGCTCAGCGTGCCGACGCATTGGTTCTTCCCGACGCATGACACGCGCTGGTCGCCTTACTACATGGTCGATCACGATATCGACTACCGGTTTATCACTGTGAACACAATCTCCCATCAGAAAATGGTGCCATTTGCGTCGGGAGGCTCTTCATACTCTCTGGTACATCTGCTGCAGGAACACAGCGGCGGCCCCCCTTTTCGCGACGTGCTAATCATCGGCGCAGGATCGGGGAACGACGTCGCGCATGCTTTGCGGTTTGGAGCGCGTCAAATCGACGCTGTCGAGATCGATCCGGCCATCCAAGATATTGGCCGCCATTACCATCCCGACCATCCGTACCAGGACGCTCGGGTCGTTCCCCATCTGGACGATGGCCGGCATTTTTTGCGCACAACCGACCGCAAGTATGACCTCGTGGTCTATGCGCTCGTCGATTCCCTAATTCTGCACAGCGGTTTCGCGAATATTCGTCTCGAGAGCTATCTGTTCACCGAGCAGGCTTTCGCCGACGTCAAGCGGGTGCTCAAGCCCGACGGCATTTTCGTGATGTACAACTACCTCCGACAGGGCTGGATAGTGGAGCGGATCTCCGCGATGGCTGAGAAAACGTTCGGCTGTCCTCCGATCGTCCTAAGCCTGCCTTACCACGAAACCCTGAGGACATCGTCGCCTACCGGTTTCGATATGATCATCGCCGGGTGCGACTCGCACATCGCTGAGGCATTCGCCCAGCACAAGAGTTTCTGGCTGAACACCGTGCCGCCTCGAAATCTGGACGTGGATGGTTTTGCCCTGCACCCCCAAGAGATGGCTCTAGATCAACGAGGCGATTTTGAACGCATCTCGCCTACCACGCTGATTCACGATGGCGGCGAGGTGATGTCGACCAGCGACGATTGGCCCTTTCTCTACCTCCGCGGCAGGCTGATCCCCGATCTGACGATACGCTCGATGGTCATCCTCGGTCTCTTGGGAATGGGGATGGTGTACCTGTTTCTGCCTAAGGGACGGATCGCGCTCAATGGCCGCATGTTTTTTCTTGGTGCCGCTTTCATGTTGTTGGAAACCCGTGCCGTGGTTCAGATGGCTCTTTTGTTTGGCAGCACCTGGCTAGTGAACTCGGCGGTCTTCTTCACCGTCTTGATCCTTATTCTCCTGGCGAACCTTTACGTGCTCAAAGTGCGCAGGGTGCGTCTCTTCTGGCACTATGTCGGTTTGCTGATTTTCCTCGCGGCCGGAGTGCTCGTCCCTGTCGATGTGTTTTTGAGTGGCGGAATGCTGTGGCGTTATGCTGCACCGTGCGTCCTCGCGCTCGGTCCTATGCTGTTTGCCGGAGTCATCTTTGCGGGATCATTCCGCGAAGCGCCAAACCCGGATCTGGCCTTTGGCTCCAACATCGCCGGTTCGGTGCTGGGTGGCCTGGCGGAGTCGTTTTCACTGCTGCTGGGGTTCCAGCACTTACTATTGTTAGCGATGCTGTTTTATCTGCTCTCAGCCTGGTCGCCGCGGCTGCGGCAGGCAAGCGCCTGACCGTTGCCCGCGGGGCAAACAGGCATCCCCGCTCATTCATCGATTTGCCAGCTTATCACCTGAAGCCGAGCGAAAACGTATTCGTCAATGTGCCGGCGCCTCAGATCCTTTACTCGAAATATGACGCAGTCCAAGGTCACTGCCGCCGCTGTAATCGGGCGCTGTTGCGCGCGCACTGGACCGCCGGCGGGTTGGAGGTATGCTCGATGCGATACTGGGGTGTGACCATGGTCCCAATTGCCATGATCCGCAAACTCCTTGTGAACACTATGTCTGCCCAAGCGAGATCATCAGACGGGGATTTGAGGCTCCCGGTCGCTTCACCATGTTGTGATTTCCTCCGCTTGGGTTCATCGAGCAGAAATTACTGCCGCACCAGCCCATGGCTACGTCTCTGTTCGCAGTTGCCCGCAAAGCCGGTTGATCGATTGCCGGGATGCCAATAGGTGGTTCAAACCCTTCACGACCTCTTTCTGAGGCGATAGTGCTTATGGAGGCGAAAAGCTTCGGCAAGCCCTAGACAAATTCGCCCACCTCAAGGGTTCGGAGGACGACGGATTACATAGTTCTCAAAATGTTCTATCAATGGGTAGCTATTCTCGATGGCGCTCTTTACCTCGCTTGTAAAGCGGCCCCTGTCTTGGTCTTGCAGTATAACGAGGCCAAAGGCGTGGTCTTGGATCATGTTTAAAAATGGCCGCTGATTCCAGATGCCGGTCGACGCGAGCTCCTTGAATGCATCAGGCTCGATCGGTACCGTCTGCCCGGCTCTGAGTAAAAGCACCAGATCCTCGCTGAGCGACGGTTTGGGGTTTTCGCGGATCAGGTTCACCAGATGAATGCGCCGGGAGATTGCATTCGGGTTAAAGACAACCGGGTGCCCGGAGAGTGGGCTATGGAGTACGTGCCCTACTATGGTCAATGACAGCACAAATCCTGCCGCCAAGGCCAACCGCCCGGGTTTGTCTCGCATCACCGCCCTGTCCCAGGCCAGGCTCGCTACCATGCCCGTAGGCACAGTCGTGATGCACATCCATTCTAAAAAATAGTTGGTAGAAGACCCGAATTTACCAAGCGAAACGAGCTGTGCAGAAGCAAGCACAAACCACAACAATAGAATCGCTAATGCACGTTGCTGTCTCGACCGGCGGGTCGCGTCGGCCCATCCCTTGGGATTGCGTGCGGGAATAGCAGTTTCATCCGTCCGACAAAGAAAGACGAATGCTATGACACCCGCCAGCACCCCAAGTGCATCGCGCTGTTGACCCAACACAAAGTCTACCGCTCTCCGAAACAAGAAACGATTATTCAAATTGTATTCAAAAATATGATACCAAAATCCTCCGCCCGTACTCAGTTCCAGGACGATAAAGGCGACGCCGCCGATAATGAGCCCAAACGCTAACGCCTTTAATGCTGAGATTCTGTTCGCCATTGCCGTTACAGTTATTGCTGCGATTGGGGCAGGAAGCTCTGTCTGCTTCGTGTAAACTGCAAGTACAAACATAAGAATCGCAACACATAAAATATTTGTTCTTTGCCCGGCGACAATTGTGAGATAAACGCCCGCGAAACTGAATGCGATCGCGAGCATATCCACACGCATCGCTACAGCCCAGTCCTGGACTGGATTATACGTGAAGATCATTAGGCCAGCCACCGCCGCGCCGACAATGCGAGCACTCTTCGACGCAATTTCCCTCATTGCGGTCGACGCAATGCCGCCGACAAGAATGGCTATCGCGGTCGTCGCAGCTAACGTAACCGCCCGCCCGGCGCCAAGCAAATCAATCCCGAGGGTCGCTATGGCTCTGACCACGAGATGATAGACTGGCGGATATTCAAACGCAATAAATGGGAAGTGCGTAATGTCCCCGTACATCCGTGATCCAGGTATTAATAGAGCTTGCTGCCACACAATCCCCTCCCCGTAGTCAAATTCAAAAGGGTAGGTGATCGCCTGTGCTGCGTAACTGAGATAATCGGCAGCGCGAAAAGCGAGGACGAGAATCACACCCAATATAGCGGCCCTGACGAGCGTCCGTCCCGCGCAAGAATACCACGCTGTCTGCTGCACCGACCGGTCTTGGGGTAATATATTGCTCATACCGACCATCTTTTGTTAGCGACGGCTGTGGGATATGCTGGCTCGGATCCGCACCAGGCCAGCCAGAAGATCGAGCGGGCGGCACGGGCCCTCAGAGGCGGCCCCCTGAACCGAGCCACCACGACTCTATGCCAACTCACGAATGCCCCGTGACGTAGCCGGACGCCCCTAACTAAGTCAAAGGGGCCGGTACCGGTGGGATGATGGCGCATATCGCCTTACAACTATAAGATGCATAACTAGTCAAACGTGGGCCCCGGGCAGGCCGGCCTCGATATCGACGGTGGCAGGGAGCCAGGGAGCGTCCGTTTCTGTTCTATCTCGACCGCTGTGCCGGCATTGGATCCTTTCGGAGCAGGAGCTGCATCGCAACCGTCGGCTCGAGAACGAGATCGCTGCCAACGCGGCGGCGACCGGATTTCCATTTCTCAACAACTCGCCCGACCTCGTCATATCGCGCTTCCCCGCCGAGCACCTAAGCTCGCGTCCGGCGGCGGAAACACCGCCGGAGAAAGGAAATCGCCTCCGCGCCACTCCTGTCAAATCACATCCGCGCCCGCCCCGCCGCCGCGGTTTCATACACTCGTAAGTGTCGTCGCGCGGCTTCCCCCCAGGAAAATCGGCTTGCCCAGCGACGCGCATCGGCTTCCGGCGTGCGCCCCGCGCGATTTTCGGCCAGCAGCCTGCGGCACAGTTGGATCCAACTGCGACGATCATTTGGGTCAAGCAATCGCGCGCCTGGTCCCGCAAGCTCCCGCAAACTGCTGACCGGGCTTAGTAAGACCGGCGTTCCCGCGGCCTGAGCCTCAAGAGCCGGGAAGCCGAACCCCTCATAGAGCGTCGGGTAGAGAATTGCAGCGGCGTTTTGAAACAGCCGAGCCATCGAGTCGGTCGAAATATAAGGCAACGGGCGGACCCGGGCGCGCGTCTGCGGCCGGAGTCTTGCAATGCAAGCGGCATGGTGTCCCTCCGGTAGGCCGCAGATCACCAGTAGCGGCTCGAGGTCTTCGATGGCTTCGAAAGTCTCAATAGTCCAGTCGAGCCGCTTCCTCGCCATCTCGCCGCCGAAATAGACCAAGTACGGTTCCTTTACTCCGAGGGCCATCAATTCCGGGGTCAGCTGGCCAGGAGCGATATCCAAGAACCGCCGGTCGATCCCGTGCGGCACCACGAACAATTTGTCGGAAAATTCGGGCCATCGGCGCAGGATGTCGTCCCGCGAATGGTTGCTCGGCGTCACCACCGCCGTACATCGGGCAAATGCCCGGGGCAGCAAGCGATCCATATACCGACCGCGCGGCAGCGTATCATCGTCCCATTCGATCGTGTCGTGAAGCGTCACTACAGTCGGTACTGGCTGCCAGAACGGAGCCGAGTTAAAGGGGCAATGGAGAACATTGCATCCGTGGTAGCGCGCCTGCACCGGCAGTGCCACTTGCTCCCAAATCCGAAACCGATGGCCCGGGCAATCGAACAGATAGATGGAACAATCGTCGACACCGGGAGGTTTATGAAACGGTAGGTCAGGTCGATTGGAAAAGAAACTCCAATTGACCGCGCCGGAACGGGCGAGCTCCGATATTATACCGGTAAGGTAGTTCCCTCCCCCCCACGGACGGTGCGAGTTTAGACCCCTAGCATCGACGCCGACATGAAGCGATCCTGGTGCCGAGTTCCCCAATCTGAACCTCTTTAAGCCTCCGCGTTCGCTGGATATCCTAGCAGACGATATCCAGACGGCAAGGGACCGCCACTTCTCTCAACTGCGCCCCGCCCCGTTCCCCTTGTTTGCGCAGGGCGCGGATCAGGCTTTGATGTCCTTGACGCCACTCGCAGGAAAGGAACGCTGACGCGCCGATGAGCGGCCTGGCCCTCTTCTCCGGTTCCCGAAATCGAGCCCGTCGCTGTCCTAGTTGATATAAACTACTCCACGTTCGATGCGCTGCCTCCCGGGTCGGGCGCACTTCTACCGATTTCCACAAAACGCAAACGACGCCGAGGTAATCGACGTCGTTCGCGAGTTGGCGACAAGATCGGGCTAAGGCACTCTCCTTCAAGGGTCCTCAGTCCGGGCAAGGTGCTCGATCGAGCCTGCGCGGAGTGGCGACGCACTCAGAACTGGCGGCCGACGATCGCCGACATGCGCCGGCTGTGCGAGGCCGAGGTCGCGGCCGACCGCAGGACACTGCGGCAGCTGACGAAGCTATTGGAGGCGGGTCAAGGGAAATAAACGCTAACCATCAGGCAGAAGGATGTCCCATTTCGGGTGGTTTGCACAAGAAAGGCATCGGCGGTGCCGGCGGTCATCCCCGTTGTGCTGGTAACAAGGTTCGGTGAGGAGTAGGCACAGGTTATTCCGCCAGGATATCCCACATCATTTCTCAATGTTACCTCGCCGTTGCCAGGGACGACAACGGTCCCGTCGCTCAGAGTCATGGTCAGGGACGCGACTGGCGTATTTATCGGCGACGTATGTGATGTTTGGGGAACCAGTTGCCCATTCGCTGGTGTCACCGTAATGCTGATCGGCACCGGAGAGGAGGTGGGGCCAATTGAAGGATTGGGCGCCAATCCAGCCATGCTGCGCCATGATGAATCCGCAGACATCTGGGCAAATATTGTACCGTTGCTGTCTATGGTAAGTGTCGACACAGCCAGACCCGGCGGCGGATAGCTATTATTATTGCCTGACCGGTTGTTGACGACCACTATTCCGTTCAAGGTTATCTCGCCCCCGCTGATACCCCATACACCATCGGAATTTGTCAGCGTGTTCGAGGTGGGCGCCGTGATCGAGGTGCCGTCCGCCGTATTCGCATAAGGCGGATTGAAGTTTGTCGGCATCGTATAACCGGCTACGGGCGCAAACCGCTGAGTGGAATCGCCGCTTCCAATCCAGCCGCCGTTCGCATACATCGCATATCCGTCGTCGCCATTGATGTAGACGTAAACAAAGCCGCCGTGATCTATCCATAAACTATAGACCCCGGCAACCGACGAGGGTCCCACGCCGTCACCAGGTACATTCTGAATTTGCGCGACATACTTGCCATTTAGCAGTACGCGAAAAACGCCGTTCCCTGCGAATAGGTCGCCGACTGACCACTCACCATAGGCGTTGACGATCTTCGCAGTCGATGGATAGGAAATCATTGTACCATCTGGCGTCGCCCCAATTGTCTGGTCTTCTGCGTAAGAATAGTTTGCGGTTTCGTCCCTGACGACCACGGAAAAATGGGTCGGCAATGACATGGGTAGCCAAGTAAGTACAGCGCTGTGCCCAGTTGTGCTAAATCCGGTTTCCAATGTAGACCAGCAAGAATAATTAAGTCGTACTCCAGTAGGCCCAACCCAGGTTTGGGCGAATGTATTATTGTAATTTGCATCTGATGCACCACACGCAAGCCCGATCGTGGGTTTGTCCGTGTCCCATGTGACCTGTATGGAGGTGAACGATATCCGCGTGGCGACGACATTGCTGATCTGCGCATTAGGCGTCCGGGTAGGAGCAGGACCAGGCAATGCCACCGTCGGATAGGTTCCCGCCGTCGTCGAGCGCCTGATGTAGTACGACAGGGCCTGCCACTCATAATTTCCGAGATTAAGTTCAGGCCGCTTTATCGAACCCATCCCAGTGGTGGTCGTGGGGTCTAATATAACAGAATTTAGTAGGGCTTCACCGTCGCCGTTCGCATTGTAAGCAGCAGACCCATTATTATAAAATACACACATATCGTGCGTCGTCTTTGCGACGTCCGATCCGAGATGACCAAACCCGGTGCCGCCATGAAGCTGGGCAAAACTCGGTTTAAGCGCCCTGGGGAAGTACGCCCCCGTGCCTTGAAACCAAATCACATTGCCAAATGCATACAGGTTCTTGTCGCACTGCGGATCGGGATCGCCGACCAGGGTCGAGCGCCAATACATGAACCCGATGTGACGAAAACCTGCCACCAGGAACCC
>Ga0209656_10003216_pt1 | contig 10586 bp, 10 predicted proteins | sample BogFormECP12_OM2_FD_188239 | JGI IMG/M metagenome (GOLD analysis project Ga0209656, IMG submission 188239) | Bog forest soil microbial communities from Calvert Island, British Columbia, Canada - ECP12_OM2 (SPAdes) (version 2) | ecosystem: Environmental > Aquatic > Freshwater > Wetlands > Bog ... | reverse complement strand
CAGTTGCGCGGAGGCCCAGATACCAGAGTCTCCAACGCCGAGCGCGGGGATGCCGGCTGCTTTGAGTTTGTCGCAAGCTGCGAAAAACTCATCGAAACTCAACTTGTCGCCGACAGTGATGCCGTTCTTTTCAAGGAGCGGCTTATTAAACCAAAGCCCGTTCCCACGGTGAACTCCGGCGAGAACGCCGTAAGTCTTTCCGTCTTTTGTCATCATGTCGACAAGAGCTTTCGGAAAGGCCTTTGCCCAAGCGCCGGTCGCGTAGAGTTCGGTGATTGGTTCGCAATAACCGGGCTCCACATATTGGCCGAGCATTTCCCAACCGGGATGGCTCTGCCAGGTGTCCGGGGGATTTCCGCCGGCCAGACGAGTCTGCAGCACCGGACGCGCGGCTGAACCACCGCCGCCGGCAACAGTCGCATTAATGATTTCAACACCCGGGTACTGCTTTTTATAGACCTTGAACAGCGCATCGAGCGCCGCGGCTTCACCACCGGATGTCCACCAGGAAAATACTTCGAGTTTCTTTTCGCCTGCCGCCTGGGACGAGAGAGGCGCCTGCACCAGCGCGAACATCGTCGCGAGGGCAGCTATAGGGGAACAAAAACGCATATTGAGATGCATGACTTTCTTTATCTTTGTTGTTGAACTGACTGACCGTTTGTTTTTCGGGGAGACTTTACAACTTTCGAGTAAAATCGGTTAAAAGCTGCAAGCCGGGCGTTCTATCGCTCCTTGAAAAATCTGTCCATGTTCTTTTTTCGCCGGCGGAACAACGACTGTCGATTTAATAGCTGACCGGGACACGTTGGCCTGACCGCGCGGACTCGACCACGGCCGTTGCGACAGCCAACGATCGGATCCCATCTTCTGCGGTGGCAAATGGGACCCCTCTCCCGTGCACAGCATCGTTAAAATGGCGGACCTGGTGAACATAAAGATTTTCGTGTGAGCCGAGATTAACCTCTTCCCGTCTATCCTCCCGCTGGAGAAAAACGTGTCCACGTGGCTCCTGCGTCATCACATCTTCGCCGATGAGCGATCCCTCCGTCCCATGAACCTCGAACCCCGTCCGCGTGTGCTTAATGGTGAACGCATCGTGAAATTGAGCGAGGACCCCACTCTTGAAGCGGATCACACCCATCACTGCATCCTCGAGGCCGGCCTGTGCGAGGCCCTGGCGGCCGGACAACGCAACTACTTCTACCGCGTCGTCATCCAACGCGAAATGGAGAGCGTCTGCGTCATGCACCGTAATATCGAAGATGACCCCGCCCCCGGCGTCCGGCTTGTCGAGCCGCCACCCCTGCAATCTTGGGGGAAGATAGACTGCGTGAAACACACGAGCCGCGAGGGGTTTGCCGATCGCCCCCTCCTTGATCAACCGGCGGATCGCGCGATGGCTCACCGCGTTCCGGAGATGATGATTAGTCCCAAGTACCACGTTATGCTGGCGGCAGGCCTCGGCCATTTCGCGGGCGTCCGACGTCGTTAACGCCAACGGTTTTTCGCAGAGCACGTGCTTGCCATGCGCCGCCGCCAGAAGGACTTCCGATTTGTGGCGCTCGTTCGTAGTGCTGACGTAGACTACATCGACAGCGGGATCCGCAAGCAATGCCTCAACCGACGAATAGGCCCGGGGAATTCCGTTTTCTGCCGCGTATCGTTTTGCTCGTTCGACGCTGGAGCTCATCACAGCGACTACGGAACCGTCCGGCTGACCGTTGATCGCGTCGATCATCCTTGTTCTCGCGATATCGCTTGCACCAATCAATCCCCAGCCCAGCTTTTTGTCATTTGGCATTTGAGAGAGGTCTCTGTTAAACGCGAAGAGGACGATCCTGACCAGGCGTCCGCAGAGGCGGACTGACTCGCCGGCCAAGAGTGCGCGGAGCCGGCAAGGCAATATCGCCGTGAGCTGCGGCAGGACCTGATACGTGTGAACCGGGGGTCAGGAACATTGGTGCTCTTCGGAAAAACGGACGCATCTTAGATCGATCTAAGTGCGTGAGCAACACTGTTTTTAAACGGAGTCAACACCTCGGCATCAGAAAAAGAGGCGGGCACGCTGGGCGCACGGAGATTTCACTAACCGTAATCGGCGCCAACTCCACCGTAACGATCGCGAGCGCCAGTGCACTAGCACTAGTTGCGCCGCTGGGATCACACCGTTAGATGCTGCTTCACGACTGTGTCGCTCAGCTCCCCGACGGGGCCCTGCGCGACAACGCTGCCCCGATCCAGGATCGCGAAATTGTCGGCCAACTCCTTGCAGAATTCCAGATATTGCTCCACCAGAAGGATCGTCATGGACGCCTTTCTCAGGAGCTTAATGGCCTCGCCAATCTCGTCGATGATGTTGGGCTGGATTCCCTCGGTTGGTTCGTCAAGGATCAGCAGCTTCGGTTCGGTGAGTAACGCGCGCCCGATCGCGAGCTGCTGTTGCTGGCCACCGGAGAGCATCCCACCCTTGCGCGTCAAAAAGTCCTTCATGACCGGGAACAGTGAGTAGACGCGTTCCACCGCATCTTTCGTTTTCTTCCGTTTCGCGACAGCGCCAATTAAGAGATTTTCTGCGACCGTCAAATGCGGGAAGATTCCTCGACCCTGGGGAACATAGCCAATGCCGGCTCGAGCCCGCTCCTCAGAAGGTATCCGGGAAATGTCGCGGCCTTCAAAAACGATTCGACCGCTGTTCGGTTTGTAAAGGCCGACCACGCTCTTTAACGTTGTGGTTTTCCCGACACCGTTGCGCCCCATCAAACAAAATACATGATTGGCGCAGAGATCCAGACTCACCTCGCGCAGAATCCGAGAGCCGCCGATCGAGATGCTGAGCTTGTCAATGCTTAGGATGGATTGCGTCATTTTTTTTCTTCTTTCCCAGATACACCTCGATCACACGCTCGTTATTCTGAACATCGTCCAGCGATCCCTCGCACAAAACGCTGCCCTGATGAAGCACGGTGACCTTGCTAGCGAGCTGGCGCACAAAAACCATGTCGTGCTCGATGACGATAATCGTGTGTTTGCCGGCCAGGCTTAGGAGCAGTTCACCGGTCCGCGCGGTTTCTTCATCCGTCATACCGGCTGCCGGTTCATCCACAAGCAACAGTTCCGGATCCTGGGCGATTAGCATCCCGATTTCAAGCCATTGCTTTTGACCATGTGCAAGAGCGCCCGCCCGGATGTGGGCCTTCTCCTTGAGATTGATTATCTCAAGCACGTGGTAGATCTGGTCGTTCTGTGCGCGGGTGACCCTTCCGAAAATCGAGCTCCAGACCCCCCGGCTGCCCTTGATTCCTAAAAGAATGTTCTCGTAGACGGTGTGATCCGAGTACACGCTCGGCGTCTGAAACTTGCGCCCGATCCCCATACGATAAATCTGATACTCGGTCTTTGTGGTGACCGGCGTATCCTTGAATTCAATTTGTCCAGCGTCGGGCCGGGTCCTGCCGGTGATCAAATCGAGAAAAGTGCTCTTGCCGGCCCCGTTCGGTCCAATCATCGTGCGAAGCTCGCCCTCATCGAGGTAAAAGTTCAAATCGTTGATCGCCTTGAAGCCGTCGAAGCTTTTCGACACCCCCTCAGCGGTGAGGATGAATTTCTTCTTCATGTCGGGTATCCGAAGCTTTCAGGGGCAATTCCGGGACGGTGCCGTGCGGCGCGTGCATCTTTTTGAAAAAGGCGGAGCTCCGCTTGAACAGAGACAAAAGCTGCGCTGGCAAACCAATGATCCCCTTTGGCAGAAACAGCACGACGATAACGAACATTGCCCCGAGAATAATGAGCCAGAGATCAGGAAAAGCGCGCGTGGCCCAGCTCTTCAGCGCATTGACGGCGATCGCGCCGATGACCGGGCCGATCAGCGTTCCTCGTCCCCCAACGGCAACCCATACCACGGCTTCCAAAGACTTATCGGGCGCCATCTCACTCGGGTTGATGATCCCGACCTGGGGCACGTAGAGCGCGCCCGCCAAGCCCGCGATAATGGCGCTCACGACGAAGACAAACAATTTGAAGTTGGCCGCCGCGTAGCCCGAAAACAAGACCCGATTCTCACTGTCGCGCACAGCCCTCTGGATTTTCCCGAATTTCGTAAGCGTCAGCCACCGGCAGAATACATAGGTTAAGACGAGAAGAGCGCCAGTGGCCATGAACAAGCATCGCTGAGTCGCGGCGCTCCGGATGTCGTAACCTAGAATAAACTTGAAATCTGTCAGTCCGTTATTGCCGCCGAAGGTAAAATCATTGCGGAAAAACATCAGACAAGCACCATAGGTCAGCGCCTGGGTCAGAATTGAAAAGTAGACGCCCCGGATCCGGGAACGAAACGCAAGAAAACCGAACACCAGGGCTAAGAGGCCTGGCACCAGAACAACAGCGGCTGCGGCGAACCAGAAACTCCGGAACGGCTCCCAATGAGCCGGCAGCCTTGGGTAGCCGAGGAACACCATGAAGTCCGGAAGATCGCTATGGTACTGTCCGAGCTTTCCGATCAACAGCATGAGGTGCATACCGAAGGCGTAACCGCCCAGCGCAAAGAACAGACATTGCCCCAGACTTAACAACCCAGTGTAACCCCAGAGCAGATCCACACTAATCGCAAGTACGGCGTAGCACAGGTATTTGCCGTAGAGATTGATCGTAAAATCACTGAGATGGAAAACGCTGCCCTCGGGCACAAAAGCGTTGAGCGCCGGCAAAATGCCGAGTATGATAAGCGCCCCGATTCCGATGCCCCACATTTCGGCCTTATGAAAGCTCTTTTTCATGCGGCGGGAAGTGGGTGCTAACTGTCCAAGCTACGGCTTCGGGTTGGGAATAACCCTCCTGGTTTCCATTGCAAAAAGAGGATGATTACCGCCAGGACCAGGATTTTGCCAAGCACAGGCGAGCCCAGCACCTGTTGAAGAACCTGGTCAGAACAGCCGATTCCAAACGCCGAAACCACTGTGCCGGCGATGCTCCCGACTCCGCCAACGACGACCGTCATGAAGCTGTCGATAATATAGCTCTGCCCCAGGCTGGGGCCGACATTCCCGATCTGGGAGAGGAACGCTCCCGCCAATCCCGCCAGGCCCGACCCGAAAGCGAAGGTCAGCATATTGACCCGCTCAGTGGGCACACCCATGCAAGCAGCCATGTCCCGGTCCTGAATCACAGCCCGGATGAACAGGCCAAGCGGCGTTTTGGTTAACAGCAGCCATGTTCCGACAACGATCAGGATAGCGAACGCGATCACGAAGATCCGGTTATACCCCAGAATGACGTCGCTGACGGTGAAATTGCCCAGGAGCCACGAAGGAGAGTTCACCTGGACATTGTTCGCCCCGAAAACCAGACGGAACAACTGTTGCATTACGAGCGAAACACCCCACGTCGCAAGCAGCGATTCCAACACACGGCGGTAAAGAAACCGGATCACCAGGCGCTCGAGAGCGAGCCCCGCAAGGGCAGCCGCCAGAAATGACAGGGGGATAGCGAAAATGAAATACGTCTGGAATAGCCATCCGCTGAGATGGAGCCCCGGCAGCATGATCCGGACGCCCAGAGGAGAGAGCGGGAGACCGTCCCGGAAAACGTTCTCCACGACATACGTCGTGTAGGCGCCAATGGCGATCATTTCGCCATGGGCCATGTTGATCACTCCCATCAGGCCGAATGTGATGGCCAACCCAAGTGCGGAAACCAAGAGAATCGATCCCAGGCTAAAGCCGTGAAAAATTGTTCCGAAGAAATTCACGACCGAGAGATAATTCCGGATGGATTGGGTCGCCTTTGCCGCGGCCTGCTTGACCTCGGCTGGCGCGCTATTGCTTTCCATCAAGCCTGCAAGGTCGTCAAGCGCGGCGATGCAGTTCCACTTCGCCAGCGCGTCCGCAGCAGCGACCTGCCGATCAGGGTGCGCCGTGTCCGCGAGTTCTATGAGAGCGGTCGCTTCAACCAGCATTTTTTTCACCCCGGGGTCCGTTTCCAGTTTCAGCCGCGTCTCCAGGATCGCCAAATTTTCGGCTTTTTGCGAGGACCCGAGCTTGAACGCCGCCGCCGCCCGGATGTCTGGATTCGGATCCGATAGCCTTAAAAGATCCAGCGTTCGCTGTATTTTTTTTCGCAGTACGGCGTTTATTTCCGCCGCAGTTGCAGTGGTTGGGTCAATCATGACCGCGGCGCCGTTCGAATCCTGCAGTAATTCGCCGGTATCCACCCTGAACGCACGGGTTTTATCAGTCGTATCCGGCTGCTCGAGAATAACGGGGACAGTCTTGCCGGCAGGATCGTCGTATAGGTAGATTTCCCCATCGTTCCACGAAGTGAGCAGATCGCGCTCCGGTTTTGAGACCACTCCTGAAGCGGCTATATCATTGAGGATCAAGTCCTGATCGGCTGCCGAGCTGGTAACGGCCCGCGCGATCGACTGCCGGATGGACGCCTCGGGATTAGTTTCCGCATCGAGGAGGAGAGGCGCCAGCATCGCCGCTAGGCAAAGAAGCTTGAGTCGGTGCATTGAGTAAAGGTGTCCATAAGCAGTATCCTTGCCAAAAATTCTACAGTCTGACTGGTTTTCGGCAGACACGGCAGTGCTACATCTGGGAATCGTTCAAATGTTCGCGGATTTCTCGAGCCCAACAAGCTCACCAAATCTGACACTTCATCTCCTTGCGCCTTCGCGTCGTTGGCCGATCAACTCGTCCGACAAAGCTCTCCCGAAATGATGTCCTTTAGTTAAGCGCGGAGTCGGAAGCGCATCGGCGAAGTCTGGTTGGCGTGAGATTTTTTTTGGTTCCGGCTCAGCCGCGCTAAGTTTTTCCGGTGCTGCGGGTACAAAGCCAGCGCTCCATATCTTACTTGTTTCCAGCAAGTTACAGCGTCTACTTTGGAAGCACCTTTTTCAGGCACGAGTCCTGCTCCCTTTTTTTTCGGTCTCGATGCTTGCTTTCCGATTTTCAGGCTGAAGCCCGCCTCGAACCTCCCCCACAGCGCCAAGATCAAAAAAGCAAATGAATAATAAGAAGATGAATTACACCCACAAAACCAGAAATGCTCTCGCCGCCCTCATTCCAGGAAGCGAGATGCTTTGTATTTCCGCTTGGGTGGCGGTGATAACAATGTCCCTTGCCTGGACGGCTCCTTTACGAGCCAACGAAGTCGATCTCAGCAGCGGCAAGGTTAAAGTCGGTGTCTTGCACTCGTTGTCGGGTACAATGGCGATCAGCGAAACATCGTTGCGCGATATGCTGTTGTTCGCTTTCGACGAAATAAACAAGAGTGGCGGCGTCCTTGGGAAACAGATTGACCCGGTGGTTGTCGACGGCGCTTCCAACTGGCCATTGTTCGCGGAAAAAGCAAAGCAGTTGTTGGAGCAGGACAAAGTAGCCGTGGTGTTCGGGTGTTGGACCTCGGTGAGCCGCAAGTCGGTTCTTCCTGTTTTCGAGCAGGAAGACGGTATGCTGTTTTATCCTGTTCAATACGAAGGCGAAGAGCTGTCGAAAAACATCTTTTACACCGCTGAAGCGGTCAATCAGCAAGCTACGCCTGCGGTCGACTACCTGCTGGCTCAGGGTAAAAAGAAGTTTTATCTGGTTGGAAGCGATTACGTTTATCCGCAGACCACGAACCTCATCCTCTTCAAATATCTCCTGACCAAAGGCGTTCCGGTCGAAAATATCGGGGGCGGGCTGCGCAAGGACAGCTCCGGGAAAGTCATCTCGGCCGGTAAATACGTGCCCTTCGGCTACACGGATTTTCAGCAGATCGTCTCTGAAATCAAACAATTCGCGGCTGGCGGCGACGCTTGCGTCATCAATACGATCAATGGGGATTCCAACGTGCCGTTCTTCAAGGAGATTGCCTCCGCCGGGCTTAGTCCGGTGGACTGCCCGATTGTTTCCTTCAGTCTGGCGGAAGACGAGCTGCGTAGTTTACCGACGAAAGATCTTGTCGGGGAACTGGGATGCTGGACTTATTTCATGTCGTTGAAAACGCCTGAGAACAGGGATTTCCTGGAGCGCTGGAACGCATGGCTCCAAACCGAGAGTTATCAGGGCGTAGTCAAGCAAAAGCGTGCGGTCGACAGCCCGATGGTGCTTTCCTACGATGGCGTTTATCTATGGAAAAAGGCCGTCGAAAAGGCGGGCACGTTCGATGTGGATAAGGTTCGAGACGTCCTTGAGAACGATGCGATCAGCTTTGATGGTCCGGGCGGCAAGATCACCATGCAGAAAAACCATCATGCCACGAAGAACGTCTATATCGGCGAAACGACTGCGAACGGACAATTCAAGATCCTGAGCACCGACGCGCAGGTTAAGGCCGAGCCCTTCCTATTGAAGAGTCTCGATGAACAGCTTGAGAAGAAGACCGCGGGGCAGTAACGCCGGTTGTTCCCGCCTGCAGGTCGCGGCCGCTTGGCCGTAGGGACGTCGCGAATCGCGGCTTCGACCGATTCGTAGCGCGCCAATGCGCTTCCGGAGGGGATTGGCGTCGCGACGGCGCCGGGCACGCGTTGGTATGACGCGCGGGCCGGCATCGGCCGGAAATTTCAGAAGCCGACAGTATTCGAGCAGCACGCTGTCTGGGAAAATCTGGATTTGGCGATGCATGAAGATAAACGGTGGTTCCACACGCTCCGCTCGAAGCTCACCGGCGCAGCGCTCGCGAAAATCAAGGAGACGCTTCGACTAGTCGGGCTCGAAGGTGAAGCCTACCGTCCGGCCGGCGAAATTTCTCACGGGCAAAAAGAGTTGCTCGAGATTGGGATGCTGCTGATGCAGAAGCCGTTGCTCCTTCTGCTGGACGAACCAAGATGGAATCCGCGAGATGATCGCGGTTTAAATCTCCTCTGAGTCCGGGACGCAAAGATCACTTTCCAGAACGGAAATAGCCGGATAGCCTACCGATTCAGAGCCATGCTCGTTCCAGTCCCAACCGCCCACGACAGATGGGCTGCCGAACTTCATGTCCGGTTCACGCGCCGTAATGAGAGAACCGTATTGATTGAGAAACGGCATACAGGACCGTTGCTCGTTCAGAAGGCGCTTTATCCTGAGGGCAGAGAAGTCTGTCACGTGGTGATTGTGCATCCGCCGGGTGGCATCGCCGGAGGCGACGATTTGGCTATCCACGTCGATCTCGAACCGGATACCAGCGCGGTCCTGACAACACCGGCTGCCACGAAATGGTACAAGGCGGCGGGCCGCCGATCACGGCAGCAGGTTCATATCCGTGTGGCGAAAGGATGTGCGCTCGACTGGCTTCCTCAAGAGAACATTTATTTCACCGCGACCCAGGTGGAATCCGGGTTGACTGTGCAAATCGACCCGGGCGCGACGGCAATCGGCTGGGAGATTGGACTACTCGGCCGCCAGGCGTCGGCGGAGAAATGGCTTGAGGGTTCGATCCGGTCCGAGGCATCCATTGTGGATGAGAACCGAAGGCAGCTCTGGGTCGAGAGAATGATTCTCGATGCGTCGAGTCAGCTACGCCGAGCCCCGCAAGGATTATGCGGGTATAACGTTTTCGGGACCCTCTGGGCAATCGGGTCCAGCGACGCGGCAGCACTCGCAGATGAATTGGCCTCGTGGCTGCCATTCGGAACCGAGTTACGCGCCGGTGTGACGACGACGCCTGAAGGGATTTTGCTGGTCCGCGCAGTTGCCCACGACGTAGAACGGCTGCGGCACACAATGATCGCCTGCTGGACGCGGTTGCGTCCCTCTCTCCACAGATTGCGGGCGCAGCCCCTTCGGCTCTGGGCAACGTGAATTCATCGACAAGGGACGCTTTTTGACACTAAACTTGACGCCGTCCCATGAATCTAACCCCGAGAGAAAAGGATAAGCTGTTGATTTTCACTGCCGCGCTGCTCGCGGAGAGGCGTCTGGCTCGAGGCCTCAAGTTGAACCATCCCGAGGCGGTTGCGTATCTGAGCGCTGCGCTGTTGGAGGGCGCTCGAGACGGCAAGACCGTCGCAGAGCTGATGCATTACGGTACGACACTGTTGAAATCGGATCAGGTTATGGACGGGATCCCGGAAATGATCCACGAAATTCAGGTCGAAGCCACTTTCCCGGACGGCACAAAGCTCGTCACGGTTCACCATCCGATCGTTTAATTAATTCAGAACCAGAAATAAATCATGATTCCGGGTGAAACCATTACAGAGGCCGGCGACATCGAATTGAATGCCGGCCGGAAGACGATCACGCTCACCGTGGCTAATCGTGGAGACCGACCGATTCAAGTCGGATCGCATTTTCACTTTTATGAGGTCAACCCAGCACTCGATTTCAACCGCGAAGAGGCACGCGGATTCCGACTGAATATAACCTCAGGCACTGCCGTCCGGTTTGAGCCAGGCCAACAAAGGACTGTCGAACTTGTCGAGCTTGCGGGGGACAGAATTGTTTACGGCTTCAACGGCCGGGTTATGGGCAAGCTCTGAACGCGAGCGTTCACCTTGACAGACTGACTCTATGAAAATCTCTCGCCAGGCGTATGCGGAAATGTTCGGGCCAACCACCGGCGACCGGGTACGACTCGCCGATTCGGAACTCTTCATCGAAATCGAACGCGACCACACGATC
>Ga0209656_10003215_pt1 | contig 10588 bp, 9 predicted proteins | sample BogFormECP12_OM2_FD_188239 | JGI IMG/M metagenome (GOLD analysis project Ga0209656, IMG submission 188239) | Bog forest soil microbial communities from Calvert Island, British Columbia, Canada - ECP12_OM2 (SPAdes) (version 2) | ecosystem: Environmental > Aquatic > Freshwater > Wetlands > Bog ... | reverse complement strand
GCCCAATAATCCTGGAACTTCAACCGTCACGTCCGCGATGTTGTTCCCACCCCAGACCTGGGCACACGCCAATCTATGAGCAGGAAGTAATATAGCGTCCGTCATATAAGTCTACTCTTAGATCCCACTCGCATGACTCGATCGATAAGATTCCCCACTGCATAGGGTCGAGCAGTCTTTCGCCAGCGCTGACCAGTTCCGTCGCACGTCCTGAACTTAGCAACGCGTCGACGTCCAGTTTTGCCGCCAGTGCCACACCCGAATCTCGTTGCCAAGGCCATGGCAATTACGCGGGAAGTGGCTTCACTCGTTTCGCCCTTACGGAACCAAGAAAAAATGTGATCGCTGTGTCTACCGAGAGTTTGCCCGCGCCAAAAATGAGGACAACTAGAGAGGCAATCAGAAACGCGAACGGGGCGGCAGCAATGAACTTGTCCGGATCGGAAAAGAAAGATAGCAACGCCTCACGATCTCCTACAACGTAAGCCATAACCAAGTTGACGGTGAGCACGAGGGCAGTGACTCTGGAGAGCAGACCGAGTGCGAGGAAAATACCGCCACAAAACTCGACACAGGCGATGAACACAGCCATTTGCGAAGCCATCGGCAAGCCAAGGCTCGCGAAATACTCGGTCACCTTGGGCAGATGGTTTAGTTTCCCCCAACCACTCTGAGCAAGTTGCCACCCCCAATAAAGCCGAACACATAAAAGAAATGGTGATTGCAGATAAGAAATTAAACCGAAGAACTGATCATGCCACTGCGTCACTTTTGTGGTCACTCTATTCATAAACTATGCCTGCACACTTTCCCGCGGGTTCTCCCGCCCTCACGTTTTCATCTGGCGCAAAAACCGGCCACACGTACTCGTCCCGCGGAAGTTGGAAACGTTCTATAAGAGAAGGGCCACACAACACAGCGGCCCTCCTCCTACTCCACTGGAAGGAGATCCTTGGTCAAAACTGTGTTCGAAGTGCCTTATCCTTGGGGGGGCTTAGAGCCATCAGTCGCGCAGCCGCCCTTGCCTTTGCAAGAGTTTTTGGCTTTGCAACCGTTGTCGCTTGCCTTACATCCGCCTTTGCCTTTGCAGGAGTTTTGTCCCTTGCAAGCGTGTTTTTCCTTTACCTGATCCTGGGACTGGTCCTGCGCCGAAGATCGCAACCCAGGAAAGAGGTTCGACGCTTGGATGGTCGCACTGGTACCGGCAAGCAAACCCGCTAGGGCGGCACTTGCCATCAGCACTTTCTTTTTGTTCGTCATCAGTTTTTCATTAGCTCCTATTCAAGATTTTGAGATTGGTCATGTGTTTCCGCCACTGGAACCGCTCACGAGGGTCACCAGATGTAAGAAACGGATTCGTCCGATTCAACGATCCAAGGAGGATCTCCAGTCCCAGGGATAGCCAGAAAGCGGATGGGATTATGAGTCGTCGCTCAACCGTCGACAGTGTGATTCCGTTGTTAGTGAAAGGTTTCACGATTCACCCGCAAACATTTTCTTTGAAAATGGGTCCAGAGGAAGGGATCGTCGCCTCACCCAGTTACCGCAGCCTCCGGGCGGGGTTTCAGGAATCCTTGCGTCGAAGCGCATGTCGGGCGAAGCATCAAGAGTCCAGACGCCGTCTGGGCTTTTTGGCTGAAAATCGGGAAACACCGCTTAGCAATCCTCCCCGCCGCTCGCGCTGGTGGAAAACATCAAGGGTTGTAGGGTGAATAATCGAGTACCGTCTCACTGAAGTTTGCCGGCAGCGTCCTTTCGCGTCAATCGTCCACGTGGCATTCGACGAAGCGGTTCGTGCCGTCGGTGCGTTGTTCCTTGCTTTCACTTGACCACGTGACTTTTGCGGTGCCTGTCAACTGCAGCATCCTTCCGAATTGAAAATTGGGAATCAGCATGCCGTAACGTGGATCGACCAGCAGATTCCCGAGGGTGTTGAACAGGCTGTTCCCGGAGTAGTCCGGGATGCGTAACGTGTTTCCGTCCACCACTTCCACGAAGCCCGGGTTTCCGCCGCGATGAGAAGCGTCTGCTCCACGCTGGGGGTGGCCGGTGGCCAGGAACAACATATCAGTTGTCGCCACCATCGAAATTTGTGGCTCGCCAAGCGTGTGACCCTGCAAAACGCACTCTTCTTTTGCAATCTGCTCTCGCGGCTCAACCTTGATTTCCCTGCGAGTTATGTATTTCGGGCAGTTAGCGAAAGACTCTTCTACCGTAACACTGAGCGCATCATTGGCTCGAACCGCCGGCCCGTTCACCCGCAGCCTGCGCCTGCTGGCAAGTTCGATGATGAGCACTCCGATATGCGCGTCTGCCTTCAGGTTTTCCCACAGCGGGTCCAATGCGTCATTTTCGGCGGGATCAATGGCCATCGTCAGGAATCTCCGGTTGCTGCTGGGTTCAAGGAATCCTGCTTTGCCCAAAACTACAGAGGCCCATCGGCGACCGGCTGTATCACGGCTGCTGACCACCGCCATTTTCTGCGTGCGGATGAAATTCACAGCAGCGCTCAGGATTCTGTTCCCAATCATGGCGCCGTTGGATTCGCCCTGCTTCTGCTCGCCTGCCAACTCTTGCGCTCTCCGTTCGCCTTCGTGAAACGGATTGTCCCGGCTCATGGCATCCTCTCAACCGGCCGACGCGGCCATCCACTGCGGCCGCGTCATTTGCTTTGCCACGTAAATCGACTCCTTAGCGAACGTTCTTTGCGAGGAATGAGCGAATGAGTTGAGCGATTTCCGCGCCGTCTTCCTCCAATGCAAAATGACCCGTGTCCAGCAAGTGCAGTTCTGCCTCTGGAACGTCTTGCAGGAATGCTTGCGCCCCGGCAGCCGCAAAAACCGGATCGTTTTTACCCCAGACCACTAGGACTGCAGGTTTTTTCTCGCGCAGATACTTGTGCCAGGCCGGATAAAGCGGAGGATTGTTGCGGTAATCGTAGAACAATGCCAGTTGTATCTTGTCGTTGCCGGGGCGGTCGAGAGTCATCTGGTCAAATGTGTACGCATCGGGGCTGACGTCTTCCGGGTTACGGAAGCCCTGCAGGTACTGAAATTTTGTCGTGTCGAGGGTGAGCAGTTGGCGCACTTTGGACTCGTTGGTTGGATTGGGATCCTTCCAGTAGGGATAGAGAAATTCTGCCCAGAAGGGAGCCAGGCCTTCCTCGTAGGCATTCCCGTTTTGCGTGATGATGGCCTGAATGCGTTCCGGATGACGGGTGGCCAGCCGAAAGCCAACCGGGGACCCGTAGTCCTGAATGTAGATGGAGTATTTGGTGATTCCTTGCTGGTCCAGGAGGTGGTCAACGACATCGGCAAGGTGGTCAAACGTGTAGAGGAACTGTTCGGTAGTCGGGGAATCACTGTAGCCGTAGCCGGGATAGTCTGGGGCGACCACGTGGTACTTGTCGCTCAAGCGCGGAATCAATTCACGAAACATGTGCGAAGAGCTGGGAAAGCCGTGCAGCAGCACAAGGGCAGGTGCATTTTTCGGCCCCGCTTCGCGGTAGAAGATCTTCAGTCCATCGACCTGCGTGGTGTGGTAGGTCACTCGAGAAGGATCTGACTGCGAGGCATCCTTCATTTGCGCTTTCGTGGTGACCGCGTGCGTGATCAATCCGATCACGACAATTGCGATTTGCCAGAACTTGCGATTCATGTGTGTTTCTCCTTTGGTCTAATTTTGAAGCGTTAAAAGCTCAGAACGGTGTAACCGTCTTGGGTTAAGCGGCGAAGGCTGGGCAGACCAGTCGTGCCTGGAACGGGATTGTCGTTCACGACGGAGTAGCCCGCTTCCTTTACCTCGTCTGCCGCGCCAAACACGTCCGCACAGGCGCAGGAAACGCCGCCGACTTTGTCCTTCACGGATTCGAACAGCGGGTGAAAGGGGTGCTCCTTCTTGGTGAGCTCACCGATCCAGCGGGTGCCAGTGCCTTGGAAAAGCACGGTCACGTCGTCGCCCTGGCGCTTGAAGTCATAAGCAGCGGAAAGGGCATTGAACGCCCGGCCTGCGGACTCTTCGCTGCCGTTCTTCGGATCCGAGAGAACTACGATTGCGTATTTCATGGTGGGTCTCCTTTAATATTAGACCAATCGGTCTATATGGAGAATGAGATGCCGGGTTGGGCAAGAGGTTTCAGAAAATTTTGCAAGTAACGATAGAATTCTTATGACAATTAGACCGTACGGTCTAACCTTTGGGCTTTGTTGCACATCCAAGATGGTGGAGAAACAGTATGCGACCCGCGAAGGTAACAGACCAGCAGCTGTACGAGGAATTGGCAGGGATTTTTCGGCGCAAGGGGTACGACGGGGCGTCCTATTCGGGCATCATGAAGGCCACCGGACTGGTAAAGGCCAGCCTGTACCACCGCTTCCCGGGCGGCAAAGAACAGATGGTGAACGCCATCCTGAGCCAGGTGGACAAAGAGTTTGTGAACTATGTATTGGCGCCGGCGTTTGCCGAGGGCAATGTTCAAGAGCGGGCGAAACAGGTTGCCGAACGACTTGCGGAGTTCTATGCGGCCGGCAAGCGATGGTGCCTGCTGGATACGCTGACGTTGGCCGAGAGCAAAGAAACTATGTCCCACGCGCGAAGCTCTATGGAATTTTGGGTGAAAGCATTCGCGCGGATCGCCCGCGATGCCGGAGTGCCGCGCGCGCAAGCGAAGAAGCGAGCCCAGGACGCCGTTGCTGCCATCGAAGGCGGTTTGGTTGCGTCGCGTGTGCTGCAGAACCGGGGACCGTTCCTGCGTACGATGGCAGGATTGGCGGAGCGGCTGACTGTGAGGTAGGCGAGAAGGACCCGGTGCGGATCTGCAATGATAAAATTATACGGTTTGGAATTATTGAAAGGGAGGGAAATATGTCGAAACCTCCCGTTATCGCTTTCGTTCTTGGCGCCAGCGGGAGAATTGGGGGCGAAACTGCTCGGGCGCTATCGCCTCAACGAGTCAGAAAGTAGCGACTCGTTTCTCTTAGGTCGAACCAATATAACAATCGATCGCGGAGCCACTCGGTATGTCGCCTGCTGCGCCAGGAACAGCACCAATCTTGACCCACAGTTTTGCTAATATCCATTTTGTTGCAGCTGCATTTGCCGGATTGCCGCAGCGATGTCGGGCTGGTTGGTCACGAGAGCAAAGTGGCCGGTGTCCAGTAGTTTGACAGTGGCATTGGGGTTGTCCTTACGAAAAGCTTCCGCACCCGGAGGTGTAAACGCAGGATCGTTCTTGCCCCAGATTGCGAGGATGGGAACCTGAGACTTCCGGAAGAATTCTTGAAATTTTGGATAGAGCGCAATATTGGTAGCGTAATCGAGCTTCAGAAATACCTGAATGTCGGTGATGCCAGGTCTTGCCGCGAGAGCGGAATCGAGCCAGTAATTCTCGGGCGGCACGGACAACGGATCGGGAACTCCCGTTAGGTAAAGATTCTTGATTCCTTCAAAGGAGATCCGCTGGCGGATAGCCGCAAGGATCGTTGGGTTCGGATCCTTCCACGCGGCTCGTACGGGTTTCCAGAACGTTTCACCCAAGCCTTCTTCGTAGGCATTTCCGTTCTGCGAAATGATTCCCGTGATCCGCTCCGGATGGAAAAGGGCGTGTCGAAAACCAATCGGCGCCCCGAAGTCAAATACATACATCCCGTACCGCTTCAACCCAAGAGCATCGGTAAAGGCTCCCAGGGTTTTTGCGAAACTCTCAAAGGAATAGGTGTAATTGCGCTCCTCTGGAACGACGGTAAATCCGAAGGACGGGATGTCAGGAGCGATGAGCCGGTACTTATCCGCAAGCCGAACCATCAGGCCCTGAAACATGAGGGATGAATTTGGGAAACCATGAAGCAGCAGCAGAACAGGCGCGTTTTCCGGCCCCGCTTCGCGGTAGAACACGTCAATCCCATCCGCGCGAATCGTTTTGCACGCGACGTCAACGGGGCTATGGCCTGAACTGTTAACTGATTGCGAGGCGGACCCCATCTGAATGGAAATGGCGGCGGTTGCGAGCGCGCCTCGGGAGATCAGAGCACGCCTTGTAAAGCTGGAAACGGAAATAGTTTGCATCTTCATCTCCTTATGCTTCGAGCCAAAATCCTTGGTCTTCTGGCGACTTCTGCGTCATGCGCTCCTGGCGCACCAATGACCCGAGCGACCTCTAGACGCTACGATCGTACCTCCGCATACACGGCTGTCACCGCAATCGTTTGATGCCGTCGACTCACAGACCAGAACACCTTACGCCCGGCTTATGCGAGATGCGATGAAAAAGTCACAAGAGGGACAGCGAGGCTTTGAACCGGATGCTCGGAGCCGCGGGTCGGCCTTCGTATTGCGCCAAAGGTACTTCGAGTCAGATAGCCTATTCGGAAGTCGGAGGAAAGCGCCGACCGGAGCACACTCTTAGTGAATAGCCTTGACTGTAGTCCACTGTAACGTATTCAGATTCCACGGTCTTGTTGGAAAAGCAAGCGATCGAGTCCGCGAATAAGACCGACCGTTGTCATCACCTTACGGATAGCTAGCAGTGTTCCCGCAACATAAGGCATAGCTCCGGAGCCAGCGTCATGGCGGATTGTAAGACGTTCCTCTGGCAGGCCGAAGATGGTCTCAAATCCTATGACGTAGCCGGGCAAGCGGATGGAATGAATTGGTGTTCCACCGATCAAGACTCCGCGAGCCTCAGGGGAGCCATGCGTCTGGTCGATAGGTAATTCGATATGGTTTGTGGCTATCCCGGCCATCTCCTCGGCCAGTTCGCGTGTAGTGCCACTCGGAGCGTCCGTTTTGTTCGCGCTTGCATAATCGATGATCTCCCAGGCCGATATATGACGAGTTGCAAATAGTGAAAAGTGTTTTGCAAGCGCCGCAGTGATGGAAAAGTTCCCGGCTGCGATCACGCCCACACGGGAAGATCGTGCTGCCTCATCGATTTCGGCATAATCGTCAGCTGTTAGCCCCGAGGACCCAATCACGACCCCTAGTCCGCGGTCGATTGCTTGCAGGGTTCGTCCCTTCACCGAGCTTGCCGAGGTGTAGTCGACAAGCACGTCGATTGTCCGCTCAAGCGCTGCATTAAGGTCAACAACGATAGGTAGCCCAACTTCACCCATGCCCAGATGAAGACCGATGTCCCTTCCAGCATGTTTTCGGGCTATCGCACCAGTGAGTTCGAATTCCTTGGAAGAGAGAATTGTCCTGGTTAGCAAGTTACCCGTCCATCCCGTTGCCCCAGCTACTGCAACGCGAATCGTCATCTTGTCACCTTCTTTCACGCGCCGTCTTCGTGTTCTTTTCGGTGTTTGGAGGTTGGGAAATTGGCTTCTATTCGGAGATCTCGCGAATAGCCGGACATCGTAAGCATAGGCATCTGGTTCCTCCCAGGCTGGAAAGTGGCCGCCGTGCCTCTGCGAGGAATACTGCTGAACGTAACACCACTCACTGCGGGGATGGCGGCCGTCGCTGCGGATTCTCGCCGCGCTAGCGATCGCGGCAATCGCTCCGCTTCGAGGGCTCCCGCCTGTCTTTGCGCCGCCGACACACCACTGGCCATGGCCGACCAAGCACCAGTCTCGCGTGGTGTGATCGTGCGCTGGTCTCGAGTGCCTCGGTAAAAACCATCAGGCGTACGCGATACCTTCAATCTCGATTTTCCAGCCTGGATTGGCGAGGCCTGCGACAATAACCGTGCTGGCCGGCCGGTTATCGCCTAGCGCCTCGGCACGAACTGGGCGACTGGCCGGAATGTCGGCGGGGTCCGGAATGATCATAGTTACCTTCACGAGGTTGTCTAAATCCATGCCCGCCGCTTTTAATTGCGCCTCGAGATTACGCCAGGCTATGCGCGCCTGTTCTGTCACGCCGGTCGGTGTAGTTCCGTCGACTTCGACGCCGACCTGGCCGCTTATAAATAGCATGCGAGTTCCACCGGCGACTTCCACGGCTTGGCTATACGCCGCTGCTGGTATCGGGCCGGAATCGGCATTGATATCGCGTCTTTGCATTTTAGTTGCTCCATTCGCCACAAAGTGTAGCCCCTAACAGGGTGCGCAATTATGTCACGCGGATCGTGAGATCGAGGAAGAGTCTGTTGACGCAACCTTCTTGAATCTCCGCAGCGACCTACAAATTCCGAGGTCACAGGACTGTCCAGCGTTGCGTCGACGCGCCTGCATGTTCCAAGTGGATTCTCACGAGCACCGCTTTTGATACCACCGGTCAGCCGATCCAAACAGTGGATGGTAACGGAAATACTACATCCTACAGCTATCTGGATTCATTTTTCGACGACAACGGGGCAAATCCTCCCAATCCTCGTTCCGGCGTCCCTCTCACGAATGCGTACCTCACCAACACAATTAATGCCCTGTCGCAGCATACGAGTTCTGCTTACTACTATGGCACAGGCCTATTGGGCTCTCACACAGACGTCAATAACAATGTTGTATATCAACATTTTACGGACCAACTTGACCGCCCAACCGCGACCAAACTTCCAGATGGAGGAGCGGTCAGCACAACATACACGGGGCAAAACCAGGCTGACACTTACTCTCTAATAAACGGAACGACCACGCGTCAAGACGAGGTCATTTTCGACGACCTAGGGCGGAAGATGCGGACAAATTTGGTTAGCGATCCAGATGGGAGTGACCGCGTCGATATCACGTATGACGCGCTGAATCGCGTGGCCTCGACTTCTAATCCGCATCGGTCAGCTGCTGCCAGCACGGATGGCACGTCAACATATTCTTACGACGCCATAGGCAGGATCACAACCGTAACTGCGCAGGATGGGAGCAAATCGCACAATTACTATGGTGTCGACGTCAGCGCGAATGGGGGCCTCTCTTCCCAGCTCTGCGCCGCCGCGACTTACGGTGTCGGCTTCCCTACGCTTTCTGCCGATGAAGCCAATAAAAAACGAGAGACGTGGATCGACGGATTTGGACGACTAATCGAGATCGACGAGCCCAACGCCGCTGGCTCCCTTAGCATTCCGACTTGCTACGCCTATGACCTTCAAAATAACCTAACCAGCGTTTTGCAAAATGGTTCGCGCCAACGCACTATTACCTATGATTCTCTCTCGCGTATGACGAAAGTCGTGAATCCCGAGTCCGGAATTACCTCCTATGGTTATGACTCCAACGGTAACATTCTACAAAAAACCAGCCCAGCCCCCAACCAGACCGCCGCAGCCACGGTCACGATTTCCTATTGCTACGACGCCCTGAATCGCTCGACAGCGAAAGGCTATGCGACCTCCCCAAATCCACCTCAGACGTGTAGCGGCAACCCCCCTTCCCTGCCTAGCCCAGCCGCTACTTTTACGTTCGACTCGTCGGCGGTCGATTTCTACTCCGGGCTCGCCAACACGGTCGGACGATTGGTTAAATCAACAACTAGCGGCATCACCCCGACGGCCCGCTATTTGAATTACGATCCTCTAGGTCGTGTCCGGAACCAGTACCAATGCGCCGTCATCAATTGTTACGGTAATACCAACGCCTACGTGCCTTGGAACGTGTCATACACTTATGATCTTGCAGGCGATGTGACTTCTTATGCAGACTCGGGCGGAAATGTCTTCACGCAAACATTTGATGCTGCGGGCCGCCCTTCGAAGCTCACCAGTAGTTGGGTCGATGCCAACCATCCCAACGTTCCTCTAGTGAGCGTCAACTCGACCACTGGATACTATCCAGTCGGGACCATGCGGGCTGCGACCCTTGGTAACGGACTGACGGAAACCTCTGCATACAACAATCGACTGCAGCCTTGCCGCATCAATGTGAACTCCTCTTCGTCCGCCTACAGCGCTTGCACAGATGGCGTTCCGTCCGGAAGCCTTCTAGACTTCACGTACGGATTCAATTCCGGGAGCGCAGACAACGGCGACGTCGCGACTTGGGCCGCGACAGGAAATCTGACTTTCAATCGCACATATACCTACGACTCCCTGAATCGCCTATCTGCTATGGCCGATTCCTCCTCCGCACAATCCTGCAAGGGCATTTCAGAAACATACGACGCTTGGGGCAATCGTCTTGCCGAGACCCCTACTGCGGGAACTGGCTGCCCAATGTTTCAGGCTACCGTCTCAGCAAATAATCAACTCACCGCTCCTTATACATACGACGCCGCCGGCAACATGACCTACGACGTTAACCATCACTACAATTACGATGCTGAAAACCGCCTCACACAGGTCGACAACGCTACCACTGCCTCATACCTTTACGACGCCACCGGCAAGCGCGTTATGAAGCAGGCCGCTGGTAACACGACGTTCTACATCTACGACCAAGGCGGAAACGTCTTATCTGAGCGTGACTCCAGCAACAGCTGGATACAAACCTATATCCGCTTTGCCGAAACCCTCACTGCATTCTATAAAGGTACGGGTACGATTTACTTCCACCTCGACCACCTCGGTTCTGTGCGCCTTTATACTTCCGTGAGTGGCACAGCTTACGGTACCGCCCTCGATTACGATCCCTTCGGCCTTCAATTTGCCGGCAGCACTACGGTAGATGCGCTCCAATTCACCGGCAAAGAACCCGACTCCGAGTCTGGCCTAGACAACTTC
>Ga0209656_10003214_pt1 | contig 10590 bp, 11 predicted proteins | sample BogFormECP12_OM2_FD_188239 | JGI IMG/M metagenome (GOLD analysis project Ga0209656, IMG submission 188239) | Bog forest soil microbial communities from Calvert Island, British Columbia, Canada - ECP12_OM2 (SPAdes) (version 2) | ecosystem: Environmental > Aquatic > Freshwater > Wetlands > Bog ... | reverse complement strand
TCGTCCGTCCGGCATGGTGAGCCTATACCGGAACAGCTCAATTGCCGATGCGGAGACTACCAGCACGAAGCTGATCAGGGCCGCTACAAGGAGATAACGCATCGCCGCCTCCACGCCAAATACAAAGGCGCATGGGAATCTTTATTTGGCGGGTAGAATCGCGTTGGTCTTGACGCTATCACTCTGAACGACATTCTGACTCTCTTTCTCGCTGCCAGTTATAACAATATAGAATTCTTTGCCGGCAGGGACACGGACGAATCGCTCGTTGCCCGTAGTGCTCCCGCGTAAGCCGGCGGTCCCATCCTCTGGACCAAAGTGCCGATTACCCGAATCAGATTCGCGATCACATGCAATACCGTCAAACTCGACTTGGGTTTTACCGTCCGGAGAGCTTAGATGCCATTTGCCCTCCACCGCAATTCGATCGCGGAATGCCACAGGTTGCTCGACAACGCAAGTGGCAAGAGCGTCCTTTGGAACAACTGTTTTTCCATCCTGAACAATGTCCTCTTGGACAGTACCGATCACCGGCGTTCTCACCTTGGTAGAAGTCGAATCAACTGTAAAAAGCAACCTGCACGGAATGCATATACCTATTGGTAAGACAGGTGTTGCGGACGGCTGCTGATTTTGAGGTGCCGTCTGCCCTAACGCTAAAGACGCAGCTAGGAAAGCAAAACTAAAGATAAAGTTATTCAGGAGCATAGTTAAGGGTTGTCTCGTTTGGTTTTTGGATTTGTCCTGCCCGCGATCATGAATAGGGAGCCAAGAGCAGCCGATTGATTACCCGGGAATAGTCGGCGTGCCACCGCTCCCACTCGGCTTCTTCTTGGCAGTAGAGAAACCACAAAACAAAACTGGCAACAGACGTGGTGACAAGCAGCACGTCACCAAATGACTGTGGCAGATGTAGATGTAGAAATGCGGCCGCCGCGGCTGGCGCAAAAATGCACGCCAGCTGCAACCAGAACCTAGTACAGGAAGGTCTTTCGGGACGACGTTGCCAGATCCAACGAGCCCGCTCAAAATCCGACTGGTCAAACTGCGTAACCAAGCATGAGGAAAGGATGGCCTCCAGTGGCCTTACGGTGTGGAGGTGCCCCTGCCGCCACTCTTTATATTGCTTGCTTTTTCTTCTTGCGGTCATTTGATCAGCCCAATTTGCACCCCCAACTTGAAAAAGAATGGCGCGTCTCGATCCAGCCACCACCGAGCGATCTTGCCTTCGTGATCGCGCGGCGGCATCAACACTTTTCGGAACTTGCCGTCGCAGTGACAAACAACGGCCCTGTATTTGGGCAGCTCACGTAAGACGGCCGGCTTAATCTTGTGCTGATCCTCTTTGCGGTAACTGTAAGTCGTATGCTGCCGGCCGGATACCGATACCGATCGATCTTTGCGCGTGACCTCTTGCTTTCCGATGAAGTCCGCGGTGATTCTCGCTGATTCTTCATCTGCTACCTGAAAAATCACACGGTTCCGAAGATTCAGCAGCACCACCTCAGCCTTCTCTTTTCCTCCCAGCGGCGGGAAAAGAGAGAGCATTGATTGAGTGGCCATGACCGTCGTTCCATAGGCTTCGCGGATTTTATCGACAACCTTGTCAGCTTCTGAAGCAAAGGACTGAGCTTCATCCTGCCAAAGAATTAAAACATTCTTGTTAATCCATGCGTCACTGTCGGTTTTCAAATCGAAGCGATCGCTCACGTGCTGATAAAAGAGCAACTTCAACAGCGTGCAGACATACCGCCGCTCAGTTTGCAACTTCTGCGGCATAGCCAGGAGCAGAATCATCCCGCGATCCATGTCTTTAATCTCGAAGGTATTGTCGGCGCAGAACACTTCCGCCACGTCATCGCCGGCAAAGTAAGTCAGGTAGTTGTTGATCGTGCCAATAACACCACCGAGCTGATCATTTGGTTGACTCCAATAAGCGCGTTTGAAGTCGATGAGAGACCTCCGGAGTAGCTCTGGAAGAGAATTCAGAAATGCTGGATCCTCAGGTGCTAAGCCGGCGAGTTTCTTCGCTTGGGCTGCGGCCGGCCCTGAGCCAACCGCTGCTGGAGCCTTGGCTGCGGGTTTTTCCGGTTGCAGAATTTGCTCTGCAATCAGCCAGTCCCGGTAAGCATCGATCGTGGTGAGTATCTCAAGCGATCGCTTCAGGCTAGGGAGAATTGCATTCTTCTGCGAGCGCCCATTAAAAATCTGAAAATCGCGAACGCCCCATTGCAGATCAATACTGGCTTCGATCCATTTCTGGGCTTGGGTTTTAAAAAATGGCGACTCTTCATGGCCTCCGGCTATGCTTCCCGCTGTATCAACGATCGCCTTAGCATAGGTCGATGTTTTAATTTTTCGATCTGACAGAACATTGAATCTTGCCTGGGGCTTCCATGCGGGCGGCGCCCAATTCGGGCGAGTCTGTAACAACATCAGATGATGTTCGCGTTTATAGTGTCTGGCGATCGGCACTAGCGTCTGCCAAAATAACCCTTTTTCATCGATGCATAGCCCACCCCACGGGAAGGACTTGTACTTAGCCAACTCGATGCGCTTCATCAGTTCATCGAACTGCTGTTTGATTGGATGAAGTTCGCGCCACTCGATTCGGCCAATTTCTTCTTCAATACCCTTAGCTCTTTGAAGCAGCTTTTGATATTGCACCGCTGCAATAGAGGTAGTTGGCGAGTCGAGAGAACTGTCCGATTGGAGATTTAGCTCTGACTTGATCGATTCGGCTTGTTCGGCACGTTCCTCACTGCTCATCGTCTGATACTGGATGTCTCCCATCAGGCTTTGTTGAGCTGCTACCTCCAGCTCCTCATCGAGCTTTCTGCGCTCTTCACGAAGGATGGAAATCCTGGAATGAATGCGGTCGGTTTCTTGGCGATAACTTTCCTCAAGTTCTTCGACTTTTACCTCTAGATCTGATCCTTGCCAGCTATCGCGAAGTGTTCCCTTCTCATGCCGGAAGACCTGGTGGAATGCTCCCACAATGGCGCTGGTGGTATTATGAGTAACAGTAAAATCGCCGAGCAAAAACCTTCCGTCGCCGTCCAAAGTAAATCCGTAGTAGTCGTTTTCACCCACCCGCTCTGCCTTCCAGCCTGTTCGCAGAACATCCTTTTTTTGGCGCCTGGCTCCGTTCAGCTTCCGCTTTAACTGGCAAGGGATAATGCTCGTGTCTCCAGAGATGGAAACGCGCCAATATTTTCCCGTGAAACCGATGGAAGTGATGGATGCGTCCCTAGTGCTTATGTAAGCAGCGAGACCGACCGAACGCGCCAAGAAGGCAACGTCCTCCGCGAGGCGCGGGCTAACGCTTGTATAAGAAAGACACCCGCGGTCCGCATGGCCATCCGTGTCGATCAGGCCTGCAAGGAGAGAAAGCCGCTTCTCCCTCGTAGCCGTTTTTAGAAACAGCGGAATGAATTTCTGCTTCTCCGCAGTCAGACAGCGTCGCAGAACCTTGGTGTATGGATGTTCAGGGTCACCGAGATAGCCGTTGGGCCCGCGGAGTGGGCGTCGAAACGTGGTAATGTTCCACACGCCCGAACGTCGGTCAGTACAAACGTAAAGACTGTATCCGTTCTTCGCGGCAAACGATTCCAAAAAGTCCTTAAGTTCAGGATCTTTGGTCGTGATAGTACTGTATCTGCGAGCACCGTCTCCCAGCCAAATCCCGACGAAATAAAACCAGGTCTCATCAAACGGTTTAGCTTCGTCAGATTCAGTGAAATCAACAGGTACTCGAAAAAGTTTCCAGTACTGCGAGGCTGCCCACGATCTTCTCTGGCCTTCGGAGGTTCTTTCTAAAAAATCGCGTAATGGCACATCAATGACATAATCGTTTTCTTCCCAAGAAAACTCTTGCCTTACCGCTTTTGGCGCCCTTGAAAGATAAACGCCAAAAGCTTGGAATATCCCACGTCTTAACAGTGTAGACCGATCAGGCCTCTTAAGGATTTTAGGGGTCGCAAACCGGCTTCGATCTTTAACATAGTGAGAGATTGTCGTTCTATGCGGAGAGACAGTACCTTTTGAAAGATTCACTATCGCCTTGCTAATCTCTAGTGGTCCCTTACCGGCGGCTTTCATTGATAAGATAGTCTGACGATAAGGTTCCAGGAATGATCGAAAGACGTATTGACGGGAACTAGCCTTTCGAATTTGCCGCATATTTGTTGGCGCCGAGTGTTTGAGGGTCAAGACGTGAACGTCATTACAAACCCACGGCTGGCCCTTTCGCGGGATGATCTTGAAGAGTTCACCACGTCCCTTTGCCGTCGACAGAACTGTCCGAGGTCTCGAATCGGGTCCCATTAAAAGATCACCAGTCTGGATGTCCTCTACGTTTTTAATACTGCCGTCGTACATTAGAACTGGTGTGTGCTTGCCCAGACACTTGCCCGTGCCCGTGGCACCTGTTATGAGCCATCCACGGCAAAACGAGTTTCGATCCCAGGCGAATCCGGCCAACCGGACAATCGCCTCGATTCTCTTCTTGCCCACGCCGGCGGCCAACGCGACGCAGAACGAAATCCCGATCGCCGCAACGGGATAAACAAATGGTCCAGTTACCAGAATCAGTTGAGGAGATCCTGTCAGGTGGACCAGGAATCGAAGAATGTCGCGCGGTACGTAATGGTACCAGTATTTCAGCGTCGGAAGATTCAGCGCAGACCAGACGGCGTCATGGCTTAAAATTTGAACCCCCATGGCCGCAATCCCAATTAGGAAGGCGACAATAAAGCAAGACCAGTAAGAGCTGATTCGCTTTTGATTCGGCCGCTTTTTGGCGCGCCGTTGAGCGGCGGTAGCAGGTTTTCCTACGCGTGCTGCTATAATACTCGCCGACTCAGATGCCGCTTTATCCAATTCATTAAACAGCGTGCGCATTTGCGGCGTTGCGCTTGACGCCGCTCGTGAATCAGTAACAGTTTCAGTTAAGATATCGAGATTTGGTGCTGCCATCGTTGAAATCCTCAAGCCCAAGGCATAGCGCTAGGTAAGGCAGGCCTTTCGTATCTTGTTTTGGCCACTATCCTTTTCTGATTCAACATTTCTCCTCCCGATTTCCGGTGCGATACGGTTGGATCCAGATGATTTTACGCAAAGTTAGTCGCGGCCCATGAGGTTGCGATTTGAGATGACCTTTTCTCCAATGCGGTCGTAGATGACTCTCCAGATCTCCACCTTCAGTCTTCGCCTGGTACACACGTCCAAAATAATTTGGGGACCAGTACTCTATTGGCGCATCAGAATGATTCTTTGGTCGGACAATTTTTAGCTGCCTGCCTGTCTCGATGAGCTTTTCTCCGGAGGCCATAATCAACACCAGCGTTAGACCAAGTAGCCAAAGCCGCTCAAGAAAGCCCTCGTCCCACTCGGCCGACTCTCCCCCGGGAAACTCTAATGGGATTGTGCTGGCTCGTTCAAAGGCAGCCTTGATAGTTTCACCCGGAATCAGAGAAATACTTTTATAGTAAGCGTAGTTCGCTTCTGGCAAATAAGTACTGGCAATTATTGCGGCGTCCGCGGCCGGAATAGAAACTGTGATCCCCTCAAGAGGGAGAGATGATACGTGTCCATTGTCTGTCCTCGATACAACGATGTAAGGGCATTCGCCTTCCGTAGGATGGCGGATCGTGCCTTTCGGTAACATAAACACCAACGCGGGAAAAGGGAATGGAATCGCATCCAATAATAGCTCACCTGGTAGATCTGTTCGGGTTGCAGCCTCCAAAAGCTCTTTCGAAACGTAAAATGTCGGTACCGCAAAGTGGAGGAGTTGACCCATCTGTCCTTCTATGGTCCCAAAAGTCAGATCGAGCCGCTCTCCTAGATCCTGCGCTATTTGGTTACGAATGACTCCTTGGAGTGTTGCTACAGCTAAAACTTTTTGAGGCCAATATTGTGCAGGAACCTCGATATTCCTTGGTATCAATGCCCGGATCCAGTCAGGACGCTCTTTCTCAATAAAAGACTTGAGCGCTGAATAAGTCAGCGGCGCTGCTTTAGCGAATTTGACAAGTAACAGTCTTACTGGATCGATTTGCATACCTGCTCGCCCCATGCTCGTGCGACTACTGAGATAACTTCGGCGCGTCTGGATTGTCTTGTGCAGTCTGTGGTTGAGGACCCTGCTGTACAGGCTGCTGTGTGGCCGCGTTCTTGATCTCGTCTTGGAGGCGTTGATTCTGGGCGACAACAGTTTGCACCTCACGTCTAAGCTCGTCGATTTTCGCTGCGATCCTATCGTTGGATGGCCCACTCTCCGTGGCTTTCGGCTTTGCTTTCGGCTCGGCCGCCGTAGGAGCATCGATCTGTTCCGACTCAACCTTAAAATAGGTCCCTTTTGGAAGCTTGTACGCGGCGATCTCCTCCTTCGTGAGTCGCTTTTCGGTCAATTTCTCTGCCTGGTCCACCTTTCCGACCACGTGATGCACCGTCGCAATTCCGGATTTCTCCGTCCAGTATGTGGTTTGCTTAGTGGAAGTAGCGCAGCTCGCCACGAGCGCGCAAGCGCCCACAACAATGGCTGCAATTAGCTTTCTCATAGTAGTCGATGATCGCGGCCCACAATTGCGCCTTCCTCATAGCCTCCCCTATCCAAATGAGTGACCGCGTTAGTCATGAAATGAAGCGTGTACTCGTAATTGCAACGGCGCCCGGAGCTGAATTGCATTTGGCCTTTAACCCTGATTGAGTCGGGTGATGTCCAGCCGTTAAAGACTCGATTCTCGGCAACCAAACGCCCGCCAAAGAGGCGCTCGGCTTGCGAGATGATTGATTTTTCGTCCTCGCCCTGCAACGTCTTATGCCACACCGAGCCATTGATCCATGCCCCAAATACCGCAGAACCCCGCCGAGCGTCTTCGACCATCGCGACCTTCCTTGAATCCGGTGACCACGCGACCTCGACACGAGTGATTCCTTGTGTGTCGTTGGATAATACCAGCAACGTGTTGCCGCTTGCTAGATCCACCAAGGTGATCGTTGTGTCGGCTCTGATTGCGTATTTACCGTCCGGAGACCGGACGTCTCTTGCTTGTGCTATAACGGCTATACATATTGCCGCGAGTAGTAGTGTTGTTTTCATAGACTTGATGCGACTTGAGAAGCGCAATCGTCTTCGATGCTGGCTGTGCCTGCATATGCCGTCACGTCCACGCTCGGGTTGCCAATCGTGGATGAGTTGCTCGCGTACTGGATTCCTACCGCAGTTGCGGCGGCTTGCGAAATCTCACCGATCCCGCCGTCTGGGCCTTGGTCTTCGACGCGAGCGTATGTCGATTGTCCGGTAGCGGGGTTTGTGACTGTTGCCCAATCGCCCAAGTGAACATTGCTCGCTACCATTTGGCGCAGACTCATCACCACATATGCATACTGAGCGGAGTTCACCGCCTGCCCGTTGACCTGGCCTGACGTGTTGGCGTTCCACGTTGCGTCATGACCTTGCATCAACGGATTGCCGTCGGTGTCGATCTTGGCCGTTGTGACCCCCGAGTCAAAGGAGGCTGGTCCTAAGGCCTGGCTGCCGCCTTGCGGACCACAGAAGCCGTCCCCGGCAGCGATATTGTTCGGATCTGACGAACCAGGGCCGCCGCCAAGCAGCTGCGCAGTGTGGTCATCATCGTCGCAAGATGCTAACACGAGAACACCAAGGCAGAAGATAATCTTTGCGCTTATTTCCATGAGGCTTAACTTCGTTGCGAACAATTCGTTCGATCCAAATCAACCGCCCCCACGAGTGTGGCATACTCCTTGACTATCATCGCAACCGACCGAAATGGTCGTCATCTTTGCGCTTACGCTCATGGTAATCGTCCTCCGCGCGCTTCCACTTATAGTAATCTTCTTCTTCACTCCGGCGGCGGACGTTTTCAGGTCGGTCTTCGTCTCGTGGCCATCTGATACGTGCGGGTTCTCGATTGCCCTCCTTGTAAACATAAGTGTCGGTCTCGTAGTCGTAGACGCGATCCTCTTTCGGCGGAGAAAAAATACCCTGCTGTGCCGATGGTGGTTTGGAGCCCACGGGGTCCGGCTTCCAGAACATAAAAAAGAACCGGACCAGGATTGCGATAATCGCCCCCATCAGTGGCACCATGATGTACCGCAGGTTAAACAGCTGGTGGTGCCAAAATAATTGGGAAATGTAAGCCACCACCAACGCGACTGCCCACAACACGAAAGTGCCCCATATCGCCAGCCGGCTAATCAATTGCAAAGACCCCCAAACGATCATCGCATAGATCGACCAATGCCAGTGTTCGCGCGCTAACGCGTCTGCCGCCAGGGCGTATCCCAGTACGAAGAAAATTGCCCAGACTTTGAGTTCGTTCCGCGCCAATAACCACCACCTGGCCTTGACCGCTTTTGCTTCTTCTGGGGTCAATACCAGTTTCAGGGGGCGCCCACTTTTGTACGCCCACAGAATGACTAAAAGCACGATGATAATCAGGACCCCCATCCCGGCTACCTAAGTATGAGTTGATCCGCCTTCGCCTCGTAATAAAACCGGCCCTCTTCCGGCGAGCGTTTTTCGAGCACCCATGGAAGCGCAGCCAGATTAATTTGTCGATCCAGTTCCTGTCTTAACCGCCGAGCGCCTTCGGCTTGCGTAAAACATTTTCTTAACAGGTGGGCGTTGGCTTTCTCGTCCACCGACAGAGGGCTTGTTCCAACTCTGCGCTCCAGGTGCGTGAGCTTTCTAACCAGCATTTCTTTCAGAATGTCGATCTGTACTTTCTGTGAGAGCGGCCGGAACACGATGGTTTCTGTCAACCGGTTAAAAAGCTCAGGCCGCAGCACCTTACGGGCTTGCTCGAAGGCAAAGGATTGCATTCGTGCATACTGTGTCGTCTCCATTGACCCCCAGCGTGCTGCTCCAATATTGGACGTAAACACCAGGTAACAGTCGCCGACCGAGACCCGGGAGCCGTCCGAGTCGGTGATCTGGCCCTCGTCCAGGAGCGAGATAAAAACGTCTATGACGCCTCGATGCGCTTTCTCGATCTCGTCGAATAAGAAGGTCCTTCCGTCCGATCGCGTCGAAACTCCTCGCTTGATCGCTGCTACCAGTCCGTCAACATCGTCGGCTCTCTGATACTCGTTCATGAAAAGCATCGTTAAACCGCTATCATCAAAAAGATACTCCGTGAAAGTTTTTGCTGTCTGCGTTTTACCGATGCCTCTGCTGCCCATGAACAGAAATGAACCCTTGGGCCGCGGACCTCGATCGTTGAGGTCACACTCCGCCGCCTCAATAGCCCGGCTGACGCGCGCCAAAGCATCCTCCTGACCGATCACTCGGCCGTTCAGGTAGCTTTCAAGGTTTTGAAGTTTACCAACCATTGAGCGGGTTTCATTTCCTCCATAGCCACTTAACGAGCGGCGCTACGATTAGAATCCCGGCGTACACGTAGCTGAGTGCGACCACTATATCCAAACCGTGCACTAAGGCGTTTTTTAGCTCTGTCATCATCATTCTCAATCCTTTGTTTCTAATTCACGACGCGGATACGCAGAAAAAAGCCGGAAGAAGCACAAGCAGTCATTTTTCTGGTGCAGTGCTTGAGACTTTCTCGAGTTGCGCCAGTTGAATCTTTAGCGCGATGATCTGTTGTACGATTAAATTCTGGTTTACGTTAGTCGTTGCCGCATTGGTTTTAAGGGCATTTTCGAGCACATCGATTTTTGCGCTCAACGCGCGGATTTCATCCTCGGTGCGCGGTGCATTCTGTTTCTCTTGTCCCGGATCGGCACTTGGCGCTTTTGCCACTCTTTGCTCATTTGCGATCCGCACTCTCTTGCGAGGCGAGAATGCGGGAGGAGGATCCTTTGAATAGCCTTCTAATGCGTGCGCACAGGACGCACAGGAATACTTTTCATATTCCTGCCTGATCGCAATGTCCGCCCACATCTCGTTCCACCGATTTAGGGCTGCCTGATCAGCACAGCCTGTGATCGCACCCACTGCGCAAATAAAAATTATCGCCTTCATGGGGTCGGGGTCGGACTCGGGGATTGTGAGAGGCCCTGAGATTGGTTCTGTAGAGCAGCAGCACGGTTCTCCAACTGGTCCGCTGCCTCGTCGAGTTTATGGGTAAGGGCTGGATTAATCGGAGGGTACGGGAAACCGTTGCGTGCTTCCTCTCGCGCTTTAGCGTCCCGCTCGGATCTGGGTTGCGTGACCTCTTCTTGCAGCGTCCTATCGCCCAGGAAATCGGACTGAACCTGGCGCAGCCTACGCGATCCGCCGACAGTCGCTTTTCCTGTCAGGATGTCTTCTGTCACATAAACGTAGAACAACTTTCCGGCAGGTACCCGGATAAAGAACCCATCCCTCTCGATAGAGTCCATGACCATTTGCGCGTACCGGTCCATCACCGCCTCCGCACCTTGCGCTGGAGGATTGATGATGTAACCCGGCACACCGCCGGCCCCGCTGACATTGGGACTCGGCACAGTCTGACCAAAGACGTTAGTCACAGTTCCCTGCACCGACTGCGCGATCCCGGCAATGAATGTTGCCACAAACAAATTGAGTTCTGCGGCGTTATCGGTCCGGAGCACGACACCGCG
>Ga0209656_10003213_pt1 | contig 10593 bp, 6 predicted proteins | sample BogFormECP12_OM2_FD_188239 | JGI IMG/M metagenome (GOLD analysis project Ga0209656, IMG submission 188239) | Bog forest soil microbial communities from Calvert Island, British Columbia, Canada - ECP12_OM2 (SPAdes) (version 2) | ecosystem: Environmental > Aquatic > Freshwater > Wetlands > Bog ... | reverse complement strand
CAAGGGCGTGATCGTGGTTCGACCGCAGCCGCCGACTCGCGTGTTGCCCGCGGAACAGCTGAATCTTCTGGACGCGTTCGCGGCTCAACTCGCCCTTTCGCTGCAAAGGGCCCGGCTGGCCGAGGCCGCCGAAGCGGCCAGAATCTCCGCGGAGCGCGCACTGCTCCGCAACACCCTGCTGGCGTCGATTTCCCACGATTTGCGCACGCCGCTGTCCGCAATCGCCGGCGCGGGCAGTTTGATCGCACAGCCGGAGTATGCGCTCAACGTCGACCGTCGCACGACCTTGGGAAATTTGATCGAACGCAAAGCCCGCGACATGTCGCAGCTGCTGACGAATGTTCTCGAATTGATGCAGATGGAGTTCGGCAGCGGAACGCTGCGTACCGACTGGCACGCCATCGATGATTTGGTTGGGCTCGCGCTGCGGACGAACGAGGCTCGCCTCGCTCAATGGCGCACGGTCGTGAATCTGCCCGCCGACCTGCCTTTGATCCTGGTCGAGGCGACATTGATCGTACAGATATTCAGCAACCTCCTGGAGAACGCGGCGAAATATACGCCCCCCGGGACGACCATCACCATCTCCGCCACCGCGCGGGAGAAAAGCGTCTTACTGACAGTCGCGGATGACGGACCGGGCCTTCCTCCCGGCGACTCGGAGCGCTTGTTCGAGAAGTTCCAGCGGGGCCGCTCCGAAAGCAATATCGTCGGGGTGGGCCTGGGACTCGCAATTTGCCGCGCCGCCGCGCGCCTGCACGGCGGAGACATCCGCGCGATGGACAACGCGTGCGGCGGCGCGCGCTTCGAAATCACTCTGCCTCTGGAACCCCAGGTCGATGCGCCCGCACCGGAGCTGCGCTGAGACTCGGCGGATGAGAGAAACCGCATGACCGAGGCCATGCATCTCATCCTCATCTTCGAGGACGATCAGGCGATTCAGAACGTGCTGCGCATGCTGTTCGAGGCAAACGGCTTTCGGGTGGTGATCGCCGAAACCGCGGCCCGCGGCGAACAAGATGCACGGCTGCATCGGCCCGACATCGTCGTGGTCGACTTGGGGTTGCCCGACGGCGACGGCCTCAATGTCATCACCGCCATTCGCGCCTGGTCGCCGGTGCCCATCATCGTACTGTCGGCACGCACCGCGGAAGCACAGCGCCTCGCCGCATTCGAGAACGGCGCGGACGACTACGTCATGAAGCCCTTCAGCGCGCCCGAGCTGCTGGCGCGGGTGCGCGCGATCGTCCGGCGGCACGTGCGCGGTGAGCTGCCCATGGCCGTGCTCGAGCTCGGCGACGTTTCGATCGACCTCGGCAGGCGGGTCGCCCGCCGCCGGGACGGAAGCGATGTGCGCCTGACTCCGCTCGAGCACCGCATACTGGAAACTCTGGCGCGCCATGGCGACCGGATCGTGACGCACGCGTCGCTCATCAAGGAAGTATGGGGCCCGCATCGCAATGATTCGCGCGCCTTGCGGGTCTACATCGGAAGCCTGCGCAGAAAACTCGAAGTCGACCCGAGCCGTCCGCGGCATATTCTCACTGAGCTGGGCGTCGGCTACCGGCTCGTCATCGAGGCCGAGGCGGTGGGAGGCAATTGAAAGTGTCAGTGGGCGGAATTTGCAGCGGCGGTCTTCGCGCTGCGGTTCCACCAACCGCCGCCGAGGGCCTGAAAAAGCGCCACGGCGTCGCCGTAGCGGGCGGCCTGCGCCTGCACCCGGCCGAGCAGCGCCTGTTGGTAGGCAGTTTCCGCGCCGAGCAATGTCAGATAGTTGACATAGCCGGCCTCCAGCTGCCGGCGCGTAAGGTCATAGGTCACCTTGGCCGCGTTCTCCGCATCGACCTGGGCCGCGAGCGCGTCGGCATCGGATAGCGACGCGTGCAGAGTGTCGGCAACGTTCTGGTAGGCGGTGATGACCGTGCTTTGATACTGGGCCGCGGCCTGCTTCAGGGCTTGCTGGGCGGCGCGCCTTCGGTGCAGCAGCGTGCCGCCTTCGAATAGGGGTTGAGTGATGTCGCCGACCAGGTTCCAAAATGGTCCGCCGGAGCGAAACATCCAGCTAAACTGGTCCGCGTTGCCGCCATACGAGCCAGTAATCGGGAACTGCGGCAGCATCGCGGCCACTGCGACGCCGACTTGGGCGTTCGCGGCGTGCAGCTGCGCCTCGGCGGCACGAACATCCGGGCGCTGCTCGATGATCTTGGCCGGCAGAGAGAGCGGCATTTCCGGGGGCAGCCGCAGCGCGTCGAGCTCGAACGTCTCCGGCACGTCGTCGTTCGGCAGATTGCCGACCAGGGCCCGTATCAAATCGCGGGTCTCCTCGAACTGCAGCCGCAGGGGGGGCAGCGTGGCGCTGGCCTGCGCCAGCGCGGTCTCCTGTGCCGCGACGTCGATGCGCATCGCCTGCCCCAACCGCAATTGATCGCGCAGGATCTGCAGCGCCTTCTCATCCGCAGCGATGATCTCCCGAGTCGCCCGGATCTGCGCGCGCAGTGACGCTTCTTGGATGGCCGCGGCAACCACATTGGAGGCGAGCGTGATGTACGTGGCCTCGAGCGCAAAGCGCTGCGCCTCGGCCTGCGCCGCCAGCGACTCGACCTGCCGCCGGTTGCCGCCGAACACGTCGGGCACGAAGCCCACGGTGAGCTCGGCTGTTTGAAAGTTGTAATAGAGAGGCGCGGTATAAGGAGCAACGCCGGGGGTTTGCAGCGGCGCCGAGAGATTGTCTCCGTTGCCCTGCACGCCGGGGGCCTGGTCGTTGGTGAGGTTACCGGCTATTTTGTGGCGCTCGGCCTGGTAGGTTGCGCCAATCGAGGGAAAGAAGAATCCCTGCTGCGCATAGACCATCTCCTGCGCTTGCGCCAGCGCGGCCTGCGCCGCGGTGATGGTCGGATTGGCCTTGAAGGCCTTGTCGATCAGTGAATTCAATGCCGCAGACTGGAAAAGCTCCCACCACTCGAAGGGGATATCCCGCCCGGCGATGAAACGCTGGATCTCGCCGCCGTGGATCGGCGCGGACGAGCTTGCCTCCGGCAAGGGCGCCGGCGCGTAATCGGCCTTGGCCGGGGCCGCGGGCTTCTGGAAATTCGGACCCACGGCGCAGCTCGCAGCGATCGCCGTGGACGACAGGAGCAGAGCTGTACGCATCCCGCGGTTCATTGGGCGGCCACTTCCTTGCGATTCCACCAACCACCGCCCAGCGCCTGGAACAACGCGACCGTGTCGCCATAGCGCGTCGCCTGCGCCTGCACGCGCGTCAGCAGGGTTTGCTCGTAAGCGGTCTCAGCGCTCAGCAAGGTCAGATAGGTCACGTAGCCGGCCTGCATCTGCCGGCGCGTGAGATCGTAGGTCACCTTGGCGGAATTCTCCGCTTCGACGTCCAGGCTGAGAGTCTCGGCATCGGACAGCGACACATGCAGCGCGTCGGCGATGTTCTGATAGGCGGCGATCACCGTGCTCTGATATTGAGCGGCGGCCTGCTTCAAGGCGTCCTTGGCGGCGCGCTCCTGATGCAACAGCGTACCTCCTTGGAATACCGGTTGAGTGACGTCGCCATACAGGCTCCAGAACGGGCCGCCATGACGGAACATCCAGGAGATTTGCGTGGCGTTGCCGCCATACTGGCCGCTGATCGAAAATTGCGGCAGCATCGCGGCGACCGCGGCGCCGACCGCCGCGCTTGCGGCATGGAGTTGCGCCTCGGCCGCGCGGACATCGGGGCGTTGTTCGATGATTTTGGCGGGCAGGCTCAGCGGCACCTCCGGCGGCAGCTGCAGCGTATCGAGTTCGAAGACCGGGTCTTGCTCATTGGGCAGCTTGCCCACCAGCGCCCGCATCAGATCGCGCGTTTGTTCGAACTGGTTCAGCAGCGGCGGCAGCGTGGTTCTGGCCTGCGCCAGGGCGGCTTCTTGCGCCGCGACATCGATGCGCATCGCAAATCCCAAACGAAATTGATCGCGCAGGATTTGCAGCGATTTCTCGTCCGCCTCGATGATCTCCCGGGTCGCCTCGATCTGCGCATGCAGTGACGCTTCCTGAATGGCCGCGGCGACAACATTGGAGGCGAGCGTAATATACGTCGCTTCGAGCGCGAAGCGCTGCGCGTCTCTCTGCGCGGCCAACGACTCCATTTGCCGCCGATTGCCGCCGAATACGTCGGGCACGAATCCGACGGTGAGATCGGCCGTATAAAACGTGTAATAGGAAGGCTGGTTGTGGGGGAAGTGATTCAGGTCCTGACCCTTCGGCAGGAGATCCGTGCCGTTTCCCTGCACCCCGATGGTGGAGCTGGAATTGGTGTTGCCCGACACCTTGTGGCGCTCGGCCTGCCCTAACGCAGAGATCGTCGGAAAGAAGAAGCCGCGCTGCGCGTACACCAGCTCCTGGGCCTGGGTCAGCGCTGCCTGCGCCGCGGCAATGGTCGGATTGGCCTTAAAGGCCCTTTTGATGAGCGAATCCAGCGCCGGTGACTGAAACAGCTCCCACCACTCGAAGGGAATGTCCCGACCGGGAACGAAGTGCTGAACCTCGCCGCCCTGAATCGGTGCGGAGACGGTCGTCTCCGGCAAGGGCGAGGGCGCATAGCCGGCGCCGGCCGGTGCCGCAGGCTTGTGGAAGTTCGGTCCGGCGGCGCAGCCGCAGGCCCCGCCCGCCGCTGTCGCGGAAAGCAGGACGAGAGCGGACAAACGCGAGGCGGACATAAGGGCTCATTCTGCGCACGCCCGTCAGCGATAGGTACTGTGTGATATCCGAGTGGCCCCGCGCGCCGCGAGTGGCCATTGTTGCGCCAAGGCCGCGGCGCTTGGCGCGGTGGTGCCCGAGGGATCTCGAGGGAGCAACGGCAATGCGCATTGATTGGTCCAGAGTGTTGCATCGACTGGGATCCGGCCGGCAGCGTGCCGCAGCTGCTTGCGCCGTGCTGGTGCTCGCCGCACTGGTCGTCGTCGTGCATTTCAGCGCCAACGCGGACGATGGTGAAAAGCCGAAGGCCGGCGCGCCCAAAACCAATGCCGACGTGGTGGAGCTGGCCGACGCCCAGCTCGGGATGATCAGTATCGGCGCCGTATCCGAGCGCTCGTTTCCGATCCAGACAGAGGCCGTGGGCAATATCGACTTCAATGAGGACATGGCCGCCCAGGTATTTCCGCCGTATCAGGGCCGCATCGTGACGCTGTATGCCAAGATCGGCGACAACGTCAGCCGCGGGCAGCCTCTGCTCACCATCGAGAGCCCCGATCTGATCCAGGCGGAATCGAGTTTGATCGCAGCCGCCGGCGTGCTGGATCTGACGACACATGCACTGGAGCGCGCGAAGCAGCTGTACGAGCTGCAGGGCATGGCGGAAAAAGATCTGCAGCAAGCGATTTCCGATCAACAAACCGCCGAGGGCGCGCTCAAAGCCGCACGCGATGCCGTGGCGGTCTTCGGCAAGTCGCAGCCGCAGGTCGACCACATGGTGAAGACGCGCACCATTGATCCGTACCTGGTGGTGCCGAGCCCCATCGGGGGACGCGTCACCGCGCGCACCGCGGCGCCCGGAGATTTCGTGCAACCGGGCAACGCGCCCGCTCCTTACTCAGTCGCGGACATTTCCCGCATTTGGATGAATGCCAGCGTCGCTGAGAGCGACATGCCCCGGGTCCGCAAAGGGCAGCACGTGCACGTAGCCGTCATGGCGTTTCCGGGGCGAATATTCGACGGAGAAATTTCCACCATCGGTGCAACCGTCGATCCCCAGCTGCATCGGGGGCTGGTACGCGCCGAGATCGATGACCCGAAGCACGAGCTTCTGCCCGGGATGTTCGCTTCTTTCGTCATCGTCACCGGTGCCCCGGTCAACGGCGTGGCGGTCCCTATGGAGGGAGTCGTTCGAGAGGGCGACGGCAGCGTGACCGTATGGCTCGCAACCGATGGTCATCACTTCACGAAGAGAACGGTCAAGGTCGGACTGCAGGATGCGGGCTACGACCAGATACTCGAGGGAGTGGGGCCGGGCGCCCGAATCGTCACCAAGGGCGCGGTGTTTCTCGACATCTTGGCCAATGGTGAATCCTGACCGCGGGCGCAAAGCCAACATTCGCATGGTCGCATTCGATCTGCACTTCGTGCGGGAGCAATAGTTAGTGTTGAAGGGCATTCTAGAGTTCGGACTCACTCGCCGGGCGATCATCATCTTGGGTCTGCTGGTGTTCATCGGCGGCGGATTGATCGCCTTTTTCAAGCTCAACATCGAGGCATATCCCAACCCGGCGCCGGTGATCCTCGAAATTACCGCGCAGGCGCCGGGCCTCTCCGCGGAAGAGATGGAGCGGTACTACACCAAGCCGATGGAGGTCGGCATCTATCCGACCCCCGGTATAGTCAACATCCGTTCCACCTCGTTCTATGGCCTGACGTTCTTGAGCGTCACCTTCAAGTACGGCGTCGACTATTACTTCGCCTATACACAGACGTTGAACAGCATTGCGCAGAATGTCTCGCTTCCGGGTAATCAGGTGCCGCAGATCCAGCAGTCGAGCCTCGTCGGCGAGGTGTACCGCTACACGGTCACGGGGCCGAAGGATTTCGGGATCACGAACCTGCGCACGGTTGAGGACTGGGTGGTCTTGCGCAGGCTCTACACGGTTCCGGGCGTGGTCCAGGTCAATAGCTTCGGCGGCCCGACCAAGGAGTTCGAGGTCGAGACCGATCCCAACAAGCTGCAGGCTTACAACGTGACGATGCCGCAGCTCGTCGCGGCCTTGGGGAATGCCAACGTCAACGTCGGCGGCCGGGAAATAGCGATCGGCCAGCAGTCGGCAAACATTCGCGGCGTCGGTCTCATCGACGACGGCGGCACGTACGATCTCACCCAGGGGTATGGTGTCTCGGACATCGAGAATGTCGTGCTCGCGCAAAGCAACGGCACGCCGGTGCTGGTCAAGGACGTGGCCAGGGTGTACGTCGGCTATGTGCCGCGGACCGGCATCGTGGGCAAGGACCGCGACGATGACGTGGCCATGGCGATCGTGGTGACCAGCCGAACCTCCCATACCAATGAAGTGGTGCCGCGGATCGCTCACGAGGTCGACGCGATGAACCGCGATGGTACGCTGCCGCCCGGGGTCAAAGTCGTCTCATTCTACGACCGCATGGCCCTGGTCGGCGTCACGACGCACACGGTGCTGCACAATCTGATCTTCGGCTGCCTGCTGGTGTTCTTGATCCAATGGATCTTCCTGGGCGATCTGCGCAGCGCGGTCATCGTCGGCGTCAACATTCCATTTGCGCTGTTCTTCTCCATCATTCTGCTGGTGCTGCAAGGCGAAGACGCGAACCTGTTATCGGTGGGCGCCGTCGATTTCGGCATCATCATCGACGCAGCGGTCATTCTGGTCGAAAACATTTTCCGCAATCTTCAGGCACCCGCGCATCAGCAAACGCAGATGATCGAGGACTTGCACGAAGGAACGTACGGTGAGGATCCAACACGCACCGGAATGTCTTGGACGACTCGATTGCGCCTGATTTACATTTCAGCGTTGCAGGTCGACAAGGCCATCTTGTTCTCCACGGCAATCACCATCGCCGCGTTCGGCCCGCTGTTCACCATGCAGGGAGTCGAGGGTCAGATCTTCGGACCGATGGCGCGAACCTACGGCTACGCTCTGGCCGGCGCGCTCATCGCCACCTTTACCGTGACTCCGGTGCTGTCCTCGTTCCTCCTGCCCCCACACGTGAAGGAAGTCGAAACCCTGGTGGTGCGGGCATTGCATCGAGTGTACAAACCCGTGCTGCAATTTGCCCTCAGCCGGCGAACGCTGGTGGTCGGGATCGGCGTCGGCTTCCTCGCGCTCACGGGACTCCTGATTCCGTTCTTGGGCAGCGAGTTCCTGCCCGCCTTGGAGGAAGGGAACTTCTGGATTCGCGCCTCGCTGCCGCCCAGCATGACGTTGGATGCCGGCACGGAGGCGACGCGCAAAATGCGCGACATCCTGCTCGAGCATCCGGAGGTCGTCACCGTCATCTCCCAGCACGGCCGGCCCGACAACGGCAGCGATCCATCTCCGTTTTCGAACGTGGAGATGTTCGTACCGTTGAAGCCCTTCGACGATTGGCCCAGAGGACTCACCAAGGCGAAGCTGACCGCGGAACTCGAGCAGGAAATGCGCACCGCGCTGCCCGGGGTGACCTTTAATTTCTCTCAGTACATTCAGGACAACATCGAGGAGGCGATCTCGGGAGTCAAGGGCGCCAACTCGGTGAAGATTATCGGTCCGGATTTGGCGGTGCTCGAGGATCTCGCCCGGCAGGTCATGGCGCAAATGTCGCAGGTCCGGGGAGTTCAGGATCTCGGCGTGTTTCACGTGCTTGGTCAACCCAACCTCAACATCAAGATCGACCGTGCCAGAACGGCGCGCTACGGGCTCAATACCGGCGACGTGAATACGGTGGTTCAAGCCGCCATGGGCGGCGCAGTGGCGTCTCAGGTGCTCGAAGGCGACCGTTTCTTCAATCTCACGGTCCGTTTGGCGCCGCAGTATCGAAACAGCGTCGAGGCCATCGGCAACATCAAGGTGGGATATCAGACAGGTTCGGGCGCGAACGCATACATTCCCCTGCGTGAGCTGGCGACGATCTCGTTGGACACCGGGCCGGCCTACATCTATCACGAAGCCATGAACCGGGACATTCCGGTCAAGTTCAGCGTGCGCGGGCGCGACCTCGGCAGCACCGTGGCGGAGGTGCAGGGGCGGATCGCGCGCAGCGTAAAATTCCCGCGCGGATATCGCCTCGAGTGGGCCGGCGAGTTCCAGGATCTGCAGCTCGCCAAGCAGCGGCTGTCGGTCTTCGTGCCGATGAGCTTGGGCCTGATCTTGATCCTGCTGTACAGCCTGTTCAATTCCGTGCGCGACAGCTTGCTGGCCCTGGCTGGAATACCGTTTGCGATCGGCGGTGGCCTGTTCGCGCTGTTTGTGACAGGCCTGCCCTTCAGCGTCTCGGCGGCGATCGGTTTCATCTCGCTGTTCGGCGTCTCGGTCATGAACGGCATTCTTGTCATTACCTATTTCAACCAGCTGAGGCAGCAGGCTATGCCGCCCGTGGAAGCAATGGAGCAGGCCGCCGAAAAGCGTATGCGGCCCATGCTGATGACCGCGCTCTCCGCCTGCATCGGGCTGGTGCCGGCGGCGTTCTCGACCGGTATCGGCAGCCAGGTGCAGCGGCCGCTCGCCACTGTGGTGGTCGGGGGCATGCTCCTCGGACCGATCATGTTGCTGGTGGTCGTACCGGCGCTTCAGCTGGTGTTCCTGCGTAAAGAGCAGCGCGACGAGCCGGAACCCCGGCCGCCCACCGGGCGTCTGCCGCGTGAGGTACCTTGAGTATGTACGCAGCTCCACGAGTCATCGAAACACGGATTTTTGCCACCCTGCCGGAGGAGCTTCGCATCCGGAACAGGACCAACGAGCTGTCAAAGTTCGCCGAGGGAGAGTTCGATTCATTTCTGGAGGGACCGTCCTTCGACCGTGTTGGAAATCTGTACTGCGTGGATCTGGTCTTTGGACGGATTTTTTGCGTGGACACGAAGGGCAAATTTCACGTCGTCGTGGAGTATGACGGGGCGCCGAACGGGCTGAAGATCCATCGAGACGGACGTCTCTTCGTCGCCGATCGGCGCCATGGCATCATCGTGATCAGCCCGGCCACCAAGCGCATTCAACACATCTTGGAACGATACGAGCTGGAACCTTTCAAAGGCCCCAACGATCTCGTGTTCTCGCCGGCAGGCGATCTATATTTCACCGACCAGGGCATGTCCGATCTGGTCAATCCCACGGGACGGGTCTTCCGATTGGGCGCAGACGGCCGATTGGACCTCCTGCTCGACAAGCTGCCCAGTCCCTACGGAATCGCGCTCGATCCCACCGGGCGCGTGCTCTATGTGGCGCTGACCCGGGCGAATTGCATCATCAAGGTCCCGATACTTGCGGATGGACATCTATCCCGCGTATTGAATTTCATCCAGTTGAGCGGCGGCGGAGGTCCTGATGGCATCGCCGCGGACAGCGAGGGCGGACTTGCGGTCGCGCATCCCCTGCTGGGTGCGGTGTGGCTCTTCGATGGCAGGGGGCAGCCGACGTTGCGCGTGAACCTCTGTCGCGGACTTCTCGGCACCAACGTGGCCTTCGGCGGGCCCGACGGTCGCCGCCTTTACATCACCGAAGCCGAGACCGGTACCGTCCAAGTCGCCGATGTGCCCAACAGTGGCAGCACGATGTTCTCGCACATGGACGGGGCGCAGTCGTGAAAACGTTGCACATCGTGTGCGCCATATTGGCGTGTGGGCCGCTGGTCATTGCAGCCAACTCAGCCGCCGCGGACGCACCACCGGACGGTGCGGCACTCATCCCCGACGCGAGTTCCAAGGCGAGGCACGGTCCCGAATCGATCCGGGCGAGCTCGCGGGCAGCCGGCGGACCCAAAGGCCGGGAGGCAGCCGTGGCCGCATCCCCACACCGCGACTTGGCTGCTTCGTACCGGAGATCCGGTCAACTCGCGGGCGGCAACGAGGATCGCCAGCACTCCCTACCGAGCGGGAAGTCGCGCGGGCGC
>Ga0209656_10003210_pt1 | contig 10598 bp, 6 predicted proteins | sample BogFormECP12_OM2_FD_188239 | JGI IMG/M metagenome (GOLD analysis project Ga0209656, IMG submission 188239) | Bog forest soil microbial communities from Calvert Island, British Columbia, Canada - ECP12_OM2 (SPAdes) (version 2) | ecosystem: Environmental > Aquatic > Freshwater > Wetlands > Bog ... | reverse complement strand
GCTCACGTGGCGGAACTGGCAGACGCGTACGGCTCAGGACCGTATGGGGCAACCCGTGGAGGTTCGAGTCCTCTCGTGAGCATTCATTTATTTCATCGAGTGAGTCTGTTCGGCGCATGGAATCCGGCTTTACGCAGAAGGAACCGAGTTCGATTCAGAGCTTGTTTGGCCGGATCGCGCATCGATACGACATCGCGAATACCCTTTTGAGTCTAGGTTGTGATTCGCTTTGGCGACTGAAGGTGGGATCAATCGTAAGGAGTTGGCAGCCCGGCGCCATTTTGGATTTGGCGACCGGAAGCGGTGTCCTGGCGCAGGAACTGAAACGCCAATCACCCTCTGCACGAATTGTCGGTGCGGATTTTTGCGCTCCAATGCTCAACGTTGCGCGCCGGCGTGGGGTCACGGAACTTGTGGTGGCTGACGGCTTGGCGTTACCGTTCCGGGATAGTCTTTTTGACGTAGTCACCGTCGCGTTTGGCCTTCGTAACATGGCTTCGTACGAGACTGCGCTCAGTGAGATACGCCGGGTTCTGCGAGAGGGCGGCCGTCTGGTAATCCTGGATTTTTCATTGCCGCCTCCCCCCCTGCTGGGGCTCTACCGTTTCTATCTGCATCGCGTCTTGCCATGGTTTGCCGGCGTCGTAACGGGAGAACCCGATGCGTATCGGTATTTTGCCGGAACGATCGAAACGTTTCCGAAAGGCGCCGAGATGATTGCCCTTCTGAACCGCTGCGGCTTTTCAGAGTGCATAGCGAAACCGCTGACGATGGGAATTGTCACCGTCTATACCGGCCAGCGGGGAAAAGGCAGAAGTAAAAAGTAAAAAGGCAAAAGGAGGAAGGAGGAAGGAGTCAGTTAGAACGGTCGTCCTCGGGCACTAATTGATCGTCTTAATCGTGCTCGTTATCGTGTTTCGAAATCGGTCTAAGATAGCCCACGAACACACTGATACCTTTGCCTTTTGCCGTTTGCCTTTTTACTTCTGCCTTTTCCCTAGCGGGTGAGCGGCGCGTTCAGTTGCCCGTACTGTTCGTCATCCAGCAGAAATACGCCATCTTCGTCCGAGGAGATGCCTGGGTGCTGGTTGCCCGAGGTGACTTTTGCGAACTTGACTTCCGTCTCGCGATTCTGTTCATCCGATTGGTAAACGATTTTAATCGCGAGCTCCGGTTGACTGAACTCATCGGCCGGCCTCGGATCTCCCACCCAGGACGCGGCACGCAATCCTGTCAAAGTTGTAAGAAAAAGCTGGATCTGACTTTCGCTCTGGCGATCTTTCTGGTCTTTGAGTTCCCAGATTCTTTTCGGATCCCGGACGAGATCAAGCGGTTGTTCGCCGGCCTTTTCCAGATGGACGCTCACCAGGTCCTCACGGTTCAGGTTCACGATATCGAGGCCTCGGAAACTGAATTTGGTTTTCGGCAGCGAGTCGTAAACCTGTTGCGCGATCGAAAAGATATACGGTTCCTCTTTGACGCGGCCGTAGATCACTCCATTTTCAGATTTGCCGAACTCGAGCGTTGAGAGGACAACTTCGCCCGCGTTTGATTCGGCGGTGTTCTCGCTCGCGAACGAGCTGAAGGTAATGCGAAGCTTTGGCTGATCGAGTCCGAATTTTGCAAGATCAGCCGCGGTATCGGCAACAAATTCACTCACTTCGTCATCGTTAATATCTTGAATCAGGTGGGCGATATTACTCGCGTTTGCAGGGGCTTGCACCGGGCTAAGGAAGAACCACCGATTTTCTTTGCGGCCGAGTAGAATCCTCGGTTGGTCGGGGCTTTCGATGGTGATGCGATCGATTAGATCGGAGTTTATTCGCGCAATTTTTCGGTCACGCACGTCGTTCGGCGTAATGCTGAGCAAGTTTGCGAAGGTCTTGTTGACTTCGACAACTGAATTGCGCTCCGGGAGTCCTGCGTAAACCGCTTGCGGGTTGGAGGGAACTGCGCCTCCGATTTCGATTTCGAATTTCTTTCCCTCACCTCCAAAGAGAGTCAGAACATCAACCGGTGCATCCAGGCCAAACGAACTCAAATTGGTCGATTTGTCGGCACCCACAAATTTAGAAATCTGTGTCTGGTTCAGCTTTGTAAGGATATCGACGACTGCGTCGTTGCTGGCGCGTGCCTTGATCGGGCGCACGAGCTGCCAGTTGTCCTGGTTCTTAGCGAGTTCGATTTCTCCGCCGCTGACTTGAAAAATGGCCCGGTCAATCAGCGTCGTTAGAAAAGGGGTCATCCGATGGTCCCGAAAATCTCCGGACGGTTTCGACACAATATTTTTAAGGTCGTTCTGCACGACATAAACGGCGTCTTCATCTCCAATGCGCAGATAGCTCTGCCCTTGCACGGCAGTGTCCTGTCCGAATTGAATCTCGGGCGGTACTTGTTTCCCTTCGAGTTTGAGTCGAAGCCGTGATTTGATTAACCCGAAATCCTTCAGCGATTGCCGCTTTTTTGCTCCCTTGCCCAGGTCGGTGATCAGATCGTCCGGGTGGAGATTTTGAACCGCATCCAGCAGCTGGTCGACTACATTTGTATCGGCATCATCCTCGATCGGTGCGACCAACTTCCAGGCGTCTCCGTCCGTCACGATCTTTATGACGCTATCGCCATTCTCGATCGTGACTCCCTGAATATCTGTCCGATTGATTTGTACGACGTGCGTGGCCCGTTCGGTAATCTCGCGAGTATTTTGTGAAAACCGATCGAGCCCAAAAATGAATGCGCCCAGAAGCACCGCAACGGCCAGGAGAATCAGCGTCGTTTTCGGCTTCATGCGGGTGACACAGACACTCTTACTCCACGGCTCTTCATATCGATGGATACACCACGGTTCACATTTGCACAGGAGACTACCGACGCCGGACTGACCAGATCGCGAGGCCAAGGATCGCCGCCAGCAGCGGGAATCCGACGACAGTCAGCACGACAATTTCATTCATGTGGGCATCCGAGAGATTCAATGTGAATGTTTTGATCGCCTTTGGAGCAATGCCTATCAGCTGTTCCCGATCGGCAAGCCAGTTAACCGTCATCATCACGAAGTCGACATCGGGTGGCGATTCGCTCAGCGACTCGTTACGCAAAAAATCGGCATTCCCGATCACGACCAATCGGGATGATGAACGTACCTCTACGCGTGTGTCATTGATCGCACCTTTTTCAATTGCGATTCCAAAATAAAGCGGTGGGGGAAGGTCGACTCCTGGGGCATAAGTCGGTGTCTTGTCGGAGTTAAGAATTTCATCCTTGTCTCCCCAATAATCACCGGCCGCCGGTGTTAAAACCCGGGTCATCGTCAGTCCCTGCTGTGCAATGACCGATTCGTCGATCGACAACGAGCGGGTATCGCCTGGGAAGAACCCTGTTGCCTGGCTGAGTTCACGGAGAAACGTTGTTTCCGGCAAAAACTGACCATACACATCGAGCGTCACAGATTGCTCTTCGATACCGGTTTTGAATTGACTAACGATCAGATCTTGATCTGGTTTAACACCGAATTCGCCGAGGAATTGGTCGAGTCTCGGTGTTTTGCTCTTTGGATCCAACAAGATAAGAAGTCGTCCTTGCTCGTTCCAATAGGTACGAAGCAGTCCGAGATCTCGATCGGTAAGATCATATTTTGGAGCTGCCAGGATCACAGCGGCATAGTCGTTCGGAACACGTTCCAGATTGGTAAGGGCCACTGGCTCAAGCTTGATGTTTTGCCGTTCGACATACTGGACAAACTGCGAAATAGGCCCATCCCCATCCAGCGCCGGTTCACCATGACCGGTGATAAATCCGATTTTCGTCTCCTTGTCTTCGGTCAGCTCGACGAGCGCACTTGTGAGTACTTGCTCACCGCGGAAGGCCCTGATTTGCGGGGTCCGACTAAACATCCCGGGCTGATCGTATTCCGCCATATCAGCCACGCGCAGTATTTTTTTGCGATTTTGATAGTCAATGATCACCAGGTTTTCATCGGCGCTAAAATTATATTTTGCCTGCAACTCCCGTGCCCTAGTGAGGTTTCGGTAAGGATCAACCATCTCGACCTGGAGTTTACGCTTCGCAGCGAACTCGTATTCTTTCAAAAGGCTCTGTAGATCAAAGTAAAGCTCTGAGCCGGCGTTCTGCGTCGTCGGAGAAAAGAACACATAGATTTTGACCTCTTTTTTCAACGATTTCAGCAGCTTCTTTGTTAGATCGGACAAGGCGTATTTGTTATAACGGGAAAGGTCCCATCGCGTATATCGGTTGAACCCGAGATAATTGATCATCAGAACGATTACTGCGATGATGATCGTCTGTAGTACAACATTCGCGCCGATACGGAAGCGCTTGATCTCAGCGGGCTTGGTGGAAGGGTTCGCCATGCAGATCCAGAGATCTTTACGCCTTCCAGCGGCGGTACTGGAAAACCTGGTACGTAATGACCAGGAGCAGCAACGTCATGCTTGGATAAAAAACAAGCACGCGCGAATCTACGACGCCGCGTGAAAAGGAGTCCATATGGTCCAGTTGCGCCACGTAGGCGGTGACCTCTCGAAGAAGGGGCGACGAACTGTTAACGACGTAGTTGATCAGGGTGACGAAGAAATACCCAATTGTTAGGACTAATGAAATCATTGCAGCGATGATCTGGTTCGACGTCATCGCTGAGGCCAGGCAACCTAAAGCGACATTGAACATGCCCATGACTAACAACAGAAGGTACGGAGCGAAGACCTGCCCTGCGGAACCAATGGCTGAGCGGTTTCCAAGCCACCCGAATACAAGAAAGTACAACAAACTCGGCAACCAGAGACTGAGATAAAATATGAGCGCAGCCAGAAACTTTGACGTCACGACTTCCCAGTCCCGGACCGGGGCTGTCATCAACGTTTCGATGGTGCCCAGCTTAAATTCCTCCGCAAACAGTCGCATCGTGATCACCGGAAACAGGAGGAGGTACGCGATCCAGAAAAAGACCGAGTTAAAAAATACCTGAACAACCGTGTTTTCCGAAGGTGCCCGGTTCAAAATTGCAATTGCAAACCAGAACGACAATCCGTTCAGGATCAGGAAAAGAAACAGAACAATGTAGGCAATTGGCGAATAGTAGAAAACCGACAACTCCCGCTGGAGCAAAATAATCAGGCGTCTCATCGCGCTAGTGTTGATCTCTCTGCATTGGCCATCCTTTAGTTGTCGGCATGCGTAATTTCAACAAACACATCTTCCAGTGTTGCCTTGTCCTGGGTGAGTTCGCGGACGATCCAATGACGAGCCACCGCCAGGCGAAATATTTCCTCCCGGAGATCGGAGTTTGCCTCCACACGGATTGAACAGCGATGCCACCCCTCGTCCACGGTCGCGGAAACACTTTTGACCCCGGCCACTTTTTCGATCAGTTCGCTGGGGTTGTCGTCGCCTGTCCTGGCTTCTATTCGCACCGTTCCCGACGTTCTGATGCGGCCGACCAGATTTTCAGGCGCATCGGAGGCTTCGATTTTTCCCCGATTGATTATAATCACACGGGAACAGGTAATTTCGACCTCCGACAAAATGTGGGTCGAGAGCAGAATGGTGTGACGTTTGCCCAATGATTTGATCAGCTCCCGGACCTGCCGGATCTGATTCGGATCAAGGCCGATTGTCGGTTCATCCAGAATCAAAAGATCCGGCTCATGGATCAATGCCTCTGCGAGGCCAACGCGTTGCCGAAATCCTTTTGATAACGTCGAAATCAATTTGTTCTCGACCTCAGTGACGCTGCAAAGTTCTTTGACCGCACCAACCCGCTTGCGAAGGTTCGCACCGGCCAGGCCTTTCAGCGATCCACGGTACCGCAGATACTCGTTTACGCGCATATCGCCATACAAGGGGACGTTCTCCGGGAGGTAACCGAGATGCCGCCGTGCGTTGAGTGAATCTCTGAAAACGTCGTGCCCCGCAATATAGGCGCGTCCGGAAGTGGCCGGCATAAAGCTCGACAAAATCCGCATGGTGGTGCTTTTGCCCGCGCCATTTGGCCCAAGAAAACCGACGATTTCGCCCTTTTCCACGTCGAAGCTCAGGCTCTTGATGGCAGTTACTCCGGGGTACTTTTTGGTTAGCTGTTCAACTTTGATCATTCGTGACTCGGCAAAACGCACGACCGCTTTTGGCTGCGCCGCCCGTCTTAAAGCGCGCGATGATAGGCCCCAAAAGAGGCCTGCACCCCTGCGGCTTTCTAAATTTGTGGTAAATTCCGTTTGGGTCGAGACAAAGTTCGCTTAGATTTTCTGCTCACCGCTCATGCGTGAGCGCAATAATGAATGCTTCGTATTTGAATGATTGGAATGCCGATCTTCTAGACGAATACTATCAGCGCTGGAAGCAAGATCCAGCATCTATAGATTCGAGCTGGTCCGCGTTTTTCGAAGGTTTTGAACTGGGGTCATCCGGAGGGCAAAATGGTAAAGAGGGCAGCGCGCCCATAACCGAGGTCGACCGCGTCGAATCCGACCGGTTTCAGGATCGGGTGGACGGTCTGATCTACAACTATCGAATGGTAGGTCATACCCGAGCGCAGATTGACCCATTGGGGCAATCGCGTCCGGAGTCGCCTGCGTTGACCCTTTCGTCGCTTGGCCTCGACGAAGTGCCCCTCAATTCGGTTGTTTCATCGCGGTATTTTCAACGTTCGCGCCGGATGAACCTCGGGAGCCTCATCGACACCCTGCGCGCGATCTACTGCGGGCCGATTGGTGTCGAGTTTATGCACATCCAGAATGAAACAATGCGCGACTGGGTGCGCGAGCGAATGGAAGAAAGAATCACGTTCCCGCAGCCTGACTCGACAGCCCAAAAACGATTGCTGCGATGCCTGATGGAAGCCGAGACCTTCGAGCAGTTTGTTCATACGAAGTTCATCGGCCAAAAGCGGTTTTCTCTCCAAGGGGCTGAGAGCCTGATGGTGGTGCTAGAGACGATTCTTGCCGGTTGCCCAGGCTTCGGAGTGCGCGAAATCGTGATGGGAATGGCGCATCGTGGCCGGTTGACGGTCCTGGCGAATTTCCTGCGAAAGTCGTACGACGTAATCTTCAAGGAGTTCTCCGAAAATTACATTCCGGATCTCGTCGCGGGGGACGGTGACGTGAAATATCACCTTGGGTACGAGAGTATTCGGAAGTTAGAGTCCGGAGCAGAGGTCGAAATCCGGCTTGCGGCTAATCCGAGCCACCTCGAAATCGTTGACCCGGTGGTCGAAGGGAAGTCGCGTGCACGCCAGCGAATTCTGGAGGATACCGAGAAGCGGAAAAAAGTGTTGCCGCTTCTCATTCATGGCGATGCTGCGTTTGCTGGGCAGGGGGTGGTGGCGGAGGTGCTGAATCTCTCGCAACTGCCAGGGTATGAGACTGGCGGGACGCTCCACGTGATCGTAAATAACCAGATAGGGTTTACGACGCTGCCGGATGATGCTCGCTCCACGATGTATTGTACGGACGTCGCGAAAATGATCGAGGCTCCAATCTTTCACGTGAACGGCGATGACCCGATCGCGGTTGAGTTTGTTGCGAAACTCGCGTTGGAATTTCGGCAAAAGTTTTCCCGCGACATCGTTGTCGACATGTATTGCTACAGGCGGTACGGACATAACGAAACCGACGAACCGAGCTTCACCCAGCCAAGGCTGTACAAGAAAATCCACGCGCGCCCGCCTGTCACCAGGCTATTCAAAGATCGGATGCTGGAATCCGGCGTACTCACCGAGCAGGAATCGCAGACTCTCGAAGGCGAATTCAGGGGCCAACTAGAAATTGCACTTGGCCAGGTCCGGACCTCCGAAGTGACCTCAAAAAAGGAATTTGATCGAGGTTTTGAAGAGTCGAGTGCGGTGTTTCAACCGCCGTATAGTCACAGCGAGCCTGACACCAAAGTTTCGAAGGAACTGGTCGACCTCGTAGTGAATCGAATTACCCGGGTGCCGGACGGTCTGGTGCTTCAGCCACAGGTCAAGAAGCTGTATCTGGATCGGCGGAGAAATCAGCACCAGGGAGGCGGCCCATACGATTGGTCGTTCGCCGAGGCGCTCGCATTCGGGACGTTGCTCGTTGAAGGAACACCGGTGAGGCTGTCCGGGCAGGATAGCCGCCGCGGGACGTTTAGTCAGCGGCATTGCGTTCTTTACGATACGACGACTGGCAAACGGTATACTCCGCTCGCAAATCTCAAGGAGGGCCAGGCGCGCTTTTGTGTCTATAACAGCATGCTGTCGGAGGCTGCTGTGCTCGGGTTTGACTACGGGTACTCGCTGGATTTCCCGGACATGCTCTGCCTTTGGGAAGCCCAATTCGGCGATTTTGCCAACGGCGCGCAAGTGATCATCGACCAGTTTATAGTCAGTTCCGAATCAAAATGGCAGCGTCCAAGCGGAATTGTGCTGTTGCTGCCGCATGGGTACGAGGGGCAGGGGCCGGAGCACTCAAGCGCGCGGCTGGAACGGTTTCTTCAGCTGTGCGCAGAAGACAACATTCAGGTCTGCAATCTCACCACGCCGGCGCAATACTTTCACGTACTCAGGCGACAGGTTCGCCGGGATTTCCGGAAGCCATTGATTATCATGACTCCGAAGTCGCTTTTGCGAAATGAGCGAGCGACGTCGTGGCTCGAGGATTTCACCGAATCTTCGTTCCAGCCGGTTATCGGCCCAACGCAGAACGGCGACGCTAAGGAGATCGACAGGATCATCTTCTGCAGCGGCAAAGTTTATTATGACTTGGCTGCGTACGTTGAATCGAACCGGATCCGAAATGCTGCCCTCGTGCGGGTCGAACAGCTGTACCCGCTCGACCTCGAAGGACTCGCCAATATGTTGGGCGACGTGGCGCACGCGAAGACATGGGTGTGGTGCCAGGAGGAACCGCGAAACATGGGCGCATGGAGTTACATCGAGCCGCTACTGGCGCGGGTTGCCGGTCACGAAATCGAGTATTCCGGGAGACCTGCTGCTGCAAGCCCTGCCGTTGGTTCAAAGGCTTGGCACGACCAGCAGCAGAAGGAACTTGTTCACCTTGCGTTCACCGTATAGTCGGTAGCTCTTGCATCAAAGAACCGGATAATGAGTATCGAAGTTAGGGTCCCTGCACTCGGCGAATCGGTCACCTCCGGCGTCATCTCTGCCTGGCACAAGCACACCGGAGATGTCGTCAGCGATGGTGAGGCGCTGTTTACTTTGGAAACCGACAAGATCTCGACGGAGATTCCGGCAAACCGGGCCGGGAAACTTCAGATCCAGGTCGAGGCCGGTCAGGAGGTCAAGATCGGGCAGGTTGTTGCTTTACTGGACGAAAATGCCACAGCACCCGCCCAGGCAGGTAAGCCATCGCCGTCGATTCCTGATGCGCTCGCTCCTGCAGCGAAGTCGCTCTCTCCGGCACCGCAGGAGGTGAACATGACTTTATCGCCCGCCGCGCTCCGCATTGTTGAGGAAGAGAAAGTGAACGTGGGCGAGGTAACCGGCACCGGGAAACATGGGCAGGTGACGAAGTCCGATCTGATTCAGTACCTGGAATCCAGGAATGCGTCTCCGGCCCAGGTGACTGCGCAGCCGGGTATTCAATCGCTCCCGCAACCCGGTGCCACTATTCAATCCGTGCCGGGGTCAGTTTCGATGCCTGCGCCTGTTGAAGCGTCCGCTCGAAGTACGCGGCGAAAAATGAGTCCGTTGCGAAAGAAAATCGCTGCGCAACTCGTCGCCGCTCAGCAGAACGCGGCGATGCTGACCACCTTCAACGAGTGCGACATGTCAGCGATTATGCAACTCCGTTCGCAGTACCAGGAGTCATTCCAAAAACGGCACGGGGTAAAGCTCGGGTTCATGTCATTTTTCATTAAGGCCGTCGTTGACGCCCTCCAATCAGTGCGCGGAATGAACGCCCGGATCGACGGGGACGATCTCATCGAGAATCATTATTACGATATCGGGGTCGCAGTCGGGACGGACCGAGGTCTGGTTGTTCCCGTGGTTCGGGATGCGGATAAGAAGAGCTTTGGCGAGCTTGAAAAGGATGTTACCGCTTACGCCGTGAAAGCGCGGGATGGCAAGCTCAGTCTGGATGACCTGACCGGCGGAGTCTTTACGATAACAAACGGCGGCATTTACGGTTCGCTGTTGAGCACGCCGATTTTGAATCCGCCACAGAGTGGGATCCTCGGGATGCACAAGATCCAGAACCGACCTGTTGCGATCGATGAAAAAATCGAACTTCGCCCGATGATGTATCTCGCGCTGAGTTACGATCACCGTGTGGTAGACGGCAAGGAGGCGGTCACCTTTCTAGTGCGGGTAAAGGATTGTATCGAGGCCCCGGCTCGGCTGCTATTGCAAGGGTAGAACCGTTGTCGTGTCGGTTCGCGGAGGAGTGCGGTTTTTCGAGCGTTGGTCGGCTCATTTAATGGGTCTCTTGGGGCTCTGTCCGCCGGTCGCCGGACTCCATCCGGCGGCTGCCGGACTGCTATGTGCGCCTGAGAGTGCGCACCAACAATGGGGTGGAAGTCCCCATCGGACAGAACACTGGCTGTCCGTAGTCGAAGGTAACTGCGTCGTCGAGAGACTGGGTGGGAGGCAACCGGAGACGAAC
>Ga0209656_10003209_pt1 | contig 10599 bp, 5 predicted proteins | sample BogFormECP12_OM2_FD_188239 | JGI IMG/M metagenome (GOLD analysis project Ga0209656, IMG submission 188239) | Bog forest soil microbial communities from Calvert Island, British Columbia, Canada - ECP12_OM2 (SPAdes) (version 2) | ecosystem: Environmental > Aquatic > Freshwater > Wetlands > Bog ... | reverse complement strand
GCGAGTCGTTCCGACATCATCACCCAGAGAATGAGCAGCTAAAGCCGGTTGAGCCACGGCACCAACGGTGCTCATTGTCCGCAAGCGTCGAGAGGAGCGGACTTAAGATCGGTTCAATGTCGGTCCGAATCCGACCGGGGCACTGAGCCTCCGACGTGAGCGAACAGTATCGCCACGGAGCGCGGCTCGGCCCGATAGGTACCACCTCGAATGGATTATGCCGACTGCCACGGGACGATGTCGTGCGGGGACTCGAGCGCCGTATCGATCCATCGTCGCCACGGAGCTTCCGGGTCGTGATCCACCGGCGGGAGCGCGAAGTCGAGCGGCTGCCAGTAGGCGTTCAGGATCAGATAAATGAGGATGTTTTCGTTTGGCAGCTCGGCGCTGAACGCGAGGCTGTGCGACTGATCGCTCCAGTCCGGTTGCTCGGGCTTGACGCCGTGCCAGGCCTTCTTTGCTTGCCGCAGGAAAAGGTTGAGGCTCAGGCGGCTGCGTTCGGCTTCAACGTCCCGCAGCTGCCGCCGGGCGGTGAGCAGTGTGACGAAACGGTGCACGTCCGCGTGCTTGCTGAGCAGGGTCCAGTCGAACCAGCTGGTCTCGTTGTCCTGACAGTAGGCGTTGTTGTTGCCGTGTTGGGTGCGGCGCACTTCGTCACCCATCAGGATCATGGGCATGCCGACCGACAGCATCGTGATTGTGAGGAAGTTCTTCATCTGGCGGTTCCGCAGCGTCTCCACCGCCGGGTCGTCGCTCGGCCCCTCGGCGCCACAATTCCAGCTGCGATTGTCGTCGGCGCCGTCGCCGTTCTCTTCGCCGTTGGCCTCGTTGTGCTTGCGGTCGTACGAGACGAGATCGTTCAGGGTGTACCCGTCGTGACAGGTGACGAAGTTGACGCTCTGCTCGGCCTCCCGTTCCTCGTGGCCGTAGATGTCGGGGCTGCCGAGGAACCGGTCCGCGACCCGCCGCACGAAGCCCTCATCGCCGCGCAAGAAGCTGCGCACGTCGTCGCGGAACCGGCCGTTCCACTCCTTCCAGCTGTCACCGATGAAGCTGCCCACCTGGTAGAGGCCGGCCGCGTCCCAGGCCTCGGCGATGAGCTTGGTGCCCGCGAGCGAGGGGTCCGACTCGATATCCCACAAGACCGGGGGATTCGGCAGCACACGGCCCGATGAATCGCGGGCGAGGATCGAGGCGAGATCGAAACGGAACCCGTCCACATGCATTTCCTCGACCCAGTAGCGCAGGCTGTCGACGATCATGCGGCGCACCACGGGATGGTTGGCGTTCAACGTATTGCCCGTCCCGCTGTAGTCGGCGTAGCGCGAGCGGTCTTTTTCGAGGATGTAGTAGGTGGGGTTGTCGATTCCCCGGAAGCACAGCGTCGGCCCTGATTGGTCCCCTTCGGCGGTGTGGTTGAACACGACGTCGAGGATCACCTCGATCCCGGCGCGGTGCAGGGCCTTGACCATGTCGCGAAATTCGTCGACCGGGCCGAGCGGATCCTGACGTGAGCTGTATGCTGCGTGCGGCGCAAAGAATGAGACCGGCGAATAGCCCCAGTAGTTAACTCGTCCGGGCGGGCAGTCATGCGCATCGAACTGGAACACCGGCAACAGCTCGACGGCCGTGACGCCGAGGTCGCGGAGATACGGAATCTTCTCGGTCAACCCCGCGAAGGTGCCGCGAGTCTTCTCGGCGACGCCGGAGCTCGGATGCCGGGTGAAGCCCCGAACGTGCATCTCGTAGATGATCGTGCGCGAAGAAGCCAGCCGCAGCGGCGTGTCCCCTGCCCAGTCGTAGCCACGCGGATCCACAACTACGCTCTTCATCGCCGTCGCGGCGTTGTCGCCCCTCTCGCTCGCAGCGGTGCGACTGAAGGCGCTGGGGACGGCCACGCCGCGGCCATATGGGTCGAGAAGTACCTTGTCGGGATCGAATCGCATCCCCGCCGCAGGATCGGACGGTCCGCGGACTCGATAGCCGTAGATTTGTCCGGACCGCACGCCGGGCAGGAACACGTGCCAGTAGTGGTACGTGCGATTGGTTGCGGGATTGACGTGAATCACGCGTGCGGGTCGCGCGTCGTCGTCGCCGTCGAAAAGGAGCAACTCCACGGCTGCAGCGCTGGGCGAGAACACGCTGAAGTTGACGCCGCCATCCACGACCGTGGCGCCAAGAGGCGAGCTTCGGCCGACGTGCATTGTCATGGATTCTCGGCTACATGACGGGGCAGGGCTTCGCACCCCAGATCTCGGCCGCGTATTCCGCGATCGTGCGATCGCTCGAGAACTTCCCGGAGCCCGCGACGTTCAGGACGGCCTTGCGCGTCCACGCAGGTGGGTCGGCGTAGAGCTTGCACAGGCGCTCGTCTGCCTCGAGATACGATTTCAGGTCTGCCAGATGCATGTATTGGTCGCCATGGGTCAGCAGCGTGTCGTGCAGCGCGGCGACGACACCGGGTTCGTTGCGGCTGAAATGGCCGGCGAAGATCAAATCCAGCGCCGCCCGGGTCTCCGGATCGTTGTCGTAGTGCCACTGCGGGCGATACCAGCCGCGGCTGTCGGCCACTTGCTCGGCCGTCAATCCGAAGAGGAAGAAATTCTCCTCCCCCGCCTCCTCGGCCATTTCGATGGTCGCGCCGTCGCGGGTGCCGATCGTCAGCGCCGCGTTCATCATGAACTTCATGTTGCTGGTGCCGCTGGCTTCGTAGCCGGCGGTCGAAATCTGATTGGAGACGTCGGCGGCGGGGATCAGGTACTCGGCGAGTGAAACGCAGTACTCGGGCAAGAAGACGACCTTGATTCGACCGCGCACGGCAGGGTCGCCGTCGATCGTGCCGGCCAGGTTGTTGATGAATTTGATGATGAGTTTGGCCAGGTGGTAGGCGGGGGCGGCCTTGCCCGCGAAGAAGAATGTCCGGGGCGCGGTGTCGAGCTCGGGGTTCTCGCGCAGCCGCTTGTACAGCACCACGATCCGTAGGGCGTTCAGGAGCTGGCGCTTGTACTCGTGAATGCGCTTGACCTGGCAATCGAAAATGGTGTCCGGATCGACGGCCTGGCCCGAGGTCGCCGTGAGCCAGTCCGCGAATCGGAGTTTCGCTTCTCGTTTGGCCTTGCCAACGTCATCACGAAACGAGTTGTCGTCGGCGAGCGGTGTGAGCTTGCGTAGCTCGGCGAGGTCGGTCACCCAGTCCTCGCCGATCGCCTCGGTGATCGTGGCCGCGAGCGCCGGGTTCGCCAGCCGAAGCCAGCGGCGCGGCGTAACCCCGTTGGTCTTGTTGCCGAACCGCTCGGGAAACATCTCGGCCAGGTCCTTGACCGTCATGGTGCGCAGCAGCTCGGAGTGAATCGCGGCTACCCCGTTGGTGCTGTGCGAGCCGACGATCGCCAGGTTGGCCATCCGAATCTTGCGCGCAGCGCCCTCCTCGACGAGGCTCACCCGCTCGACCCGCCCGTCGTCGCCTGGGAAGCGGCGCCTGACGTTGTCGAGCAGGCGCCGATTAATCTCGAGGATGATCTCCAGTTGGCGCGGCAGCAGCGCGTCGAGCCAGGCGAGGGGCCATTTCTCGAGCGCTTCCGGCAGCAGCGTGTGGTTCGTGTACGCGAGCGTCCGCTGGGTGAGATCCCATGCCTCGTCCCAGCCGAGGTGTGCATCATCGAGCAGAATCCGCATCAGCTCGGGGATGGCCAGGGTGGGATGCGTGTCGTTCAACTGAATGGCGACCTTCTCGGGCAGTGCGCGCCAATCGTCGTTCGTTTGGCGGAAGCGGCGCACGAGATCGGCGAGGGAGCAGGCGACCAGGAAGTACTCCTGAATGAAGCGCAGTCCCTGACCCATGCCCGTCGAGTCGTCCGGGTACAGCACCCGCGTGAGGGATTCGGCGGCGAGTGTCTCTGCCAACGCACCGACGAAGTCGCCGCCGCTGAATTCCTGAAAGTCGAAGAAATCGGGCGCGGCGGCAGCCCAGAGCCGCAGCGTATTGATCGTCTTGCCGCCGAAGCCGACCACCGGACGGTCGAACGGGATGCCGAAAAGCGTGGACCGGCGGCCGGGAACCACACGCAGGCTACCGCCGCGCAGCTCGAACGCACAGTTGAGCTTGACCTCGACTTGCTCGTCGAGACGTGCGACCTCCCACGGATCGGGGTGCCGCAGCCAGTTGTCCGGCTGTTCGAGCTGCCACCCCTTCTCGAGCGACTGCCGGAAGATGCCGTATTCGTAGCGCAGGCCGTAGCCCATGGCCGGCAGCTGCATCGTCGCCATCGAGTCGAGAAAGCACGCCGCCAGGCGCCCAAGCCCACCGTTGCCAAGGCCCGCGTCCGGCTCCTGTTCGAGCAGGCCGAGCCAATCGAGGTCCCTCTTTTCGACGGCCTCCTCTACCAGGGCATCGAGCCAGAGGTTCGTGACGTTGTTGGCCAGCGAGCGGCCGATGAGAAACTCCAGTGAGATGTAGTAGACGCGCTTTGGGTTCGCGTGCGTGTAGGTCTGCTCCGTGCGCACCCATCGCTGTGAGAGGACGTCCCTCACCGAGCGGGCAGCCGCCTCGAACTTCTCCCGCGGACCAGCCTGGGCCGGGTCAACGACGTCGTCGAACAGGAGATGGCGTTCGTAGAGCCCGTCGGCGGTGCCCGAGAACTGAATCGGGCCGCATCCATATTGTTCGAGTAGCTTGCGAACCGGATCGACCTCCGTCACATTGGAAGCGGCGCGCTCTGTATGCTTTGTCATCTCTTTAGTCCTCGTTTGTCGCATCTGCTCGTCCGAGCGAGTCGCCGTTTGAACTCTTGCGCAGAAGTGTCCAGTTCGTGGCTAACGTGAATTCGGCCGGAATAGCACCCGGCTATTCGTTGTCACCTGCTGTCGAGGCGGTGGCGTTGATATTGGTCTGGACCTCGATACCGCGCGCGCCCGGCCATACCCAGTCGCGCACCTCCGGGAGGTCGTCGCCGTGCTCGCGGGTGTACTCCCGCGCCGCAAGCCGCTTGTCGGCCATCTCCTGACGCAAAGTTGCGCACGTCGACTGCAGGAACGGCACCCGGTCGATCACGTCCATCACCAGGTGGAAGCGATCGAGGTCGTTGAGCATCACCATGTCGAACGGGGTGGTGGTGGTGCCCTCTTCCTTATAGCCCCGCACGTGCAGCTGGTCGTGCCCGGCGCGACGGTAGGTGAGCCGGTGGATCAGCAACGGATATCCGTGATAGGCGAAGATGATCGGCTTGTCGCGAGTGAAGATGATGTCGAAGGCCCGGTCGGACATGCCGTGCGGATGCTCGGTGTCGGGCTGCAGTCGCATCAGATCCACCACGTTGACGAAGCGGATCTTCAGGTCGGGCAGGTGCTGCCTGAGCAAATCGACGGCCGCAAGGGCTTCGAGGGTCGGGACGTCGCCCGCGGCAGCGATGACGACATCGGGATCCTCGCCGAGCTGCTCGGTGCCGGCCCACTCCCAGATCCCGAGCCCCCTGGTGCAGTGCGCGATCGCCTGCTCCATGGTGAGGAAGTTGGGGTGCGGCTGCTTGCCCGCGACCACCACGTTGACGTATTGGCGCGAGCGCAGGCAGTGGTTGTACGTGGACAGCAGAGTGTTCGCGTCCGGCGGTAGATACACCCTGACAACTTCGGCGCGCTTGTTCACCACATGGTCGATGAAGCCGGGGTCCTGGTGGCTGAACCCGTTGTGATCCTGACGCCAGACATGGCTCGACAGTAGGTAATTCAGGCTCGCGATCGGCCGCCGCCACGGTATGTGGTTGGTGACCTTGAGCCACTTGGCGTGCTGGTTGAACATCGAGTCGATGATGTGGATGAACGCCTCGTAGCAGTTGAACATGCCGTGGCGCCCGGTGAGCAGGTATCCCTCGAGCCATCCCTGGCACTGGTGCTCGGAGAGCATCTCGACCACGCGCCCGGCGCGGGCGAGGTGCTCGTCGACCTCCGGTCCGTAGAATTCGGCGTTCCACTGCTTGGCGGTCACGTCGAAGACGGCCTGCAGGCGATTGGACGCGGTCTCGTCGGGGCCGAAGATCCGGAAGTTGTGGGGGTTGAGCCGTACCACGTCGGTGAGCCATTGACCGAGCACCCTGGTGGCTTCGGCGATGGTGGCGCCCGGGGCAGGGACGTCTACGCCGTAGTCCCGGAAGTCGGGCAGCCGCAAAGCCTTCAGCAGCAGCCCGCCATTGGTGTGCGGGTTGTCACTCATCCGCAGCGTGCCCGTCGGCGCGAGGTCGGCGATCTTGGGGTCGATCTTGCCGTCCTCGTCGAACAGTTCGTCGGCGCGGTAGGAGGCCAGCCACACCCCGAGCACCCGCAGGTGTTCCGGGGTATCGCGGGCGTTGGCCAGCGGAACCTGGTGTGCGCGCCAGGATCCCGTGGTCTTCTTCCCGTCGATGTAGGCCGGGCCGGTCCATCCCTTCGGGGTGCGGAAGACGATCATCGGCCAAGGTGGCCGCCGTTCGTCACCGCCAGCGGCCTTCGTCTTGATCTCCGAGATCTCGTTGAGCACGGTGTCGAGCAGCATCGCGAACCGACGGTGTGCATCCGCGGTGTCGGAGTCCTCCTCCGCTTCGAAGAAGTACGGGTTATGGCCGTAACCCCTCATGAGGTCGCGCAGTTCATCCTGCGGGATGCGGGCGAGCACCGTCGGATTCGCGATCTTGTACCCGTTCAGATGCAGGATTGGCAGCACCACGCCGTCCTTGGCTGGGTTCATGAACTTGTTGGAATGCCAGCTCGTCGCGAGCGCTCCGGTCTCCGCTTCACCATCGCCGACGACCGCGGCGACGAGCAGATCCGGGTTGTCGAACGCGGCGCCGTAGGCGTGCGAGAGCGCGTAGCCGAGCTCGCCGCCCTCGTGGATCGAGCCCGGCGTCTCGGGAGCGACGTGCGAAGGAATGCCGCCCGGGAAGGAGAACTGCCGAAACAGCCGCCGCATACCCTCGACGTCAGGGGTGATGTCGGGGTAGACCTCCGAGTAGGTGCCGTCGAGGTAGGCGTTGGCCACCAGGCCCGGCCCACCGTGGCCTGGTCCGGTGACATAGATCGTCGACTGTCCACGCTCCTTGATCATCCTGTTGAGGTGCGCGTAGAGGAAGTTCAGGCCGGGCGTGGTTCCCCAGTGGCCGAGCAGGCGCGGCTTGACATCTTCGCGCGCCAGGGGGGTCCGCAGCAGCGGGTTGTCCAGCAAGTAGATCTGGCCCACGGACAAGTAGTTCGCAGCGCGCCACCAACCGTCCAGCTGGGCGAGGGTTTCGTCGCTCAGTGGTTGCAACTCAGCGGAAGGCCAGTTGGACTTTATGGCGGTCATGGCGACACGCTCCTACGGCGACGGGATAACGATCTATCCCCATCCAACTCGGAATCACCGTTTCTGACGGCCTTGTGCGAAGTGTTCATCAGCGGGCTACCGCGCGGCGATGGCTCGGCTGGCTCCGGCGAAGTCAGTGGAGGATCAGCGCGGGCATCTGCACGCATCCGCGCCGGCGGGGGCGGGGCTGGTGCGGTCGCTATTCGCCTGCGGGACTGCACTATTCGCTCGGTGGTGCGCCGGACGTCTAGCGGACACGCAGGATCGACGACCGACGGGCGAACACCGGTCGGTTGTTTGGTGGTGCCTCGGCGACTATCCGTGCGTACACCGACCGTTCGCCCGTTGGTCACCGGATGTGAAACGCGCTAGCCGGGGTGGTCGTCGAACCCATCCAGGCCGGGGTCGCGCCGTCCCACGGCGGCGAGGCGATCGGCGACGCGCCGGGCAGCGGCGCGAATATAGTCGTCGCGCTCCGGGTTGGCTTTGGCGTTCGGCGAGTCGGGTCCGTGTCGTTTGAGCTTGTCCCGTAACCGTTCGTCCAATGTCATGATTGTCCCGTCTGGTCCGGCGGTGTTGTCCGCGACCGTCAGCGCATCCGAAAGCCCATCCTCGACGAAGTTGAACTCGCTTAATCGATCGTCGAGCCCGCGAACGCGCGCGACGAAGCGGCTACCCGAATGATGCGCGACAAGGTCGCATACGGCTTCGGGCCAGCCTTCCCGGCGCAGGTACTGGGCCCCGTCGAGGGGGTGATACCCGCTGTCCCGCAACCGGGACCCGTAGCCGATGTCGTGCAGCCACGCCGCGGCGACCACGGTTTCGGCCGCCGATGGCGGCACCGTCGCGACGAGTGCTTGCGCCCTGACGGCGACTTCCGCACAGTGGTGCACCCGCTCCGGATCTTCCTCCAGAATGCGGCCGACAAGGTCGCGGGCCGCGGGGATCAACTGCTCCGACATCGGCCGCTCCCTACCGTGATTCGATCAAGCTCTGTGTTCACTGTCCCATGCGGTCGTCGACGACCTGTTCGACACCAGCCAGATGATCGATCGGGGCCCGGCCACCACGGTTTTGGTGGAATCGCTGCTGCGCCGCGGCACCGACGCCGACGCCGACCTGCACGATGCGCAGGCCGCGATCGAGCGGTTAGCGGCGGTGCCGACCGACCCGGGATTCGTGCTGAACGAAATCTGGCTGTTGCGGCTGCGGGCTCTGCTGGCGCGGCCTCACGGCGATGCCGCGGCTTACGCCGACTTTAGGGATCGCTACCGCGACATGGCGAGAATCCTTGGCTTCGAAGGTCATATCGCGTGGGCCGAGGCGATGTCATAAAGGCGGTCGGTCTGGAGTCCTTGTCCGGCCTGGTCTCGAAACAGACCACATTTGAGGGTCTGACCCGAAAATCGGATGGTGAGTGGGCACCACCCGATTTTCCCGCATGCGCGTGCGTCCCGGGTGGGACCAAATAACTCAAAACTTCGTGTCAGCAATCTAGGGGGCTGCGCTCGCTCCGCCGTGGGTATGGAAAATCGTCGTCACCTCACGTTCGTTGGGGCTCAAGGCTGTTGGATCTGGCCGTTAATCGACGACGGCAGTTGTTCGCGAATGCTGAGTTCACTGTGGGGGCGAGTGGCCGGTTTTGATCATGAAATTTTGACATCACCCGATCGGTGGGTCGGGGTTGGGTTCAGCTATGGGTGATCACTCGCGTTGTCGCGGCGTGACCTGTTCCCACCAGTTAATGGTTTCGCCGTCGGTGGCCATTTGATCGAGGAGGTGGGCGATGAGATCGATGTGTGTTCCACCGCCGCCGGACCAGCAGAACTTCCACAGCTCGCGGGCAGCTCGGTGATAGTGGTGGATCGTCTCGTCGATGGCGTAGGCGTCGATCTCGCCGGTGCGGTAGCGGTCGAGCGCAGCCGTAATGTGTTCGATGAGCTCGGCCAGTCGCGCCTCATGGTAGGCGGCTACGCGTTTCGCGTTAGCGCGCGATGTGTTGGCCGCGCTCGTAATTTTGCGCGAACTTGATGAGTGCGCTTGACCACGCTGAAAACCCCCATGAGCACGACGGCCTTCTCCGCATTCGCCCAACCGAACCCCAGCCGCTCGCCCATCCATGCCTTGCGAAGTTCGGGACGCCCGCCAGCTACTTCGACCTGAAAAAGTCGGGGCGTGGCGGTGGCTGAACTGGTCGTTGTTTGACGAGATGATGGCCTCGAACCCTTGGGCAAGAAGGGATCGAGGCCATCGTGCTCAGAACTGTAAATGACCAGCCGTCGTTGTGGGACGTAATACTGCCGTCGGAGCTGTTGGTGTTGCCCGATGGGTTGGCGCGGGTGGACAGGCTGCTCGACGACCCAGCGTTCTTCGCGCCGTTGGCGCCGTATTTCGACGCGCGAATCGGTCGTCCGTCGGTACCGATGGAGACCTATCTGCGGATGATGTTCTTGAAGTTCCGTTACCGGCTGGGCTACGAGTCGCTGTGCCGCGAAGTCGGTGATTCCATTTCCTGGCAACGGTTCTGCCGCATCCCGTTCGGCACGCGGGTTCCGCATCCGACAACGTTGATGAAACTGACTCGCCGGTGCGGCGATGCCGCGGTGACCGGGCTCAACGAGGCGTTGTTAGCCAAGGCCGTCGAGCACAAGCTGCTGCGTACCGACAAGGTCCGCGCTGATACGACTGTGGTGCCAGCGGCGGTGGCTTATCCGACCGACTCGGGTTTGTTGGCCAAGGCGGTGGGCAGCATCGCTGGCACGATCAGGCGTATTCAGGCCGCTGGCGCAGCGACTCGCACCCGGGTGCGCGACCGCAGTCGCTGCGCGGGTCAGCGGGCCCGCTCGATTGCGGCCAAGCTGCGGCTGCGCGGCGCGGCGGCGCGTGAGGAGGGTCAGGCTGCGGTCCTGCGGATCACTGGGGAGCTCGCCGGTATCGCCGAATCGGTGATCCGTGATGCCCAGGCGGTGCTACGCAACGCCCGACGAGGTTTACCTAGTGCGACGGGGCGGCGCCGTGGCCAGTTGCACCGAGCGGTCAATGACCTCGATACGCTGCTGCAACGCACAGGTCGAGTGGTGGCTCAGACCCGCAGCCGATTGGCCGGAGTGATGCCTGATTCAGCGACCCGGATGGTCAGTTTCCATGACGTCGACGCTCGTCCGATCCGCAAGGGTCGGCTCGGTAAGCCGGTGGGGTTCGGCTACAAGGCCCAGGTCGTCGACAACGCTGACGGGGTCATCCTCGACCACACCGTCCAGATCGGAAACCCTGTTGATGCGCCGCAATTG
>Ga0209656_10003207_pt1 | contig 10603 bp, 13 predicted proteins | sample BogFormECP12_OM2_FD_188239 | JGI IMG/M metagenome (GOLD analysis project Ga0209656, IMG submission 188239) | Bog forest soil microbial communities from Calvert Island, British Columbia, Canada - ECP12_OM2 (SPAdes) (version 2) | ecosystem: Environmental > Aquatic > Freshwater > Wetlands > Bog ... | reverse complement strand
AGCCGGAGGCTGCGATGGGGACGACGTCCGTTGTAATGGGCCTCGTACTGGGCCAGGATCGTCCGCAGGTGGCGCTGGCCGAAGATCAGCATCCGGTCGGTGACCTCAGTCCGGGCCGTGAGCACAAACCTTTCCGCATAAGCATTCGCGCAAGGGCTCCGGGGCGGGATTTTCACGGCCTCGATCCCAGCGTCGGCAAGGACTGCGTCGAACGCCTCAGTGAACTGCCCGGCCCGGTCACGGACCAGGAACCGGAAGCCCGCGGCGCGATCACCCAGATTCATCAGCAGGTTGCGGATCTGCTGCACAGTCCAGGGACCGTCCGGGTTCGCGGTAATCCCGAGGATGTGCACGTAGCGGGAGCCGACCTCCATGACGAACAGGCAGTACAGGCGCTGTAGTGTCACCGCGCAGTCCACGTGGAAGAAGTCGGTGGCGAGCATCGTCGATGCCTGGGTGTGCAGGAACTGCAGCCAGGTCGTATCGGTGCGCCGTTTCGGTGCCGGGAGGATCTTCCGCGCCTTGAGGACCCGGCGGATGGTGGATGCGCCGACCCGGTAGCCGAGTTTCAGCAGCTCGCTCTGGATCCGCTGGTATCCCCAGCTGTTGTTCTCAGTGGCGAGCCGCTCGATGAGCGCGGCGATCTCGGCGCTGACCGGCGGCCGTCCCGTCCGGTGCGGGTAGGTCCACTTCCGGGTGACCAGGCAATGCCGTTGCTTGTTGTCTGCGAACTATCGTTTCGCCGGCAGGCGGGCCGCGGGCATGATGGCGGTATGCATCCGTGGAACGGGTTAGCTGATGACGTGCGGCTGGGCGTGCTCACCGAGTGGGTGACTGCCGAGCTGGTGGATGAGGTCCTGGCTGAGTGCGGTGTGCGGGACCAGAGGCCCGGGGCGCTTCCTGCCCGGTTCATGGTTTATTTCGTGCTCGCTCTTGCCCTGTTCCAGCAGGATTCCTATGACGATGTCGCGGAGAACCTGGTGGGAGCGCTGGAGGGGATGGACGAGGAGATCCCGAACCGGTCCTCGTTTACCCGGGCCCGGCAGCGGCTGGGGGCGGGGGTGCTCGAGGCGGTGTTCCGCCGGCTGGCCGGGCCGGTGGCCCCGGCCGGCCTGGACTGCGCGTTCTGGCGGGGGATGCGGGTGGCCGCGGTGGATGGGTTCGTGCTCGACGTGCCGGACACGGAGGTTAACCGGGCCGCGTTCGGCGGCCCGGTAGACGCCAAGGGCCAGCCGGCGGGATTCCCCCAGGCCAGGGTGGTGACGTTGACCGAGACCGGGACGCACTCCTCGATCGACGCCAGGGTGGGCGGTTTCAGCGGCGGGGAGCCGCAGCTGGCGATCGCGATGGCCGGCAGCGCGGCCGGGATGCTGGTGATCATGGACCGGGGCTTTCCCGGCGTGGCGCTGTGGAAGGCGTATACGCAGGCCCGGGCGCACCTGCTGATCCGGGCACGGTCCAGCGTGGCCGCCGCCCGGTGCAGGTCCTGGACGACGGGACGTACCTTGGCTCGGATGAACCTGGCCGGGCAGAAGGGCGCGCATCCCGGCGGGGTCCTGGTGCGGGTGATCGGATACCGCGTCGACGGGGGCGAGGTCATCAGGCTGCTGACCGACCTACAGCGGACCCCTAGCTGGTCCGCCAGGAGGCATGGGCGCATCTGGCGGTGCATCACTGCCTGACCCGGATCATCATGCAGCTGGCCGGCGAGGAGCGGATCGACCCGGACCGCATCTCCTTCGTCAAGGTCCTCAAGCACGTGCGGCGCAGCGTCATCCGCCAGTCCGCGCAGACATCGGTGCAGATCAAGCAGTTCATGGTCACGATGGCCGCGAAGGTCCGCCGCAAGCTCGACAACGGCGTCAGGCGCCTGCGGGAAGCCGACCGGTCCCTCAAGCGCCCGGCCTCGAAGTACTCCTTCCGCAAGCCAGGCCAACCTTGGAGGCTCTGATTCCTGGGAGGATGCAGGGCCATGGCAGCACAGAAGAGGTACCCGGACGAGCTGCGTGAGGTTCATTCCGGCAGGTCAAGACGTTCCAGCGCGGCCCGCAGGAGATCTTGCGGTGCGGGCGTGCGCTGGGGGCAAGTGCTGCGACAGGGATCGGGTCAGCAAGTCAAGAAGGAGATGGCCGGCGCGGAAGTAGGTCGCGGTGGGCCGGACGCGCCCGCAGGGGATGAGCTCAACAGCGGTGGACGTGGAGGACCAGCGGTCGATGTGCAGTCTCATCCGCAGGAGCGGGCGCAGCGGTCCCCGGGCCAGGCGGACCTGGATCCGGCGCGTGCCCGTGTCGCGATCATGCTCGACCGGCCCGCGCAACAGGCTTCCGCCGAACCGGAGTTCGCCGCCCTGCCCTGTGCGCTGCCAGCTGTCAAGTGCGGCCACGCAGGTCTCGAACGGGACGTCCACGATCCGCCAGAATGACAACTGTCCCTGGACCGGGACCATGTCTGCGCCCATGCTTGCCTCACCGCCTGGCTGCGGCGGTCAGCAGCTTGCCCGGCTTGCCGCGCAGCACCACGGGCCGGGTGTTGATCCCGGCGGGCGGGCCGCCGAAGGCGGCTTCGGTGGTGTCCCACAGCCGCTGCCAGGCGTCGTCTTCCCACAGCTGGCGCAGCTGCAGGCAGGGGTGCTTGCGCTCGTCCAGGTCACCGCCGGGCGGCACCCAGGCCAGCAGCGGGATCAGGACCGCCTCGTGATGGCGGGCGAGATCGGCCGGACAGCGCAGCGCGTGCGCGCTGCCCGGCGATCCGCTGACCCTGGCGAAGATCCGGCGTGTGCCCGGCACGGTGGTTCTCCCTTGGTGAGGTCGTGACGGGGCTGGCTGGGACAGTGCCGCCCGGCCATGCGCGGCCCGGCGACACGGCACCGGTTGGTCTGCGTGCCCGGCTTACGCCGCCGCCATGGCCGCCTTGCGGTGCGCGGCCCGCGCCCGGTCCGAACACCGCCAACGTGGCCGCCAGCAGCGCGGCCCCAACGGCGATCAGGGCGATCTGCCAGCCGGGCATCCCGCCCACGACGGGGTGAGTCACGAACAGTTTCCTGCGTGGGGTCGGGGAGTCACGCTCCCTCGGCGACCGGGTAGGTCTCGTCGGCGACAAGCCCGTGCGCCTCCCGGTGCACCCCGGCTGCCGCATCGGCATCTGGCGCATCGACCAGGCAGAAGATCTTGCCGTGCTCTTGGTCGACCCGGTACCGCAGATAATGGACGCCATATGCATCCTGGGTCTGCAGATCGGCGGCGTGTGCCTTCGCCGCGTCGTCAATGGTGACCGGGCCAGGCAGTGCCCACCCGTTGCGCCGGTCTGCCGTCGGTGCCAATGTGCTGGCGCCGGGTGATGACGTCGAACAGCGTGGCTAGTGCGGATGCGATCCGGGCCGCCTGTTCGTCGGCGCGCCGGATTTCCGCGGAACTCTTCGTGCGCTGTATCTGGTACAGCCGGTAGGCGTCGTAAGGCATCACGGTCCTCACACCTCCTTGGCAATCATCGAAGGGACGGATCTAGCTCCGGGTATGCAGCAGCATTGCGTGACCTCTCCGTCGGCCATCGCTGAACGGTCGTGCAGCGCGGCTCGGCTACCGGTTGCTCCAGGTGCAGATTCCGGCGGCCGGGTGAGCGGGCGGCTCCACGCCCACGGCAGCCAGGCCGGGGTCCAGCGAAGCAGTGATCTACGAGTGGCCGGTGTGCCGCGCTGGTGACGCTGCGTTCGTGCTTGCCTGGCCCTGCGGGCACCTTCTGCCTCCGTCAGCAGCATGTTCTGCCGCTCGCGTGCCAGCGCCGCCTGGATGTAGGGGTGGCTCATTTCGGATTGCTCCTTAACGCTTGGCCGGGCTCGCGATGCCGTCGCATGGCCCGGTGTCGGGCACCCGGAGGCTGGTCAGATTCGCTGACCGCCCCGGGTTTCGGTAGTTCCGTGGTGGCTCCATAGCGGCCGCCGTACCAGCACGCAGCCGAGCACGGTAGCGGCGGCGCCGTCCACCCGCCCAGCGGGCCGATGGATGCCGCGGATAGAAGTCGTGATCATTTCTTTGCGGGGAAGATGTGTCTTGTGCCCGGGAGCCGGGCGGTCAGCAGCCTTCCTGCACCTGGTAGATCTCGTCGGCGACCAGGCCATGGGCTTCGTAGTGCACGGTCTTGGCCGCCGCAGCGGACGGCGCCTGAACGAGGCAGAACACCTTGCCCCGGTGCTCGTCGACCCAGTACCGCAGGTACCGGACCCGGTGCTTGTCCTGCGCCTGCAGGTCCGCCAGGTGGGCCTTGGCCACGTCGTCGGCGGTCACGCCGTCGCCAAATGAGTGGATGTCCATGTAGAGCGGCATTGCGCCTCCTCGGTCGGGTTACCGGGCCAGCCCGAACCTATGGCGGCTGGCCGGGACACCGGATCGGGAGCGGTTCCCCAGTTTCGCCGTGGGACTCCCTAGATTTCCCGCCCCGCTCACCCAGGCTGAACCGATTGCCTGGCTGCGGCGTTATGCCTGGTAGCCGGCAAGCCTGGATGCGGGGGAGATGGACGTCGTGCCGCTGTTGGAACGGGAAGCTCAGCTGGCCTCACTCGCGCAATGGGCAGGGGAGGCCCGGCACGGGGATGGCCGGCTGGTGCTTATCGCCGGGGAGGCGGGTGTCGGTAAGTCGGCGCTGGTCGAGCAGGTGCAGCGCGGCCTGCCGGAGGCCACCTGGTGCTGGGGGGCTTGTGACGGCCTGTTCACCCCGCGGCCGCTCGGCCCCTTGTTCGATATCGCCGGCACGCTCGGCGGCGAGCTGCTGGAGCTGTGCCGGGCCGGGGCCGCTCGCGATGAACTGCTCAGCGCTCTGTTGCGGCAGGTCAGTGCGCCGGGCGGTCTGCACGTGCTGGTCGTGGAGGACGTCCACTGGGCCGACGAGGCCACCATCGACCTGCTGCGCTTCCTCGGCCGGCGCATCCGCGACGCCCCGGTCCTGCTCCTGGCCACCTACCGGGACGAGGGCATGACCGCAACGGACCCGCTCCGCATCGCCGTAGGTGACCTGGCTACCCAACGGTCCGTCCGGCGCATCAGCCTCCGGCCGCTGTCTGCGGACGCGGTGGCGGTGCTGGCAGGCGGGAGCGGGCTGGATCCTGCCGCGCTCTACCGGCTGACCGGCGGCAACCCGTTCTATGTCAGCCAGGCCGTGCAGGCTGGGATGGGCGAGGTGCCGGCGTCCGCCCGGGATGCGGTGCTGGCCCGGGCCGCGCGGCTTGGCGCCGACTCACGTGCGGTGCTGGACGTGGCAGCCCTGATCGGCAGCCGGGCCGAGATCGCGCTGCTGGAGTCGGTCGCTGATTGCCCGCCGTCGGCCATCGATGAGCTCCTGGCATCCGGGCTGCTCGCCGGGGTCGGCGGGGCGCTGCAGTTCCGCCATGAGATCGCGCGGCTCGCGGTGGAAGGAACGGTTACTGCTCACCGCCGCAGCGCCATCCATGCGCGGATCTTGGCGTCGCTGCAGGCTCTGGGCTGCGACGACGATGCCCGGATGGCGTTTTACGCGGAGGCGGCCGGCGATGGCCCGGCGGCGCTGCGCCATGCGTCCGCGGCCGCCCGCCGGGCCGCCGCGCTGGCCTCGCACCGCGAGGCGGCCGCCCAGTTCGAACGGGCACTGCGCTTCGCCGATGGGGCTGATCCCGCCACGGAGGCCAGCCTGCATGACGGCTACGCGTACCAGGCGTCGCTGCTGGACCGCTGGCAGGAGGCGGCCGACGCCCGCGAGCGGGCGCTTGCCCTGTGGCGCGAACTGGGTGACCGGCTGCGCGAGGGCGACACGCTCCGCTGGCTTGCCCACTCGCTGTGCTCCCTGAGCCGGGGCGGTGAGGCAATCGCCGCCGCCCGGGCCGCGATAGCGCTTCTCGAGCCGCTGGGCCCGACCATCGAGCTGGCCTGGGCGTACGCCAGCCTGGCGGCGATATTGATGGTGCGCGGCGCCAACACCGATGCGATCGAGCTGGCCCGCCGGGCGCAGGCGGTCGCCGGGCCGCTGGGCCTGACCGAAGTGCTCAGCGACGCGCTGAACAGCCAGGCGTGTGCCGTCCGCGCGACTGGCGGGCCATGGGCTGGCATGCTGCGCCGGGCACTGGACACCGCGCTGGTCGGCCAGCACGAGGCCGAAGTGGCCCGGGCCTACGTGAACCTGCACGCCAGCTATGTCGCTGACCGGGATTGGGCCGCCGCTGAACGGTATTTCACCGAGGGAGTCGCCTACTGCGACGACCATGACATCACCACCTACTCCATCTTCTTGCGCAGCGAGCGGACCAGCGTCTTGGAGCGGACGGGCCGCTGGGATGAGGCCGTGGTCATCTGTCATGAGCTGCTGCGCAAGGGTGGCCCGTCCCCGAGCATCCGGCTCGGCCCGCTGAACCGGCTCGGCGCGATCCGGGCCCGCTGGGGTGAACCCGGGGCCTGGGAGTGTCTCAACGAGGCCATCAAATACGCCGACGGGGCCGGTGAGCCGCAGTCGATCATTCCGGTGCGGCTGGCCCGCGCCGAGGCGTTCTGGCTGGACGGCAGGCTGGCTGACGCCCGCCGCGAGGCCGAGCTGGCCGATGACGCGGCCGGCGGCTGCGACGGATGGGACCGCGGGGCGGTCGCGGTCTGGCTGCAGCGCACCGGCTCGGCCCGGTTGCCACGCGGTGAGCTCGCCGCCCCCTACCGGCGGCAGCTCGACGGCGACTGGGCCGGCGCAACCCGCCTCTGGACGGACCTGGGCTGCCCCTACGAGGCAGGGCTGGCCTTGCTCGGGTCGGCCGACGAGGCCTCGCTGCGCGAAGCGCTGCAGATCTTCACCGACCTTGGCGCGTTCGCCACGGTCCGGCTCACCCGGCAGAAGATGCGCCGACTCGGCATCCGGTCGATCCCGGCTGGGCCCCGCCCGGCAACGCGGGAGCACCCGCTGGGGCTGACCCGGCGGGAACACGAGGTCCTCGACCTGATCTGCGCCGGGCACACCAACGCGGAGATCGCCGCCAAGCTGTTCATCTCGGTCAAGACCGCCGGCCATCACGTATCGGCGGTGCTGGCCAAGCTGCACGCGCCGACCCGGCGCGCGGCCGCGACCCGGGCCGTCAAGCTGGGCCTGGCCGGGACGGCCGGCTGATACCGCAGCCGTAGATCGAGCTCTTGCCGTCCCGATGCCTCACCCAGCGCGCCTGTGCTTGCCGAAAATCTCATCCGTGCAGGTTAAGCGGCATGCCGGTACTCGTGGAGGATGCCGCCGAGGCGGTCGCGTCTGTGGACGTGAAGCCGGATGGCGGCGCCAGGTTCGGTGATGGGTGAGGGCAGTGCGCGCAGTGGCCGGGCGTTGGCGATTCCCTGGTGCGGCCGGTGGGCGTCGTAGAACTGCTCGAACTCGCGCAGTGCGTGGAGCAGGTGCGCCTGGTTCCAGCTCAGGGTGCGGTCGAGCAGCTCGCGGCGGCAGGTCTGCACCCAGCGTTCCATGATTGCATTCATTCTCGGCATCTGGACCCCGCTGAGCACCACTTCGACGCCTGCATCAGCGAGGATGGCGTCGAACAGGCAGGGGAACTTGCCGTCGCGGTCCCGGATCAGGAACCGCGCCCGGCTCCCGGCGTCCTCAAGATCCATGACCAGGTTCCTCGCGGCCTGGGCGACCCAGGATGCGGTGGGATGAGGAGTCGCACCCAGGACCCGGATCCGCCGGGTGGCGTGCTCGATGACCGCCAGCACGTGCAGGCGCGCGCCGGTCAGCGTGACGGTCTCGAAGAAGTCGCACGCAAGCAGGGCCCCGGCCGGCCTGAGAGCGGAGGAAACTGGCCCAGGTGGTGGAGGTACGCTCGGGCGCCGGGTCGATCCCGGCCTGGTGCAGGATCTCCCACACAGTGGAGGCGGCGACCTTGATGCCGAGGACGAGCAGTTCGCCGTGGATGCGCCGGTAGCCCCAGCAGGGGTTCTCTCGTGCCAGGCGCAGCACCAGCTGGCGGATGGAGCGGACGGTGCGCGGCCGGCGCGGGCGCTTGGGCCGGGACCTGGCCGCGTGGCGCGCCAGGAGATCTCTGTGCCAGCGCAGCACCGTGTCGGGCCGCACCAGCAGCCGGAACCGGCCAAGAACGTCGCGTGGGAGCCGGTGCAGCAGGGCGGCCAGGAACGCCCGGTCGCTGGACAGGAGCCGCGGCCGGGCGTTGCCCAGCTGCCGTTCCAGCACTGTGATCTGGTGGCGCAGCGCCAGGATTTCCGTGTCCTTGTCCCGGTCGCTCATCGGAAGAAGCCGCAGTAACGCGAACACGTTCGTCACACCGAGGTAAGCCAGTCGAAGCAGCACAGCCGATCATCATGCCACAGCGAGCGGACCTTCGGAGAGCTACCAGCTCATGCGGCCTCCGCCGAAACCCAATAGCTGCCCTACCTGGGCGGATGAGATTTTCGGCAAGCACAGGAGCACGTGCTGCGCGAGTGCCTGATCGCGCTGCGTCTGGCTGAGCGGGTCGGTCTCGACGACGGTGAGCGCGTAGTCGTGTACTACACGGCGCTGCTGGTGAACGTGGGCTGCCATTCGGATGCCCATGAGCAGGCCAGATGGTTCGGCGACGACATCGGCTTCAAGAGCACCAAGTACGAGCACGAGCAGCGGAGCCTCGCGGGCGCGGCCGCGGCGCTGCGCCTGGTTGGGTCGGGCAATCCGCCGTTGCACCGCTTCCGGGTGGGCCTGGAGTTCGCGCTCGCCGGGTGGCGTGAGGTCGACGGGATGATCGCCCGGCATTCGGCCCTGGCCAGATCGCTGGCCGGACAGCTCGGCCTGCCGGACGCCGTGCAGCAGGCGGTCGGCGCGCCGTATGAGCAGTGGGACGGCCGCGGGTGGCCAGGGCAGCTCAAGGGTGACGCGGTGCCGATCGCCGCCCGGCTGACACAGCTGGCCGAGTATACCGAAGTGGCTCACCGTATCGGCGGGGTCGAGGCGGCGGCGGGGCTGGTCCGCAAGCGGGCTGGGGGCAGTTCGACCCCGCGCTCTCGGCCATGCTGTGCGCGGATCCGGAGACGATCTTGGGCGGCCTGGAATCGGCGCAGACCTGGGCGTCGGTGATCTCGGCTGAGCCCGCCCTCGGAGTCCGGTTGTCACGGGAACAGTTCGACGCCGCCCTGGCCGCGATTGCCGACTTCGTCGACCTCAAATCGCCGTACACGCTCGGCCACGCCTGTGCCGTGACCGATCTCGCCGCCGCCGCCGGAGCGCGCCTCCACCTGGCTGCCCAGGATCTGGCGACACTACGGCGGCTGGGCTGGTGCACGGGCTGGGGCGGCTGGGCGTGCCGAACTCGATCTGGGACAAGCGCGGCCCGCTCGGCGCCGGTGAGTGGGAGCGTGTGCGGATGCAGCCCTACCTGACCGAGCGGATGCTGCACCAGTCACCGTCGCTGGCGCCGCTGGGCGCCATCGCCGTGCAGTACCGCGAACGTCTTGACGGCTCCGGCTACCCTCGCGGTCTGTCGGGTGCGGCATCGCTCGGCCTGCGCGGATCCTGGGCGCCGCCGATGCGTATCAATCGATGATCGAGCCGCGCCCTCACCGGCCTGCCCTCTCAGCAGGGGACGCAGCAACTGAGCTGCGCACCGAAGTGAGGGCCGGGCGGCTGGACGCGGACGCAGTCGAGGCCGTGCTCGCCGCCGCCGGACATCGCGCCACGCGCCGGCGGCGGGGGCCGTCAGGGCTCACCGCCCGCGAAGTAGAGGTTCTCCGGCTGCTGGCCAGGGGCTTGTCGAGCAAGGAGATCGGCTCCCGCCTGGTGATCTCACCGAAGACCGCGCGCAACCACATCGAGCACATTTATGTGAAGATCGGTGCCTCTAACCGGGCGAGCGCCAGCCTGTTCGCCATGCAGCACGGCCTGCTTCCCGGCGAGCCCCCGCCACGACCTGACGAAGGCAAAGATGAGGCAATCGCCCCATGCGACCTGACGGGCTGCCTCGTTAGCCTTCGATCAAGAGATCAAGGACGACGAATCGAGGCAGCCATGAGTCTGCGGGGCAAGCTGTTTGCCATGACCTACGACCGCAATATGGCCAGGGTCGAGAAAGCGGGGCTGCGGGCCCTCCGACAGAGCCTGCTCGCGGCGGCCGACGGCAATGTGCTCGAGATCGGCGGTGGGACGGGAGCTAACCTGCCTTTCTACCGGCCCGAGGTCGAGTCGCTGACGATCACCGAGCCGGAGACACCAATGGTGCGCCGTCTCGAACGGCGCGTCCGCGAGCAGGCCCCCCGGACCAAAGTCCTGCGGGCGCCCGCCGAAGACCTCCCATTCGAGGACTGCACCTTTGACGCCGTGGTGTCTACCTTGGTGCTTTGCGGAGTGAGCGACCAGCCGCGGGCGCTGCGTCAGCTTCGCCGGGTGCTGCGCCCCGGCGGGCAGCTGCTCTTCATCGAGCACGTCCGCTCCGACGATGCCCGGCTCGCTCACCGGCAGGACCGCATGAACTGGCTGAACCGGTTGGTGGTGTGCTGCGACTGCAACCGGCCGACGCTCACTTCCATCCAGGAGGCGGGATTCACCGTCACCCAAGTCGAGCACCTCACCTGGCAGAAGGTCCCGTCCTTCGCGAGCCCACTCATAGTCGGAAGGGCAGCAGTGCCAGTCGGCGCCG
>Ga0209656_10003206_pt1 | contig 10604 bp, 4 predicted proteins | sample BogFormECP12_OM2_FD_188239 | JGI IMG/M metagenome (GOLD analysis project Ga0209656, IMG submission 188239) | Bog forest soil microbial communities from Calvert Island, British Columbia, Canada - ECP12_OM2 (SPAdes) (version 2) | ecosystem: Environmental > Aquatic > Freshwater > Wetlands > Bog ... | reverse complement strand
CGGCGAACAAACCTTGCCCCTTGCCGCCGAGCAGCAGCGAGCCGATGACCGGAATGTTGCCGATGATCGAATTCAGAGCGTAGGCGGGCACGATCGTCCCTTGCAAATCGAGCCGGTCGCGGCCCAGATCGACGACGCCGTTGCTGGTCACGCCGATCGCCCCGCCATAGGCGAGGAAATTGTCCAGAGTGAGACGATCCTCGCCGTAGGCGAAATCGCCGCGCAACGTGCTGAACGGAATCCCCGAGCCGGCGAGCATGCTTCCGGCGCCGCTGAACGAGGGTAATGACAGGATGCGGGCAAAGAGCGGCGCGCGCACCAAGCTGTAGTCGGTCCCCTCGATATGGCCGGCGACAACTTGCTTGCCGGCCTTATCCATAGTCTGGCCGGTGACGGTCACTTGCCCGCCCACAATGTTGTCGGTGATGTCGAGAAGACCGAGCGTCGACCCGAAATCGTCGGAGCGAAAAGTAAGATCGCGCCTGTCTCCCACATTGGCTGAGCGCAGGCTCAGCCGGTGGCCGTTGGGAAACCGCGCGTCGATCTGCTCCGCCCGCCAATCGGTGCCCTCGCGCGACAGTTTTGCCGCAACATCGCGCATCTCGCGCTGCGGTCCGACGACGAGACGGCCAAGGCGGGCATCGATCTCCAGTGGCCCCTCCCCGCCGGACGATTGTTGCGGGTTGTTCTTGTGAAGGTCCTTCATCCAATGCGACAGATCGAGGCTCGGGCCGTGCAGATCGATTTGCCAGCCGCCCTCCCGCCGGCGCATCACTGACCCCGTGACATCATCCTCGGCAATAACGAGGCGACGGATATCGACCCGGTCGATCCGCCCGGTCTCGGGTTCGAGCGCCACGGCGAACTTGCCGTCGAGGGCCGCCGCCTTGACTTCGATGTCGCGCAGCCGAGTGACCTGCTCGTTGCGGAGGTCGAGGACGAGCTTGGCGCCGGCAGGTGCGCCAGCGGGCTTTTTCCATCCGGCCTCGCTGAAGGACAGATTGGCCGAGCGCAGATCGAGGGCCGCTTCGGCCGTGGCGCGCGCGGCATCGAGGGTCCAGTAGGTAAGATCAATTCCGACGGGGCCACCGACACGGTCCGGCAGAAAATCGAAGGCGAGGCGCCGGCGCTGCTCGTCGTCCACCGTCATAGCGACGCGGTACCGCGCCCGGGCGCCGTCGGTCGGCTTGAAGTACAGGTCGGCGTCGATGCTCAGCGGCACCCCGTCGAAACGTGAAGCTCCCCGGAGGTGGGCCCCCGGTCGGGCGATCTCCAAGGCGAAATCGCCGTCGGTGAGGTTGCGGTTCATCGCGACGCCGGCAATCGCGGCGCCGGTGAGGCTCGCCCTCACGGCATATTGGACTTGGTCGAGCTTGAGGTCCCGCAGCAGCGGAAGCTTGAAATGAAAGTTGACCTCGGTTCGGCCGGCGACCCGTGCCGGGTCGACCCCGATGTCGTGAGCGTAGCGCAGCGGCTTTGCGTCGATGGTCTCGAGGATGTCCTGGATCGGCCCGGCAAAAGACAGGTCGACCGTCAGCCATTCCACCGGTGCGCCGAGATCGGTGATCTGCAGCGAGCCACCGGTGGCCTGAACGGATTTGACCGACCCGCCAGACGGCGTGAACACAAGCCGCCTGTCGTCGAGGGTGGCGGTCCCGCTGACCTTCCGCGCCGGGCTCAGCCCCTGGAAATAGCTGATCGTCGCATCGCGATAGCGCATCGTTCCATGCGCCGACACGACCTCCGCCGAGCGCGCCGCCGGATCGACCGCGAGATCGAGCTGGACGGCCGCCTCGTCGAGAACCCCGTCGTGGACGTTGGCTAATACCCAGCGCCGCCCGCCACGGCTCAGGGAAGGCGGCCACAGGCTTTCGAATTTTGCCACCGGGACATCGTCGAGAACGATCCCGAGCTTGCCGGGTATCGACGAAGGCGGCAGCTCCGTGCCGGCGATGATTGCCGGCGTCAGTCCGTCGATGTTCCCTTTGACGGTAAGCACCGAGCCGCCGCCGAGATCGAGATCGAGTTTGGCGAGACGCAGCTCCCCCGTTTCCGGCGCGTAGACGGCGCGAACTGTCCCTTGCTGCAAGGCCACATAACCTTCCGGCAACAGCTCGCTCCTGAGCGAGCCTCGGCCGAGATAAAGGTCGAGCCGCACACCCTCATTCGTAAGGCCGGTCAAATTCAGCCGCGTCGTGAGCGTTCCCGACACCGGAAAATCGGCCAGGGCGAGGGGCGCGAGCTCGGGGGATAGTGAAGCCAGCGTCGCGGGTTCGACCCCGACGATCTCCATGGAGAGATCGACGGCACGCTCACCGGAGCTGTAGCGATAGCGGGCGTGGAGTTCGGGCTGGTGACTTCCGAGCGGCAAGGCCAGCGATAGGTCGCCCGCAAGCCCCTGGGGGCTGCGCTCGATCCAGGCATCGACCCGGTCGGTCTCCCAACGACGGCTCGTCTGGCGATCTTCGAAGATGAGGGCGGCATTGCGGACGACCACCCGGCGCATCAGCCCGAAAGGCAAGTCCGGGTTTGGCGGGCCGGCCAGCTGATCGAGAATGTCAAACCCGAAGCTCGGCGCCCCGCCATCCGGTTCGCCAAAGCGAAGGCGGATCGTTCCCGCCTCGTCGCGAACGAGATGCAGCACCGGACGCTCGACGACGAGCCCCGTCGGGGCCAATTTACCCTGCAGCAGAGACCTGAGGCTGAAACTTGCGGACACGTCCGGAAAGGCGGCGAACGGTTCCCCGTCCGCATCCGCGACGCGGACGCCTTCGAGACGCAGATCGAGTTGATGGGTTTGGCGATCGACGCCGAGGCGTGCCCGGGAAATGGCGATTTCGATCCCGCCGGAGGGCCGATTGACCAGTTGTTGGACAAAGGGGGTCAACACGTCAAGATCGATTGGCCCCTGCATCAGACGCCAAAGGCTGAACCCGCACACCAGGATCAACGCCGCCGCGAACGTGCCCAGCTCCGCCAAAATGCGGTGCGCCCGGCGACCCATTCGCCGCGCCGGTGAGGGGTGTCCGAGCCGCGTGGCGCCGATGGGCGGTTCGCCGCCTGCCCTGGCATCATCCCCTTCGGCTGCGGCGCCTTGACCGGAGACCCCCGACCCCCCAGTGTCACCGCCCCGGCAGGGCTTCCCGGATGAAACTGTTATCTCACCTCTCCCCCTATGGTGACGGGTTGCCGCAACCGGCCGACGCGCGCAGACTCGCCCTTGGGTTCGAAGCCTGGAACGAGGCTCTCGCTCTGGCAACGGGCGACCCCGCGGCCAGCCTCGCGGGGCAGTGGAGCAAAGCACCTGCCGGCAAACGCCTGCTCGCGTCTGCTTTTGGCAACAGCCCCTTTTTGAGCGGCATCGCGGTCAAAGAATGGGCCTTCCTGACACGTCTCGTCGAGGAAGGCGCCGACCCGCTCTTCGCCGAAATCGCCGCCAGCGTCGAAAAAACCGAAGATCTTGGCGAAGATACGGCGGCGGTGATGCAGCGCTTGCGGGTGGCCAGGCGGCGCGTCGCTCTTGTCGCGGCGCTCGCCGAGTTCGCGGGCGTCTGGTCCCTCGAGCAGCAGACCGGCGCGCTCAGCCGCTTTGCCGAGGCGGCGCTGGGCGCAGCGCTGCGCCACCTGCTGCGTGAGGCGGCGCGCAAGGGGCTCATCGCGCTCCCGGCTGCGGACCAGCCGGAGCAGGACAGCGGGCTCATTGTGCTCGGCATGGGCAAACTCGGCGGGTATGAGCTCAATTACTCGAGCGATATCGATCTGATCGTCCTGTACGAACCGGCGTCGGCACGGGTGAGCGGGCGCGACGGGATACAATCCTTTTTTGTTCGCCTGACGCGCGACCTGGTGCGAATTCTGGAGGCCTACACCGGCGACGGGTATTCGTTCCGCACCGATCTGCGGCTTCGCCCGGATCCGGCGTCGACGCCGCTCGCCCTATCGGTTCCGGCGGCGCTCGCCTACTATGAGAGCGTCGGGCAGAATTGGGAACGCGCCGCGCTGGTCAAGGCCCGCCCGGTTGCCGGCGACCGCGCCGCCGGTCGACGCTTTCTGCACGAGCTGCAGCCGTTCATCTGGCGGAAGAACCTCGATTTCGCGGCCATCCAGGACATCCACTCGATCAAGCGCCAGATCAATGCACACCGTGGCGGCGGCCGAATCGCGGTGGAAGGGCACGACATCAAGACCGGCCGCGGGGGGATCCGCGAGATCGAGTTCTTCGCCCAGACCCAGCAGCTGATCTGGGGCGGACGATTGCGGGAGCTGCGCGTCGGGCCGACCTGCGAGGCACTGCGCCGCCTCGCGGGCGCCGGCCGGATCGATCCCGAGACGGCGGCGCAGCTGATCCGCGACTACCGCTTCCTGCGCCGTCTAGAGCACCGCCTGCAGATGGTCGACGATGCGCAAACCCATGCGCTTCCGTCGGACCGCGCCGGGGTCGCGCGCATCGCACTGTTCCTCGGCTATTCGGAGACAGAAGCTTTCGTCCTTGATCTGCGCGAACATCTCGTCTCGGTCGAGCGGCATTATGCCGAGCTTTTCGAGCACGCTCCGACCCTCGCCGGCCCAGGCAATCTCGTCTTCACCGGCGCCGATGATGATCGCGAAACCCTGCGCACGCTCTCGCAGCTCGGCTTTGCCGAGCCGGCCTCCGTGTCCGCGCTGGTGCGAAGCTGGCATCACGGCCGGTTACGCGCCACTCGCAGCCAGCGGGCGCGCGAAATCCTGACCGAGCTCGTGCCCGAGCTGCTGAGGATATTCGGGGCGACCCCGCACCCTGACGCGGCGCTGCGGCGTTTCGACCAGTTTCTGTCGCATCTGCCCGCCGGGGTGCAGCTTTTCTCGCTGTTTCACGCCAATCCCGGCCTTCTGGCGCTCGTAGCCGAGATCATGGCGGGGGCGCCGCGATTGGCTGAGCACCTGGCGCAGCACCCCGCTCTTCTGGACCCGGTGCTGACGCAAGGCTTTTTCGCTCCGCCGCCGGACCGCGCGGGTCTCGCTGGCGAGCTCGATCAGGTCATGACGGGTGTGCGGGATTTCGAAGATACCCTCGATAAGCTGCGGCGCTGGGCCGGCGAAAGACGCTTTCAGGTTGGCGTCCAGCTGCTGCGCCGTGGCCTCGACGGCGCACAGGCCGGGGCGGTGCTCGCCGATATCGCGGAAACCGCGCTCGCTGCGCTGCTGCCGCGCGTGGAAGCCGAGCTCGCGCGCCGGCACGGCCGGGTGCCGGGAGGCAGTTTCGCAGTGATCGGGATGGGCCGCCTCGGCAGCCGCGAGATGACCCTCGCCTCCGATCTGGATCTGATCCTGATCTATGACGCCCCGCCTCGCAGCGAGGCTTCCGACGGGCCATACCCGCTGCCGGTCCCAGCCTATTTCGCGCGTCTGAGCCAGAGGCTGATCGGCGCAATCACCGCTCCGACCGCAGAGGGCCGGCTCTACGCCGTCGATATGCGGCTGCGGCCGTCAGGTGAAGCGGGCCCGATCGCCTCGCATTTCGCCGGGTTCGCGCGCTATCAGCGCGAATCCGCTTGGACTTGGGAGCATATGGCGCTGACGCGGGCGCGGCCGGTGGCCGGCGATTCCGGCCTGTGCCAGCGGATCTCCGAGACCATCGCCGCCGTCCTGCGCTCCCCGCGCGACCCGGAGAAGCTCGTCATCGATGTCGCCGATATGCGCCGCCGGATTGCCGAGGAGACCCCCCGCCCGTCGCTCTGGGATCTCAGGAACCGCCGCGGCGGTCTGATCGACCTCGAATTCATCGTCCAGTTTCTGTTGCTGCGCGACGGAGCCTCGTCGCCGCAAATACTGCGTCGCTCAACCGTGAAGGCGATAGCCGGGCTCGGTGAGGCCGGGCTGCTGCCGCCGCAGGTTCGGCACGAGCTCGGCGCGGCGGCTGCGCTTTTCCGCAACGTCCAGGCGGTCCTCTCTTTGCTCGGCGACGGATTGCCGGTGGCACGCGACCTCGAGGAACCCGATGCCGCCACGCTCGCGGCCTGTGTGGGGGCGATTGACTTCGCCCGGCTCGACGCGGATATCACCGACGCCATGGCGCGCGTCCGCAGCTGGTATGATCGCCTTGTCGAGCAGCCGGCGGGGCGCGCGACGCACGAACGAGGAGAAAACGCGCGATGAGTGTCGAGATCGGCGAAAAAGCCCCGGACTTTACCCTGCCCACGGACGGCAACGGCAGTGTCACGCTGTCCGCGCTCAAAGGCAAAAAGGTCGCCCTTTATTTTTACCCAAAGGACGACACCTCGGGCTGCACCGCCGAAGCGTGCGGGTTTCGCGACGCGTTCCCGGACTATGGCGGGACGGGAGCGGTGGTGATCGGAATCTCGAAAGATTCGGTCGCCTCGCACGACAAGTTCAAAAAAAAGCACGAGCTCCCGTTCATCCTTGCTTCCGATGCGGGCTCCGACGTTTGCGAGAAATACGGCGTCTGGGTCGAAAAAAGCATGTACGGACGCAAATATATGGGCATCGAGCGCTGCACCTTCCTGATCGATCAGGAGGGCGCCGTGCGTGGCGCATGGCGCAAGGTCAGGGTGCCGGGCCACGTCACCGAAGTGCTCAAAGCAGCCCGCGCCCTCTGACAGCCGAAGCGGATCGAACATCGACACTGACCGCCGGGGCGGTCGCGGTCCTTGCAACGGCCGATCCGGCGGCAAAGGCCGTGGCCAGCCGCCGGCTCGCCGAGATCTGGCGTCGCGGGGCCATCGAAATCGGCAATGCGGCGCCGCCGTCCCGCCCGGCGCGACCCGAGCGGCCGCTATTGCGCCCGCCGAAGGAGATGCCGAAGCGGCGAGCTTTCGGCTCGCCGGCGGGTCGCATCGCCCTCCTCCACGCCCTCGCGCACATCGAACTCAACGCGATCGATCTCGCCTGGGATATCGTCGCGCGGTTTTGCGGCGAAGGGCTGCCCCGCGCCTTCTTCGACGATTGGGTAGGCGTCGCCGCCGAGGAGGCGCTCCACTTCGAGCTGCTGGTCGGGCGGCTCGCCGATTTCGGAGCCGGTTATGGCGACCTGCCCGCCCATGACGGAATTTGGGAATCGGCTGCGGCGACCGCCGATGACCTGCTCACCCGGCTCGCCGTCGTGCCGCTGGTGCTCGAAGCGCGGGGGCTCGACGTGACGCCCGAGATGGCGGCTCGGCTCGAGCGCTTGGGCGACCGGCAGAGCGCTGCCTTGTTGCGGCGCATCCATCGCGACGAGATCGCTCACGTCGCCGCCGGCGTGCGCTGGTTCGATCGGCTGTGCGATGCGCAGGGGTTGGCGCCCGAGGAAGTGTTTCGCGAGCGGGTTCGGCGCTGCTTCAAAGGCCAGCTGAAGCCGCCGTTCAACAAAGCAGCGCGGGCCGCCGCGGGATTTCCTGCCCGCTATTACGAGCCGCTCGCCGCGGCAAGCGATCGGGACTGATCACTCTTCGGCCGGCACGAGGCGGCGCTCCGCCTCCTCGTGAATGATGCGGGCGAGTTCCGGCTGGCGGCCGACCAGACCCCGAAAATCGGCGATGTCGAGCGACAGGAGCGTGCACGGCCGGGTCGCGACGACGGTCGCCGTCCGCGTGCCGCCGGTCAACAGCGCGATCTCGCCAAAGAACTGCCCCGCGCCGAGATATATCGGCTCCGGCGCTAGACGGATTTCGACTTCGCCCGAGGCGATAAAATACATGCAGTCGCCGTGCTCGCCCCGGCGGACGATCACGGCGCCCGCGGGATGCTCGCGCGGTCGCAGGAGACGCGCGACATCGGCGATGATCGAGGCCCCGATGTCATGGAAGAACGGAACCTTGGCGACGAGATCCCAGGTTCGAAGAAACTCGCGGCGCCGCGTTTCCTGGGCGAAGCCCGTTGCGAGGATGCCGGCCCACAAAGCAAAGACGATGATGCCGCTCATCATCACGACGCCGCCCAGCATCCGCCCGAGCGGCGTTATCGGAACGACATCGCCATAGCCGGTGGTCGTCAAGGTCACGATCGCCCACCACAGCGCGGCCGGGATCGAGCCGAAGACATCGGGTTGGGCCGTCCGCTCCAGGAGATAGGCGAGGCTCGCGGCGAGGAGGAGGATGATGCAGAAGCCGAGCAGAACCGACAGCAGCGCCTGCCGCGCATCGCTGATGACACGCTGCAGACTGGCGAGGCCTGGAGCATAGCGGACCAGCTTGAAGACCCAGACGAAGCCGAAAAGGCTCGCAAAGCCCGGGTCGAAGACGATGTCGATCACGCCGGGAAGAGCCCCCAGAAGGTCGCAGATGCCGCCGATCGAGATCGTCCAGGCGAGCCGCGAGCCCCACTCGCCGCGATGCTGGGCACCGGGCGCCCGTGGCGCGGCAATCAGCCGAAGGAGGTATTCGGCGAAGAAAAACCCGCAGGCGATGTGGAAGCCGGCATCGAGTGCGTAGGCCCAAGCCAGCCGCCACGTGTCCACCGTGTCGGCGAGCATGATACAAATCCCGGCCGCGACCATGGCATGGTGCACACTCCGCAATGCCCGGGCGCCGATTCCGGGGTCGTCGGGTTGCAACAGCCGGTATAAACCCTCACCGTCCATGACTTATTCTAAGGCACGGAGCAGCTTCGCCGAAACAAAGCTTGGCCCGGCCGCGCAGCGTTTCCCGTGATACGCGATTCCTGGTATAGGGGCCGGATATATCGGGGGATGGTGACAATTTTTCCCAACAACCGGCGGGCCCTTCTCGCCTTCCTGCACGACGTGGCGATGGCGGCGATGTCGCTCCTCGCTTCGCTGTATTTGCGGATCGGCAACGGCATCCTCGACTACGAGCCGCAGCTGACGGCGATCTATGTCGCCGGCTTCACCTTGATTGCCGCGGGCGTGTTCCTACTGACCGGGCTCTATCGCGGCATCTGGCGCTTCGCCTCCCTCCCCGACCTCTTCAACATCGCTCGCGCGGTAAGCCTGACCGTGCTCGTCTTCTTGCCGGTCATGTTCGTCCTGACGCGGCTCGAGACGTTCCCGCGATCGATTCTGTTGATCGACTGGCTTGTCCTGATCGCGCTGCTGGGCGGGCCTCGCCTAGCTTATCGGCTGTTCAAGGATCGCGGCCTCGATCACATCCTCGAACGGGTCAAGCACCAGAGCGTGCCGGTGCTCCTGATCAGCGCCAAGGAGGGTGCCGACACCTTCATCCGCGAGATGAGGCGCGATCCGCGGGCGGTATACCATGTCGTCGGCGTTCTCGCCGATACACCCTCTCGCGTCGGCCGGGAGATTTACCGGGTGCCCATTCTCGGCACGATCGACTCGCTCGAAACTGTCGTCGAGCAGCTCGATCGGCGCGGCAAGCGCCCGCGAAAGCTGCTCATCACGGCGCAAAATCTGCCCGGCGATCAGGTTCGCCGGCTGCTCGACAGCGCCGATGCGTTGGCGATACCGCTCGCACGTTTGCCGAGGTTGACCGATTTTCAGCGCAATCTCGACAATCCCGAGCGCGCACTCGAGCCGATCGCCCTCGAGGATCTGCTCGGCCGACCGCAGGCGGTCCTCGACCGCGACGGCATGGCGCGGCTGATCCGCGGCCGCCGCATCCTCGTTACCGGCGCGGGAGGGACTATTGGATCCGAGCTCGCCCGGCAGATTGCGGCGCTCTCGCCTGGCCGGCTGATCTTGCTCGACAATGGCGAATTCGCCCTTTACGGCGTCGAGATAGAGCTGCGCGAGCGGTTCCCGGGGTTGCCTGCGGTTCCTCTGTTGCGCGACGTTCGCGACCGCGCACAGGTCGACGAGGTCGTCACTGCCGAAAAGCCCGAGATCATCTTTCATGCAGCGGCGCTGAAGCACCTGCCGATGGTCGAGGTCAACCCGATTGAAGGGGTGCTGACCAATGTCGTCGGCAGCCGCAACGTCGCCGAGGCGGCGCGGGCGCTCGGAACCTCGCTCGTCGTGATGATCTCGACCGACAAGGCGGTCAACCCGACGAGCGTGATGGGCGCCACCAAGCGCCTCGCCGAGAGTTTCTGCCAGGCCCTCGATCTCTACGAAGCACGGCGGCGCTCGCCTCTGAGCCACGGAACCCGCTTTGTGACGGTGCGCTTCGGCAATGTGCTCGGCTCGACCGGATCGGTGGTGCCGCTGTTCCAGCGCCAGCTCGCCGCCGGCGGGCCGCTGACCGTCACCGACCCGGAGGTCAGCCGCTTTTTCATGACGGTGCGCGAGGCGGTCGAGCTGGTATTGCAGGCCTCGGCCCTGTCCCCCGACAGCGGGGCAACCGACGCCCGCGGCAAGATCTTCGTGCTCGACATGGGCGAGCCGGTAAAGATCGTCGACCTTGCGCATCAGATGATGCGGCTCGCCGGAATGCGGCCCGGCCGCGACGTCACAATCGAGTTCATCGGGTTGCGGCCGGGTGAAAAGCTGCACGAGGAGCTGTTCCATCCGGCCGAGCCGCTGATCCCGACCGGGAACCCGGCGATCCGCCTTGCGGCGCCGCGCACCGCCGACTACGCGATGCTCGCCCGCTCGATCGACGAATTAGAGGAGAACGCCCGCGCCCGCCGTGAAGAGCGCGTGCTGCAACTGCTCGGAAGACTCGTCCCCGAATACCGTCGTATCACACGCAGGCCAAGCAGCGCTGCCG
>Ga0209656_10003205_pt1 | contig 10604 bp, 10 predicted proteins | sample BogFormECP12_OM2_FD_188239 | JGI IMG/M metagenome (GOLD analysis project Ga0209656, IMG submission 188239) | Bog forest soil microbial communities from Calvert Island, British Columbia, Canada - ECP12_OM2 (SPAdes) (version 2) | ecosystem: Environmental > Aquatic > Freshwater > Wetlands > Bog ... | reverse complement strand
CGGAGCGTGGCGCGGCGGATTGCTCAAAGCTCGCGCAAAAGGGCTAGGGCGCGGGTGGCCTGGTCCCAGTCGACGAACAGGTGGTCGTGGGCCAGCCCGGCGATCACGTTGCAGCTGATCCCGGCGTCGGCCAGGATCTGGCTGAACAAGGCGGTCAGGCCGACGTCGGTCAGCGCCGAGCCGACGCGCAGCGTGATCCGCGCCGCGACATAGTCATAGGCCAGGCCGGCCCGGTCGGCGTCGGCGCGGGTCAGGATGACGGTGACGCCCTCGTCTTCGCGGATGACCGCGAACGGGGACACGCCGGGTGGCGGCTCCCCCGCGGCGAAGACGTACGGGTCGGCGGACAGGTCGGGCTGGATGTCGCGCCAGCCGCCGGAAGCGGGCACGGGCGAGGGTTAGGGAGCGGGGGTCGGGCGCTCGGGGACGAGGGCTTCGTTCCATTCGCGGATGGTCCAGTTCCGTACTACCCCGTGGAGGACGAAGGGGTCGCCGCGGACGAACTCCTCGGCGGCCTCGCGGGTGGCGAAGATCCCCATCGCGCCGTCTTCCTGCGCGTTGGCGAAGGGCCCGATCATGAGCAGGTCGCCGCGGTCGGCGAACTCCCGCCACCGGGCCCGGTGCGCGGCAGCGTGCAGGGGCGCCTTGTCCGCCAGGCCGGCCGCCGACTCGTAGAACACCACGGCTTTCACGGCTGCCCTCCCGTTGCCGTGGCCAGGCAGCCGAGGATGCGGGCCCAGCCCTCGCGGTAGGCGCCGCCGAGATAGCCGCCGGGCAGCGCGCAATCCCTGCCCAGCTGCTCCTCGGTCAGCTGGTCCCAGCCGCGGTGCTCGACCGTGACCCGGGTGAGCAGCGGGCCGAGTTCGGCGAACGTCAGCTCGACCTCGGTCACGACCGAGGTCATGTTCCAAGTCATCACGAACCGTTCGGGCGGCGCCCAGGCCAGGACCTCTCCCCAGTCGACCTCGGTGCCGTCCTGCCACGTCTCGTAGACCCGGCCGCCCGGGCGCGGCTCGAACGTGACGTCCCGGACGCGGTCCTTACCGGCCGAGAACGGGGTGACCGGCCACCAGACGCCGATGGTCCGGACGAAGGTGTCGAAGGTGTGCTGGCGGCCGCTGCGGACCACGATTGACTGCCGTACCGGCGGCCGCCGCAGTGCCGTGATCGTGCCCGGGGCCCGGGCCTCGTCGTCCTGGGTCATGCCGACCTGCTCCCGTCGTATCGGTTCGTGCTCATCGCCCTGTTCATCAGCGGCGGATCAGCCCGCGGCCGGGGCCTGGCCGCGGGCCACCCCACGGTCGGCTTCGACCAGGTCGCGGGCGGCCTCTAGGGAGGACGCCCACATCTGGTCGAGGAACTCCCGCAGCCCGGCCAGCCCTTCGGGGCGGGCACGGTAGAGACGGCGCGTAGCCATCCTCCGTTCGGACAAAAGACCTGCGTTCTTGAGTACGGTCAGATGCTGGCTCACGGCGGTCCTGGTTACATCGAAACAGTCGGCGATCTCGCCCGCAGAGAGCTCCGAGTGGGCCACGAGTTGCAGAATGGCGCGGCGACGGGGCTCGGCGAGCGCGCGGAGCGCCTCATCCGTCTCAGCCTCCCGCAGAGCATCCGGCTCGGCCGGATCCGCGAACGGGTCACGATCCATGGCCTGCTTCCTCCCCGCTAACGTTCGTTATTACTAACGTTAGCCGAGACTTCAGCTGCCATCAAGTAAGGCCGGAGTGCGACCGGCGGGTCGCGGACCAGGATGGCTACAGCTCGCCGGTCAACGGATGGAGCCGACGGCGGACAGACTCGTGAGCGTCCCACAGTTCATCCCATAGCTTGGCGCGGGCGTCGTCGGGCTCGGCGGCCCACGCCGGCCGCCGGGAACGCGCCATCGGGCCAGCCGCCGCCGGTGGCCAGCGCCGCGATGAGCGCGTTAGTTGCCACCTGGCCCCGGTGTTGACCCGCGAGTAGGGTGATCTGGCTGCCGTGACGGGCGGTAATTCACCGTACATATCACCTGGTGCCGGGTTTGACCGTATGGTTTGAAAGTGACCAAATTGAGGACCGTGCGGGCTTGTGCACCATCCGCCTGGCGGCCGCGCGCTTCTGAGCCGCCGGCCTCGCGTTTGCGGCGGATCCGGCGTCAGCGTTTCGAACACGCGCCGGAATCCAAGAGGAGCGTTGTGGGCCCCGTAACTGGCGCGGGCCGGAAGAATTTCCGCATGCAGCGGGAGAACACGGAGCAGATGCCGCTGCCCCATGGTTCTGGAACGCCGAGCCCCCGAACCAGGTGAGGCGCTACATCTTTTGCCGCCCGCCATCGTCTGATGCGGGCCGACCGACACGACAGGAGTACAGATGACGGAGCGCGCAACTGCCGTCGCGGTCAGCCTCCCGGAAGCCGTCCAGGGCCGGCTAGAGCCCGATGCGATCAGCACTGCTCAGGACGTTATCATCGGCATGGGCAACTCCGCCCCGACGGTAGCGATCGGACTGTCGCTGGCGGGGCTCGCCGCGGCGTCGGCCTACGCTAGCGGGCCGGTCATCCTTCTGTGCGGGACGGTGATGCTAGTCATCGCCAACTCCTACCGTCGGCTGAACTTGTGGACCGCGAACTCCGGCGCGTCCTTCGAGTGGGTCGGCCGCTCGATCAACCCGTACCTCGGCTTCTTGACCGGCTGGCTGATGATAGCCGGCAGCCTCATCGCGGCAGTCTCCGGCGTAGTGGTGCTCGCCCCATCGGTTCTGGCCATCGCCGGCGTCAACGCAGTAAGCACGTGGCCGAATATCTTCATCAGTACCGCCGTCATCGTCGTCTTGCTGGTGATCGCGGTCGTCGGCATCCGCCTCACCGCACGCACCCAGGTCGCTATGGGCCTGATTGAGTACCTGATTCTTATAGTCTTTTCGGCATGGGGGCTCGTGTTCGTGCTCCACCACCACCCGGGCACCTTCCCGATTACCAGAGAGTGGTTCAGCCTCAGCGGAATCGGCGGGAAAGGGAGCCTGGCCGCGGGATTCCTCATCGCGGTTTTCATGATCGCCGGGTGGGACGCCACCATCTACGTCAACGAGGAAGTAAAACACCGGCGGCAGAACCCCGGCCGGGCCGCCGTGATCGCGGTCGCAGTGCTCGTCGGCATCTATATCTTCTCGCAGGTGGGCCTGCAGGGGGTGGTATCGCCGGCCAAGCTGCAGGCCAACTCATCCTCGGTGCTCGTCTACATCGCCCAGGCGCTGGGCGGCGGCGCGGCGGCCAAGGTAATGGCGCTCGCCCTGGCCCTGTCGGTGATCGCGTCCACGGGCGTCAGCATCGTCATCCTGGCCCGGATGATCTACGGGATGGCGGTCCACAAGGTGCTGCCGGAGATCCTGGGCAACGTGAATACCCGCTTCGCCACGCCAGCGATCGCCAGCGTCGTGGTCGGCGTTATCCTCGTCGCGGTCACCTGGGTGTACCTGCTCTCCAGCTCGATCGCGAACGCCTTCACAGCGCTGATCGACGTGAGCGGCGTGCTGTACGCCAGCTTCTACCTCCTCACCGGGTTCTCGGTTATCGCGTATTATCGGCACCGTATCTTCAGCAACGCCTGGGACGCCGCGCTCGCCGGCATCCTGCCCCTGATCGCCTCCGGGTTCCTGGTATGGATCGTGGTCAAGTCGTGGCAGAACGCCCCTGCATCGCAGAGGTGGGCGCTGGTCGGCATCCTCGCATCCGGCATCATCATGATGCTCGTCGCGCGTTTCGTCCTGCGGTCGCCGTTCTTCCACATTGAGCGAGAGAGCGCGGCCAGGTAGCGCTGACGAAACAAGACCTAGCCAGCCCGATCGCGCTGGCGGGAGCGGATCTGCGTCGGCCCGGCGATCAAAGCGCCGGCGCGGGCCAGCGCCAGACCCGATGATGCTCTCGGGGCGGGAGTCAGCGCCCAGATGAATGATTCCTGGGGTGGGGGTGGGCGAAGAGGGCGAGAGTCCCATGATCTGAGATCTGAGTTGTGGACAAAGAGACTAGAGACTCTCGCGACTGCACTGTACGTCAAGATCGATGACAAGCTGCAAGATCGATGACAAGCTGAAGGACTGGCCGCACCTTCGTCCGCCCCGGCTACCGGGACCCCGCTTACGCTCAGTGATGCTGAGCTGCTGACACTGGCGGTGATGTCGGCCCTGCCCGGGTTCACCTCCGAGCGCCAGTGGCTGCGGTACGTGAGGGCGGAGCTGGCCGCGATGTTCCCCCGGCAGATCGGCCTGTCCGGGTACAACAAGCGGATGCGGAAGGCTTTCGTCCTGTTCATCCGGGTGATCCGGATGCTGGCGACGGACACCAGCTTGTAGAGCGATGACGTGTGGGTTGTCGATTCCACCCCAGTGGAGTGCGACCGGTCGAGGGAGACGGTCACCCGCAGCAACGCCGCGGGATGGGCGGAATACGGCTACTGCGCCAGTCACTCTCGGTATTTCTGGGGTCTTCGGGTGCACCTGGTGTGCACCCTGCACGGGCTGCGGGTGCTGTTTCGCGATCGCGGACGCCAAGGCTGATGTGCGCGAGGTCCTGCTGGGCATGCTGGAGACAGGCGAGGACGTGGTCAATGCCCGCGGCAGACGCTGATCGGGGACAAGAACTACTTCGGCGGCGGCTTCGAGAACGAGCTCACCGAGCGTAACCAGGCACTGCTGCGCCCGGTCCGCTAGGGCGAGGCCCGCCGCGCCGGGCAGAACCTCTTCAAGCCGCTGCGGCAGGTCATCGAGTCGGTCAACTGGACGCTGAAGGGGCAGCTCGACCTGGAACGACACGGCGGCCGGATACCGGAGGGCATCATCGTGCGGGTGCTGTCCCGCATCCTAGCGCTGACCGCGGCGATCTGGCACAACGACAAGACCGGCCAGCCGGTTATGCGGTCACTCACCGCCTACGATCACTGACCGTTATTAGACCGCCTGGAATCATCCATCTAGCGATAAATGTCACGGTGCGCCGGGGTTGCGGTGGTTCCCCTCTGATTGATTGGATGTGACCGACTCTCCGGAGGTGCGAAACATGTCCCAGATAGCGGCCGAGCCGGTCTTCGAGGAGACCGCTAGCGCTCTGCAGGAGAAGAAGAAGCTGCGGCGGAACTTCCGGCGCTTCGACATGTTCTTCTACCTGATCTGCACGATCGTAACCCTCGACACCGTCGGTGCTGTCGCGAGCAACGGGGCGCAGGGTTTCACCTGGCTGATATTTCTCGCGGTCTTCTTCTTCCTGCCCTATGCATTCTCGATCGCCGAGCTTGGCTCGGCGTTCCCACAGGAAGGCGGCCCCTACGTCTGGACCCGGCTGGCGTTCGGACGGCCGCTGGCGGCCATCAACTCAGTCATCTACTGGATCTCCAACCCGATCTGGGTCGGCGGAACGCTCACCATCGTCTCGTTCGCCGCGATCGAGGAGTTCTTCGGAACGATAGGCGGCAGCTGGAAGTACGTGTACGCGGTGGCCTTTATCTGGTTCACCATCGGGGCTGCCATCGTGTCACTGCAGTACGGCAAGTGGGTGCCGACGCTTGGTGCCTGGGCGCGCGGGGCAATACTCACGTTCTTCGTTATCTCGGTCATACTGTACGCGGCTAAGCACGGGGTTCACGGCTTCGGCGGTCATGCATTCCTGCCCACCTATGCGATATTCATCGCCGTGGTGCCGGTGCTGATCTTCAATTACGCCGGCCTGGAAGTGCCCTCGGCCGCGGGCGAGGAGATGGTAAATCCCCAGCGCGACGTGCCGTTTTCGGTCCTCTGGTCGGGTACCGCAACGGTCCTCGCGTACGGGATCCCGATCCTGGCGATCCTGATTGTGCTCCCGGTAAGCCAGGTATCCGGGCTGACCGGGTTCCTGCTCGCCATTAAGACCGTATTCACCGTCTACGGCGGTTCTGTCGCCGCTAGCGGGACAGCGACGCTCACCGGAGCAGGGCTGATCCTGGGCCGGGTAGCGGCCGTCGTGTTCATCTTCGCCCTAGCCAGCGCCGGAACGACATGGATCATGGGAGCAGACCGGGCCGAAGCGGTGGCATCCGTCGACGGCGGCGGCCCCCGCGCCCTAGGCAGGTTCTCGGGGCGATTCGGAACCCCGATCGCGATGAACCTGCTCTCCGGGGTCGTGGCGACCGTGCTCATGATCGCCGCCTTCCAGATCACCGGGGGCAATTCGGCCAGGTACTTTGCCGCTGTACTCGGGCTGACCATCTCCACTACTACGATCTCGTACCTGTTCATCTTCCCCGCGCTGATCAAGCTCCGGCACTCGCGCCCGGACGTCGACCGTCCCTACCGCGTGCCGGGTGGCATGGCGGGAGCGTGGATATGCTCGGTCGTTCCCACGTTCTGGGCACTGGTGGCGACGATCTTCCTGATCTGGCCGGGCCTCGGCGTCAACTGGTTCGGCGCCGGGGGAAACCCGAACAACAGTCTCGCCACGCTCAACTTCTCCCATGAGCGGCTCCAGTACGAGCTCAGCCAGATCGTGCCGCTGGCCGTCATCGTCGTGATCGGCATCGTTTTCTACTTCCTGGGCGGCAAGACACGCGAGGAAGAGGTCGCCGTGCCGATCGTGCCGTCCGACGTCCCGGCCGTCGACACTGACTAGGCGCCGTGACGCCCGCTGCCCCGTTCGGCTTCACCAAGGTCGTATTCCTCAGTCACGTCATCGACGAGAACACGCCGGTGTTCCCCGGCGACCCGCCCGTCAAGGTTCACCCAGCCGCGACGATCCAGCGTGACGGTTACTATATGCAGTCCCTCGCAGTCGGCGAGCAGGCCGGGACGCACTGGGCCGCGCCAGCGCATTTCAATTCCGGCCACGCGGCCGCGGACGAGCTCGATCCGGGCGACTTCTTCCACCCCGCGGCCGTGCTAGATGTGCGGGCCAAGGCAGCTGAGGACCCGGATTTCACCCTCGGCGTCGCGGAGATCACCCATTGGGAGGCAGCCTTCGGCCCGGTCCCGCCGGAGAGCGCCGTCATCATGTGGACGGGCTTCGAGGACCGGTGGGGCGATCCGGCGTACCTGAACGCGGACTCCGCCGGTGGGCTGCATTATCCGGGTTTCGGGACCGAGGCCGTGCGCTGGCTGATAGAGCACCGCTCTATCGGCGCTCTCGGGATCGACACGATGGGCATCGATCCGGGCGCCGACACCTCCTTCCGCGCCAACCGGCTGCTCCTTCAGGAGCATCGCATCCATCTGGAAAACCTGGCCGGACTCAGCCAGATGCCGCCGGCCGGCGGCTGGATCATCATCGGAGGAATACGGATCCGGGCCGGCTCGGGCTCCTCGGCGACCGTGTTCGGGCTGATCCCATAGCCGCGGCCGCCCGTCGCGCGCAGCTGCCCGCGCGGTAGTCCCTGTCAGCTGCACTAAGGCGATTGGGTCCGACAACCGGCGGCGGCCGTTTATCGTACACCTGCTCGAACGTCCCGCTGTACCTAGCCGTGCTGGCTAGCACAGGACCGGCAGGCCCCACCTGCCGGAGGCGCGCCACGGATCACTAACTCCGCATTCCCGGGCACGATCGCCAATGGGCGGACCTCCTGTCGGGCTTATCCCGTTCTGGCAGGTCCCGCCCTGTTGAACAATGTAAACGAAATACCGGCGCGGTCGGGGACGCGCGTCATGGCGTGAATCGTCCTGGTGGCACGCCCGGCCGGTCATGCCACCAGTCCGGCCCTGGGATATCGTGGTACTCGTAACCTTGGGGGTGACGGCGGCAGAAGGCCGCCCATGTCCCCGTTTCCCGCCGCGCGCCGGCAGTCAAAGCGCTGGCCTCTGGTGCTGACCGATGCTCCCGCGGCGGCCGTCATCTGGCCCGGCTGCCTGGGCTGCCTCTGCGGCCCAGGCCCGGAGCCCGGCGGCACGGGGCTCCGGTTAGATCACCGGGCTCCGGTTAGATCCTCCATTGGCGGCGAGCCGCATCTGCGTACCCAGAGGATCTCGTCCAGCACGCATCAGGACTGCCATGCGGTGAATGCGGTATCAGGACTGGTCTTCTCCGCCGGGATCTTCCGCCTCGCTCACAGCGGCTCGGCCTTCGCTGACACCTCGCTGGAATCCGGCGAACCGGTCGCGGGCCGCGGGGGCTGACCGATTCAGCGCGACGGGCTGCGTGGCCGGGATCGCGCCGGGGACCAGATTGGCGTTCGGCAGCCGTTGGGGAAGCCCCGCTGCTGTCGGAGCGCCCGAGACCGGCGCATCGACCGTCTCCGCGGCGCGCAAGCCTGCATCGGCCGGTGACGACCAGCGACTGCCGACCATTGCGGTGCCGTCAGACGAACCGAGCACGTCATGGCCGCCGCTGCTGAACCAGCTCGCCTCGACCGCGTCGAAAATCGGCAGCCTCCGCGTTTCGGTCGGCGGCACGATGAGCCCTCTGTCTGCGGAACTCGTCTCCTGGTTCAGGGGCGCGGCGAGTTGCGACGTACCGGTCCCAACCGACGCCGGCGAGCCGGGGCCGGACAGCCCGACATTCACGGGCGGGGCGGCCGGCGAGACCGGCCGGGCGCCATCCGCAGACCCGGCGGGGACAGGCCGGACGCCCGCGTCCGATAGCAGTCGCCGGCCGAGCTCTGGGCCCCGCTTCTCCCCGGCTGCCTCGTGCGAGCCCCGCCTTGGCCCGGCAGCACCAGAAGCGCCGAGGCTCGACGGCATAGCCGCGCCATGGTGAATAATGACGTTGTTGGGGAGCCAGACCAGCGCCGTGAGGCCGCCGAACTCCGGCTGCTGCAACCGGACCTTGATGCCGTGCCGTGCCGCAAGCCTGGCGACCACGAACAAACCGATCCACTTAGGGACATCGATATCCCCCGTCGGCGGGTTTTCCAGCCGCCAGTTCGCGTATGCCAGCTCTTTCGCGCTCATCCCGACCCCTCGGTCGGTGATGTCGATCACTACGCCGCTGCTCATCGGATAGCCGGCAATCTCCACTGGCATGTCCACCGCGGAGAACGACGTTGCGTTCTGAGTCAGCTCGGCGAGCAGGTGCACCGCGTCGTTGACGACAGGTCCGGACACGGCGACATCCGGCTGCGCTTGCAGCGAGACACGCTCGCATTCCTCGATCTCGGACACTGCGGCCCTGATGACGTTCGTAAGCGCCATCGGCTGGTTCCAGCCGATGGATAGCTCGTGACCGGCCAGGACGAGCAGGTTCTGCGAGTTCCGGTGCATGCGGGCAGCTATCCGGTTCATCCTGGATAGGTGGGCCAGCCGCTCCCCGTCTTGCTCTCCCTGTTCAAGGTTGTCGATGATACGGATCTGGCGTTCCACCAGTGACTGGCTGCGGTTCGATATGTTCACGAACATGGCATCGAGCTTGTCGCGGAGGGCGGCTTCATTGGTCGCCATGCGCAGCAGTTCCGCGCGCATCTGGTTGAAGGCCCGCGCCACGTCACCTATCTCGGTGGAGTCCACATCGACCGATTCGGCGTCGGACGGTGGGGTCTCGCCATCGTTCTCGCTGCGGCGGGCTGCATCGGGCCGCCGACCGCTGACCGTCTCGAGCGCCTTGACCCGGAGCCGGTACAACGGCCGCAGCACAGACCTGGCGGTAACGATCGTCAACCACGCCGCCAGCACCAGGACGACAATCATCACGACGCCGATCACGAGCGCCGACAAGATGGCCCCGTTATGCGTCGAGCTGCTCGGCGAGTTGATCCGCGAACCTTGCAGGACGTGCGTAAGGCCGCCAACGCAAAACGCGATGACCGTAACGGCGACGGCCGGAATGACGACTAGCAGCAACAGACGTGAGCGGACATGCCGGTTTTTCAGCTCAGGAAGCGCTCCGTTAGCCGCAGCTGACGCGCCGGCGCGTGAGGGTTGGTAGCCACCGGCGGGCGGGCTCGTGCTCTCCGGGGGTCGGGCCGGGCCGGCACCCGACACAGCAGCGGGGATCCCGGTCCCGACGGGTTCCCGGAGGAACGTACTGGTGCGGCCACCGTGGGTGTCGGCAGTGATCCTCGGCCTAGCGTCATGCGCCAACCCGTCGGTGTGCCCGTGCGAGACATCGATCTTAGTCCTAGCCACGTCCATTACCACCAGACAGGCGACCACGACGACCAGGACGCTCACCAAGATTTCGGTCAGCATGCCACTGACATCCGATCAATAGCCGGGGTCATACGCGCGACGCGGCGCATAGGACGATACTGATTGTGCCCGGTCACTCGCTGATCGCTGCGCACGGACTCGGCGACGATCGGGAACCGACCTGGCGGTGAAACCGACATGGCAACCCTTCCTGGCAGCCTTTCCTGCGCGCACGACAGCACACAACCGACCTAACTCTAATGCGTAACCGGCGGCCGCATGCCGGTTCTCACATAGAGGGAAAAATCGGCCATTCCGCTACTGTCTGTGACTGCGCCGATCTGATCCACATCAACAGCCGGGCACAGTTGGAGCCAATCCCGGTCGAACGTACGCCGGTTATGGCGGATCGTCCTGCCCGGAGTGCTTTCTTCTGGCGAACACCGCAAGCGCTGATGTGGGTTAGCCCTCTCCGATATTCGCCAGGCTCTGCTGGACGGCATGGGTCAGTGGGTCCCCCGGCGGCAGGACCCGCTCACAGCGCACAGCGGTCT
>Ga0209656_10003204_pt1 | contig 10607 bp, 8 predicted proteins | sample BogFormECP12_OM2_FD_188239 | JGI IMG/M metagenome (GOLD analysis project Ga0209656, IMG submission 188239) | Bog forest soil microbial communities from Calvert Island, British Columbia, Canada - ECP12_OM2 (SPAdes) (version 2) | ecosystem: Environmental > Aquatic > Freshwater > Wetlands > Bog ... | reverse complement strand
CAGGTAGTTGAAAAGCCATCGATCGTAGATTATTAGGCGTGAGGAATCGTTCTGGATTCAACAGCAACATCACGAGCAGAACGACCAAAAGAACCGCCGTGAGAGCAATCAAGTCGCGATGGTAGTTAAGGAAGCGGCGCATAGTTTATTGGGCTGTTAGATTAGCGACCCGACGTCTAACCTGCAGGTTGCGTTGGATTGCGCTCATCGTCACTCCCACTAAGATCACCAGACCGATCATCACATTGTTCCAGTAGGATGACATCCCGATCATGGTCAAGCCGTTCCCTAACATTGCAAGCAGAGCCACGCCAAGACAAGTGCCAAGCAGTGATCCCGATCCACCCATAATGTTGGCTCCTCCAAGGACAACGGCAGCAATAACGTCCAACTCTCGTCCGACGATAGAATTCGGAATCACCGACTGGACCAAGGCTGTATGCACGACCGCAGCGAACCCGGCGACAAAACCCATAAATGAATAAACGAAAAGTCGGGTCTTCAGGATATTGAAGCCCACTCGGATCGCGGCGATCTCGCTCCCGCCGAGCGCGTAAATGCTTCGGCCAAGAACGCTATACTTCAGGATACAGGCAGTCAGAATAACTGCACAAATCCAAAAGACACCGAGCACGGGAAAGTTACCAGGTAGTGTCGCGCCAGAAAGTGTTCGATAAAAATCTGGAACCCGGTAAATGATTTGCCCCGCGGACAAAACGTACAAAGCGCCGTAATAAAGATTAAGCGTACCAATTGTAGTAATAATTGGCGGGATCCGGATGAAATGAATAAGCAGGCCATTGACGGCGCCGAGAACAATACCGATGCAGCAGGCTACCAGAAACGCTGTCCAAAGGTTTCCGCCAAACTGCAGGATCAAAGCGACGCTAGCATACTCGGCGACTTGAGCGATTGCCGTAAATGAAATGTCGATACCTCCCGAAAGCAGGACGACAAGGACTCCGACCGAAAGAATCCCAAAAAAAGAGTAGCTCTTTATCAGATCCAACAGATTCCCTATTGTCGCGAACTTGGGGTTTGCCAGCGTAAATCCGATCCCCAAAGCAACGATCAGCAAAGCCAAAAAGAATTCGTTTCGTCGCAGTAGCTTTCTCATGTCTAACCCGCAATGAGCTCGTCGCTTCGGTCTGGCGGTCGCCGGACGTTATTTTCGCGAATTAGGCCGCTTCAAGTCGCGCCTGCACGCTGAATTCATCCTCCTGGGAAGAGTCGAGATTGGCGATGATCTGGCCGTTGCGCATCAATAGCACTCGGGTGCAATTGTTGAGCGCCTCATCGATCTCGTCAGTGATGAAGATTATCCCCACGCCCGCTAACGCGAGTTCATGAATGAGCTGGTGAACGCTCCTTTTGGCTCCCACGTCAATTCCGACAGTGGGAGAGTCGAGAATAAGTACCTTTGGGTTAGTTGCCAGCCATCTGGCTATCACCACCTTTTGCTGATTGCCGCCAGACAACGTCTCGATCGGCAGATCCGGATCTGATACTTTAATATTCAAGGCCTTGATCTGATTCTTGATTTGTCGAGTCCGCTCTGCGACGTCAACCAGACCGAAACGATTAAGCACTTTGCGCAATGTTGACAGGATGATATTGGCGCCGATCGATTGACCGATGACCAAACCTTGTCGGATCCGATCTTCTGGGACATAGCCTAACCCTAGACGAATTGCTTCTTCCGGCGATCTAATCCGAACGGGATGCCCGTCGATCCGGATTTCGCCGCTATCGGGCTGAGTTAGGCCGAATAACGCAACAGCCAGCTCGGTTCTGCCCGATCCGAGCAGTCCGGTCAGTCCCAGAACTTCTCCTTCATGGAGAACAAAGGAAACATGATTAAACTCGTTTGTTCGCGACAGGTGTGAGACCTCCAGCAATGGCCTCTTTCCCTCGACCGCGTTCCTGAACGGCTCCGTCGCAACGTCCTGTCCGGTCATCAAAGTGACGAGTTTGGGCAAAGTCAATTCACTACGTTCGTACGTGCCGATCCACTTGGCATCCCGTAATACGGTGAACCGCTGCGCAATTTCGAAGACTTCATTAAGCTTATGGCTCACAAAGAGTATCGAGATGCCTTTGCTTTGTAAGCCGCGCACAACGTCCAACAGAATCTCCACTTCTCGGCGCGTCAGTGCGGTCGTGGGTTCATCCATGATCAATAACCGAACGTCGTTACTAAGGGCTCGACAGATGGCTACCAGTTGCTGTTGGGCAAACGAAAGGGTCCGAACCAGCGCATCCAAATTAATCTTTAACTGAATCTTTTCGCCGACCTCTTTTGCTCGCTGCTGTACCTTTTTCCAATTGATGCCGCGAGTGCGCTTCGCCAGAATTTCGGAGATCACGATATTTTCGGCGACCGTTAAGTTCGGGAAAAGAGATGGATCCTGATAGATCACCTGGATACCGCGGTGAATCGAGTCGGCGGCGTGTAAAGCGTGCAAAGACTTATTTTCGAACAAAATTTCACCCGAGTCCGCGCGTTCGACTCCGGAAACTATTTTGATTAAGGTGGACTTTCCGGATCCATTTTCTCCGACCAAACAATGGATCTCCCCATAGCCTATCCCCACACTAACATCGTGTAAGGCGCGAAGTCCCCCATAGCTTTTGCTGACACGCTCCAATCGCAAGAGATACTCGGACGGAGTGTGGTGCGAGTCGCCAGGCATGGTGTTTCAACGTGCTTTTCGCGACGGCTGCTGAATGGCTGGAGATCCGCCTCCAGCCATCTTCAGTTAACCAAAATCAATTCAGACGCGACACCTAGAAGTCGTAACTCTTGCGATTGCTTTTGTCGAGTATGAGCGGTCGATCGTAGGTGATGGTGTTTCCCTGGAGTGACGGGATTTTTCCGATCGTCGGAATCTCCGTTCCCTGCGTAACCTCCTTTTTATCCAGGACCTGTTTGGCCAGCCAGACCATAGCGTAGCCGGCTTCACCCGGGTCCCATAGAATACTTTTCGTCATTGAGCCATCATCAAGATACTGAGCGGCTTGGTTCGGAGAGGTCGTTCCGATCACCACCGCACCCTGGACATGCTGGTCTCTAACAGCCTGCGCGGCTCCAGGTCCGCCCTGGCTGCCAAAAGCCAGGAAACCGTGGAGATTCGGGTAGGTTCTCAACACCTCGAGCGACTTTTGCCGAGCCGCATTTTGATCTTCCGAGACCGGAAAACGATCCGCAACCACCTTCAGATCTGGATACTTCTCTTTGGCCAATTTTAATGCAGCATCAGCCCAGAGGTTGTGAGCCGGGACGGTCAACGAGCCGACATAAACAACAAAGTCACCTTTCCCGCCAAGCCCCTGAGCCAAAAGCTCAAGTGCGGCCTGACCGAACTTTTCGTTGTTGATCATCTCAATATCGAAATCGGCGTTCTTCTGATTCGGCGACTCGTGAGTGATAACCGCGATTCCAGCCTGTTTGGCCTGAGCGAACACCGGTTCGAGCGATTGAGCGTTGTTCGGCACAACCAAGATAGCGTCGACGCCACGACTGATTGCATCCTGAATCAGGCGAGCCTGCTCCGCTTCGTCGGCTGAGGCTGGCGCCTGCATATACGTTTTGACACCTAAATCTTGAGCCGCCTTTTTGGTTCCGACCTCAAGACGGTTAAACCAGGGAGCGCGTAACTTGGGGATAACAGCGAACTGATATTCTTTACTGTACGCGGTTCCGAGACCGCTCACTAACAGTAGACCGAGAACGAGCCGTCCAAAGGATCGGCGCAACCATGAATTTTGCATAAGGCGTTTGTATTGGGGGTTTGATTGCTGTTTAGGGGAGACGAAGTTGGGGCTGGGGGGAATTTACCCGCTGTTTCTGTTCGAGTGAATCAGCGAGATAGGAACGAGATAACGTCAAATGCCTGGATTTGTCAAGTGAGCGCATATTCGCTCATATGAGCGAGATTACCCGAGATTCAGTTTCTTTGGCGCGGGCGAGCGCGCTAAAGTAAGTCTGTGCTGCCCTTCTGTACAACTTTAAAATTCAACCGATACCAGCTGTGGGAAACCGAGGTCTGTGGTTTCCAATTCGGAAATGTAGGTTTAAGGTGCGTTGAAGGATTTGGCTCGGTCTCCTCATTCACCGCCCACTACGTCGCAGAGGCTTCTCGACTTCTTCTTGGTGCCAAGCGAGTGATCGCAGAGAGCCGTCACGGAGCCTCAGCGTCGCCGGATCATAGACGGACCCGTCACAATTTCCCGCCCGGAAGATTACTACGTCATCTGCAATGGCCAAAATCTCCTCTTCTTCACTCGATACCACGACAACCAGGACTGAGTCATTCTCTTCGGCCAGACGACGGATGATCCGATGAATCTCACCCTTTGCGCCGATATCCACACCTTTGTGGGCTCGTCAAGAAGAAGAAGTTTCGGTTTTTGGCGGATGGCCCGCGCGAATAGCACCTTTTGCTGATTGCCACCAGACAGCCTGACCATCGGGCCATCCAAGTTGCCCCTAATCTCCACGTGGTGAAGCGCTATTGACGTATCACGTCTCATAAGGCCACGTCGCAGCCACTCGAATTTAACAAAGTCCTTCAATACCGGCAGGGCAACGTTCAACTTTGCATCGAGCTGAGGTATAAAACCGTCCTTTTTCCGGTCCTCCGTGACCAAGACCACACCGCGCCGGGCGGCGTGTCTTGGATTCTTGGGCCGGTACGGTCGGCCAAATAGCGTGATAGAACCGTTGACGAGCGGTTCCATACCAACTAGCGAGCGCAGAAACCTCGAGCGTCCGGAACCGACCAAACCGTAGAGACCCACCACCCTCCCAGGTCTCGCCGTAAGGTCGACACGCGACAAGTGAACTGTTTCAAGACCGCTTACAATGAGTGCGGGTTTCTCTTGTCCGGCAGTGAATACTCGCTGAACTGCCCCAGCGCCTTTTGGGACTTCCTGCACTGCCTCTTTTCCAGTAATGGCGGCGATGAGATCGGCACGCGTAACCGCATTCACTGAGTCGCTCAGGGCGACCCTGCCATCAATAAGCGCCGTGATGCGATCCGAGACCGCAAGGACCTCGTTGACCTTGTGACCGATCCATAAGATGCCGACTTTCTCCCGCCGGGCTAGATTTCGCAACCATTCAAGCAGCCTGTCAACCTGGCCAACCTCGAGCGAAGCCGTCGGCTCGTCCAAGAGAAGAAAACGCATATTCCGATGTACGGCGACTGCGATTTCGACTAATTGCCGCAGGGCAACGCCGAGCTCGGCGAGTTTCATCAGCGGATCGATATCGAGTTCGAATCGTTCAAGCAGCTCGCGGGTCTCCCGTTCCATCGCATGCCGCCTAAGAACCCCGATCCTAGTCAGTTCCGCGCCCAAGAAGGTGTTCTCGACAATGGTCAGCTGGGGGAGTAGCGACAATTCCTGGTAGACGGTCGAAATGCCCGCATCTATTGCATCCGCGGGACCGTCGAAGGAAACGTCTCGTCCGGCGATTCGCAGACGACCTCTTTCGGGGCGCACGACGCCGGCGAGCACCCGAAGCAAGGTACTCTTTCCGGCGCCATTGTGGCCAACGAGGCCGTGGATTTGCCCACGTCCGACGGCAAGAGAAACCCGATCAAGGGCCGTGAGATCTCCAAATACCTTCGTTATCTCAATTGCTTCCAGCCCGCTTTTGGAGTCCGTGACCACTGTAAAGAGCCTCCCTTTTTCTCCGTGTCAGCCAACTTCGCCGGGAGCGGGCTTCCCATGAGTAATGATCTTGAGAGGTCGAAGGACCTGCTTGGGAACATCCTTGCCGTCCAGGTAATCTCGGATCTGCTTAAGGGTGATCTTTGCGTACTCGTACGGCTCCTGAGCCGCGGCCGCAGGATACAGCGGCTCGATTGGATACTCAGAGATAGCGAACCCGTATACCTTGGCATTCGAGTTTAGGCTCTTCACCGCGCGGAGTGCTCCCTGAGCGGCTGGCCCTGTGTCCGCCCAAATGAGGTTGATGTCCGGATGAGCCTGGAGCATTTCGGTGGTTTTTTGCAGGCTTACGTCCGGCTTGACCAACCCGTTCACTTCTTGGACAATTTTCACGTTCGGATTGTCGGAGAACACTGACTTAAAGCCATTCGAACGTTGGACGGTCGGGATTTCGTTCGGTTCGGTCACGATCCCAATCACCAGTTTTGCGTCGGGTCCGTAATCCTTGAGAACCTGCTCGCCGATTTGTTTCCCTCCAGCGAAGTTATCGGCACCGACATAATCAACAATCTCTGCGTGTTGCGCCGCCAAATCCTTCTCCGAAACAATGACGTTTACGGTGAATACCGGTATACCAGCTTTGTAGGCGGCCGCAGCCTCCGCCGCAGCCGGTCCCGATTTTACGCCGTTTAGCGCCAGCGCACATATCCCCTGCTGGATGCTTTGCGCTTCGGCGATAATCATCGGCACCGAAGTTGCCACGCCGTACGTGGAGAAGGTTACGATAAAAGGTGGAATTTTCAGGTAATGAATGATTGCTCCATTTAACAAACCCAGAAAGGCTCCGGAGGCTAAGGCAACTAAGGACGCCAGAGGCCAAGGCAATCCAAGCTGCATCATCACAGCGCAAAGCACGCCGGTCATCCCGACCGTTGAACCTGTCGATAAATCAATGCCGCCAGTGAGAAGGACAAATGCCTGACCCAAGGCCAAAAACGCTATAACTGAACCGTTTAGAAGAAGGATGCGGATGTTGCTATACATCCGGAAACGGTCCGAAAGCAGGCACATGCCCAGGAACACCACCAGCCAGACCGAAAGAATCCCAATTTCCTCACCTAGCATTCGACGACGCAAACTTGACCTCCTTATTAACCAATTTCCGATAGCGGTTCCACAGTTCGTCGCACGCTTGATCAAGACGGGAATCGACGCTAACCGCAAGCGCCGGTGGCCAGCATTGTTGGAGTTCGATTGCCGGGACCAGCCGAAATCGCCGGCGGCAGCTGCTCGAGTTAGTGCTAGCGGCTGGATCGGTCATCGGTCCTTACCGAAGTGATTGTGCACCGCAGTCCGGTAGCGCTCGCGGACGGCCTCGCGCGGAAACTCGAGATCCGGTTCCGCAGCTAACTCAAGGTCCGGCGCCCATCTCCTGGCGATTTTTGATATGGGCTCTCCAAAGAGAGCTGCAGCGGCTTGCACCCCAGCACCAGCCGCCGCAGCCTCCGCGACCGTAGCAATCCAAATCGGTTCGCCGGTAAGATCGGCTAAAGTTTGTCTAAAGGCCTTTGATCGTGCCGCGCCACCAGTAAGGATGAATCGCCCATCGAGTCGTATCCCTTGTTTGGCTAACAAATCCAATCCTTCAAGCAAACCGCAGAGTACACCCTCTACCGCCGCACGAGCCACCTGAGCTTGTGTAGAATTCGAACGAAGATTTAGCAATCGACCGGTCGCATCAGGAAGGTCAGGTGTTCTTTCGCCGTCGAGATAAGGGATGAGAATTAGTGATTCGTTTGCCTGTCGCGGCTCCAAGGCCAAAGAATCAAACTCTTGGATGGAGACTCCAAGTAGCCGGCGAATACAATCCGTCACTTTCGCGGCGTTGAGAGTTGTCACCATTGGCATGAATCGCCCTGTTGCGTCTGCGTAACCGTTGATCGCGCCCGATCCGTCTTTAATGCCGACCGGCGTCACGCTGTAGACCGTGCCGCTGGTACCTAGCGACATCACCGTATCGCCTTCCTCGATTCCCAAGCCGAGCGCAGCGGCCATGTTATCACCGGTCCCAGGCCCTACCAGGACGCCGTTGAGTTCCGGAAAGGGAGTTTGCGTGATCTGGCCGGCCGCCTGCGCTGATTCAACGATCGCTGGGACTTTATTTGAATCTATGCCGGGCGTTGCGAGACTAGCCAATTCCAGGTCCCACTTATTTGAAAACGGATTGAAATATCCTGTCCCGGAACAACCTCCACGTTCGGTGACTTTTTTTCCACTCAACTGATAGATTATGTAGTCGAATGGCAACATGACGTGCGCAGCGCGACCGATTAGTCCCGGAAAACAGCGTTCGGTCGAGGCGAGCTTCGAAACCGTCAAGGCACTTCCCGGTACGGAACCGGTTCGCTCAGCCCAATCGGCAGGCGGCAGCAGGTTGCGGAGCCGCGCGGCGTCGGGCGCCGCTTCCGTGTCGTTCCAGAGTTTTGCGGGGCGTAATGGGACGTTATCCTTACCTAACAAAACCAATCCGTGCCCCTGTCCACCTACCGAAATTGCCGCGATCTGATCGAGCTGAGGTTGCAATTGTTTTAATGCGTCCATGAGCGCATTCCACCAAGAGGCTGGGTCTTGTTCGCTACGAGGTGGGGTGGTCGGTGGATGCGGAGCGCGCGCTTCTCCGACGACTTTGCCGTCAGCGAGCTGTCGCAAAACGACCGTACTAGACTGCGTGGAAGAATCGACTCCGGCCACAAGTGTGCGCGCCATCGTTATGCCTCCTCCTGGTTAAGCCGATGAAGAGCTTGTTCGGCGTTTTTCCCAACCGCTCCGGACGGATGCGTGAAAAAGAAATTGCTCCAGGAATATCCGCGGGCAGCGCGCGTAACTTCTACCAGCGCGTCAAGCAAAGCAGCGGACGCCAAGGAGCTTCCTGTGGCCACCACGGTGCCGAGATCCGATTCGGCCGGAAGGCGAAGCTGCAGGACATGATCGGCCAAGTGAGCGAGTTCGGATTCTGGCGCGGCGGTGACGACAATCACGGCTGCTGCCAGTTCGCCAGCTCTGGAACAAAACTGATTCAATTCTTCGGATGCCCCTCCCTTTAAGATCGCGATTACGACGTCATTTTTTTGTAGGACGCCGAGGCCGCCGTGGAGCCCATCGTTCGGCGATAGATAAAATGCAGGGGTTCCACCGACCGAGAAGAGGTGCGCGGCACGCCTGGCGATCGTTCCGGAAGTGCCGCTGCCGGTGATCAACAATTTACCGGAGCACGCGAGAAGAAGCTGAGCCACAGCGGCGAAGTTCTGGTCGAGTGATTCGGCGGCGCTGAGCACGGCGGCGGATTCAGCGGCGATGACCTGACGGGCGCGTTCGAGGAGCTCTTGAAGGTTTGGGGGAAGACTCATTGAGGGAGATAGCAGGAATTAACCTGAAACGGACAGATTTGTCAAGTGAGCGTCTGTTAGCTCATATGAGCGAATTCACCTGAGGATGAATCTCCGTGCATCGGGATTTTCGAGGACGAGGACGACGACGAGCACGAGGAGGAGTCCTCAATTTCGGAGTTGAAGTTGAGTCGCACCCGGGGTGGGCTAACGGTTCCATCCTTGGGAAGGTCGGGAATCACGCGAACACAGGACGCGACTACTCCAAAAGCCGGCGCGCAACACCTGCATCGGTAACCAGCGTGGTGATCCATTTTCCTCGCAAGGCCGCGAGAATTGCGTTTGCCTTCTCCAGGCCACCTGCGATGCCGATGATCTCCGGAATTCGACGAAGTTGCTTCGCATTTATGGCCAGACCGACCTGATCCAACGGACTCCGGACGACTTGTCCGTCGTCGTCGATCAAAGTGGCGCACACATCGGCGCGCACGCCGGCGGCGAGCACCTGTTTTCTCCAGGTTTCGGAAAACGTGTTGTGTAAACAGGAGACGGGCGGATTCCAGGAGCCAATGCCCGTGACAAGCACGTCGATTCGATCGTACCAATCCAAGACTTGAGCGACAGCCGGCTCGGTCCTTAACCGCTCAACGAGAGAGGGATCTTCTACCCACATCGGCAAAAAGACCGGGTACGCGGTACCATGACCGGCGCTAGCCAAGCGATAGACCAAATCAGCCGAGTTTTGGGGGAACTCCAATGTCGCCAATCCACCTGCCACTTGCACCACGTTGACCTTCGGCAATCGGGTGATTGCGTTGGCCGTCGCGGCGAGCGTGCGGCCCCATGCGACACCTAACACGCAACCATCGGTCAGCATTTCTTCGAGCAGCGAAGCTGCCATCCGCCCCAGCGACTCGATCAACGCGCTGCAGGGCAGATCGGGACCCGCAAGCACGAGCGCGCTTCGCAGTGAATACTTTTCCCGGAGACGGTCGGACAGTCGTGCGTCAAGTTCACCCGCATCGTCAATTTCAAACCGCACGAGACCCTCTTCAATCGCCTCATCGATCAGGCGAGCTACTTTGAATCTTGAAATCGCAAGATCTTCAGCAATCCTAATTTTCGTGTGTCGCTCGAGGAAGTAACGCCGGGCGACCGTAATCGCCTGGATTCGCTGCAACGGCCGTCGGGGCATCCAGTGTCCTTTTCGTAAGAGAGTCAGTAGATTCGAAGCCGAGTCAACTCCGGGGTAGCGGAGTTGTCAACTTCTCCCATTCCCAACCCTTTCTGAGGAAATCAGCCGCCCGGCTTGCGCCTTAGCCATGCATCATAAATCTCTCTGAATATCTCTTTCAGGTTCTTTGTGATTTTCCACTTCGGAAAATGAGCTTTGATCTTCGACAAGTTTCGAAATGTAAATTCAGCTGATTCGGAGCGTCACCATAGACTTTGTTGGTCGACAAATGGATGAACGGAGCTTCCGGGCAAGCCCTGCGGGCCGCCTCCAGCAGATTTAGCGTTCCGCCGGCGTTGACGTCAAAATCA
>Ga0209656_10003203_pt1 | contig 10609 bp, 9 predicted proteins | sample BogFormECP12_OM2_FD_188239 | JGI IMG/M metagenome (GOLD analysis project Ga0209656, IMG submission 188239) | Bog forest soil microbial communities from Calvert Island, British Columbia, Canada - ECP12_OM2 (SPAdes) (version 2) | ecosystem: Environmental > Aquatic > Freshwater > Wetlands > Bog ... | reverse complement strand
TCGGCGCCGAACCCGGTGGTGAGCACGCTCCGTTCGTTTGGCGAGGAGTATCGCGCCCACATCGATGACCATAAATGTCCCGCCGGCGTCTGCGGCCGTCCGGAGAATGGAGATCAGCCATGAGCCCGACCACGAGCGTCAAGACGCTCAAGATCGATGGCCGGGACCTGAGCGGCCGCCAGGACGAGAGCATCATGGATGTGGCCCGCCAGAATGGAATTTTTGTCCCTCGCCTCTGTGAGATGGATGGTCTCTCGGATGTTGGCGCTTGCCGGATGTGTCTGGTCGAAGTCAAGGGACAGAACCGCTTGCTCCCGGCCTGTGTGACCGCTGTGGAAGAAGGCATGGAGGTGACCACCAACTCCGAGCGCCTGCAAAAATACCGCAAGATGATCCTGGAGCTGCTTTTCTCCGAACGCAATCACATTTGCTCAGTGTGCGTCTCCAACGGCCACTGTGAAATGCAGATGCTGTCGCAGAGGCTGGAGATCACGCACGTCCAATTCCCCTACCGCTATCCGAAAATGGAGGTCGACGCCTCGCACGAGCGCTTCGTCATCGATCACAACCGTTGCATTCTATGTACCCGCTGCGTGCGGGTGTGTGACGAAATCGAAGGCGCGCACACCTGGGACATCATGGGCCGCGGCATCGACGCCAAAGTCATCACCGACTTGAACGAACCGTGGGGATTATCGGAAACCTGCACCAGTTGCGGTAAATGCGTACACGTCTGTCCCACAGGCGCTTTGTTTGAAAAAGGCCGATCGGTCGCCGAAATGTTGAAGCGCCGCCAGTTTCTACCTTATCTCACGCTGATGCGGGAAGAAAACGAATGAGTGGTTGGAATGGATAAAAAGCGCCTGGCTACGGTTTGGTTGGATGGCTGCTCCGGCTGTCACATGTCCTTCCTCGACATGGACGAGCGCCTGCTCGCGCTGGCCAATCTGGTCGATCTGGTCTACAGCCCGCTGGTCGATGCAAAAGAATTTCCCGAGAATGTCGACCTTACAGTGGTAGAAGGCGCAGTAAGCAGCGAAGAAGATCTGCACAAGATTCAGCTCGTGCGCCAGCGCACGAAGACTCTGGTTTCGCTCGGCGATTGCGCTGTTACCGCAAACGTTCCCGGCATGAGAAATTCCTTTGGCGTGAAAGCCGTGTATGACCGCGCTTACCGGGAGAACGTCACCTTCGATCCGGGAATCCCCGACCAGGTGGTGCCGGCGCTGCTACCGTACTCGCGGCCAGTTCATGAAATCGTGGCGGTCGATGTCTTTGTTCCCGGCTGTCCTCCGTCCGCCGACACAATTTTTTATGTGCTCACCGAGTTGCTGGAAGGCCGGCAGCCCAACGTGAGCCTGAAAACGCGCTTTGGATCGTAACAGTTTTAGCAGGTAATTCGTTTGAGATTGTGGGTGAAGCTGTGAAGCAGGGCAAGACAATTATCATCGACCCCGTGACCCGAATCGAGGGTCATTCCAAAATCACTCTGCACCTCGATGAAGACGGAGCCGTCGAGGAGGCTCGTTTTCACGTCACGCAATTCCGCGGCTTCGAAAAGTTTTGCGAAGGCCGTCCCTTCTACGAGATGCCCTCTCTGATGGCGCGCATCTGCGGCATCTGCCCGGTCAGCCACCTCATCGCTTCCGCGAAAGCGTGCGATGCACTGCTGGCGGTCACCATTCCGCCGACCGCTGAAAAACTTCGCCGCATCTTCGGACTGGCCCAAGTCGTGCAATCCCATGCGCTGAGCCTATTCCATCTTTCCTCTCCCGACTTGTTACTCGGCATGGACGCCGACCCTGCCAAGAGCAATCTGTTCGGTGTGGCCGAGAAGAATCCGGAGGCCGCCCGCGACGGAATCCGATTACGCCAATTCGGACAGGAGATCATCGAGCGGCTGGGCGGAAAGCGCATTCATCCTGCGTGGATCGTTCCCGGCGGCGTCAGCGAGCCATTGAGCGAGGTGAACCGCGACGCTATCCTCTCCGCCATCCCGGACGCGCTCCGCATTGTCGAGCGAACCCTGGAATGGTTCAAAGGGAGAATGGAAAACTTCCGCGAAGAAATTGCCAGCTTCGGAAATTTTCCCACGATGTTCATGGGTATCGTTAAACAGGATAACGGCCTCACCTTCTACGACGGAAAGCTCCGTATCATCGATGCCTCCGGCAAGGTCGTGGCCGACGCTCTCGATCCCAAGCGTTACTTCGACTACATCGGGGAAAAGGTCGAGCCCTGGAGCTATCTGAAGTCGACCTACTACAAGCCGGTGGGATTTCCCGATGGCATTTATCGCGTAGGCCCTCTGGCTCGATTAAATGTTGCCGACCGCTGTGGCACGCCGCGTGCCGATCAGGAACTGGCCGAGTTTCACGAGCTACAGCGCACTGCCGTGCTCAGCTCATTCCACTATCACCACGCCCGGCTGGTTGAGATGCTCTATTGCGTGGAGCGCATGGAGCAGGTGCTGAACGATTCCGAAATTCTTTCCCAGCGCGTGCGCGCCGTGGCTCGGCCCAATGCGCTCGAAGGCGTGGGTGCCTGCGAAGCTCCGCGGGGAACGCTCTTCCACCATTACAAGATTGACGAGCAGGGCTTGATTCGCTGGTGCAATCTCATCATCGCCACCGGCCACAACAATCTTGCTATGAACCGCAGTATTCTCCAGGTTGCCAAGCATTTCGTCCGCGGCAATCATCTGACTCCCGGAATGCTGAACCGCGTGGAAGCGGTGATTCGCACTTACGATCCTTGTCTGAGCTGCTCCACCCATGCGCTGGGCGAGATGGCGCTTCGCATCGAACTGCTCAGCCCCAGCGGCGAACTATTGGACCACGTTGAACGGGCTGGGTAACGCAGGCTGGGGTAACGCAGGCTGGGGTAACGCAGACCAGGTAACGCGCGGCTGAATTCGCCAACCAGAATGCCTCGTGTACTCATTGTCGCCTACGGCAATCCGCTGCGCAGCGACGACGGCGTGGGCTGGATTATCGCTGATGAACTGCACCGCACATTAGCATCACCGGAAGTAGAGGTCGTGCGGCTCCAACAACTCCTGCCCGAAGTTGCCGAATCCGTCAGCCGCGCCGAAACAATAATTTTTGTAGACGCAAGCCGGGAAGGTAAACCCGGTGACATCCGCTGCCAGCCCGTCGCTGCACCCCCAGCGAGAGTCCAGTTCTCCCATCAACTCTCTCCCGCCGAGGTCCTCGGCCTGGCCTGCCAGCTCTATGGCGCCACGCCGCAATCCTTCTGCGTAACTCTTGCCGGAGAATCCTTTGAGCACGGCGAAGGACTATCGCAGAGAGTCGCCGCTCGCTTGCCGCTCCTGGCCGCTAAGGTGGAGGAATTGACGAAACAGATCCTATCCGGACCTCCGGCCTCTTCCCTTGCTTCTCAGGAAGACGAAGCCGCATCGTGAAGCCGCTCAGAGAGGCACGCAGTGACCGCGAATCCACCATGAGGGCGAGTGCGCTTTGAATTCGCTCTAACGCTGCGCAGTGACTTTGCTTGCGGCTTGCTGAAAATAGCTCACTGTGCGACGCGCTCCTTCGCTCAGCGAAACCTGCGGTGTCCACCCGAGTATTCGCTCTGCCTTGCGGATATCGAGATAAATCTTTTCGATCTCGCCGGGCCGTCGTGCGACGTACTTTGCTCTTAGATCGCTCTTACCAAGTCGATCGCGGATCACATCGAAAACCTGTTGGTCACTCGTTTCCAACCCGCTCGCAATGTTAAATATCTCGCCATCTCCCCGCTCGAGGGCCGCAACATTCGCCCGAACCACGTCTTCGATGAAAATGTAGTCTCGCGTCTTGGTACCATCCCCATAAATCACGGGCTGAATTCCCGCCAACATCTGCTCGCAAAAAATCGCAAAGACGCCCGCTTCTCCATGGGAGCTCTGTCTCGGCCCATAGACGTTTCCGTAACGGAGAACGACGTAGTTGAGCCCGTACAAAAAGCGATAAGTAAAGAGATAGTGCTCGACCGTATGCTTGCTGATGCCGTAAGGGGTAATGGGATTGATAGGATCGTCCTCCAGCACAGGAAGCCGCTTTGGCTCGCCGTATGCCGCGCCCCCGGTAGAAATGTAGATCACTCGCTTGCAAGCATGAGCAACCGCTGCCTGCAGTATGTTAAGGGAGCCAAGAATGTTCACCGAAGCATCGAAGAGTGGCTCGCGAACGCCGCGGCGAACGTCCATTTGCGCAGCGTGATGATTGACAACCTCCGGTCGCTCCGTTTCGAAAACGGAATTCACAAACTTCGCGTCCTGTACGTCGCCCAGATAAAAACGCGCCTTGGGATTGAGATTGTCCCTCGACCCACGGGACAGATCATCGATAATTGCCACGTCGTGCCCGGCAGCGATGTACCCATCCGCGGCATGAGAGCAAATAAACCCAGCCCCGCCAGTTACCAGTATGCGCACAAAAATTCCTATCCTTTCAGAGACGGCAGATCAGTGCGCTCGTGCCGGCCAGAAATGACCCGCCGAACGTATCACGATGATAGAAGGGATCAGGCCCTGTGACCACAAGTCGACTAAGAATATATCACCCCAATTCGTTCGTCATACTTCGTCATCCGCCTCCGTACTCGCGGATACGCCGCCTCGCGATTTCCTGGGAAAGTCACCGTAAGCGGTCGCCCGGTGCTACAAGTGGTCAATGACATTAAGAGCTATCGGGCCTCCACTGAACGCGCGGTCAATTTAAAGAGGGAAAAGCCAACAAATGCGTTCTCCAAGAAGATTGAGGACGACGCGCGGCGGTAGCGATCTGGTTTATGTATTACCACTTCTGTCGCATGCATCCCACGTTGCGCGTGACCCAGCGATGGGAAGCGGCTTGTCGAATCACGTTTGGACTATCGAAGAACTATGCGCCTTCTTCCCAAGAATGTTCCTCAGCGCGGGACGCGGAAAATAATCCGGTTCTCAAAGTGCCAAGAGAGTAGTATTTCAAAACTCCTGCCATGATCCGCGAAAGTGAGAATCCTCTTTGAGCACTCAGCCGCATCCGACGGATCTGCAACAGCCACTACCGTGTAACTCGCGCATTTAGTCACGGCACAATGAACTAGAGCCACTACCCGCTAAACTCTTATACTTGCTCTGGCAGTTATAACCTGATCGAGCGCCCGGCCACACGATTCGGATACCGGCGGAGCGGCGCTTTCAAATGACAGTGAAAAGGGGACGCCTCAATGGACGCGACACCACAGCAACAAGAGCAGGAGATGGAGCTTAGCTCCTGGGAGCACGTCGCATTTTTCCTCCTCGCCTGTGCCGTATTGGTCTCGAGGCGGCCGGACGCTCTATTCCACGCACAATTCTGGGCCGAGGATGGCAGCGTTTGGTTTGCGAACGCCTACAACCTTGGATGGTGGCCCGCGCTGTTCCGACCCTATAATGGATACCTTCAAATCCTCCCGTCCCTCGCAGCTTCGCTCGCGCTGCTTGGACCATTGTCCCTAGCCCCTCTGGTGCTTAACCTCGTTGCGATTACCGTGCAGGCTCTCCCTGTGAACCTGCTGCTCTCCTCCCGGTCCTCGGTGTGGGGCAATCTGCATGTCCGCGCCTCCTTAGCGGGCATGTATCTGGTGCTGCCGAATTGCACAGAACTGAGCGGCACCATTTCCAATTCACAATGGGTGCTGGCTTTGTGCGCCTACCTCCTGCTTGTAGCCTCCACACCCCGAAGCGCCGTGGGCTGGCTATTCGATATATCAGTCCTGGTGCTCTGTGGCCTGACGGGGCCGTTCTGCATTTTCCTACTGCCCATGGCACTTTTCCTTGCATGGAGGCGCCGTGACCGCTGGCGGTGGGTGGCGCCTGGTGTTCTTGCGACGTTCTGTCTTGTTCAAGCGTCGGCGCTGCTGAACGAGGGAATCTCCAGCCGCCCCCATTACGCCCTAGGCGCCAGCCCTGCATGGTTCACACGCATAGTTGCCAGCCAGATCTACCTTGGGACTTTGCTGGGTCACAACCGGCTAGCAGTGCCTTCACGCCCGCTGTTCTTCGCCGGTTCGCTCATTTCTCCCACGCTGCTTTTCATCCTCCTCCTCTGTGTAGCGATTGGCGGAACTGCCATTGTCGCAATCTGTTTTGTCAAGTCAGCCGTAGAAATGAAACTTTTTCTTCTTCTTTCCACCATGCTACTTGCCGCTTCGCTCATTTCTCCAACGGTTCATCCGCCCGCCGGAGTTTCCGTCTGGGAAGAGCTGGCGGTCGCGGGCACGACTCGCTATTGGTTTTTCCCCGTGCTTGCCTTCGCATGGTCACTCCTATGGTGTTTCCGCAGCCAGACTGGCCTTCTTAAGGTCGTTTCGGTTTGCCTCCTGATCCTGATGTGTCTCGGAATCCTTCGCGACTGGGAACATCCAGCCTTACTGGACCTGCATTTTGCGGAATATGTAAAGCGCTTTGAAGTGGCGCCAGTGGGAACAACGGTTACCATCCCAGTGAACCCGGAAGGTTGGGATATGCGACTCATCAAACACTCGCCGGGACGGGGGGCTTTCAACCTTTGATCTCTTTGAAAATAATTCTTCAAGGCATCTTTCCACGGGCTAGGACGCAACCCAAAAGCGTGTTCGTTCGGCTCATCGAGTCGCTTCTGCTAGAGATACCGATCCCGCCATCTACTTTCGAAACCATCGCTCGCGATCGTCTTGAGGTTGTCGGTGGTATCCGATCTTCCCCAGTCCCTCAAGATGGTTAACTTAAGAGGCTTCGGTAGATGAGAAATCCTTTGTAGATCCCGGCCGAGGCATCAGACCAAGCGCCTGACTGAAAAACGACACCACCAGTCGACATGGTAAGTCGTTCTTGAGTATTTGAGGATTGCTGTCTGGTTGCTATCTTGCGGTTCTATTTTCGTGCCCTTTTTTGCCTGGAAATGGTTTGGCAAGCGGTTCATTGTCATGGCGGCAAAGCCGTGACCTCCGCACTTCGATCCAGCCATGGACGAGGTCGGAAAATGCAACCATAGGGAAGGAGCCACAGTGACGAAAAGACTGTGGCTCGTGTGGGTAGCACTGCCGGAGCAGCCGTTTGACTCGTCCTTCCCCGACACATCGCGGTGCCTTAGGGTCCATCGGCGGACCTGGCGCTGCGCCCAGGGTTGTCGTAATCCCCGCGGCTCAAGTACTTCTCCAGCCAGCAATAGAGGGTAACGAAAAGATAGCGGCTGCCCATCTCCTTGATCTTGAGTTTCGATTCACCGGTGCGTCGGTTGCGCCAGGTGATGGGCATCATGGTCCAGGAATATCCGCGCACGATGGTCTTCAGCGGTAGTTCCACCGTGAGGTTGAACTGCGTCGAGAGGAACGGGCGGCAACCTTCGATCACGGTTCGCCGGTAAGCCTTGAAGGCATTCGTGAAGTCGTTCAGAGGAACGCCGAACAGTAGGCGCAGGAACAGGTTTGCCAAGCGGTTGATTAGGAGCTTGAGGCGGGGATAGTCAATCACGCCTCCGCCGCGAACAAAGCGAGAGCCGAAAACGGCGTCCCAACCCTGGCCCAGCATCTGCCAGTAGCGAACCACATCGCGGCAGTCATCGGATTCGTCGGCCATCATCACAACGACCGCGTCCCCAGTTACGTGACTAAAGCCCTGGACAATGGCGCGCCCGAAACCGTGGGCGCCGAGGTTTTGGACTGGTTTGCATTCCGGGATGCGGGTATGGATCGCCTGGAGCACGCTCCAGGTGGAGTCCGTGCTGCCATCATCGACGACCACGATTTCGTGCGGGATCCGCTGCAAGCACAATTCGAGGTGGAGGTGCTCGACGGTGGAGGCGATGCAGCCCTCTTCGTTCTGGGCAGGAATCACCACGGAGAGCAAATGGAGCGGCTCGTGGAATACGGGCAGCTGCGATTTCATGCGTGGCTCAATTCCAGCCAGTCCGGATGGTTGTTTGCGTGTTGTGCGATGTCTTCGAGAACGGCAGGTAGAGACATCTCGATATGCCAGCGGAAATCCCTGGCTGCCTCCGTGTTGTCCATCGCCACCCACGGGGTGTCATATATGCGTGGTTCCGGATCGCAGGAAGGGACATGGCGCCCGAATCGTTCGTCGCACCAGGTGGTGAGCTGTGCGAGCGACATCATGTTGGCGGGACCGCCGCCGGCCGTATAGACGCGTTGTCCATCGGATCGAGCCGTGCGCATTTGAGCCACCAACAGGGCCGCAAGGTCGCGAGGGTGAAATGCGTCCCGCGCCTGGTAGCCGGTGCCGTTGAATCCGATGTAGCAAATCCGTCGGCGCCGCAGGTGCGCGTTCACCCAAAAGGCGAAAATGCCCTGGGCCGGCGTGCCGAATTGTCCTGCGCCAGCGAGCACGCCGCAACGCGTGATCCATACCGGGAAATCGAACGCGGCGCCATATTCGAGGGCCATGATTTCCGAGGCTAGCTTGGTAGCTCCGTAGAGAGAAACCGGCGCGTTGGTGGAAAAGTCCACTCCGATGCCGTCCGCGCTCAGCCCGCGGGGCAGCGGTGCCGTTGGGTCAAGGGCGAAGGCCTGGGCGCGCACGCACAAGGGGATCGCGGCGAGCGCCGGAATAGAGTAAACCCGACTGCTGCTGAGTAGTAACAGGCCGGCTTTGTGCTGGCTGCAGTATTCGAGTACGTTGCCGAGGGCAGCCAGGTTATGTTCGAACAGCCGGCGGCTGCTTCCGGAGCCGGAGAGGCCGGCCAGCACGCTGGGATTGGCGGCTGCGTCGATCACCCAATCACAAGCGGGCAGACCCGCGATGTCGCTGGCTGATCTCAGGTCCCCGTGAACGAATTCGACGCCTAGCCCCTCGATTCGCATCCGATTCGTTTCCGCACCCGGACGCATCAGGTTGTCGATGCCCGCTACACGTATGCCTTCCACCCGTTCGAGCAGGCACTGAGCGAGCGCACTTCCCACGAAACCGCAAACCCCGGAGATGAGGATCCTCATAAGGCACTGACTGGCAGGCGCTGCGCCCAACCCGCGGCGATCTCCTCGAAGATCCTTGGCAGTGTCTTAACGATTCTCCACTCGGGGTAGTGCGCTTGCATCTTCCGCAGGTCACTGTAGTAGCAGATGTGATCGCCAATTCGATTTTCATCGACGCAGCGCCAGTCCATCTTCTTGCCGGTGACGTCCTCGACCATACGGAATGCTTCCAGGATGGAGCAGGAGTTAGATTTCCCGCCACCGAGATTGTAGACCTCGGCGACGCGCGGAGACTTCCAGAACTCGTACATGAAGCTGGCCACATCCACGGAATGGATGTTGTCGCGCACCTGCTTGCCTTTGTATCCGAAAACCTTGTACTCGCGGCCCTTCACGTTGCATTTCACCAGATAGCTGAGGAATCCGTGCAACTCTACGCCGGAGTGATTCGGGCCCGTGAGGCATCCACCACGCAGGCAGCAGGTGGGCATGCCGAAATAGCGGCCGTACTCCTGCACCATGACGTCGGCCGCGACCTTCGATGCGCCGAAGATGGAGTGCTTGCTCTGGTCGATCGAAAAATTCTCGGCGATACCATGCTCAAAGGCCGGGTCCGCGTAGTCCCAGCGTGTTTCGAGTTCGACCAGCGGCATTGTGTTGGGGCGGTCCCCATACACCTTGTTCGTCGACATGTGAATAAAGGGCGACTCGGGACAAAAACAACGGGCTCCCTCGAGCAGGTGAAGCGTTCCCAATGCATTCACTTCGAAATCTAGAAACGGGATCGCTGCGGCGCGATCATGCGACGGCTGGGCCGCGGTGTGAATAATCAGGTCTGGCTTCAGTTCCTTCATTAGGGCCAGAATCGCTTCGCGATTGCGGATATCGATTGCGACGTGGCGGTAGTCCGGAATCTCAGACTGCAACTGCCCGAGCGTCCAGCTTGTGTCGCCCTCGGGTCCGAAGAAGACGGCTCGATGGTTACTGTCGATTCCCGTGATGCAGAATCCCAGTCGCGCGAACCAGCGCGTCACCTCCGATCCGATTAGACCACAAGAGCCGGTCACCAGAACTGTTCGTCCTCTGCTCATCCAAGCCCCATTTCCAAGTTCATCGTCTGCAATGTAGCTGAACTGCCGGCATTTTTTCACTTCATATTATCTCTCGCGACAAGATAAACATTGGTTCAGCAATCGCCTGCCGTGAGAAACCAGTTAGAATACTACTACTTGAATCTGGCGTGGAAACACCGATTTCAGTGTCCGAGAGCTTTCAATCGGTATAACTTTTTTGAAAATGCCGGCGGCCAGGCCCCGTAGCAGCGAAGAACCACGGAGTCGCGGCACCCGGACATTCCGACTGGCGAGGTAGTTAGCCTGCAGCAAGAACAATCTGTAGCGCAGGGCGGCGAGAGTCTGCTTCTGTCATGATTCTTGCAAGCACTGGCCGATCTTCCGCGTAGAGGTAGAGAGCATTGGCCTCGAAAGAACGTCCCAAAGTCAGCCGCATCGAACCTTGCAAACGTCATCCTTGACAGTCCGTTCGTTCCTCGGGCAACCTCATTGGAGAACGTAGCGACCTTCGCGCATTGGGGAACGAGCGAGGAGGAGGACGCCGAAAAGGACGCGAGGTAATGCGACTCGATCAGTTACCCAGTGCCCAAATCAATCAC
>Ga0209656_10003202_pt1 | contig 10610 bp, 9 predicted proteins | sample BogFormECP12_OM2_FD_188239 | JGI IMG/M metagenome (GOLD analysis project Ga0209656, IMG submission 188239) | Bog forest soil microbial communities from Calvert Island, British Columbia, Canada - ECP12_OM2 (SPAdes) (version 2) | ecosystem: Environmental > Aquatic > Freshwater > Wetlands > Bog ... | reverse complement strand
CGCTGCTCCACCGCCGGGACTGGAGCGTGGACATGAACTGGCTGGGTGGTATGCCAAGGGAGTTGACGCGATTTTTGAGGGAAGGGTGGTAGGGGCGGAGCTGAAATCCACTTGGCTGAAGGCATCAATGGGCGATGCGGTGCCCGCCAACCTCGAGGAAGTCCTTCCCACTATGCTGGTTACGTTTGAGGTGATGCGTTCGTATCGCGGTGTACAAGGGCCGCTTGTGGATGTTGAGACTGGCCTCGGCGGTGGTGACTGTGGATTTGCCTTTGAAATTGATAGGCAATATTTGGTCTATGCGGATCGAACGGAATCAGGCCAACTAGAGACCGGGGGTTGCGACGCGACTGCAGCAATTGAGCAGAGCGCCGCCAATCTTGCTTATCTCCGAGGTGAATCGGTCATAGCTGAAAAACCAGCCAGGCAGTCGAAAACTGGAGTCTCACGACTTTGCGTCCGCATAGTTCAAAAGTCCTCAGAGCACTCCGACGATGAGCGAGTCTTCCTTTCCGAAGTAGCAAACAGATCTCCCATCCCAACCGATGAAGCAGAAGCCCAGGGGCACGGCTTGTTCTGCGCTGACGATCTCGACCCAGGCGAATATCGTTTGCTCTTCGCCAAAATAGCGAATGATTCACCTACCTCGTTTACCTACTACCCCGGCGTTACGAAGCCTTCCGAGGCAGCTCCAATCGATGTCCGGCCAGGCCAGGGCATTTCTGATCTCTCCTTCACGATACCTTCTCAGCCGACGTTATCGGTCAGCGGGACCGTTTCTGTCGCAGGCGGGGCTAAATTTCCTCGCAAGGCTAGTGTGATCCTGATCAGCGCAGAGCAGCCGTTTTCGTTGTTGATCTATCTGCACGACATGGGATCAAACGGCTCCTTCGCTTTCCCTAACGTCTTGCCCGGCAAATACTGGGGATTTGTAGATGTCGAATCCGACGCAGGGAAGAAATGGTTGACACGGAAGGTCCAGGTGACGGTTGACAAAAAAGTGACCGACCTGCACTTGGCACTGATCCCCGAATGACCTTTACTGCGATTCACGGCTTTATAGACGCTATCAGCAACGTTGTCGGATAAAAAATCGAGATTTCACTCGTCGCGCTAGCAGCGGAGCTGCGAGAGCTGTGGCCTTTAGCCAGAATTAAGCCAGCGCGGTCCCCAACTATTTCGCGCCTTCTTCTTCATCCTCCTCTTCGGCGGTCGACAGATCCACGGAGTGGCCGCGAATCACGTAGGTCCGCTTCGTCGCCGGATTTGCTTCGAAGGTTACACGGGCGGGAGATCTCTGCCAGTCCGGCACTCTGCACGGTGGATCCGGAATCTGCCATTGCTGAGTTTCGACCGCGAATTTCGTCTCTTCTGCCAGCCACTTCACGATCGGCTTTCGCCGGTTGATTTGCACGACCATGGCATAGATCTGCTTGCTGTCATCGGAGACACCACAGTACGCTGCGTAATCGCGGTACCAACTCACATCGGAGTAAGTAATGTCGAACTCCGGCAAATTGATGGCAGAAAGGCGTCCGGTGGCGCGGTCGACCAGCAGCCATCCGCCGCGCTGCCATTGCCAGTGTGGCGGGGAGGCGGATTCCTGGGGGAGGCTGTCATTCACGCGAAACGCGCGCCGGACGACGAACAGCCGGTCGGTCACCTCGTGCGCCGCACCCAAGGTGAATTCCTTCACGCGTGCGTCGATGAGGAGAGGCCGAACTTTCAGCGTGAGCGGTTTGTCCTCCGTCATCGCCAGACCCGGCGACCACGAAACTGTGCTCCATTTACCAAAAGCGATGACGTGAGGTTTGGAGCCAGCGTGGGCGACACTTGCTCCGCAGATGAGCATGAGAGCCAGTGCGATCTGTACTCGACATTGCGGTTGGGAAGCGCGGACCATGCCTCAGACTATGCAGAAGGGGGGTAGCACGACAAGGTCAAACGTCACAAATTCGAGAGGCTTGTTCCAAAACGGAATGCAGATTGAAGTAGAATCAGGATCTTAGTCGCTGTATTGGTTGCCTTTCACCATGCTAGCTTTAAGATTGCAGTAGAATTAAGGTGTTAGTCAGTAATCATGACTCTCCCTCGCGATTCCCGTTTCTCGCTAAGTGATATCCGGACAACTTCCCGGGCCCGTGACGCTTCTGATCAAAGCATGAGCGAAGTTGGCGCTCGTCGGCATTCTCCGCGAATTCTGGTGGTAGATGACAACGCCAGTATCGCCGCGCTGATGAGTCAGTTGCTGACCATGCGCGGCTACGAAGTGATAACCGCGGCCGATGCTCAGCAAGCGGAAGCGGAGGTGCAACAGCAGGCGCCGGATCTGATCCTCTCTGACGTCAGAATGCCGGGAAAGTCTGGCTATGATTTATGCCGCGACCTCAAGGAAAATCCCGCGACCCGGCTGATTCCTTTTGTGCTGATTACCGGATTGACGGATAGCGCGGACAAGTTACGTGGAATCGAGGCTGGGGCAGACGACTTCTTGAACAAGCCCGTCCTGGCTGAAGAGTTGACAGCTCGCGTGAAGTCTCTGCTGCGCATGAAGGAATTCACGGACGAACTCGAGACCGTGGACTCTGTGCTTTGCACTCTCGGGCTCATTGTAGAAAGCCGCGACCCTTATACCGAGGGCCATTGCGAGCGGCTGGCAATGAATGCCGCAGATCTGGGCCGTCACCTGGCGTTGGATGAGGATTCGATTGTGGCGCTCAGGCGCGGTGGATATCTCCACGATTTGGGTAAGATCGCGGTGCCGGACGAAATCCTGAAAAAGGGCAGCGATCTAACTCCGGACGAATGGAAAATCATGAAGCTGCATCCGGTGACCGGCGAGAATATCTGCAAGCCGCTAAAGTCGCTGCGCCTCGTGCTTCCTATCATCCGTCACCATCATGAGCATATGGATGGATCCGGCTATCCTGACGGACTGAGCGGGAGCGAGATCCCCTTGCTACCACGGATTCTGCAGGTCGTGGACGTCTACGACGCTCTGCGCACGGAGCGGCCTTACAAGCCTGCGATTGGCCACGAGCAGTCGGCCCTAACTATGCGCGAGAAGGCCCGCCTGGGCCTGCTGGACGGCGATCTGGTCAATGAGTTCCTCGACTTGCTGCGCGAGAAACGAAACGTAGCTTGAGTGGCAACTCTCGGCTTTACCCCGAAGTCGTAATTTTGCCTCATCGACCTCAATCCGACGTACAATAACCCAGCGATTTTTGACGGCAACGGGTTGCAGCAAAGCGACATCTTAAGCACTTCGGCATGGCCAGTAAGCCAGCTGCATGGCGCCATCCGACTACGATATGACCTACAGCATCGTCATTCCGGCCTACAACGAAAGCGCACGTCTGGGAGCGACTCTTGAAAAAGTGCTGGCGTACGTGCGCCAGCGGGCATGGGATGCGGAAGTAATCGTGGTGAACGATGGTTCACGTGACAATACGGCGGAGATCGTGCGCGCATTCGCGAAGGACAACTCCGCAGTGCGGCTGGTGGAAAATCCCGGCAATCGCGGTAAAGGCTACAGCGTTCGTAACGGCATGCTGAACGCGCGTGGCGATATCGTGGTATTCAGTGACGCCGATTTATCTTCGCCGATCGAAGAGATGCCGAAACTGCTGCAGGCTTTGGCGGCAGGAGCGGACATCGCTATCGGATCGCGCTGGTTGCGCGCCGAGTTGCAAACTCAGCGGCAATCCTTGCATCGGCAGCTCTTCGGCAGAATCTTCAACCTCTTGTTGAGAATTATTTTAGGCCTTCAATTCAAAGATACTCAGTGCGGCTTCAAAGCATTCACCCGGCGGGCCTCGCAAACCATTCTGCCCCTGCAGCGCATCGAGCGCTGGGGCTTTGACCCGGAGATTCTTTTCCTCGCGCGCAAGTTCGGGTTCAAAGTCGGGGAAGTTCCCGTGCGCTGGGGACACAGTGGAGGAACCCGCATCAATCCCCTGCTGGACGGGGCACGCATGTGCGAGGAAATGCTTCGCGTCCGCTGGTACGATTTGACGGGAAAGTACGACAGCGGGACTATAGTTGCCGCACAACCGGCAAAAACACTACCGGGAGAACCTGCGCCCAGAGTCTGAGAAGTTTGCGGACATGCGGGCTAGTAAAGTTTTTCTGCTCCCAAACGATATTCTATATAGTGGGTATGGGCGTCCCCGGGAGGGCTTCGGTGAAGCAGCTCCACTTCGTTTTATCTCTTCCCAGCGATAATAGTTACCAACACGAGCAGGCGGAATCAGCGACCAAAACCGCGCATCGTCTCGGCGCTGAGGTCCAAATCCTCAACGCCAACAATGACGCCGTTACCCAGAGCCAACAGGTACTGGAAATCGTTCAATCCGGCTCTGGCTCCCGCCCCGACGCAATCCTGCTAGAACCCCTGACTACGACGGGACTAGTCCGTCCTGCAGAAGCCGCAGTAGCAGCGGGTATCGGATGGGTGGTTCTGAACAGCGACGTAGATTACCTCAGCGGCCTCAGAAGCCGGTCGAACGTCCCGGTCTTCTGCGTGACGCGAGATCACACAGAAATCGGACGAATTCAGGGACGGCAATTCGCCGCACTATTGCCCGCAGGCGGCATGGTTCTGTACATTCAGGGGCCGGTAAACAACTCTGCCGCTCAACAACGGACGGCCGGCATGGAGAGCACCAAACCCAGCAATATTCACATCAAAGCGCTCCGCAGCAATTGGGAAGAGGCGAGCGCGTTCCAGGCGGTAAGCGCCTGGCTCCGTCTCTCCACCAACCGCGCGAGTTCGATTGATGCCGTGGGCTCTCAATACGACGGGATCGCGGCGGGCGCTAGAAGAGCGTTCGGCGATCTTCCCGATACAGAGGAGCGGAAACGGTGGCTGACTTTGCCCTTCACGGGCGTCGACGGTCTGGCATCCGAGGGAAAAGCGTGGGTGGATCAGGGTACTTTGGCAGCCACCGTAGTCTCCTTAACCACGACGCAAATTGCCCTGGAAATGCTAGTGAAAGCGGTCCGCGATGGCGCGCAACCGCCCCTTCGTACCTTGATTGATCTCGGTTCGTATCCGCCACTTGAAATGCTGGCCGCGAGAGCGAAAAAAACGGCTGCGGCGAAATGAGTTCCCGTTAGACCTAAGTTCCTTGCGAAAGAATTCAGCAGATCGGGTCAGAATTTAAACTGGCCCTTATTTGGCGATAGCCAAGTTCTTCACAGACCACTCCTTCACCGCACTAACTACTCTGCTCCCCATCTCCGACGTGGTGACGGATCTCTGTCCGGCGCGCGCAAGATCTGCCGTGCGGGAACCCTCATTCAGCACAGCACTGACGGCATTTTCAACACAGGCAGCTTCGCGCTCCAATTGAAACGAATGACGCAAAAGCAACGCAACGGTAAGAATCGCTCCTAACGGATTCGCGATTCCCTCACCGGCGATATCGGGCGCGGAACCGTGAACAGGCTCATATAAGCCGACCGGCCCACCGATGCTTGCCGAAGCCAGTAGTCCAAGCGAACCCACCACCCCGCCGGCTTGGTCCGAAAGAATGTCGCCAAACATGTTTTCCGTAAGCACGACATCGAAATCCTTTGGACGCTGCACCAGCGACATGGCTGCAGAGTCCACATACATGTGAGAGAGCAGCACGCCCGGATAGTCTTTCGCACAGCGAATCACGACCTCACGCCACAAGCGGGAGCACTCGAGGACATTGGCTTTATCGACCGACAGAACTTTGCGACGGCGCTTCATAGCCAGTTCAAAGGCAACCCGTGTGATGCGCTCGATGGCCGGCTCGTCGTAGGTCATGGTATTCGTGGCCACGCGGGAGCCTGGCGAGCCCGCGATGGAACGCGGCTCTCCGAAATAAAGCCCTCCCAGCAACTCGCGGACAATCATAATGTCGGTACCCCGAGCCAAGTCGGCTCGCAGCGGTGAAGAATCTTCCAGAGCGGGAAAACAAATAGCGGGACGCAAGTTGGCGTAAGTGCCAAGTTCTCGACGTAGGCGCAACAGTCCCGCTTCCGGGCGAAGATGATTCGGATAATGGTCGAAAGCAGGATTTCCCACCGCGCCCATCAGGACCGCAGACGAAGAGAGGCAAGCTTGTAAGGTGTCCGCAGGTAGCGGATCTTCCACGGCGGCCAGCGCCGCGCCGCCGATGTTCTTATGCTGCAGCTGAAGTTGATGTCCGAAGGCCTCCGCAACAGCGTGCAGGACAAGAACAGCTTGCTCGGTGACTTCGGGACCGATCCCGTCGCCAGGCAGAATGGTGAGGTTCAGAAGCATGCGGGTAGTTTATCCGAAGCTCACTTGCAGCGCGGAAACGCTACACGCCCCAGAGGTAGTCTTCCTGATCGTGGGGCTGTTCCGCGGGAATGGGCAACGGCAAACCGAATGCGTTGGTTTGCGGCGCGAGTGGAAACGGCCGTGGCGGCTCTTGTGCCGCGGCTTTTGCGGCAGCCGAAACCGCGCTGGGAAGCGGCTCGAACAATGGCGTCGCCGAGGCCGCCGGCTTGTGGGTATCGCGTATCAGTTCGAGCAAATGATGATCTTCCACATGCTTGATCTTGTCGGCCAGCCGTACGAAGCGGCGGTAGATATCATCCAGGGCGCGGCGGTCAAACTGGTAGCCGAGTTGCTCACAACGAATGCTGAGGGCGTGTCTACCGGAATGCTTGCCAAGAACCAGCTTTGAGTCAGGCACGCCGACCGACTGCGGCGTCATGATCTCATACGTCAGCGGATTCTTGAGAACTCCATCCTGGTGGATGCCGGCTTCATGCGCAAAGGCATTACGTCCTGTTACCGCCTTGTTAGGCTGGACGGGCACCCCGGTAATTTCGCTCAGCATCTGGCTGGCAGGAAATAATTGCTCGCCCACAATGCCGGTCTGGTAAGGATACCGATCGCGGCGCACACGCATGGCCATGACGATCTCTTCCAGCGCCGCGTTGCCGGCACGTTCGCCGATGCCGTTAATCGTGCACTCCACCTGGCGAGCGCCAGCGGCGACGGCGGCCATGGTATTCGCAACCGCCATCCCGAGATCGTTGTGGCAGTGGGTGGAAATCGTAACCTTCTCGATTCCTTTCACCCGGCGGCGAATGGTCGCGATCAATTCTCCGTATTCCGCGGGGACAGTAAAACCAACGGTGTCCGGAATATTGAGCGTGGTGGCGCCTGCCTCCACCACAGCTTCCAGCACCTGGCAGAGAAAATCAGGGTCGGTTCGAGTGGCATCTTCTGGAGAAAACTCCACGTCATTGCATAACGATTTAGCGAAGCTCACCGCATCGCGGGCTTGCGCCAGACACTGCTCGCGCGTAATGCGCAGCTTGTACTGCAGGTGAATATCCGAGGTCGCCAGAAACACATGAATGCGCGGGCGCGCGGCTTCTTTTAAGGCTTCCCAGGCGCGCTCGATGTCCTGGCGGCAAGCTCGCGCCAATCCCGCAATGATTGGCCGCCGGACGACGCCGGCAATGGCCTTCACCGCCTCGAAATCACCATCGGAGGCGATAGGAAACCCCGCTTCAATCACGTCGGCGCCGAGGCGGTCGATCTGGTGCGCCAGGCGCAGCTTCTCCTGATGGTTCATGCTGCAGCCCGGCGACTGTTCTCCGTCGCGCAGGGTGGTATCGAAAACCGTAACTCGGAGTTGCTCCATAGCCATCAGTCTTCCTCTAGTAGAGAGCGCATTGTATAGGCTCTATGGTACGAGCCCACGCGGTTGAAGCAATGCTTATAATTTTGCACTGATCATTAGACAATCTTCTATAATAAGGTTTGCTTATAGAGTCTACACTTTTCATTACAGGGTGATGCATGGACCTTTCGCAACTGGAAGTCTTTTTAAGCGTTGCCCGCGAACGGCGGTTCTCCCGCGCCGCGGAAAAGCTTTACCGTACGCAGTCGGCGGTAAGTCAGACCATCCGCAAGTTAGAGAATGAATTGGGGGAGAGTCTGTTTGACCGTTCCTCCCGTGAGGGCATTCTCACCGATGCCGGCCAAGTGCTCTACGAATACGCCGAGAAGTTGCTCAACCTGCGGCGCGACGCGCATGAGTCATTGGCGGAGTTGCGCGAACTGCAAAAGGGCAAGCTGGTAATCGCGGCCAATGAATTTACCTCACTTTACTTGCTCCCGGTGCTGGCGGAATTTCGGCGGCTGCATCCCATGATCAAGATTACGGTGCAGCGGGCACTTGGCAGCCGCATTCCCGATGACGTGCTGCAGCATAGCGCCGAACTAGGCGTGCTGTCCTACAAACCGGAGGAGCCGCGGCTGCACTCCGTGGTGACCTATCTCGACGAGCTGGCGCTGGTGGTTCCCCCCAAGCATCCGCTGGCTGCGTTCCGGGAGGTGAGCATTCGGCAATTGGGAGCCGAGTCTTTTGTGGCGCACATTGTTTCGTCTCCTTATCGCGAGAAAGTCTTGCAGGCTTTCCAGAAATACAAAACGCCGCTGCACATGGATCTTGAACTGCCCACCTTGCAAGCCATCAAACAGTTCGTGGCCCTGGGAAGCGGCGTGGCCCTTATGCCCGAGATGAGCGTAGAAACGGAAGTGGCGCGGGGTGAACTGATCAGCATCCCGGTGCGCGAACTGCGGGTGCAACGCAAACTGCGCTTGATCTATCGGAAGGAAGCGGGACTCTCCCACGCGGCCCGGGCATTCTTGAAGGTCGCTGAGGCAGTAGCGACCGAGCGCGCTGGCCGCTACCGTTTTCAACGCGAAAGCTGAAAGCTGAGTAAAAACACCACGTCGCTCCTGGCTGGGAGCGACGCGGCGATGATCATGTTGCCTGTTGAATCAGCAATCGGCGCAAACTTCCCCCGGCTGGAACGCCGCCAACGCTTCCCCCAAGCTGGGGTGAATGTCGAGCACCGAATCCATGTTGGTAAGGTCCAGCAGATCGCGTACCAGGGGGCTGGGGCTGGCGCACTTCAAGTCGGCGCTCTTTGACCGCGCCCAAGTGTGCAGCAAAACCAGTTCGCCAATCCCCGCGCTATCGATTGAGCTGACGCCGCTGAGATCAAGCACCACCTTGCCGCTGCTCTCAAGAACTTCTCCTACCACGCGCGAGAGTGCGGCGGCTTCGTCGCGATAGACGATTCGCCCCTGGCAGCGAACGATCATTACGTCGCCGCGATACCGAGTCTCCATACTGAGCTTCAACTTCGACTCCTTTGGTTGAATTCTGGAACCCGCCAGATCATCTGCCTGCGGCTGTGTTTGCCAAGTGGTAGTCATAGATTGCATCCCAGTAGATAGACGCAGACAGAGGCGTTTCGGAATCATAAAAAGAAGGTAAATTTGTGCTTAAGGCGTTCCCAATTCGCTCCGGCACAATTTTGGGACGCGGGCATCTTGGGGCTCGGTTACACTGCATCTAACGAATTTCACGCATTCAGGTAGAATTTGCTGCTGGCATAAATTTGCCAGAGGAGGAATTATTTTCGTGTCAAAAACCGCAGCCGTGGTGCTGGCGTTCTTGAGTTTGATGCTGTTCGCACCCGCGTCGAGGGCGCAATTGCTTCCCAGTGGGAATGTGTATGTCGGAGTTGCCTACGGCGATTCCGTCGATGTCATCCCTACCAACCGCTATACCTTCCGCGGATGGAACGCCTCCTTTGAAGATTTCCCATTGACCCGTTACCCGCATCTTGGCGTGGTGTTGGATGGCAGCGGCTTTTACCGCGTCGGAATTCAGCAGTACAACCTTTTCCTCGGGCCTCGGCTTTCTTTCAATTACGGGAAGTGGCGACCCTTCGTCCACATCATGGGCGGAGCGCAGCGCATGACTTCGGATGGTTTTACGCATTATCCCATCGCAGAGGATGCCGGCGGCGGCGTCGATCGCAAGTTCCAGTTTCTCTTCATGAAGCACTTTGCCTGGCGTCTCCAGTTCGACTACATGCGCACTCACCTCTTGAGCGCTACCCAGAACGATATTCGCGGATCGACCGGACTAGTCTGGCGCTTCTAGGAAAATATATTTCAGCAGCACTGCCCAGCTTCGCCGCGGGTAAATCGCGGACGTCGCGATGATTCTGTTTGTAATTTTGGGTCATCACGCCGTTTTCTCAGCACACAATCTTTACTCGCCTCACTCGCAGATCCACTCAACGTCCGGTTGACCCAACTTCGTCTCATTGCATCTAACAAGCGAGAAATTTCATCAACTTAAAGAAATCAGAAAGGCAGGGACAAGAATCCATGCGTAAGATCGGCTTCATCTCTTTTGTTCTGCTTCTGTTTACAGGTCTTGCAAGCGCTCAGGTGCCCACCAGTGGCAATGTCTTCTTCGGCTACTCGTACGAGAATACGAGTTCATCTGCGGTGGGTTTCGCCAATTCCAGCCGAGCGAACCTGAACGGATGGGAGGCATCGGTTGAGGGCAAAGTATTTCCCTGGGTTGGTTTTGTTGCCGATGTTGCCGGCCACTACGGCTCGCAGAGCTATGTGTTTAACGTGGGTGGACAGAACTCATCTGTGAACGTTGATGCCCACGAGTTTACCGCGATGTTTGGACCGCGGGTTTCGGTGAGCGTCGGAAAGTTGCGCCCCTTCGCCCAGGCTTTGTTTGGCGTCGGCCACATCACCACGAGCCAAACAG
>Ga0209656_10003198_pt1 | contig 10618 bp, 7 predicted proteins | sample BogFormECP12_OM2_FD_188239 | JGI IMG/M metagenome (GOLD analysis project Ga0209656, IMG submission 188239) | Bog forest soil microbial communities from Calvert Island, British Columbia, Canada - ECP12_OM2 (SPAdes) (version 2) | ecosystem: Environmental > Aquatic > Freshwater > Wetlands > Bog ... | reverse complement strand
CAGATTATCAAGGGTTGCATTATTGTCGGTGCAGTCGTTATCGACCAGCTCAAGCACCGCGGTAGTAAGTGATGCTTTCTTTTCTTTGTTGAGCTACGCCCTATTTCTCGCCTCCGTGCCAGGGGTTCTTTACGGGAAAAGACTTGTTTCAAAAAAATGACGAGTCCTACTTATCACTGACGATGCTTTCCAGGTGCATAGAATTGCTAACCGAAATGTAGACGGATTCGGCCGATTCCCAAGAAGATAACGTTTGCCAAATGACCGATTCTTAACTCTGTGAGAAGTAGTGCGAATTTGAAGCTATTATGAGATTCTGTGCCGTATCCGAGAGCCTTGGACGGCATACCTCGAAAAAAATGTTAACCCAAGAAGGAATATGAGTAGCACGATAGATTATCAAGAGCTGGAAGTACTCGCTCGGAAAGGGCGGTGGCTGGCGATTAGCACCGTTGCGGGAAGCGGAGCGGGGCACGTTGGCGGGCCATTCTCTGCGATGGACATTATGGTGGCGCTTTATTTTCGCGTCATGAAGATCAGGCCGGAAGAACCGAAGTGGCCCGAGCGGGACCGGTTTATTCTTTCCAAAGGGCATTCTTCGATCGGGCAGTATGTGGTGATGGCGCTGCGAGGCTTTCTGCCGATCGAAGAGCTTAAAACCTTCGATAAAGGCGGGTCGCGGCTGCAGGGGCATCCGGATGTCACGAGGCTTCCTGGCCTGGAGACATCGACCGGGTCGCTGGGGCAGGGGCTGTCGGTTGGGCTGGGCATGGCCTTAGGCGCCCGGATGCGAGGGCAGAAGTTTCAGACCTTTGTCATGATCGGCGACGGCGAACTCCAGGAAGGAATGATTTGGGAAGCGTTGCACGTCGCTCCCAGGTACAAGTTAGGAAATCTTACCGCCATTCTGGATTGGAACGGCCTGCAGCAGTTCGGTTGGGTGCTTGCAGTCAATGAGCAGCATCGCGGTGACCGCCGTGATCCCTGGTCGGGGATCGATTTGCGCGGCATATTCGAGAAGCTTGGCTGGCGTTGCCTCGAGATCAACGGGCACGACTTCTCGCAGATTGTCCCGGCCTTGGAAAGCGCGAAGGCGTCGGGAGATTCCGATCAGCCAACGATGATCATCGCCCACACGATCAAAGGCAAGGGTGTGCACTTCACGGAGGGTAAACATGAATGGCATTCCAAGGTCGCGACCAAAGAGGAGCTTAAAATTGTCGCTGCGGAACTTGGCATTGTGGAGGCAGGAGTATGAAGGCTTTACGAGACGTTTTTGGCGATACGCTGGTTTCCCTGGGTTCGACCAACCCAAATGTCGTCGTCTTGGACGCAGATTTGGCGAATTCGACCAAGGCAGATAAGTTTGCGATGGCGTATCCGGGAAGATTTTTGCAAATGGGGATCGCGGAGCAAAACTTTGTGGGCGTTGCGGTTGGTTTAGCCTCGCTCGGCTTTGTGCCTTGGCTTTCGTCTTTCACCGTTTTCTTTACGCATCGGGCCATTGATCCAATCCGCATGTTAGTCGCCCAGACCCACGCGAATGTGAAGATTGGGGCGGCATATGCCGGACTGATGACGGGACTTACGGGCAAGACTCACCAGGACGTTGAGGATCTGGCGATCATGCGCGCGATGCCCGACATGACGGTGCTTGCTCCGGCAGATGCGATCGAAGGCGAAGCCATCATTCGCTGGGCCACTGAATATGAGGGGCCGGTGTTTGTGCGTTTGGCGCGAGATGCGTGCCCGAATGTTTTTGATCAGGAGTATCGCTTTATACCTGGCAGGACAATCTCACTCAAAGAGGGAGGGGATGTATTGCTGATCTCGACCGGTCCGCAAAGTGCCCGGTGTCTGCAGGCCGCCGAGTTGCTCCAGGGGCAAGGGATTTCCGCCGGGGTTCTCCATGTTCCGTCGATTAAGCCGGCGAACAAAGAGGAAATAGTGAACGCAGCCGAGAAGGCCAAGGTGGTAGTGACAGTGGAAGAGCATTCGATCTATGGTGGGCTGGGCGGTTTGGTTGCGGAAATCCTGTCGGAAGCGTCGCCGCGCCGGGTCATTCGTTTTGGAATCGAGGATCGTTGGGGCGAGTCGGCGCCAAACGATTACCTGCTCGAAGCGTTTCAGATGTCCCCACCGCGGTTAAGCGAGCGCATTCAAAAGTTAGTCGCATGATTTGCTATGACTGGAACAAGCGGCTCGATCGCATTGATTGATGCTGGTAAAGCCTCATGATGTTACCAAGTCTCATCGATTTCCAACACCTTGCCGGTGAACTCGAAGGCGCGCTTCATTTCGATGCAGCGATGCGGACGCTTTATGCGACCGATGCATCCGTATATCGCGAGATGCCACAGGCTGTTGCACTGCCCAAGACCGAGGCCGATATCTGCAAGCTCGTTCGCTTTGCACGTGAACACGGCACATCGCTGATACCCAGGGCAGCCGGTACTTCGCTGGCCGGCCAGGTCGTTGGAGCCGGCATTGTAGTGGATGTGTCGCGTCACTTAACTCGCATTCTAGAGATCGATGCGACGGGGCGCCGGGTATGCGTGCAACCCGGTGTTGTGCGCAATGAACTTAACCTCGCGCTTGCTCCACACGGGATTTTCTTTGCACCCGAAACCTCCACGCAGAACCGTTGCATGATCGGCGGTATGGTCGGAAATAACGCGTGTGGCGCCAACTCCGTCGTCTACGGCAGTACGCGCGACCACCTCGTATCAGCGCGCGCCGTGTTGAGTGACGGTTCGATCGCCGAATTTGGCCTGTTGTTGCCGGAGGAATTCGAAGCGAAATGTTCGGGTGATACGCTTGAGGCTTCAATCTATCGGGAGACAAAGAAACTGCTCGGCGACGCCGGGAATCGCGGGGAAATTGCGCGCGAATTCCCGAAAAAATCTATCCACCGTCGTAACACGGGCTATGCCATCGATTTGCTCGCGGACTGTGCTCCGTTTACCTCGGATGGCCCTCCTTTTAATTTCTGCCGGCTACTTGCCGGCTCTGAAGGGACGTTGGCGTTTTTAACAGAAATCACGTTGGCGTGCGAACCGCTCCCCCCGCGGGTAAGCGCGCTTGTTTGCGTCCACTGTGCGACGATCGACGAGGCTTTGCATGCTAATCTTGTGGCGTTACGCCATACACCGCGTGCTTGCGAGTTGATGGACCACAATATCCTTGAGTGCACCAAGGCAAATCTCGAGCAGCGGCAGAACCGATTTTTCGTCCAGGGGGATCCTGGTGCCATCCTCGCAGTGGAGCTTGCTGCACCCACACGCGAAGAGGTCGCCACCGCAGCCGCTCAGCTTAAGAACGAATTACACGCTGCCGGCCTTGTTATCACTATCCCGGTTGTCTGGGGCCCGGACCAGAACCGGGTATGGAACTTGCGCAAAGCCGCGTTGGGTCTGCTTTCGAACATACCGGGAGACGCCAAACCTGTCGCCGTGGTAGAGGATACTGCGATCGATCCGGAGGATCTTCCTGCGTTTGTGCAGGAATTCGATCAAATTCTGAGCGGCCATGGCCTCTCTGCCGTGCATTATGCTCACGCCGGTTCGGGGGAACTGCATTTGCGGCCGATCCTGAACCTAAAGGATCAGGAACATCGCAGGCTCTTTCGCGTGGTCGGGACCGAAATCGCGCAGTTGGTGAAGCGCTATGGTGGCTCCCTCAGCGGCGAACACGGAGACGGGCGGCTCCGTGGCGAGTTTCTGCCTCTGATGGTCGGCGATAAGAACTATGCCCTTTTCCGCGCGTTCAAACGAGCATGGGACCCCTCCGGGATTTTCAACCCGGGCAAGATCACCGACACGCCGCCTATGGACGCGAGCTTGCGGTACGAATCAAACCAGGCGGTGCGACAATTTAAGACTGTGCTGAGATTCTCGGAGGCTCGGGGCATCTTGCGCGCCGCAGAGCAATGCAACGGATCGGGCGACTGCCGCAAGTCTCATCTCATGGGCGGCACGATGTGTCCAAGTTACATGGCTACGCGCAACGAACGAGATACAACGCGCGCCCGCGCAAATATCTTGCGCGAGGTCCTTACCCGTTCAACCGAGGCCAATCCTTTCACCAGCGATGAGATCAGCCCCGTTATGGATCTCTGTCTGTCGTGCAAGGGTTGCAAGTCAGAGTGCCCGTCGAACGTCGACGTGGCTCGCCTTAAAGCTGAGTGGCTCCAACAACGCTACGATGCGTGGGGTGTTCCGTTGCGCGCACGGCTTATTGGCGGCTTCTCGCGCGCCATGGCTTTGGCCTCGATCGCACCCGAAGTGTTTAATTTTTTGGTGACAAGTTCCGCGACGGCCGGTCTGTTCAAGAGGTTTGCGGCTTTTGCTCAGGAGCGTTCGATGCCTAAGCTCAATAAGATTCCATTGCGCCGCTGGCACCAAATTCACGCAAATAAAAATGGCCGGTTTCCGAACGGACGCGTCTTTCTCTTTTGCGACGAGTTCACGAACTACAATGACGAGGAGGTCGGAATCAAGTCCGTGCGGTTGCTCAACCGGCTTGGGTACGAGGTCGTCATTCCAAAGCACTTAGACAGCGGCCGCGCGCAAATTTCCAAAGGCCTGCTGCGCGATGCGCGAATGTTAGCCATCCGCAATGTGGAATTGCTAAAAGATGTGGTTACCTCTGAGACTCCTATGGTGGGAATCGAACCCTCGGCGATCTTGGGCTTCCGAGACGAAGTACCGGATCTCGTCCCCGAGCGTCTGGTTGAAGCCGCAAATGCGCTCGCGAAACATACGGTTTTGATCGACGAGTTCATTGCGCGCGAGGCTGACAGGGGTCGAATCCGGCGCGAGGCATTCACAAAAGAGAATCGCAATATCAAACTCCATGGTCACTGCCACCAGAAGTCGCTGGCGTCACTGACCCCGACGGTCAAGGCGCTTGAACTGCCCGTTAATTACAAGGTTCAAGTCATTCCATCAGGATGCTGCGGCATGGCCGGTTCGTTCGGTTATGAAAAGGAGCATTTCGACATATCTATGAAGATTGGCGGACTCGTACTCCTGCCGGCACCAAATCAAAGACGGCACAGGGCGCATCGCGCAGCATCCTGCAGAAATTCTCCACGACGCATTGGCGTAAATGCTCAGGTTGGTTACGTGCCACGAGCGCGAAGCGCGAAGAAGAGGGAATGGGGCCTCTCAACCTAGCTAAAACAAATTGTCTACAAGATAAACAAAAGCCTACCCATCCTTGAGGTATACCCAGCATGAATGAAACGATAACCCTTCCAGAGAACCCAAGCATTGCCAAACGCGGGAGCGTTCGACTTACGGCTGCACAGGCCCTTGTCCGCTACCTGTCAGGTCTGCGCACACGGATTGAAGGTCCGCAGGGCGATGAGATCGTTCCGCTTTTTGGCGGAGTCTTCGCCATCTTCGGCCACGGTAACGTCGCGGGCATTGGGGAGGCCCTGTATCAGTATCGAGACCGGTTGCCTACGTATCGGGCGCATAACGAGCAGGCCATGGCTCATGCAGCGATCGCGTACTCGAAGGCGCACTTCCGCCGCCGGATGATGGCGTGCACGACTTCCATAGGCCCCGGGGCGACGAACCTTCTAACGGCCGCTGCACTTGCTCATGTCAATCGTTTGCCTGTTCTTTTCCTTCCTGGAGACATCTTCGTTTCCAGGGATCCTGATCCTGTGCTTCAGCAAGTCGAGGATTTCAGTGACGGCAGTATTTCGGCCAACGACTGTTTCCGGCCGGTATCGCGCTATTTCGATCGGATCCTCCAACCTTCCCAATTGATCACATCGCTCCCGCGCGCTGTGCTCACCTTAACTGATCCCGTGCTATGCGGTCCGGCTACTCTTGCCCTGCCCCAGGACGTGCAGGCTGCTGCCTTTGATTATCCTGTTGAGTTTTTTGAGAGCCCGGTCGTCGAGTTTCGGGCGACCGGGCCCAGCGAGACGGATCTGGCAGGGGCGGTGCGTGCGGTGATGGCGGCCAAGCGCCCTGTAATCATTGCCGGGGGAGGCGTGCTTTACGCGGGCGCCTGCGAGGCGCTGCGCGGGTTTGCGGAGCGCCACGGTGTTCCGGTCTGCGAGACGCAGGCGGGCAAGAGCTCCCTGCCGTGGGACCATCCTCTTCAGCTTGGCTCGGTGGGCGTGACTGGCTCTCCTGCGGCCAATGCGCTTGCCAGCGAGGCCGATTTGGTCCTCGCCGTGGGCACCCGGCTGCAGGACTTTACGACTGGATCAAATTCGCTATTCTCTAAGGCTCGGCTGGTCTCTCTCAACGCGAATCCATTTGACGCGACCAAAGCGCGCGGTATCCCACTTCAGGCTGATGCACGTCTCGGCCTGGAGGCTCTGAATAAAGCGCTGCCGCACTGGCAGGCCGAGTCCGCCTGGAGCGAGCGCGCCAAGGCCGAGGCCGAAGCGTGGCGCTCGACAGTTAGTCGTATCACTCAGCGTCGCGATCTTACCGCGGGAGAATTGCCATATGATGGAGAGGTGATAGGCGCCGTGCAGCGCTCGAGTCAGAAGTCCACTACTGACGATATCGTGGTATGTGCAGCTGGCACACTTCCCGCCGAGTTGCACAAGCTCTGGCGCACTTCGACACCCGGCGGCTATCACATGGAATATGGCTATTCATGCATGGGCTATGAGATCGCAGGAGGTCTGGGAGTCAAGATGGCCCGGCCCGATCGCGAGATCATTGTGATGTTGGGTGACGGCAGCTACCTCATGCTCAACAACGAGATTGCCACGTCGGTGATGCTCGACAAGAAGCTGATTATCGTGCTGCTCGACAATCGTGGCTACGGTTGCATCAACCGCCTCCAGCAGAGCTGTGGAGGAAAGCCCTTCAACAACATGTGGGAGGATTGCCTGCAATATGGCGAGGGCGCACCCAACATCGATTTCGCTGCTAATGCGGCCTCCCTTGGTGCCCTTTCTGAGAAGGTGGCCAATATCGCTGAGTTCGAGGCTGGCCTCCAGCGTGCGCGCGCGGCCAATCGCACCTACCTGATCTGTATCGACACCGATGACACCCGCACCACCGAGGAAGGCGGCTGGTGGTGGGAAGTCGCAGTCCCTGAGGAATCTCCCAGCGAATCTGTCCGCCAAGCGCGCGCCGCTTACTTGCGCGGAAAGGAAAATCAGAAACGCTAAGTGCGGAGGAAATTTATGAATCTGCTCGTTAAAGCCAAAAAGAACTCCCAAGAAATCGTCTCCGTGACTCCTCGATCGGCAGGTTGGCGTTATGTCGGTTTTTCAGCCCACCAATTGGCACCCGAGGAGTCGCTTACTCTTTCTGATTTCAACGTAATGGCAGGTCCCAAACGCGTCTGGCACTTTTACAACGACCCGGCTCACGAGTGGATTTTATGAGGCGCTTGAGCAAATCAGCCGGTACAAACACAAATTAACTAATCCGTTATATCCGCGAAACCACTAATAAAATGACAACATTCTCTCTGCAAGATCAGGACCTTTTCCGCCGCCAAGCCTACATTGGCGGGCGCTGGTGTGATTCTGACACCGGTGCGACGTTAGAGGTTAATAATCCCGCAACCGGTGAGATTTTGGGCACTGTTCCCATGATGGGTGCGAACGAAACGCGGCGTGCAATCGAGGCGGCGAAGAACGCCTTCGTTGAGTGGGGCCGCAAACCTGCCAAGGAACGAAGCGCTCTTCTCCGCCGGTGGCACGATTTGATCATGGCGAACGTCGAGGACCTGGGGGCGCTGATGACGGCGGAACAAGGTAAACCGGTCACTGAAGCAAAGGGCGAAGTGGCCTACGCTGCTTCTTTTATTGAGTGGTTCGCTGAGGAGGCCAAACGTGTTTATGGAGACACGATTCCATCGCCCTGGAATGATCGCCGGCTGGTTGTCATTAAGCAACCGATCGGGGTCTGTGCCGCCATGACTCCTTGGAATTTTCCAGCCGCCATGATCACGCGAAAAGCTGGACCGGCGTTGGCCTCAGGTTGTACCATGGTTGCAAAGCCAGCAAGTGCTACCCCGTTTTCGGCCTTGGCGCTAGCGGCTTTGGCGGAACGCGCTGGTATTCCCAGCGGGGTATTCAACGTATTAACAGGCAGCTCTAAAGCGATTGGTGGTGAAATGACCTCCAATGCGGACGTGCGCAAAGTGACCTTTACGGGCTCGACCGAGGTGGGTTGCTTGCTCATGAAACAAAGCGCTGACACAATCAAAAAGCTCTCACTGGAACTTGGAGGCAATGCGCCTTTTATCGTTTTCGACGACGCCGATCTGGATGCTGCAGTCGAAGGGGCGATTATTTCCAAATACCGCAATGCCGGCCAGACCTGCGTCTGCGCGAATCGGCTTTACGTCCAAGCTGGCGTTTATGATGCTTTTGCCGAAAAACTGGTCGCCGCGGTGAAAAAACTTAAGGTGGGCAACGGTTTCGAGCCGGGAGTACTCCAAGGTCCTCTGATCGACCAGGCCGCGGTGGAAAAAGTAGAGCAACACATTCAAGACGCCGTCTCACAGGGGGCTCGCGTTCTTCTAGGCGGGAAGCGACATGCTCTTGGGCAAACCTTCTTCGAACCAACTGTGTTGGCGGATATTACCCCGAAAATGAAAGTCGCTAGAGAAGAAACGTTCGGTCCCGTAGCTCCCCTTTTTCGATTCCAGACCGACGAGCAGGCAATACAGATGGCCAACGATACGGAATTTGGTCTCGCGAGTTACTTTTACAGTCGCGATATCGGCCGCATCTGGCGGGCGGCAGAGGGCCTTGAATGCGGCATGGTCGGCATCAATACGGGTTTGATCTCGAACGAAGTCGCGCCGTTTGGCGGGGTGAAACAGTCGGGGCTTGGTCGTGAAGGTTCCCACTACGGCATCGAGGAATTCGTGGAAATAAAATACCTCTGTTTTGGCGGGCTTGACAGGTGATGAGGGGTTCGGACTGGTTGGTATCTATCTACCACCTTCGAAAACCTCAGATAGCTACTCGAGGAGGCCGGCAGCGGACGCTCATCTCAGTACGGCTTGCGTACAGCGTATCTCGCTGAGGCTGCGGCGGCGCTCAGGCTAGGGAGCGCCATGGAGATTAATAGCAACAGTGAAGCGACTTGGCATGAATGAAAACTTATTCTTGAGAAATCGATCGACAATCGCGGTAATCACCGGCGGAACGCAAGGCCTCGGGCTGGCAATAGCCAAACGACTGGCGCATGAAGGCGCTCCTGGCATTGTGATCAGCGGTCGGGATGCTGAAAAAGGGGAAGACGCCGCCGCGAATGTGCGCACCCTGGGTACGGATTGCATATTCGTGAGGGCCGATGTCTCAAACGCAGACGACTGCTACAGGTTGGTCGATGAGGCTATAAAGCATTTTGGCAGCGTTAGCGGCCTTGTGAACTCTGCCGTTTGGAGTCCGGTGTCATGACAGGAGCTCTGGTGGATTATGACCAGAATGTTGCCGGAGCCTATCCAGAGTAGCTCCGCCCAACTCAGGTTTCTCCTACACTAGGTGCAGGGCAGTTAACTTCTTCGCCTTATTGGTGGAGCTTCGGGCGATGATCAAATGAAATGGGAGAACAAGCTTTCTCATTCCACCTACAGTGCTTCACGTTTGGTTTATATGGTTCCTGGGCTTATCAGCCCAGGCTATAGTCCTTTTGCGCCGTTGGCGCTTAGGAAAACGAGCTCCAACTCACTATATAGCAATAGAGCAGGTAAATCGATCAGGGAAACTATCTCAAAACGCCCTTATCTTCGCGCCATTCGGGTCAGCCGTGGGGGCAGCCGTGAATGGCGCTAAGATAAGCGCCCCTTGGGCTGGTTTTATGCCCCGAAGGGGGCTACGGGAATTCAGCCCGGGGTTTCAACCCCGGGAACCGTCCAATAAACGGGTCGGCCCTGAAAGGGCGCCCGATCGGGCGTGACAATAACACACACGTAAAGTGTAGCGAAAAATGGGTCTCACCTGCTCAGTCTTATCTTGGTGCACATCATTTTGGTCACCATGAGTTTGGCGCTCTGCCAAACAAACACCTCATTCATTCTCGGGAGCGATAGGGGGCGGGATTGGCCCACGTGAGCTCTTGCCCTTTCAGGGCAAACGGTTTCATTGGATGGTTCCCAGGGTTGAAACCCTGGGCTAAGTCCTGGAGCCCCTTCGGGGCAATAAACCGTCCCAAACGCTTCTTATCTTCGCGCCATTCGGGGCGGCCGTTGACTTATGACTTTGAGCGCCGCGTAGTCTGGTTGAGAAACCTTGATCGAGTCTTCCTCGTTGGAAGCAGAATGGAAAACCTCGCACGGAGGGCGCGGTGTTCACGGAGTGATTGCACGATATGCCGCTTTAGCGGATCAACACTGCTCTCTGGCCAACACAGCGTCAGGCCAAACCCTCCAGGCACTCTTCTACCAGATCGGCTGCGAGTGAAATTCCATTTGCCTCGGCAATTGCTTTCTGCAGTTTACGAGCATTATCCCGATAGCTGGAGTCGTTTGGGATGCTTGCTCAAGGACAAGATGCGAACGGCCTTGTTGGGTCAAATAATAGCTGACGGCAAGGCCGGCCTGGCCACCGCCAACGACAATGGTGTCTGTGTATTCTTTCATTTCTCGTTCTTGGAAGTGTTAGTTAGCCTCC
>Ga0209656_10003197_pt1 | contig 10620 bp, 8 predicted proteins | sample BogFormECP12_OM2_FD_188239 | JGI IMG/M metagenome (GOLD analysis project Ga0209656, IMG submission 188239) | Bog forest soil microbial communities from Calvert Island, British Columbia, Canada - ECP12_OM2 (SPAdes) (version 2) | ecosystem: Environmental > Aquatic > Freshwater > Wetlands > Bog ... | reverse complement strand
CCCGGCGGGCTGGTTCAGCCCTTGAGCCTGGTCAGCAGGACGGTGCCGTCGGGACTGCCAAGACCCGAACAGGCGTCCCAGCCGGGGCCGGCCGCGTAGGCGCCGTTGTTTCCGCTGGTGATGTCGCGGAAGCCGGCCACGTCGGCACCGGGCGTCACACCCGCGTACAAAGCCGGCTGGATCAGGCCGAACCGCTGGCCGGTCGCCTCCGCGAGCCGGCTGACCAGCGCCGCCCACAGCGGAGCGACCGCGCTGGTGCCGCCCACCACCTGCGCCTTACCGTCGGAGTAGATCTGGTAGCCGGTCGTCGGATCCGCGTTGCCCGCCACGTCAGGCACGCCCCGACCCGAAGATCCCGGAGACCCGCCGCTGCCGCCCGAGGACCCGCCGGCCCGGGCCGGCACCCCGGCGCTGGCCTGCCAGGACGGCAGGGAGAACTGGTCACTGACGCCGCCGCCGCCTGCCCCCTCGTTCGCGGCGGTCTCGTTCCACACGACCTCCGAGCTGATCGTGCCGGCGGTCGGGTCCGCGAGCAGCTTGGTCCCGCCGCACGCCAGCGCGTGCGGGCTGGACGCGGGAAAGTCCGCGTGCACCTGGCCGTCCTTGACGGCGTCGCCGCTGCCGTTGTCCCCGGAGGCCACGCACACGGTGATGCCCAGCGCGGCCGCGTCGGACAGCACGGCGTCCATCGCCGCGCGTCCCTGCGCGGTCCAGGAGTCTTCGGACTGGCCCCAGCTGATCGAGATGGCGACCGGCGCCGGGCTGGCCTGCGCGGCCTCGGACATCGCGTCGACGAAGCCCTGGTCGCCGTTGTTCGGCGCGAAGTACACCACCTGCGTCGCGCCCGGCGCGGCCGCGCCGATGACGTCGATGTCCAGCGCGACCTCCACGTCGGCCCCGGTCGGATCCGAACCCGGCGCGTTGGACGCCCCGTCCACGCCGACCGCGCTGATGGCGGGGACCGGGATGCCGAGCCCGCCGAAATAGGCGTCGAGGTCGCTGGTGGAGAAGCCGCCGCCGAGTTCGATGACCGCGATCGTCTGGCCGGCACCGGTGGTCCCGGCCGGGAACTGGTAGATGTCGGCCACCTGGTTCGGCGAATACGAGGTGCCCTGCGCCGCGGCGGCCCGCGGTCGGAAATGCGCCCGGAACTCCGGCCTGGTGTCGAGGCCGAGCACGGCCAGCACGATGCCGTCCAGCGCCGCCGGGACGTACAACGCGCCCTCGCGGTAGCGGTGCGTGACCACCTGGCCACCGGGGCCCGTACTGCTGACCTGCTGCAGGGTCACGCCGAACGCGCGCGACAACTCGCCCAGGGTGCCCGTCACCTTGACCCGGCGGGTGGCCGGATAGACGGCGGTGACCGCCAGGCCCAGGCCCGTGAGCGTCTGGCGGACCAGGTCCACGTCGGCGGGAGCAGCCCCGTAGCGCTCGGCCAGTTCGTCGCGGGTCAGGACGGTGGGCCCCTCGACGATCTCGGCCGGAATATCGGCCCGGCGGCGCAGCACCAGCGTCACTTCGGCCCGCTCGGAGGTGTCCAGCCGGCCGGCCGGCCTGGCTTCGGCCAGCGGCGCACGCTCGCTGCCTGGTAGTTGCACCAAAGGCTGTGATTGGTCAGACACTGTCACTCCTGATCGGTAGGTCCGGGGACAGCAGGTATTGAGGCCCCCCACGGGCGGATTATTGCCTTACCCAAAGCAAGTACCCCGCTCGTTCGGAATAATTATTTCATCCGAACGGGCGCGGGTGGCAGTTACTGCGAATACTGAAAGCCCGATATTCCCGTGCCCCTGGGCTTAGAAAAAAGCGTGCACCGCATCGATCACGTGGCCATCGTCGTCCACCACCGGGATCACCCGCCATTTATCCAGGGTGGTGCACGGATGCGAGATGCCCAGGCACACCAGGTCGCCGGGCGCGAGAGCCGTCTCGGAGTCCAGCCGCAGGTACGCATGCTGGTCGTTCAGCTCGGTCACCTCGCCGGTGATTCCGGTCGGCACGCCCTGGCGCACGACGCGCAGCGGCACCGGCAGTCCCTTGTCGAAGCCGACGTCGCGTCGGCCGGCGCCAAGCAGGGCCAGGCCGGGCTCGGGGCGGGACAGCACCTGTGCCCACAGCTCGAGCGCGGGCCGCAGCACCGGCGCGTCCGCCCCGTCCCGAGAACCCCAAGAATCCCAAGAACCCCGAAAATCCCGGTGGGCGGGGGAGATGGTGCCGTAGTACCCGTGGTCGTGCGTCACGTATGCGCCGCTGCGCAGGATCACCGTCAGCCCGGCGGTGCCGCCTGCCGTCAGCTCGCGGGTCACCACGTCAAAGTACGCGCTGCCGCCGGCCGTGACGATGAACTCGTCACCGAAGCCCCAGCCTGAGCTGGCGCCTGAGCTGGCGCCGGAGCCCGAGCCTGAGCTGGCGCCGGAGTTGGACGCCGTGGCCAGGGTCCCGGCCAGGCCCCGCAGCCGGCGGCAGAAGGCGGCGATCAGCCCGAGCGCCGCCGCCTGGCTCCCGGTGCCGATGCCCTGCTCATTTCCGGGCTCATTTCCGGGCTCATTTCCGGGCTCATATCCGGCCTCGTATCCCGCCACGCCTGCCACCCTGAGCGTGCCCGTGGCGGCCGCCGCCTTCGCCACGTCGAGCGCCTGGGCGTCGGTGCGGCAGCCGGTGCGCCCGCCGGCGTGGCCGATCTCCACCAGGACACCGAGCCTGCGGCCTGCCGGCTGTCGGCCCGGGAGATGGCCCGGGAGATGGCTGAGCACCCGGTCCAGGATGGCCACGCCGTCGGTGCTGTCGACGTAACAGTAGGCCTCGAAGCCGGGATCGGCAGCGAGTTCGGCGGCTAGCCAGGCGATGCCCGCCTCGTCCACGAGCTCGTTGGCGAGCAGCAGCCGGGGGAAACCGAACGCGCGGTACGTCCGCAGCTGCCCGACGGTGGCGACGGTGATGCCCCAGGCGCCGTGGGCCAGCTGACGGGCGGCGAGTTCGGGCGACATGGCGGTCTTGCCGTGCGGGGCTAGCGCCACCCCGGCCCGGTCGCAGTACGCCGCCATCGCCGCGATGTTGTTCGCCAGCGCCGACTCGCGCAGGGTCAGCAGCGGGTAGGTGAATCCCGCCGCGTGCAGGGCCGGCCGGTCGGCGGCTAGCCGCGCCGCGCCCGCTGCGGCCAGCGGCCCGAAGCCCTTCTCGGTGGGGTCGATCGGCCGCTCGCGGAGCGCGCGGAGCCGCTCGGCCACCAGCGGCGGCAGTGGATTGCTCACCCGGTCTCCCACGCTTCCTGCCGGCGCCGGGCAGCCGGGGCGCCGAGCGGCCGATATGTGGATATTGTTCAGATATAGCAGAAAGTGGCGGCCGCGGCGAGGTACGCAGGCGCCTGTCGGCACCGCTTTAATCCTTATTCGCTAGGGAATTGTACGAGCTTATCGATGCGCTAATTATTTTCTCTATTTCACGGGTTATCGCATGGCACCGGCGGTCGCCGGCTCAAAGGGGTGGTGGTGGCGGCGCCAGCGACGGCGGTGGCCGGCGCCACCACCACCACGATTGCGGGGTCAGGCGCGCAGGGTGCCCGGGGGTCCCGCGGAGGTGGTCCTGGGGTCCACCCGGCGGGCTCGCCCGGTGGCCCGGTACCGGGCGAGCCAGGTTCCGGCGACGATGAGGCCGGCCAGGATCAGCGGCAGCAGGTAGGTCATGGTGACCGAGGTCGGGATGAGGGTCGAGGCGCCGCCGCTGGGCGAGCCGAACAGGTCACCGGCCAGCTTCTCCTGCCACAGCACCGCGTAGGGGATGACCGGGATGGCCAGCAGCGCGAGGACCCGGCGGCTGACCGGGGCGCGCAGGCAGGCCGCCGCGACGGTGACCAGGACGGCGGCGATCAGCAGATCGCCGGGCAGGCCGGCCACCTCGCCGCCGAGACCGGCGAACCCGAACGACGGCGGGGATGCGGCGCCGAACCACATGGTGCCCCCCACGCTGAACCCGCCGAGGATCAGCGCTCCGGCCCCGACCAGGGCGGTGCCGCCCCGGGTGAGCAGGGCCAGGCCGCGGTCCGGTCCCGGCGAGAGCAGCAGCGCGGCCGCGGCGGTGCAGGCGAGCAAGACCGTGAACGCGACGGCCGGGCTCTCGTACCTGGTGAAGGCCGGGGCGGACCGCAGCACCCCGGAGACGACCTGGCCGATCGCGGCCGCCAGCGCGGCCAGCCCTGCCGTTCGCCTCAGCCGGCCGAACGCCAGCGCGGCGACCGCGGGCGCGCCGGCCGCCAGCGGCAGGTCAGCCGGGCCCAGGGCGGCGGTGAGCTGCCAGTGCGGATGCCCGGTGACGCTGCTGGCGGCGGCCTGCGGGATGTGGACTTCGGCCAGCGCGGCCACCAGCAGCAGCAGCGGGGCGACCACGCTGACCACGGCCAGGGCGTCGCTCCAGCGCTGGTCGCGTGCCGTTCTGGAGAACCAGCCCGCCCGCCCGATGCGGTTCAGCGCCATCCGGCCGCGGATCCGGAGCGCGCCGGCCACGAGGTCGGCGCTGTCGGCCGTGTGCTCTGCGAAGCGCAGCGCCCAGGCCACCGGCTTCGGCGTCCGGACCTGCGCGTCGTCGGCGGCGGCGGCGGCGAGCAGCACGCCGACCATCTCCTCGGCGTGCTCGCGCCGGTGATCCTTCGGATACAGGGCGAGCAGCCGCCGGTACCGCCGTTCCATCCGCTGCTGTCCCGCTCGCCTCCGGGTCGCCTGGTCGCTCATGCTGTCCCCGGGGCCAGGCCTAGGCGGCTGGCGGCGACGGCGGTATTGGCGCGCAGCCTGCCTACCTCGGCCGCGAGTTCCTGGGTTCCCTCGTCGGTGATCCGGTAGTAGCGGCGCAGCCGTCCGTCCACGATCTCCTCTTTGTCGCTGGCGACCAGGCCGTCCGCCTTGAGCCGGTCCAGCGCCGCGTACAAGGTGCCCGCCCGGAGCCTGACCCGGCCGTCGGAGATCCGCGCCACATCGGTCATGATCCCGTAGCCGTGCTGTGCCCGGGCGGCCAGCGCGGTCAAGATGAGGAACGTGGGCTCCTGCATGGACTGCTTGCTCACAAACCCTTGTATATGCCGACGAACGGCACGTATCAACTCCAGCCGGGCATTAAGAACCAAGGGTGACCGATTCCGCACTACTTGTTGCGATTTATGACCCGGCTGGGTGATGATGAGGCGAAGTACAGATCCTGCACCACGGACAATGGGGGCCTGAAGACAAGGTCACCGCGAAAGGGTGCCGTGCCGCCGCGTGCCACGTTCCGCGACGTGTTCGCGGTCCGCGAGTTCCGGGCCCTGTGGTTCTCTGAAGTCCTGTCCGTCGCGGGCGACCGGCTCGCGCTGGTAGCCCTCACCTTGCTGGTCTTTTATCACACACGATCGCCGCTGCTCACCGCCATCGTGTACGCGACCGGCTACGTACCGTGGGTGGTCGGCGGCTTGTTCCTCGCCGACGTGGCCGACCGGCGGCCCCGCCGGTCGGTGATGGTCGTCTGCGATGTCGTCCGCGCCGTCCTGGTCGGGGCCATGGCGGTGCCGCACGTGCCCATCGTGGTGCTGGTCGCGCTGCTCTTCGCGGCCACGATGTTTGCGCCCCCGTTCGAAGCGGCTCGGGCTGCCATCACGCCCGACATCCTCCAAGGCGAACGTTACGCCTTGGGCACGGCGGTGTTCTCCACGACGTTCCTGGCGGGCCAGACGGTCGGCGCGGTCGGCGGCGGATTCGCGGTCGCCTTCATCGGCGTCCGGCCCGCGCTCGTCATCGACGCGCTGACGTTCGTGGTTTCCGGGTTGTTCATCGGGCTGGGCACCCGCGCCAGACCCGCGGCCGCCAGGCCCGAGACCGTCCAACCGTCGCCGCTCGCCCGGATGCGGGACGGCTTCGGGCTGCTCTTTTCAGATCAGGCGCTGCGCACCTTGCTGCTGTTCGGCTGGCTGGTGGTTTTCTACACGGTCCCGGAAGGGGTGGCGGCCCCGTACGTAGCGAAGCTTGGCGGAGGGCCGATAGCCACCGGAGTGGTGCTGGCGTCCACGGTGTTGAGCACGGCGATTGCCATGCCGCTGTTCACCCGTTTCGTCCGCCCGCGCCTGCGGCTCGCCTGGATGGGGCCGCTGGCTGTGCTGACCTGCGCGACGCTGCTCCTGACGGCCCTCCGCCCGGGTTTGGCTGTCTCGCTCGTGATCTTCTCGTTGTCGGCTGCTTGTGGTGTCTACCAGATCGCGGCCAACACCGCGTTCGTTGTCAGGGTGCCGAACGAACGGCGGTCTCAGGCCTTCGGCATCGCCAACATGGGTGTGATCGTTGGCCAAGGGGCCGCCTTCGTCGCGGCCGGCGCCGCCGCGGAGGTGGTTTCTCCAGCGGTGGTCATCGCTTTTGGCGGTGGGATCGGCGCGGTAGTCGCCTTTATATTGACGCTCAGATGGCGCCACGTGTCACCGCCCGGCGGGCGTCATGCGGCAGGGCGGCGACCCGGCCATGCCGCTTCGAGAAGTTCCGTACCGCTGCGTGAATCTTCGTAGCGGCTTTAATTGCGGACTGTGGTCAACTCCACGTGTCGCGCATCGCGGCTCCCCTTTCAGATGGTGGTAGCGACTGCGGCTCGACATCTTCAGGACCAGTTGACGCGCATGGTCTCCCTCCCTTCGGCAGCGATATCTGATCTGCGCGAGGGCCTTTCAGGGCAAGCACACCGGGTAATCGTGGCTCGTCAATCACCATTTAGCTCCTCTTTGTCGGGCTATATCGGCGAATCAGACGTAATAGTGCACAAGATGGCCAAGATGGGTTAAGGTAGCTATACGGAGCTAGTCCTTTACGGTGAGCTTCCGACTAGACAGGTGTCTGTCGTGTCCCATCCGGAACGGTGGAAGATGAAAGCCTCGTCCGTCACACAACGCGTGCTGGCGAACAGTGGTGTCCGGAGCTGGGCTTGGTGGCAGGAACCCTTGGCCCTTCGCCTCTACGTGGGGCTCGTCCCGCTTGTCGCGTTCGGGCTGACGTGTTACGCCGCGTCCCAGACGACGTGGCACGCCACCGATGTCCTGAAGTTCATCCTGCTGGTGGGCTGCGGCATGGTCTCGGTCGCGGCGACGCCCCGGACCGCCTACCTCCAGGGCGGGATGACGAGGGACTTCCTCACCGTGTGGGTCCTGCCCGTGGCGATCTTGCTGCCGCCCGTCTACGCGATGCTGACGCCGATCCCGCTGCAGATCCTGACCCAGCTCCGGGTGCACCGCGGGGTTGTCTACCGCCGGGTGTTCACCGTCGCCGCGATCGCCCTGTCCTATGGTGCGGCATCACTGCTGTTCCGTGCGTTCCCCGCCTCCTTCGCCGGCAGTTCGATCGGCACCGGTGTGCACGCTCTGACCTTTACCGTGGCGGTTGCCATTTGCGAGATCGTGGGAGGCAGAGGCCACCAGCTCCTCATCGTGGCCGGCATGAAGCTCACCGATCCCACGATCCGGATCGCTGCGCTGGAGTTGAACCGTGAGGCGTTGCAGGGCGACTTCGCCGAGTTCGACCTGGGTGTGTTGATTACCGTTGTGGTAGCCGTCAACGTGGCCCTGGCGGTTTTCGCCGTCCCCACCGTGCTGCTGGTCCGGCGGTTCATGATGCATGCCCAGCTTCTCGCCCAGTCGCGGATTGACACGAAGACCGGGCTGCTCAATGCGTCTACCTGGGAGCGGGAGGCGGCGGTCGAGATTACCCGCGCCGTCCGGACCGGTACCCCCCTGGCGCTGGCGCTGGTGGACATCGATCACTTCAAGGCGGTCAATGACACCTATGGCCACCTGGTGGGGGACAAGGCGCTACGGGCGGTCACCGATGCGCTGCGCAGCCAGCTCCGCGCCTACGACCTGGCCGGCCGGTTCGGTGGCGAGGAGTTCGTGGTCCTGCTGCCGCAGGCCCGCGAGATGGACGCGATCAACGTCGCCGAGCGCCTGCGCGCGCACATCGCCGCCATGTCCATCCCGGTCGGGAACGACATCGAGGGCCCGAGCATCAAGCTCACGATCTCGGTCGGGGTGGCGGCCCTAGACGGCGTGAGCCGCGAGCTGACCGACATGATGGCCGCCGCCGACGCGGCCCTGTACTACGCCAAGGAAACCGGCCGCAACAGGACGCACGTCATTAGCGCGACCGCCCGGGCCTCCTCCTAGCCCCTCACTTCCTATGGTTCTTGCGGGAATCCCCCCGATTCAGGCATATCCTGCCCGGAATCGGGCAGAAACCTTGCCTAAATCGCCGGTTGGCAAGTAAGAAGTACCCATGCCTGCCTCCAGAGTCCCCGGGGTCCCCGGAGTCCCCGGGGACTCGGGAACCCGGGGAGGCCCCGCGGACCCTTTTCCGCAGGACCTCGCGCGCTACCTGGCGGCCTCGACCGGCCTGCCGCAGGCCACCGCGGTCCGGGTCATCGCCGACGTGGCGACGTACTTCAACGAGACGGTCGAGGAGTTCGTCCGTCGGCGCCACGCCGAACTGCAGCGACGCCAGCACAAGAACGACGAGATCTGGCCGCTGATCGCGGCCGAGCTCAGGCAGCGCAGATTCGCGGCGCCAGCACGGTCGGAGCGCCAGCTCCGGCGCATCGTCTACAGATAGCGCCAACCCGAACGGTACGCCAACCGAACAGGAGAGCCGCACATGTGCGGAATCGTGGGATACATCGGCCGCAGGGACGCGGTCCCGGTCCTGCTCGAGGGCCTGCGGAGCCTGGAGTACCGCGGCTACGACTCGGCCGGCCTGGCGGTCATCCACCGGAACCGGCTGCAGGTCACCAAGACGGCGGGCCGGGTCCAGGACCTCAGGGACAGGGTCAGCGACCGCACCCGGGCCACCGTCGGAATCGGTCACACCAGGTGGGCCACCCATGGTGAGCCGAACGAGGTGAACGCTCATCCGCACACCGACAGCGAAGGCCGCATCGCCGTCGTGCACAACGGCATCATCGAGAACGCCGAGCAGCTCAGGGCGGCGCTCACCGGCGGCGGCGTCCATCTCGTCAGCGACACCGACACCGAGGCGCTGGCCCACATGATCGCCGCCGAGGCGGCGGGCACCGCCAGCCTGGAGGAAGCGGTCCGCCGCGCGTTGCGCCATGTGGAAGGCACCTACGGCCTGGTAGTGCTCGATATCAGGCATCCGAACGAGCTGGTGGTAGCCCGCAACGGCAGTCCCATCGTGCTCGGCATCGGGGAGTCGGAGATGTTCGTCGCCTCCGACGTGGCGGCGCTGGTGCGCTACACCAAGCAGGTGGTGTACCTGGACGACGCCGAGGTGGCGACGGTGCACGCCGCCGACTACCTCACCGCGTCGCTCGACGAGCGTGACCTGCGCGGCCCCAATGAGGGGCAGAGCAAGGCGCCGACCACCGTGGAGGCCGAAGCCGGGGACTACGAGCTCGGCCCGTACGAGGACTACATGCGCAAGGAGATCCACGAGCAGCCTGAGGCGCTGCGCCGGGCGCTGCGCGGCCGGCTCGACGAGAGGTTCGCCACGGCCAAGCTGGGCGGGATAAACCTGGACGCGCGCCAGCTCAGGTCGATCCGGCAGGTAAAGTTCCTCGGCTGCGGCTCGGCCTATTACGCCGGCCAGATGGGCGCGGTGCTGACCGAGGAGCTGGCCCGCATCCCCTCCGACGCCGAGCCCGCGTCGGAGTTCAGGTACCGGAACCCGGTCGTCGACCCCGACACGCTCTACGTGGCGGTCAGCCAGTCCGGCGAGACGCTGGACACGCTGATGGCGGTGCAGGAGCTACAGCGCAAGGGCGGCCAGGTCATCGGCGCGGTCAACGTAGTAGGCAGCGCGATCGGGCGGGAGTGCGGCCACGGGATTTTCCTGCACGCGGGTCCGGAGATCGCCGTCGCGTCCACCAAGGCGCTGACGAATATGGCGGCCACGTTCGCCATGCTCGCCCTGCTGCTCGGCCGGGTCCGCGACCTGTCCTCGGCCTCCGGCCAGCGGATCGTGGCCGGCCTGCGCGCGCTGCCGGGGCAGATCGAGGAGATCCTGGCCGCCGAGGAGGAGATCGCCGAGGTCGCGCGCCGGTTCGCCGGGGCCGAGCATATGTTCTTCATCGGCCGCGTCCGCGGCTGGCCGGTGGCCCGTGAGGGCGCGCAGAAGCTGAAAGAAGTCTCCTACGTCCACGCCGAGGCCTACCAGGCGGCCGAACTGAAGCACGGCCCGCTCGCCCTGATCAATTCCTCGATGCCGAGCGTGGTCGTCGTTCCGGCCGGCGACCTGCTGTCGAAGAACATCTCCACGATCGAGCAGATCAAGGCCCGCGGCGGCCCGGTCATAGCGGTGACCAGCGGCGACCTGCCCGCGGGTCTGGCCGACGCGGTCATCAGGGTTCCCCGCGGCGAACCCGAGCTCGACCCCTTGCTGCTGAACGTCCCGTTGCAGCTGCTGGCCTACCACGTCGCGGCCAAGCTGGGCCGGGACATCGACAAGCCCCGCAACCTGGCCAAGAGCGTGACCGTTGAGTAGTGCCGACCAGACCAGGCCAGGCCAGCGCCAGCTAGTGCAGCGCCAGCTAGTGCAGCGCCAGCTAGTGCAGCGCCAGCTAGTGCAGCGCCAGCTAGTGCAGCGCCAGCTAGTGCAGCGCCAGCTAGTGCAGCGCCAG
>Ga0209656_10003196_pt1 | contig 10621 bp, 9 predicted proteins | sample BogFormECP12_OM2_FD_188239 | JGI IMG/M metagenome (GOLD analysis project Ga0209656, IMG submission 188239) | Bog forest soil microbial communities from Calvert Island, British Columbia, Canada - ECP12_OM2 (SPAdes) (version 2) | ecosystem: Environmental > Aquatic > Freshwater > Wetlands > Bog ... | reverse complement strand
CGGTGGCCGTGCTGCGTGAGCCACGTCAGGTTCGCTTCGGTAGCGATACCGGCGTCCATCACGACCGTGGTGCCGGCGGCGGCCCCCAACTGGGAGAGCATGGTCTCCAGTGTGCTGGCCTCACTGACATTGCCGGCGAAGATCCGGCTGCGTTTGGGAAAGCCACTGACATCCAGGACCAGGCCCAAGGTTACCAACGGACAATCGCTGCGCTTTTCCTTCGAGCGGCCACGTTTGGCCTTTTCAATGTCACAAGCCACCCCTTCGAAATAGGTGTTCGTGAGATCGTACAGCGTTATTGTCTCAGTGAAGCCGAACAAGGACTGCGCCGTTCCGAACAGGTGGGATTCCAGCGCATCCCGGTGTTTGAGAAGCGTGTCCGCACTACGATAGAGTTGCTGCAGGCTCATCCCCTCATAGTCGTAACCGATCAATTCTCCCAGCGCGGTTCGCTGTCGCAGCCAGTCATGGGTCGCCAATTCGCTGGCCGGCGCCGCCATGCGGCCGATCACATTCCCCACGGATGCCGCGATCTGCGGCTTGTTGAACCCGAGTTCCGCCAGCTTGTCTTCAAACCCGAGTTGGCGCAGCACCGTGAGCGCGGCATGCTCGACCCCGACACACCGCGGCCGCACAAGGTCCAGCGTGCCCAAATCCACTTCCTGGAAGCGTTCCGTCGCGGCCGTTTCGGCTTCACCGCCAGCATCCGCTTCGAGCCCCTGCCGGGCGATGAGCTGTGCCGCGTACCGCTGGGCTTGTGACTCGACAACCGAACTCACGCCCAGCAATGCCGCCTGACCATGCAACAATTCGCCGATCCGGCCGGCCAGAGCAGCCCAGTCGTCATGCGGCAGGTCAAAATGGGCACCCAAATTCAGCAGCGTGCGCTGCTTGACGGCCGCGCCCACGCGCACCGCCTCCACCAGGCGATGGGTGAAGTACGCTTCTCCGGTCTTGCGGTTACGGGTGTTGGTGCGGCGAATGAACATGCGCGGAGAGTACCGGGCCATTCCGGGCCAGGCAACAGAGAAAGATATTTTATGGCACTACATATCTTGCCACTCCAAAATCCCCAGACTTTCCGCCAATTCTTCATGCCAAATCAGGCGGAAACCGGCAGAATCCTCCAAATCTTGGCGAAGATGGGTTAAGCATCAGATGCGCCCCTCTCGGTGACCAGCGCATCTGTTGGTTGGCGCCCATCCCGCGGTGCCAGCGAGCGGCTACACTTAGGCCGCGCGATCCCGCCCGCTATGCGCCAGCGGCGGCAACCCCTCTTCACGGAATAGGAGATCGAGGGCGCGGCCAAGCAGGTCTTGCGTGGTTGTCTCTTGGTCCACAGCGAGCCGCTGAAGCTGGATCACGGCGGCCCGGTCGAACCACCCGGCGACCATCTTCTTACCAACCCTGCCGCCCTTGGCGTCGGTCTGCGGCTTAGGTTCCGCGACGGGCCCCGGTTTCGGGGTGGCGGCGTCTGTCAATCCAACAGGCTTACGTGTCATGTATCCTACACTCCTACAATCTTATGAGATGGTTTGTTTACATGTAAGATTGTAGGAATGTTGAGTTCACCATACAAGGCCGTTATTTCCGCAGCGGCTTTGCTCTTAGGGTCAATCTCTTGCGCGGCTTTCCCCTCATTGAACGCGATGCGGAACGCCTTGCGATCGCCAAGCGATGCGGCTGCAACCCTGCCCTTTCGCCCGGTTAGCACTTCTCTCGCCTCGGTGGCCTCCCTACCCTGTGGCGACACCGCGTTGAGCACGAACAGCGGTTCCCGCTTGGCGAGGGTGCAAATGTCCATTGTGGTCTGTGCCGCGTCTATATCGAGAATCGAGGGGCGTACCGGCACCAACACCAGATCGGCGCATCGTGCGGCGAGTAGCGCGCCCTGGTCAGCGTGCGGCGCAGTGTCCAGCACAACGAGGTTATAGCCCTGGTCGCGCGCCTTGTTGAGCGTGGCGTCAAGCCGGGCCGGGTGTTCCGTCGCCACATCGGGCGGTTCATCGCCGCGACGATCTAGCACCTTCGATGCCGACGCCTGGGGGTCAAGGTCCAGAACCAGGGCGCGCAACCCGTTACGCTGCGCCTCAATCGCCAGATGCACACCTATAGTCGTCTTACCCGCCCCGCCTTTTTGGCTTACGAGTGCGATTGTAAACATGTTGAGCATCCTACGTGTTGAGGTGGTTTGGCACTAACAATCTTACACGTAGGATTGTCTACTGTTCAACGTGTAGGTTTGTGCGTTGGTTACCCCGTGGCGGCCGTCTCGACGGTGCCGCGCAAACGCGCCATGCGACCCACCTTCGATTGGTTCCGCTCCCGGATCGCCGCCCGAAACTCCTCGCCTTCCTTTCGCCACCACGTGACGGTCACGGCATCGATCGGCGCGAACCGGCTTCGGCGATCGAGGCGGATATCAACGCTCATGTCCGATAGGCCGTTCACTTCCAGCATAGCGGGCTGGATGACGAAACGGGTGAAGTTGTTGCCCCGGTCATAGGTGCCCGGTGGCACCCCTACCAAGGCGCGGAACTGGGCAAGTGGAAACGTCTCAATGCAGCGGTCCAGGTTCGCCCGTAGTTGGATCATTTCATAAAGCGCGATGGCGTATTTCGATGTCATCGCGCACACCACTTCGGCTTTGATCCTACCCCAATGGTTCGACCGTGCCAGGACAGGTTGCAGCTTGTTCGGCAAGCCGAAGCGCACGGTTGCCCGCTCGCTGGCTTCATCTGTCGATAGGTCGAAGAAATCGAATAGATGGGTTTTGAGGATGCGCGGTTCGCCCGTCTTGCGATCAGGCAGCGGCACGGTGACAACAACACGCATCAGCCGGTCAAGACTGTCACGCACGCGCTCGCTGCCTTTGTGGCGGGAAGCCCGGAGTGCGGAGATGGGAATCTCCCACTCTGCCCGGTCATCTTCCAAGCGTCCGCTTTCGTGCGCGTGCTGGTAAAGCAGGTTCAGGATGGCCCGGTCTGACGCCTCCAACTCATGCGCGCCCGTGATTTCGATCAGTTCTCCAGGCTTGGGAAACCCGTCCAAGTTGGTGTGTTGCAGCCGGGTCAGATTGCTCATGGCGCAAGTCTCGCCTGCTAGGTGAGTCACGTCAACCCTAGCAGCAATCCCCCGTTTCCTAGCAGCGGCGCACCCGCCCGTTTACTCACAGCAGGGTGCGGGGCGTTCCACGGCGTGCTCGCACCTGATGTTGTCCACAGGCACGGCTCGGTTCCCCCGTTTCCTAGCAGCCAAGCCCCCGTTTCCTAGCAGCCAAGCCCCCGTTTCCTAGCAGCAACCCCCCCGTTTCCTAGCAGGACGGGTAAAATTGCCGTTTATTATCAATGCGTTGTGGCGCCATGAACTTAAGAATAATAAGAGAAGTTGAACTTTTCCGCTGTGGAAAACTTAAAACGGTGGATAACCAACACCGCAAGCAAGCGGCTCATGAAGGTGCAGCGTGGTGCGCCGTAGGCGGTTCACACCGCAACCTGTGGGTAGGCAACAGCACCGGCCGGAACTTGTATAGGGGTTCCCTTGCTCAAAGGTTACGTAAGGCGACATCGGATTCGACAAAACACTAATATTATCAGTCTTGTAGGCCAGTTCCATGACCACATTTTGCGGCCATGTTTGAGGGGTGGGCGTCCGACCGAATTGTGAAGGCTGGACTCGTACAGTGGTGGCTCGAATTCGGCCCCTGGACGGCGATCAGAGGCCGCCTGTAGCGTTTTCAAGCGACGGAATACCTACCTACGGCGGATTAGACGGCTTGGGTTGGAGACGGGAAAGCTCAGAGCCGGGCCATGTCGCCTTACGTACCTTTGAGCAACGGAACCCGATCATCGGCCACGCCTCCGAAAGGTCGAACAGAAGACTGCTCAGGAAGGGAAGGAGATCAGGCGTTCAAACAGCCAGGGACTCGGCAAAAGAAGCGCCTGGAGGGCTGCAACCGGCTCAGGAGGTAGTGAAGGCAGAGAGCAAGCCAAAGCCGCCCAGCAGGCTTTCTGAGAAGCCCGTGGCGTTTCAGCCAAGGGAAGGCTTGCTTAAGAGGTAAGAAACACACATTATTCGAATAATTCGAGTTATTCGTAAAGAGGCAGCCATGCGTGTGACAACCGCCGAGTTTATCAAGAATTACGGCTCCTTGGCCGACAAGGCGCTCATGGAGCCGGTCACCATCACCAAGAATGGCAGAGATCGCCTGGTGGTGGTGTCCGCCGAAGAATACAGCCGGCTTGCCCGCCGCGATCGACGCGTCATCCGGCCCGAGGAACTGACGGAGGAGCAGGTTGCGTTGATCGCCAAGGCGGAGGTTCCAGCCGAATACGCCCACCTTGACGCAGAGGTGGCTGACTGGCGGCCGTGACTTGGCCGACTCCCCGGCCCGGTTTGGTGATCCGGTTTTCTTATCTCTGGAAGCGCGAGGCCGACGCCGGGCGCGAGGAGGGCGTGAAGGACCGGCCCTGTGCCGTCGTGATCGCGATTGAGGGCAGGGCGGGACGCCCGCGTGTCATCGTGTGAGCCATCACCCATTCCCCGCCGCAGCCGCCCGACGAAGGGATCGAGTTGCCGCAACAGACCAAGACCCGTCTTGGTCTGGACGACGACCGTTCGTGGGTCATTGTGAGCGAGGGCAACGATTTCACTTGGCCCGGTCCCGATCTTCGGTTTCTGCCGGGACACGGGCCGGAGAGTGCCGCCTACGGATTTCTGCCGCCGCTTGTGTTCCGCGCCATCCGAGATCGGTTTCTCGCGCGCTACCAGTGGCGCCAGGTCGGTCTGGTCACCCGCACCGAATGAAGCAATGGTTCGGCGCATCACGCTTGGTTGTTCGCCGATGGCAGGGCACCGGACCCTTGAGTTCGATGAGGCGGCGGGTGCGTTCGCGGTGCAGCGTGACAATTCGGGCGAGCGGTGTGCGTCCCGAAACCGCTCCCCGGCGAGTCATCACGCCTGGAGGTGGGCTTTGAGTCTGCCAATCTGTTGCGCCATGCGCTCGAGGGCGGGCAGGACCATGTCGTGTGACTTCTGCGGAACGCCGGCGCACTGAATTGCCGCTCTGAAGCATGTCAGATCGGCTTCCCATTGGGCATGAAGCCTGCTGAGCGGCAGAAGCCACGACACGGGCGCCGACGTGCCGGCGGCATTGAGCACGGACTGGTAGTCGCGTTCCAGTTTGGCGGCGGTGCTGAGCAGCGATGACAGCTGCTCTTTGAGGGCATCGGGGAATTCCGGAAGATCATCATAGGGCCTGGCCGGCTTCTGCCGCTCGGCCTCGGCGGCCTCTTCCATCAGAACGGCGTAGGTGTGGAAACCGGGATATTCGCGACAGAGGGTGGCGAGCTGTTCGTCGGTGGTTGAGTTCCAGATTTTGCCGAGGTCGACGACATATGCAGTCATGCGCTCGATGATCGCCGAACGCGGTACCTCTTCCTCGGCCAGTTGACGCACGTGGAGGTCGATCGCCGCCGCGAGTTGGCGGCTGTCTGTCGTGGACTTCGTTTGCTGAGGAGCCTCTTTCCGTCCAGGCACTGGGATCGCGCCTGACTGGATGCCGGCGGCGAGCGATTCGAGGATCTTGGCGTATCGGTAGAAGCCGGGGAACTTGCGGGTCAGTTGGTCGATGTCGCCGGGCTGGGCGGTGCTCAGCAGCTGGTGGAATGCTGGCATGTGATCGGCCATCGCCACCATGATGGCCATGTGGTCTTTGCCGCCGCGGATGAGCTTCTGCATCCTGGTGTCGATCTTCGCGGCAATCCAACGCTGGTCGGCGGTCAGAGCCATGCGGTGCCTCTCCCCGGTGGCCGAAACGGTGGGGGCCATGCCGAGAGTGTCCCGGCTTCAATGATCGCCCGCTCGTACCAGCGCGGCAGATACGGATCGTATGGCGCGTACGTCTTGGCGAGGCGTGGATGGTGCATGACCCACTGGCGTAACGCATCCCAGGCGGGCGAGGTGAAGAAGTAGTGCTGGCGGATGCGGTCGGACGGATCGACCTTGCCATCGGCCAGAACCACCAGACCGAACTCGTCGGACAGTTCGCGGATGGCGGCGCGGCTGAAGTCCGGTAGGAAGATGCGTTCCTCGACGTGGTATTTCACGACCCACCAACCGGCCGGCGGAGGGCGACGTGATCCCAGGGCTTCGGGTTGGAACTGGTGCAGACCGGAGACACCGAGCGCAACGCTGCCGTTCATCTGGCAGGACAGGGTGGGGCCACTACCCGTCATGACGCCGTCGAACATCATATCGGCGATCTTGGCCTGATGGAAAACCCGGTTGCGCATCTGTTGTTTCCCCATGATCACCCCACCGAGCCTGCCAGGGGTCTGCGCGACCGCGCAAGTGGACGCTTTTACTTGGCCTGGCTTTCTACCGCCGGCGCTGGTGGTGGCGCCGTGGGGGCGGCAGCGGTGGCGTCGGCGTTTTTGTCGGCATCAAAGGCGCGGAGGCCACGCCGCCGCCAGCGGACCATGAGGTCGCGCGGGTTGGTCCCGGCCTCCCGGTCACGGAGCCGGTCAGCCAACTCCATGAAGGCGCCGAGCAGGGTGGCGCGATCATCGTCCACCAGATCGACAAGCCCGGCCTTCTGCACGAGTCCGCCGAGCTCGATCAGGTGGCGGGTTCGCGTCCGCCGGTCCTGCACCCATTGGCGGGTATCGTGACGGGCGCGTGCGGCATCGAGGCGATTACGCTGCACGGTCAGGTGCTGGAGCCGAGCTGCTGTTGCCTGGAGTTCCTGAAGCACTCTCGCCGGCCGCGGGTTTCTTCCCGCGTTTGCCGCCTTGCTGAAAGAACGCCTGCCCGCGTTCGGTCCACCTCGTGACGGCTTCGGGCTTTTCCTTGGCCTGGTCGAGGGCGGCGAGGAGGACGCCGGCGAGGGCCTCGATGGGGAGGCTGTCGGCGCCGACGACCTGGACGAGTTCGCCGAGCCGGGTGGTTTTCTGGCCCTTGACCTTCTTGGCCTTCTCCATCAGGGCCAGGAGTTCGGCGTCGAAATCTCTCGACTTGATGGCCATCTCACTCCCCCGTGTACATGACAGGAGATTCTAGCAGGAGTAGAAAAGATCGAGCAAGGTACACAACCTGATAAGCGCGTCATTTCCGGCCGGAGCAGGGCGGAGGCATTCTTGAATGCGCGCTTATACGTTCCTTCGTAACGTTTCGGGCGTAGCGGCCAATCGCACCACCACCATCATGGAGCCGACGACCGCGTGGGGATCTACCATCTCTCGGTGAAAGTGATGAGCCGCTCGACCGGGCGCAGCGCGATCGCGGCGGTGGCCTACCGCTCGGCGTCCGAGCTGCACGACGAGCGGCTGGGCCGGACGCACGACTACACCGCCAAGACGGGCGTGATCCATTCGGAGATTCTCCTCCCCGAGGGCGCGCCAGCGCGCCTGCTGGACCGGACGACACTGTGGAACGAGGTGGAGCGTGTCGAGGTGCGCAAGGACGCACAGCTTGCCCGCGAGGTGGAGTTCTCCATTCCGCGCGAGATGCCGCAGGCGGAGGGCATCCGGCTGGCCCAGGATTTTGTCCGTGAGCAGTTTGTGGCGCGCGGGATGGTGGCGGACCTGAACGTGCATTGGGATATCGGAGAGGACGGGGAAGCGAAGCCGCATGCGCATGTGATGCTGGCGACGCGGGCGGTCGGGCCGGAGGGGTTCGGCAAGAAGGAGCGGGACTGGAACCGCACGGACATACTGGTGGGCTGGCGCGAACGCTGGGCGGAGCTGGCGAATGAGCGGCTGGCGGAGCTCGGGCACGATCTGCGGATCGACCATCGCTCGCATGCGGCGCAGGGCATCGATCTGGAGCCGCAGAACAAGATCGGGCCGGCCGGGGCGCGGCGTGAAGCGCGGGGCGAGCAAGCCGAGCGGGCGGCGGAGCATGCCGCGATCGCCCGGCGGAACGGGGAGAGAATCATCGCCGAGCCGGAGCGGGTGTTTTCCGCAATTACCCGGCAGCAGAGCACGTTCACGCGGCAAGACCTGGCGCGGATGCTGAACCGGCACACGGCGGATGCCGCGCAGTTCGCCGCGGCGCTGGCGAAGGTGGAGGCGTCGCCGGCGCTGGTGCGGGTCGGGGTGGATGACCGGGGGCGGGAGCGGCTGTCCACGCGCGAGATGCTGGCGGTGGAGCAGCGGCTGGAGGCGGCCTCGTTCGACCTGGCCGAACGGCAAGGCCATGCGGTCGAGGCAGGGGTTCAGGCGCGTGCCCTGGCCGGGGCGGAGCGGGTGCTGGAAGGCGAGCAGCTTGCGGCGTTTGAGCATGTGACGGCCTGGAGGGACGTGTCGGCGGTGGTTGGTTACGCCGGGACGGGCAAGAGCACGATGCTGGGGGTGGCGCGGGCGGCGTGGGAGGAGGCGGGCTATCGGGTGCGCGGGGCGGCACTGTCGGGGATCGCGGCGGAGGGGCTGGAGGCAGGTGCCGGTATTGAGAGCCGGACGCTGGCGAGCCTGGAATACGGCTGGGCGCGGGAGCGGGATTTGTTGACCAGCCGGGATGTGCTGGTGGTGGACGAGGCCGGGATGATCGGGTCGCGGCAGCTGGAGCGTGTGGTGTCGGCGGCGCGTTCGGCCGGGGCCAAGGTGGTGTTGGTGGGCGATCCCGAGCAGTTGCAGGCGATTGAGGCGGGGGCTGCGTTCCGCGCGGTGGCGGAGCGGGTCGGGGCGGTGGAGCTTTCCGACATTCGCCGGCAGCGGGCGGTGTGGCAGCAGGAGGCGACGCGGGAACTGGCCACGGGGCGCACGGCGGCGGCGCTGGCGCGGTACGAGGCGGCCGGGATGGTGCACCGGCACGACACGCTGGAGGCGGCGCGGGCCGGGCTGGTGGCGGGATGGGAGGCGGCGCGGCGGCAGAATCCCGGCGAGAGCCGGATCATGCTGACGCACCGGCGGGTGGACGTGCGGGCGCTGAACGAGCAGGCGCGCGCGTTGCGGCGGGAAGCCGGCGAACTCGGGGTGGATCATGTGCTGTCGACCGGGCGGGGTGAGCGGGTTTTTGCCGAGGGGGACCGGGTCTATTTCCTGAAGAACGAGCGCTCGCTCGGGGTGAAGAACGGCACGCTCGGCACGGTGGCGCGGATCCGGGGCAACGGCGCCGGCGTGTCGCTGGCGGTGCGGCTGGACGGGCCCGGCGGTGCGGGCACCGGCCGGGCGGTGGCGTTCGACCTGAAGGACTATGCCGAAATTGATCACGGCTACGCGGCGACGGTGCACAAGTCGCAGGGGGTGACGGTGGATCGGGCGCATGTGCTGGCGACGCGGGGGATGGACCGGCATGCGGCCTATGTCGGGCTGAGCCGGCACCGGGACGGCGTGTCGCTGCACTGGAGCCGCGACGAGATGGGCAGCCGGGCGGGGCTGGACGCGCGGCTCGGGCGGGAGCGGCTGAAGGACACCAGCCTGGATTACGCGTCGGACCGAACGGATGCCGAACACGGCATTCGGGGGAAGGCCGAATCGCGGGCCGAGACTCGGGCGGAGACGGGGCCGGCGTCGGACGACGCGGTGTGGGCCTATGCGGAGCGGCGCGGGCTGGTGCCGGAGAGCGCGATCATTCTCCGCGAGCGCCAGGCGGAGCCGCGTGTTGCGGAGGCGCCGGTGCTGCGGCGGGGGATGTTCGCCGGGCTCAAGCTCGGGGCAGGGGATACTCCGGCACGCCCGGCGGCGGAGACTGCGGTTGAGGCTGCCCCGGCGGCGTTCCTGCCGGCGCATCGCGACAAGTGGGGCCGGGACAGCCTGGGGCGCGGCACGACCTCTGCGGAGGTTGCGGCGGCGGTGGAGCGCGACATCCGGGTGCAGCAGGCGCGGCAGCATGTGGCGGTATCGATCGAGCAAGCCTACCGCGACCCGGCCGAGGCCTGGCAGCGTTTGGAGGCGCTGCGGCAGGCCGAAGGCTGGCTATCGGGTGCGGAGCGGGCGTTGCGGCATGACGGGTTCGGGCGGCTAGGCGCGTTGCGCGGCAAAGAGGGGTGGTTTGCTTCGGCCGCGTCGAAGGCGGAGCGGGAGGCGGCGGTGTGGGGTGCTGCATCGGTCAGTGACGGGCTGGCGCGGCTGGGCGAGGCGGAGAGGCAGGCCGAGCGGAGCTATGTGACTGAGGTGGAGGTGCAGCGGGCCCGCGATGCGGTCGAGGTGCCCGGGTTGTCTCAGGCGGCCCGGGCAGTGGTGCGAGCTGTGGAGGCGGCAATGCCTCCGGTGCAGCGCCAGACTGCGGCAGACACTTTCTGGAGCGAGCTGGCGGGGCGGGGAAGCGGGCCGGTGGCGGAGGCCTGGTCGCGTGAAGCGCTGTCGCGGCCGGCGGTGGTGGCGGAGCTGCGGGCCTTTGCCGCGGTGGCCGAACGGCGGCTAGGCAAGGACGGCGCACACGCGGCCATGCAGCAGGGTGGCAGGGGTGCTGCGGACGGGTCCGGACAGTGGGAGGGGGTGGCTGGGATCGGGCGGGTGCTGGCAGCGCTGGACGAAGGCCAAAGGGCGCAGGCGGTGCAGGAATGGGTGTGAACTCGCTCGCAATAATGACCCCCTGAGGGGTGTTTTTCGCGTCCAATCGTGACCCCCTCTGACGTTTCGTCAGTGTCCCCTTCTGTTGGCCTGTGTTGGCCGGGAGGGGC